>Ga0335072_10012725_pt1 | contig 12015 bp, 14 predicted proteins | sample Lox_Sample_21_FD_206725 | JGI IMG/M metagenome (GOLD analysis project Ga0335072, IMG submission 206725) | Soil microbial communities from Loxahatchee National Wildlife Refuge, Florida, United States - Lox_Sample_2.1 | ecosystem: Environmental > Terrestrial > Soil > Wetlands | place: USA...
GCGTGATCTAGACCTATCCGGGTTATTTTTGTTGGCGAGAAGCTGGAACGTCAGAAGGCTGTAGCGAGTTCCTCTCTAATCGTCCAGCGTATTTTTAATAGCGACTTTACTAGAATAGGTTCAGATCACGCCACTGAGTGCAATTCCCAAAATTCCCACGCAAAGGAATAAGATCTATGTGGGCCGACTGATTAATTAGGGTTATTGCGCACTTGACTAGTTTGTTTGTTTCCTAATACCACGCGTAGGGCAGTAGTACAAGAAAGGGGGTAAGTCTAATAGGTGTTTTGCCAAGGTATGAGGCGACGCCGTGGCGCTTAGGTTCCGCCCGATGCGGCGCGGTGTCCGGATCGAGCACCTTCAAAGGGATGACTGCGTATCCGTTTCGGAATTCGATCACAGATAGGGGCCTCTTGAACCCTAAATTTTACGATGATCCAAAAGGCATACATTAGTTTAGTTTTCAAATTATAAAGCCACTTCGTACACAAATCTCATAATTCGCACATAATCCTCTTCGGCAATATCGGTAAGCTAGGGCTTGGCCCGAAATTAACGGCTCCCATTTTGCTGTGGTAGGGCCAGACCCCACCAAGAAACCCCCGCTTTCTGCCCACCTCACCTTGCCTAGCTTGCACAGCAAGAGCGCCCTAGGCACTCATCATTAGCTGCTTCGCGTCTTCGGATGACGAACGCTTAAGATTTTTTGGTTGAACCCTCTTATCCGGTAATTCATCCAAGAGCCACAAATACGACGTGGCTGCATCATGGAGGCTATGTGGGTAACAAAAAGAGGCCGAAGAACGAGGGAAAGCGGCTCTTCGCAAGATGAAGGGGTGGCTCAGCTCCAGGCCGCAAGAGCTGACTACCGCCCTTGAGTATTACCACAGCTCCCACCGCTCCACACTTCCCCTGTCAATAATGACCCATTATGCTGCCTTTGTCCCGGGGCGCTTACTTACTCCCTTGTCCCTATCTCGTCAATAACCTGCGGAGTTTAAGAATGAGGCCTTTGGCTCTGGGCGCTATGCCGTCAACGCACCCATTCTTCCATATTTAACGACCAAGGATTGACAGACCAGGTTGACATCTGTTCCTCCATATCAACTACAAAATGCGCCCCAAGGCGCTGTCCTGAATGCCCTTCATCCTTCGAAATTAGCTCCTCTAATTAAGTCTTGGCAAAGACGTCGCTGCAGGCTACGCCGAAATGAATTTCGGTGTGGGGGCTGGCGATGTCTTTTCGGTCACCATGCTCGCATGGAACCTGTATCGCAACTGCAAGAATTCTGGCCCGGAGTTCAGACGTGTCGCCGACGATCTCAAAAACCTCCATGTTGTTCTCAAAGATATCGAGGAGACGGTCGAGCATGACAACACTGGCCTGAGTCGTACGCGGTTCGAGCGATTGAGCATGGTTAAGAGCGACGCACGGAGCGTGCTGGAGCAGCTTACGAAAGAATTGGAGTCTTACGGCAATCTTGACACCAAAACGCAGAGGAAATGGGATGCTCTTCGCTGGGGGATGAAGGATATCTCGGATATTAAATTGAGACTTATCGCTATAACCACAAACCTGAACGCCTTTTCCTCCGCAATTACAAAGTACGTGGCGTCCCCAATATCCAGATCTCAGTACAGTCGAGCTTGCCGTCATATAACCCTTCTATCAGGTCAACATTCAACGGCATCGTGCAAGATCTTAATTTTACTTCGCGTCTGTTTTGAATTTTGAAAAGTGCGTATTACTAACTTGTTGTCTCTGGACTAGTGCCGCCCATTCTCGCATCGAGAAGATCCTCTTGAAAGTACTCGATGAAGTCCAGAAGGGCTACCACGAAGGATCTATTCTCAGCGACGGAAGTGTGGACTCAATCAATACAAAAGAGGCCTGGCAGCAATTACGGAAAGAGCTAGAGGACGCTGGTATTGATGCCGCAGTGCTCAACGAAAAGCGAACATTCATTGTCGAGCTCATTCTGCGGGCCAAGTCCGACGGTTTTATTGATGAAGCCGACATACCGCCGGACTTTGAAACAGGTTCAGAGTTCGACACAGATCTCTCAACAACGAGAACCCTTATTGGGGAAGAGTACGAAAATCGCCTGGAAAGACTTAAATCGGGCGAAGAAGGCGCTACGACCCCCCGCAGCGCAAATGCGCAAAAGCGTCCAAAGAAGCGGCGCCTAGGCTCTCTATTTGGAAAGCTTATGGGAAACGACATCCGGATCTTGGAAGCAGCCGATGCAGGAGACTTAGAGACCATGCTCAAACTTATCAAACAAAAGGTCAATCTACAGACTACAGATAAATGGGATTGGACCGCCCTGCACATGGCTGCGTATGGCGGATATGATGAAATGACGAAGGTGTTGATTGAGGAGGGCGCTGATCTTAATGCGAGGACCGTAGATGACGAGACACCGCGGGATCTGGCTGAGATAAAGGGTCGAGTGGGAGTGGTCAGGATCATCGAGGAGGAGGAAATACGGAGAGTTAATAAGGCTCAACTTGAAAAGGGAAGCACTATAGTTTAAAAATTTTTCAATCTAGATGGGGAGTGCTGGACGGGGAGTGAAGAAGTGTGATATTCTCGTAGAAGTCATCCGGCTATTGACTTGTAGTCAAATCAAAGTTTCACTGTACGGATTATGCCCTAGAAAATTGAACTGTGCCTGCAAGTGCTACTAGTGCATAGTGTTTGAGCCAGAAGAGGAAGGACACACGGGCATGGCGGAAAAGGCAAGCCGATGCGAGGATTTAGCCTCGCGGGAAGCCCTCGCTTCGTCACGACCTTCCATGGTTCGATGTGTTCTAGCAAGCGACGCTAGATTTGCAACCCTAATGCCTTTCTACAAACTATTAAACTCGTATATATAGCGAATGTCTCCATCAATCCCCTCCTTTTCAGCATTTGAACCCAATTTCCACAGAGCCACGTTCTTTACTTTTGTCTTCTCTCACCGTAGAGCTATTCATCCCCGCTACTTTGAACAATATTTGATCTCATGCTTCGTCCGGGCTTGTTTTCGTTGTTAAATATCTGGACTTTCTCAGAATGCACATCACGGAGTCAGACCATATGATAGAGCATGGTGCCTCTGCCAATAGCTTGAACCATATTCTGGGGCTGCAGAATGGGCATCCCCCTCACGTGTGCGTTGTCGGCGCAGGAATTTCCGGACTAAGATGTGCCCAGCATCTGATTCATCACGGCATGGAAGTAACAATCATTGAGGCACGCAATAGAATTGGAGGTCGAGTAGGTTCATATATTTATTCCAAACTCTATCACTCCGCTCATACGACGTCAGATCCATCAAAGCCACAAACTAGGCTACCCGGCCGACATGTAAGTCAATCCTCCACAGGATGATTTTACCACGCTAAACCAACTTCTAGAGGCCCAAACTGGATCCACACGTCTGGAAACAATCCGCTGCTGCACATAGCGAACGAGACTAAGACGCCTCTTCATGTTTGGAATGACGGTATTCGACTCTTTAATCGGGATGGGCAGCTTATCGAGCCGGTGAAAGCGCAGAAGCTCTCCGATCTTCGGTGGACCATTATCGATGAGTCTTTCAAGTACAGTTCTCAGCATGGCCTGGAGATTCCGGCATCACAGAGCTTATACGACTTTTTCGTAAAGAGAGTAGCTCAGCTCGATATGCCTCAGGAGGACCGAGAGATCCTGCTTGGGATGTGTCAGATGTGGGGTGATTATACTGGAGATCCCATCCAGCGTCAAAGTCTGAAGTACGTTTGGTTGGAGGAGGTCTGTGGGGGAGGTGAGAACTAGCAGAAATTGGTGGTGAATTAAGCTGACTATTTTAAAGAGGAATGTATTGTTGTCAGCAGCTTCGAAGCTATCCTGGCTAAAATTGCCGAAATCCCACTCAAGAGGGCTGCAATACAGTTCAACACCCGGGTGACTTCATTCAAATCTTTGTTGGATTCGAATGGTATTTCTACAGTGAAAGTGGGAATCCAAGGTGGCGAAGCCCAGATTTTCGATGAGGTCGTGGTAACCACGCCTTTAGGTTGGCTGAAAAGCAATAAAAATGCCTTCGACCCCCGAATAGACGAACAACTATCGGCGTCTATCAACGCAATTTCGATTGGCCATCTGGAAAAGGTAAGTCTTTCTTCTTTGGTTCCCAGAGCCTTTCCGTAGCTGACATACTTTTTCAGGTCTACATCACATTTCCCCGCGCCTTCTGGAGAAAATCAGTCCCTGGTTATCCCGGCCCACTACCAGAAATACCGGAATACACAAACTGGATCTCCCCAGCCTACGCTCCATCCACAAACCCCCACTACTGGCCCCAAGAAGCATACGACCTCGCAGCCTTCGCCGCCCCTTACACGCGGCCAACACTTCTCATGTATCTCTTCGGTGATCTCTCCGCCCACATTTCCTCAATTGTACACAACAACCCCAACGAAGCCGCACAACATGATCTCCTCGATGCCTTCTTCAGACCCTATTACTCCCTCCTCCCTAATTATTCCCCCGACGACCCTGAATGCCACCCGAAAGCCTACCTGGCAACCGCCTGGCGGTACGATGAGCTCGCAGGCAATGGCAGCTACTGTAATCTCCAAGTCGGCATTGATGATGCCGATAAGCATATTGAGACTATTCAGCGAGGGATGCCGGAGCGGGGGATCTGGTTTGCGGGTGAGCATGCAAGTCCATTTGAAGAGCTGGGAACAGCAGCTGGAGCCTATATGAGTGGGGAGAGGGTGGCAGGGAGGATTTTGGAGAAGTATGGGCTTGGAGAAAAGGTGGAACTTTGAGGAGTTGATCGTCTAGCATGTGCATATTCTGAATAAATGGCTACTAGCAACTCTCGAATGATAGATATAGCACAATCCTGTTGCTAGTATTTTTTTGAGCGGTTTCGGTTCCTGGAATTCTATCACCATAGAACTTGATGATGATTAGAAATTCTCAGTTGGATGTCGGTGGGTGCCTTGGCCAAATTCCACTAAACTCCGAAGTCCGTTAGGGATCTCCAGCCTGCTGACAGCAGCAACCTACGCTACGCCGAAATAACTTTGAGATTTCGGATGCGTATGGCCAGCAGTTAAGACCGATCACGCACAGTTAGTTGCTTGGTGTAGACGACGTGAGCATGTAAAGTGTGATGTGTAAATGTTTTGACTCCAATCATTTCTTTCTCAAACACAATTACTTAACTATTTCATTATAAAGTCAGCAGAAATTGCCTTAAATTCCTGACCTAAGTCTTTTTAGCAACCATGTCGGACATAAATCCAGTTGATTACCATTATCAAATCCAGGGCGGGGAAGATTGATAGGGTAATTTTGTAACTATATTGCCAAACATTGCGAGTAATAGTAGGATAAGGTCATCGAGAAAATAGCACCTTTCAATGAATTTGTCAAAGCCAACGAGCTGGGGAAGATACAGTACGAGTTTTTCCGACAAGTGAATGGAGATGCTGAGGTGCCTGTCTATATAGAATGGTATCTCTAGTCCTTGGCATCTTTGTCGGGTCCCTTTCTCATTAACCCTGGTGCGTTGGTACATGACGCCTTGGAACTGTATACCCGTTGCTGAGATTAGGATAATCACTAATTCTTCCGGTACAGATTCAAGGATGTGGCAGCCAGGGAATTCCACATAACGAGTTGATGAGAGCGGCTGAATATGGGTTGCTAGCATGTCCTCCAGATATCAGGGGATTGAGACATGCCAGTGGGCTTGCTTTGCGGAAGTGGATGCACCCTAAATGAAAAAAAATAGCTTGACTTGATAATTTCAGTCTTATTAGTATTTAATAGTCATAAAGCAAAATCCAGAAGCTCAAAAGTTCTAGATAGATCACTGCAAGAAATGGGCATTGCAAGGTGCACACGTCGAAGGAGAAGACGAAAATAGAGTCTCCTTGAAATTCCAAAGCCATACTAGACTTTGAAGTCAAATATTAGCTCCTGCGTTGTATTGACCCATAGAATACCTCAACAATAACAGGCGCAAAAATTACAACCGCCACAATTTGCCCAAATGTCCATTGATTGTCCGTATATTCAACTCCCATTGCGTTCGTCAAGGCTTTTTGGACATCCCTTATGCGGAAGACTCCCCACATCTCTGGCACTGTCAGAAGTGGGATAAGGACAAGTATCGCTCTGGGAGCTAAACTTTGGATTGACCTATTTTTCCATGCGACTAAAAACTTCCGTTCAACTAGCCTGACGACGCTCAGGTCTAAGCTCTGCAGAATCGTCCATAGAAAAGGACAGATAATAAATAGGGATAGGATGATTGAGCCCGCAGTACCGAAGCCCTCTATTACCATGGTCTCGTTATATGTAAGTTGTTGAACGCCAGTATAGCAAAGCTCATTCAACGTATTCCAATCAGTTGTGTTGATAATAGTTGTACCTCCTGGTCCAGCACCTTGTCCAACTTGACTAGGCGCAAAGTCACCGATCATCCGAGAGACGAAGGTGTATAGAAACAGAACCCAGCAGGCAGAGAAGAGATAGAATCGAAATTCATGGCGCGTCCAGGAGGTCTCGGCCTCCTCTAGCTCCTTTTCAGACGCCTCCGTTACGAAAATATTAAGCATGACAAGAGGATACAATAACGGTAGTAAGCTGAGCAGCGCAACTGCCCAAGTGATCTGTACCGTGAGGCCACCAAGACCGTCTGCGCTAATCCCATAGTCTTTGCGAACCAGAACTACGACGCAGGCTATTTGGATTGACGCTGCAAAGTAGATTGCACAGTCGTAAAAGACACTGCATCCTCTCAATATAACGGCTCGATAGCTTTTCAGGCGGGGACTTGGATTAGTTGGCGACGTGCTTCGAATTACTTCGAGGCCTAATGCGAAAGAGAATCCGAGGAATGTCTCGAAGAGGTATCCGATGATCATCTAGATGGGTCAGATTGCTCATCCAATATCATATAAAGGAAAGCCTACACCGATTCCCGAGATATCGGCATTGCCAGTGCCCCAGAGTGCATTGCAGACTTCGGGCTTACAAAGCTCCAACAGCGTCAGATTTAGTGTAAGATTGCTGCCAGTCCCGGTCTCATTTTGGAGAATTTGAACATAGTTGGCAAAGCTCGACAGAGGAGCTAATAATGTACAATTCAAGGTGGTAGTTACGTTGATTGTTGCCATTATTCAGGATATGCATAGATTCTAGACTTTCCAAGATGTTCTTGTCGGCGCACTGACTTGAAGTCAGGCCATTGGAAGACAAACGGCTGTGGGGCTGAACCGTGAGGCTTTTCTCCCACACCATCTGGCACATCAATGAATACGGATCTCTCCGCTAGGCTACCATCAATGATGGAAGATGGCTGAAATTTTCTTCAGCTCGCTATGATCTTAAGGCAATGATAAGAAGTGGTGCTGATCATGTACGTAGCAACACATTCTTCCCGCATCAGCAAGATCCACAAGCTAACATGGCGGAAAGGTACAAGCACTACTTGCGAAAAGTATGGGGAAGTGAAGGCAACTAATTAACCGGACTCCACTCGTAACTTAGCCTTGTGACCCGGTAAGCACGGTGTGATCCCACGACGACGACGACTTGGCGATCGATATGGAAAGGCGAGCAACAATCATAACCTGGGGGTTGACGCGCGGCTTTGAATCACATAACAATTGCTACCTTTAAAGTCACATACATCTCTAATCTGCAGGTTCTATCCGTAAAAGACAAATGAAATTCTCATCCTTCATCACAAAGCATTAAAGCCATGTCCAACCAGCCTAACACCCTCCCATATGTGGACGCTACTGGGACAGACGACGCAGCCTCGTTCGTGCCTCCCCAGTCATTTCTCAGGGCCGAGACCGAATCGATCGCGCCACTTCTGAACGAGAACGGCTCTCAACGTACTCAACCACCGCAACTCGTCACGTCGGCACACATGATCACCGACCTCCAAACCACCACCACCGCCGCCGCCGCCGCCGCCGCTGCCAACGACGACGACAAGGTCATTATGACCTCCATCCCCATAACCATCCCCAGGGCCGCTCCCCCCTCAAAATCCCCCTTCAGCTTCCATCGCTCCAAGCCGAAAACAAAGCTCAAAATCGTCCTGATGCCGCGGTCGGAATACACCAAGTACTTTGCGCGCGACAAGTCCGGCGCGTATGTCGGCACTGAGGAGGAGAGGAGCTGGACTGAAGAGGAGCTCGAGGAGAGGTATGGGGCGTACAAGAGTGTGTTACCGGTTGCGCCGATGAGGCTTGGGAGTGCTTTGGTCAATGGTGGGGGTTGGAGTGCTATTGGGGGGTATAATATGTCTTGAGGCCCTTGGGAGATTGCATGTTAGGGTTTTGGTGTCTTTAGCGTTGGGAAATGGGTGTCTGGGGAAGCGGGTGAATTTGTTTTTTTTTTTTTGATATTTTGATTTTTGCTACAGATGACTCTTGCAGCTTGGCTTGTTAGTACTTAGAAGTCAGGTGGAGGGTGTAACGTCTTTGATGTTATGCATTGACTCTATTATTGATCATGCTCTGATTAATCTGAGATTCACGAATCGTCACCAAATGACACCATTTTCGTGATCTTCGGGTCTAGCCCTCGGTCGAAAATACCGGCCGGTGTTCTTGTCGCAAAGCCTTTGGGCTGTGCGGCTGAGCCGTGTGCCGCCTCTATAGTGCCACCTCTATGGAGGACAACGAATGGCAACTCTTTTCGATACATGTGCCTGATCAAAGCTAGCTGTGGCATTCTGAGAATATCGCTCCATTTGTTATTAATAATATAGAGGTGCTTGCCATGTTGAGAGCCAATACGAAGTCTTAAATCGTACAAAGCCCCAGGTTGGTGTAACGCATCAAAGAGTCCCTTCGCCCGCCAAGATGCTTTTAATAAAGAATCTGGCGCGCCGCGATTTAAGAGCTTAAACGCTATGCGAATCTATTATGGCTTCAACAATCTATCATGTTCTGCTGGTCGTCGCATATGTCACGCTCTGCAACTGCGTTAATTGGAATGGACCTTCGTTGACGACTGCTCCTGGGCGCATTGCTGCAGACATCACTCAACTCCCCAAACAAGTCATTCGTCGGCAGACATCCCCCATGAGTATTTGCGGATTTGAAAGTGGTCAAGCGCGTAAGTATAGCTGCTTGAGAGTAGGCCTTAGATTAAGCTTCTCTAGAGTCTACAATTGCTTGCAATGCGGGCTCTGCTTGTGGTGTTTCTGCACTCTCAGCGATGTCAGGCCCTAGTCTGGTACAGGACTGTTGCGCTACCGTTGGTAGCCCAGGTGCAGCTGGCTGCTTGTTTTACACGGGCTGCGCGGACTTCTCTGCGCCTGTCACCAGTATCCCTAATATACTCACGTGGTATGACTGCCTAATTACTTTTGTAGAATTTGGGGTATGGGACTGATATGATTGACAATATTAGCACCTCAAATGCTCCATATTGCCAGAGTTTCACATATCCAGAAGCGAACGCGATTGGTTACGGGTGCGATACTACATCGGATACTACTTGGCGGACGGTCTTTTTGACGTCCTCATCGCCTACTCTGTTGTCTAGCTCCGCACCCGCCCCTCCCACGAAATCGGAAAGTATATCTACATCGCCACTATCCTCTGAATTAACACCGACTCAGTCGACTTTAAAAACTGGTCAGCCCACTCTCCCATCATCACCAAATTCGACACCGGTTTCTTCTTCTAGCTCTATTCAAGGTAGCATCCCAACAGAAGTCTCTACGCGCCACTCATATAACTGACCAGTCACCAAGATCTAACCCCAGCCCAGAAAGCTGGTATAGGAACGGGCTGCGGGTGTGCGTTTCTCTTCGTCACCTTTGGGTGAGTCTGGCCCTAGCAGAAAGCTTGACATTGACGAGTGTTAATTCGTCAACAGTGTCATCTTACGAATCCGCAAACGGAATCCGGAAATGAATATTCAGCCGCCTGAAGGATTTGACGAAAAATCACCGGCAGATAAGGTCGTGGAGGTGCAAGGGCAGGAGTCTGCCATGGAAGAAATAAGCTCTCAATGAAGAGACGACACGGTGTAGCATGCCTCTTGTTATCATCCCTGACATCCACATGGGCATTATAGGGAGCTGCGTAGCAAGCAGTCACCACCAGGCCATTTGTTGTCCGTCAGAGTGTCTTTGAGGCTCGCGTTTGATACTTGATAAGTTTTACATGGCGAAGCTCAAAAAGCTCCCTAAGAGAGGGCTTTGGAGGAAGGCTAATGGAAGTCGCAGATAGAGATATTGCCATTGTAAACTTATATACATCAGCATAATTGAAGATTAAGGGTTAAAAGAATTCCTACTTTAAATACTTCAAACGAACTGCTCGTAAGCTAGCTCGTTGTAGCCTGAATATGGGAGGACCTTGCCTCCTGGGCTACATATACCGGAGGATCATCGGCGTCATAAACCTTCCCGCTGCCATCATAAGGCGTGGTTTCTCCAGAAGTCGACTTCCACTGGTCGGAGACTGTCGCCACTACTCCTTGCCCCCCTGCTCCGACGAGCTGGAGGTTTGGCGGTGGTATTGGAGCATACGACCTGTTGTTAAGGAAGCCACTGTATGAAGTTGACAGGTCAACCGTTGAGACATCATATGGTTCGTTGTTATAGCCTATTTGGTCTGCGACTAGCTTGAACACGTTCGCGCCAACGTCATACCGCCCCAGGTTTGGTAAGTCCCAATTATTCTCGAGTGTCGAAAGGATCGAGTAATGTGTGTAGAAGGTATCATCCGTGGTGCCTTTGAGATTTGAAGGAACGGCTCCTCCGAGAAGGATCGATACAATCTTGTTTGGTAATGAGTATGTCTCGCTCTCGTCGTACGTGAGAAGAATGAGGGTGTTGTTCATTAAGTAGTCGTTTGCAAGTAGTGGCGTCAAGAAACTCTTGGTCCAATTCGCGGCATATTCGAGAGAGGTATCGTGACCATCATTAAGTATATCAGGAGACAAATGAACGTATTGTGGAAGTCTTTGAGCATTAACAGCATGTTCGAAGTCTGTGAAGGAGAGGATGTTGCTGAGGCGAGAGCCGTTGGTATTAATGCAGTCGTACGAGATGAACGGGCTAGTGACAAATGAGCTAAGATGCGCATAGGTGTAATATTCACTGTGAAATATGGCCCTTGATATGACGGTCCTCAGGAAGTAGTCACTTACTTATGCTTTCGGACATAGTCCCATCTTCCATTACTCCCAATACTTCCCGCACCCATATACCCTGGTCCCGGGATACCTTCGAAGTATCCACTCCACGTTATACCCTTCGTATCGAATAGATCTACCACCGTCGAGACATTTTCTGGTATGCGGACAAAGTTATCGTTGTTGAGGCCGAAATAATCGCCGCCAACAGAGGCAATGTAGTTGGGTTGCGAAGGATGCGTAAGGCCAAAGTACTCAGTGAGGAGGACGCCTTGTTTTGCGAGGTCGATGATATCGCTGTTCACACTCACTTTGGAAAAGTCCTAGGATGTCAGCTTGAGCAAAAAGGGCAACGACGACGAAAGCCTACCTGATTCTCTAGCCAGATGGTTATGAAGCGATTGAATGCATTGCCCGGAACTTCGGCAGAGGCGGCGCAAGCCAAGAAGATTAAGAAGAAGATTGAACGCATTACAAAAAGGGATTGATGGATGGTCCAGCCGTAAAATCCATCATCCAGGGTAGTAGATCGCGCCTAGACGCGAAATGACACGCTGAGATATGCGATAGTCACGTGCCAGACGTTTAGCCTATTTCGGGTTAGGTTAATGTAAGCTCATGCTTAAATTTTAGGGCCTCCATGAGGCTAAATCTTGCGAATCTCTTCTTAGTTGGCCAGGTACAAGCTTAAGGAATCCATAAAATGCCTGCAAAAACCCGTCATTATCTGTCGGGGTTGCCGCCCATGCAGTTGAGTGGAACGAACAGCAGGCTTACAGAATAGATAGAAGAGAAGAGAGAGCTTCTCGGGGAACAAAGCTCTCGATATAAAACAGAAATTACGCCCATATGAA
>Ga0335072_10012727_pt1 | contig 12013 bp, 10 predicted proteins | sample Lox_Sample_21_FD_206725 | JGI IMG/M metagenome (GOLD analysis project Ga0335072, IMG submission 206725) | Soil microbial communities from Loxahatchee National Wildlife Refuge, Florida, United States - Lox_Sample_2.1 | ecosystem: Environmental > Terrestrial > Soil > Wetlands | place: USA...
ACGATGAAGACCGTGTGGCCCTGCGCCACCAGCCAGCGGACCAGCGAGTTCTCCGGCCGCAGGTCGAGAATATAGTATTTCATGATCCAGGCCGGCACGATCAGTACCGGTTCGGCATGCACCGTCTCGGTGAGCGGCGCGTACTGGATCAGTTCGATCAGTTCGTTGCGGTACACCACCCGGCCGGGGGTAATGGCCAGATCGCGCCCGACGAGGAACTCCTCCGTGCCGGCGGGCGGCTTGCCGGTAAGCGAGCGGTCCAGATCGTCCAGCCAGTTCTCCATCCCGCGCCGCAGGTTGCAGCCGGCCTCCTGAAAGGTCTGCCGCAGGATCACCGGGTTGAGCCAGGGGATGTTGCTGGGGGCGCAGACGTCGGCGAGCTGGCGCAGCAGGAAAGCCATTTGTTGTTCATGGCCATGCGTCATGCCGGGCACGTCGTGCGCCGTGTCGAGCAATAAGGCCTCGGCCATCTGATGGAACTGGGCGATGGCGTTGAATGGCCACTGCGCCCAGGCGGGATCGGCGAAGCGGCGGTCGGCGGCGGCGGCGGGCGTGGTGGCTGCCCCGCCGGCGACGGCATTTGGCAGCCACAGCGCGTAGCGGGCCAGCGTGAGCAAGGCGTTGAGGCCGAGCGAGAATTGTTTGCCGGGGGCGGCGGAAAGTTGCGCCGCCCAATCCTCCCACGTGCGCGCCAGTGCCACCGGCGAGACGCCTTGCGTCGCGCGTGCCTGGATGGCGCGCAGCATCCGGTCGAAGGTGCGGAAATCCGGCACGACCGGGCGAATGGCGGCCTCGCCGGGACGCGGCATCGCGGCGGAAGAAGCGGGCGCGCCGCGGATGGCGGCAGGGCTGGCCGGCCTGACATCGGGTTCGCGCTTTGCGGCAACAGATTCGCCTGGCATGGGGCGCTCCGTTCGGAAGGTGACGTCGACGGCGGCAGCAATGGCGCGAAGCGGTTGAAAACGCCTTGAGATGGATCAAACGGCGGCCCGCCTTCACGCGGCTGACACGAGGCACGCCAGGGCAGCGTCCGGGGTGAAGCCGGACACGCGCAGAGAAGCGCTGCGGGTGGAGCGGCGCTACAGGTAGCGCACCACACGCAGCAGGATGCCGCCGGCTTGCGGCAGGCTGCCGAAATCGGAGTTTCGGCCGCCGAATGTGACCGTCGCCTGTCCGCCCACCGTCCAGCTCCGCGACACATAGTAGTCGGCGGTGGCCTGCATCAGCCCGGACCCGTCCTGCAAATTGATGCTCGCCAGCGCGGTGATTTCCAGGTCGGTGACGAACGCATCCACCCAGTCCGCACGCAGGAACGCCGAATGCCGCGTTTCCGGTTCCTGCTGATCCTGCATGTAGGAGCGGATGTACCACAGCGACGCATCCAGGCCCGGGGTGCTGCCGTGCCGGGCCGCCGCGGCGAACCAGTCTTGCCAATCCTGCGCGGTAAAGCCGGCCTCGTGGTAGTGGTACTCGAAGTTGAGGGTGAGCTTGCTGTCGACGGGCGTGTAGGAGAATCCCGTGGCGAGGTCGTTCTGAAAATACGACTGTGCATTGACCGGGATCGGCGACGGCGCGTTGCGCGGCAAGATACCGGTTTCGCGGCCGTACTGCAGCGCGTCGTAGATCGTGCCGGGAGCCATGCCGCCGGCCCATTCCAGATAGCCGATCGTCTGCTGGCCGATGCCGACGGTCATGTTGGTGCCGACCTGGGTGCGGTCGCCGGCGTGGTAGAGCAATAGTTCGGGGTTGAAACCGTTGGCGATTTTGGCGCTGCCCTTGAGCAAGAAACGGTCCTGGCTGTTGGTGCGATCCAGCATCGGATCGAACTCCGGCAGGTCGATATTGGTGTAGATGGCGGTGGGTTGCGTGACTTTCGGCGCGAACGCCGCGGTGATGGAGCCGGAGGTCCAGACATGCTGGCCGAGCACCATCAGCGTGCCGAGGCGGTCCTCACGCAGGATGGTGGGATCGGCGGTCAGCGGCTCGACCACGGCGCGGGTGCGGAAGAAGTCGGTGGGATTGTAGCCGATGGCGGCGCCGCTTTTTACGTTGACGCGGCCGAGGTCGATCCAGGTGCCGTCGGCCGGCTGCCAGCTCAGGAACAATTCGCGCAGGTCGTTGCGGACCGATTCGTGGCTGGGGAACGGCACGTCGTTGGCGGCGCGCAGGTTGAAGCGGCCGCTGTAGTCGAGCGTGACGTTGTCACCGAGTTTCCATTCGTCGCGGGAGTCGAGGAACAAGCGGTCTTCCCAGCTTGCGGGCGTCGGCGGGGGGTAGGGGACCGCAAGGTCGTTGCGCAATGGGGTGAAGGTGAAGGCGTCCTCGATGTAGTTGCGTTGCGAGGCGTTGCTGGCGGGTGCGGGCAGCGCGGCGGGCGGAGGGGCTTGGGCGGCTGGCGGGATGAGGTCGAGGTCCTTGTCCTCCTCCGCGGCGCGGGTGGGTGTGGAGAGCAGGATGGCGAGTGCTGCGGCCAACATCACCTCGCCGGCGAAGCGGGAGAGGTCGCGGAGCGCGGCGACGCGGGTGAGGGTGATCGGGTCGGTGGAAAGTCTGCTTCGTGCCGCCCCGCCCCTCTCCCTCGACGCTTCGCGTCTTGCCCTCTCCCGCTTCGCGGGCGAGGGTAAGGGGGGGATCATTCGGCCCTCAGGCGTGGCAGGAAGTCGCGCTGGAACCAGGTCTCGGGGATGTCCTGGAAACGCAGGTCGCCGAACTGGATCGTGGTCACCAGCGAACTGTCCACCGCATCGATGATGACCGCCTGACCCGGCCGCAGGCTGCCCAATTGCTCGCGATAGCCGCGGTAGTACAGGATCTTCAGCAACCTGCCGCTGTCAGAAAAGAATTTCGCTTTCACCGGGTGGAAGCTGCCTTTCTCCACCCAGTATTCGACGCGGTTGTAGATCGCGGTGTCCGTTGCCGCCTTCAGGTCGAGATGCCAGCACTGGCGCTGCTGGCGGTCGGCGTCGGTGATGGTCTCGTCGTGAAGCAATGTGACGTTATAGTCCACCACGAGGTTGACGGTCAGCACGTCGCCGATCGAGGCCTGGCCGATCAGGCGCTGCTGCGGCGAGATCCGCACGCTGGCCTGCGAGGACGGGTCGTAGAACCACAGGTCGTGCTTGTCGAACAATGCCATCTTGCCGGCATCGCGCGGCGGCTCGACGTAGCGCACCAGGTTGCGGAACTGGTGTGTGCCCGGGTCTTCCTTGGCGTAGACCACGAGCTGGTCCTGATCGCGCGGACGGCCGGCGACGTATTCCGTCAGCGTATCGGTGGCGCGGAACGGCTGGCCGGGATTGCGCACCTTGTCGGCGGCGGCGACGATTTCCTGCGGCGTCTGCGCCAGGACGGGGAAGGGTGCGATCAGCGCGAGCAAGAGCAAGATGGGCTTGGCGAGGCGCATGGCGGGCTCACACATGGCGCAGCGCATCGACCACCGGCAGGCGGGCGGCGCGATTGGCGGGAAGCAGTGCCGCGACCGTCGCCAGCAGTACCAGGGCGAGCCAGGTGCCGATCAACAGCGGCGGGTGCTCTGCAGGCGTGGCGAGCCGGAACGGCACCGAGCTGGCGTTGCCGGGCGGCAGCCAGGTCAGGCCGGCATGGTTGATCACCGCCTCGACGATGAATGCCAGGATCACGCCGACGGTGGCGGCGATGGCGCCGAGCATCCAGCCCTCGGTGACGAATTGCAGGCGGATGCCGTTGCGGCGCACGCCCATGGCGCGGATGGTGCCGATCTCGTTGGTGCGCTCCATCACGTTCATGGTCATGGTGTTGACCACCGCGAACAAGACGATCACGCCCATGATCAGCGTAATGAACAAGAAGATGGCCGAGAACAATCGGACCACCTGGACGTAGAACGGGGTGAGTTCGGCGAAATCGCGCACTTCCAGATCGAGGTGGCGCTGCGCTATCAGCGTTTGCAGGCGGGCGCGGGCGGCGCGCAGGTCCTCGCTGCGGACGAGCTGCAGCACGATGCCGGTGGCCTTATGCTCGCCGCGGCCGTAGACGAGCTGCTGTGCCAGTTGCAGCGGCATTGCCACGTAGTTGTCGTCGAGTTCCTTCACGCCCTGCACCGCGACGCCGGCGACTTCGAGCGTGACGACATTCGGTGCGCCGTTGGCGGTTGCCGACAGCAGGTCGAGCTGCGGCATGGTGGCGTTCTTCACGTCGCCGCTGCCGAGTTCGCTTTGCGCCAGCGCGGTCAGGTTCTGGTCCACCGGCGCGGCGGGCGTGGCATCGCGCGATGGCGGCGGCGTGGGGCAGTTCTCCAGTTTCAGCTCCTGGCAGAGGCCAAGAATGCGGGCCATGCCGCCGCCGATCAGGCCGCGTTGGGGGGCGTCGTCGGACAGGCGCGGTCCCGGTACTTCCGGTGGCGCCACGCCGTACTCGTCCCATTGGCGCATGCGTTGCTGGTTCGAGGGAATCACGCCGGTGCCGAGGAAGGTTTTCGCGGCATTGTTGCCGCCGGAGAAGTTGCCGGCGATGCCGAGCAATGACTGCGTCGGCGTGATGACGCGGATCATCGGCCGCAGCACCGGGTCCGCGGCGATGACGCGCATGACGTCCTGGTAGTCGTCGATGCCGTAGCCGGCGGGGTTGCCGGCCCCGAACACGAAATAGCCGCTGCGGAACACTGTGAGGTGGCCGATGCGCTGCACCAGGCCGGTCTCGAAGGCGGCAAAGATGTAGGTGATGTAGCCACCGAACACGAGCATTGCCATGGCGCCGACCGCGACGGCGGAGCCGGTCATCAACGAGCGCCGGCGGTTGCGGAGGATGTTGCGGAAGGCGATCTTGAACAACATCACGCGAATGCTCCGGTCGTCGCGGCGGCGGGCACGTCATGCGCCAACAGCATGCCGTCACGGATCGCGAAGGTCTCCTCGGAATGGGAGATGAGCTGCTGGTCGTGGGTGGAGAAAATGAAGGTCGTTTGTTGCTCTGCCTGCATGCGGTGCATCATCGCGATGATCGCGGCGCCGGTGGTGCTGTCGAGATTGGCGGTGGGTTCGTCGGCCAGCACGATCGTCGGCTGCTTCACCAGGGCGCGGGCGATCGCCACGCGTTGTTTCTGCCCGCCGGAGAGTTCGTTCGGCCGCTGTCGGGCCTGCGCTGCGAGGCCGACCGCGTCGAGCATGGCCAGCGTGCGGCGGCGGCGTTCGGCGGCGGGCATGCCGACGAGCAAGAGCGGGTACTCGATGTTCTCGTAGGCGGAAAGCACCGGCACGAGGCTGAAGGCCTGGAAGATGAAGCCGATGTTGCGGGCACGGAAATCGGCGAGTGCATTGTCGGGCAGGCGGCCGACATCCTCACCGCAAACCTCGATGCGGCCGCTGGTCGCCGCATCGATGCAGCCGATCAGATTGAGCAAGGTGGTCTTGCCGCTGCCGGAGGGTCCGACGATCATGGAGAAACGATGCGCCGGGATGTCCAGGCTGATGTCGCGGATGGCGGCCACGTCGACCGCGCCGGCATGGTAGGTCTTCACGACGTGTTGCAGGCGGACGACGGGCGCAGCGGCTTCGCTCATGTGGCGCGGCCTCCAGGCTTCGTGGTACTGGAAAGTACCTCGGAGCCGCGCTATACGGTACCGGGCGGTACCTGGCAAGAGGTGATTTGATGGAGATTGAGGCGACCGAGGTCCGGCTGGAGAATCCGGTGTCGCCCATTCGCGACCGAATCCTGAGCGCGGCATTCCACGCGTTCATGGAGAACGGCTACGGTGGTGTCAGCACATCTGACATCGCGCGGCGCGCCAGGGTCTCGAAGCGCGATCTCTATGCGCAATTCGGCAGCAAGCAGGCGATGCTGGCGGCCTGCATCGGCGCACGGGTCGAGCGCATGCGGCGGCCGCTGGAATTGCCGGCGCCGCGGAGCGTGCGCGCGCTTGCGGCGGCGCTGGTGACTTTCGGGCGGACGTTGCTGCAGGAGGCGTCGCGGCCGGAAGTGCTGGCAATGTACCGGCTGGCAATTCTCGAGGCAGAGCATTCGCCCGACGTGCCGCAGGCACTCGATTCGCTGGGCTATGCGAAGAATCTGGCGGCGCTGACGGGATTGATGCGGGCTGCCCGACAGGGCGGACTGTTAGGCTCCGCTTCCCCCGAGGCGATGGCGGAGTTCTTCCTGGCATTGCTCTGGCGCGGTGGGCTGCTGGTGCGGATGCTGCTGCGCGTGGCCGATGCGCCGCAGACCGCCGAGATCGAGCAACGGGCGAACGACGCCACCGAGTCGCTGCTGCACCGCTACGCCGCGCCGTAACGGCGTGTGCCACGCCGATGTCGGTGTTGCCGGCGGGTGAAGTCCGCCGCTGCCGGTTTGCCGGGCGGCATCGCGGCCGGCGTCAGCCTGTCACCAGACATAATGGTTCAATGGACCGTGGCCTGCCCCTAATCCTGGCGCTGTCTCGATCGCGGCGCGCACATAATTCCGGGCGCGCTGCACGGCGTCGCGCAGCGCCATGCCTTGGGCGAACCCCGCCGCGATGGCGCTGGCCATGGTGCAGCCGGTGCCGTGGGTATGATTGGTTTCGATGCGCGGCGCGCTGAAGGTTTCAGTTCCGTCCCTGGTGGCGAGCAAATCCACCACCGTGTCGCCGGGCAGATGGCCGCCCTTCAGCAGTACCGCGGGCACGCCAAGGTCAAGCAGCGCCTTGGCTGCCTCGTGCATCGCGGCGACATCTCCGATCGCGCGGCCCGCGAGCACTTCCGCCTCGGGGAGGTTGGGCGTGATCAGGCTCGCCTTCGGCACGAGATGGCGGGTCAGCGCATGCACCGAGCCCGGATCGAGCAAGCGCGCGCCACCCTTGGCGACCATGACGGGATCGAGCACGAACGGGATGCCGGCCGCGTATTTCGCGAGTGCGTCGGCGACGGTCTCGATTGTCGCCACGTCGCCGAGCATGCCGGTCTTCACCGCGTCGGCGCCGATGTCGTCGAGGACGACAAGGATCTGCTGGTAGATGAATTCCGGCGGCACCATGCGAACGCCATGGACACCGATCGTGTTCTGCGCGGTCAGCGCGGTGATGGCGGTGGCGGCATAGGCGCCGAGCATGGTGATGGCCTTGATGTCGGCCTGGATGCCGGCGCCCCCGCCGGAATCGGAACCGGCGATGGCGAGCACCCGGCCGTGCAGCAATTTTTCGCCTGGCGTGCGAGAGGTTGCGGCGCCCGGCGCGGCAGAGGAGGCGCGCGGCACCGAGGTAGCGGGTGAGGCGCGCGGCGCGGCGGAGGTCGAGGCGCGTGGCACCGGGGAAGCGGCCGAGGCGCCAGGCTCCGAGGGAGAACGTGAGGGGGGCGCCCGATTCATGCCTGCCTCATTGCCGCTCGAGCCCTCACCGTCAGCCACGGCGCTGGCGCGTCTTGCCCTCTGCCGCGCCGCGCGAGGGAGTGACGGCCTCGGCAATCACCCCGCACAGCTCGTCGACGATCCGCGCGATCGCTGCCTCGTCCTCGCCTTCGGCCATGACGCGTACCAGGGGCTCGGTGCCGCTTTCGCGGATCAGCAGCCGGCCGGCGCCGTTCAGCGAGGCTTGCGCCGCGGCCACCGCCTTCACCACCGAGGGATGCCGGAGCGGCGATGTGCCGGCGAACCGCACGTTCCGGAGCCGCTGCGGCAGGGGTGTAAACACCCGGCACACGTCGCTGGCTGGGCGGTCCTGTCCCACGATCACCGCCAGCACCTGCAGGGCGGCGAGCAAGCCGTCGCCGGTGGTGGAGAAATCGGACAGGATGACGTGGCCTGATTGCTCTCCGCCGACATTGGCGCCCAGCTCGCGCATTCGCTCCGCCACGTAGCGGTCGCCGACCCGGGTGCGATGCAAGGCAAGCCCTGCGTCGCGCAGGAAATGCTCCAGGCCGAGATTGGACATCACGGTGGCGACGATGCCGCTGCCTTGCAGCTTGTTCGCCTCGCCCCAGGAGCGGGCGATCAGTGCCAGAATCTGGTCGCCATCGATTTGCTCGCCACGTTCGTCCGCCATCACCACACGGTCGGCGTCGCCATCCAGCGCGATGCCGAGATCGGCGCCATGCTCCAGCACCTTGGAGCAAAGATGGTCCGGCGTGGTGGAGCCGCAGCCGCGGTTGATGTTGAACCCGTCCGGTGCGACGCCCTCCGAGACGACGGTGGCGCCAAGTTCCCACAGCACGGTCGGTGCGACCCGGTAGGCGGCGCCGTTGGCGCAATCGACCACGATCTTCAGGCCGTCCAGGCGCAGGCCGCGGGGGAAGCTGGCCTTGGCCGCCTCGATATAGCGGCCGGCGGCATCGTCGAGGCGGGCGGCGCGGCCCAGCGCCTCGGGGGGAGCGAGACGGCCGGCGAACTTGCTGTCCATCAGCGTCTCGATCTCGGCCTCGGTCTCGTCGGAGAGCTTCTCGCCGTCAGGGCCGAACAATTTGATGCCGTTGTCCTCGAAGGGATTGTGGGAGGCGGAGATCATCACGCCGAGATCGGCGCGCAGGCTGCGGGTCAGCATTGCCACGGCCGGCGTCGGCAGCGGCCCGAGCAAGGTGACGTCCATGCCGGCGCCGATGAAGCCGGCGGTGAGCGCCGGTTCCAGCATGTAGCCGGAGAGGCGGGTGTCCTTGCCGATGACGACCCGGTGGCGATGGCTGCCGCGGGTGAACAACAGGCCGGCCGCCTGGCCGAGGCGCAATGCCGTGCCCGCGGTCATCGGGTCGGTATTGGCCTTGCCGCGGATGCCGTCGGTGCCGAACAAGCGTCTGATGTGGGTCATCCGATTTCCGCCAGAGAAGATGGGGCAGGTTTAGCGCGGGGACTCGGCGGGGGGGAAGCTTCGGTCATGCCGATCGGGTCAGCGCGGACCATACCTTGATCGCCTGGACCGTCTCGGCCACGTCGTGGACGCGTAGGATGTGGGCGCCGCGGGAGAGGGCGAACAATGCGGCGGCGATCGAGCCGGGGAAGCGGCGCTGGGGGTCGGGTTCCTCGCCGATCCGGCCGATGAAGGATTTGCGCGAGACCCCGACCAGCATGGGCCGCTGGAGGACCGCCAGTTCCGGCAGGCGGCGGAGCAATTCCAGGGAATGAGGGGCGAGCTTGGCGAAGCCGATGCCCGGGTCGATGGCGATCGCTTCGCGGCCGATGCCGGCGGCTTCGGCTGCGGCGATGCGGGCGGCAAGCTCGGCGATCACCTCGCGGGCGATGTCGGCGTAGACCGCGCGGGCGTTCATGGTGGCGGGCTCGCCGCGCATGTGCATCAGCACTACAGGGCAGCGGCGGGCAGAGAGCAATGCGGCGGCGGCGGGATCGTGGGTGAGGGCGGAGACGTCGTTGACGATGGTGGCGCCGGCATCCAGCGCGGCGGCCATGGTCGCGGCATTGCGGGTGTCGACGGAAACGCGGAGGCCTGCCGCTGCGAGCGCGCGGATGACGGGCAGGACGCGCGCTTGCTCCTCCGAGGTTGAGACGGGGGGCGCGCCGGGGCGGGTGCTCTCGCCGCCGACGTCGATGATGTCGGCGCCGGCGGCGGCCATGGTGTGGCCGGCCGCGATGGCGCGGTGCGGGTCCAGGTGGCGGCCGCCGTCGCTGAAGCTGTCGGGCGTGACGTTCAGGATGCCCATCACGCGCGGGCGGTCGAGCGTGAGGCCGGCCCAGGCTGGTGGGGAAGCAGGCTTGTGTGCCGACCCGATCACCCTCACCCTCGACGCTTCGCTTCTCGACCTCTCCCGCGCAGCGCGAATAGCGCTACGCGGGAGTGGTTGATTGGTTAGCGGACGGCGCCGAGGGCCCAGGCGAGGACGCCCTTCTGGGCGTGCAGGCGGTTCTCGGCCTCATCGAACACGACCGATTGCGGACCGTCGATCACCTCGGCGGTGACCTCCTCGCCGCGATGCGCCGGCAGGCAGTGCATGAAGATCGCGTCGGGCGCGGCCTTTGCCATCAGGCCTGCCGTCACCCGGTATGGTGCGAGCAGGTTGTGGCGGCTCTGCTTCGGGTCGTCCGACATCGAGATCCAGGTGTCGGTCACCACGCAGCGGGCGCCGGCTACCGCGGCCTCCGGATCGTCGGTCAGCTCGATCCGGCCGCCCTGGGCGCGCGCCCAGTCGATCAGGTCGGCGGGCGGCTGCAGCGCCTCGGGCGTTGCCAGGCGCAACGTGAAGCCGAAGCGCACCGCCGCCTCGATCCAGCTTCGCGCGACATTGTTGCCGTCGCCGCACCAGGCGACCACCTGGCCGGCGATCGGCCCACGATGCTCTTCGAAGGTCAGCACATCGGCCATGAGCTGGCAGGGATGCGAGTTGTCGGTCAGGCCGTTGATCACCGGTACGGTTGCGTAGGCGGCGAGCTCGTGCAGCTTCGAGACGCGATCGGTGCGCAGCATGATCGCATCGACGTAGCGCGACAGCACGCGCGCGGTATCGGCGGGCGTCTCGCCGCGGCCGCTCTGCATGTCGTGGCCATAGAGGACCACCACGTCGCCGCCGAGCTGGCGCATGCCAACTTCGAACGAAACGCGCGTGCGGGTCGACGGCTTCTCGAAGATCACTGCCAGCGTCTTGCCGGCAAGCGGGCGCGAAGAGACGCCGGCGCGCTTGTAGTTGGTCGCGGCGTCCAGCATGCGGCGCAAGGTCGCGCCGTCGAAGTCGCGCAGGTCGATGAAATGGCGCGGGCCGGTCCCCTGACTGGCGGTCTGGTCCTCGACGGTCCGCGTGCGCCGGAGAGACGCGCTCATTTCGCAGCCTCCTTGCTGGTGGAGGGAAGAACGCGCCGCGTGGCCCGGCGCAGCATGGTGACGGCTTCATCGAGGTCGGCGTCGGTGACGACCAGCGGCGGCGCGAGGCGCAGCACGTTGTCCCCGGCGGTGATCGCGGCGAGGCCCTCGGCGACGCAGGCGGCCTGCACCTGTCCCACCGGGATGGCGCATTTCAGTCCGAGCAATAGGCCCATGCCGCGGGCGTTTTCGTAGACCTGCGGGTATTCGCGGGCGAGTTCGTCGAGTTCCGCGCGCAGGCGCTTGCCCTTGCGTTCGACGCTTTCCAGGAAGCCGGGCGCGAGGATGATGTCCAGCACCGCGTTGCCGGCAGCGCAGGCGAGCGGATTGCCGCCGAAGGTGGTGCCGTGGGTACCCGGCACCAGGGCCTTGGCATACTTTTCCCGCGCCAGCACGGCGCCAAGCGGGAAGCCGCCGCCAATGCCCTTGGCCGATGACATCACGTCCGGAGCGATGCCGGCCCATTCATGGGCGAAGAGTTTGCCGGTGCGGCCCATGCCGGACTGCACTTCGTCCATGCCGAGGATCAGGTCGTATTCGTCACACACCGCGCGGAGGTCGCGGAGGAACTGCATGTCGGCGGGACGCACGCCGCCCTCGCCCTGCACCGGCTCGACGATGATGCCGCAGGTGGCGGGGCCGATCTTGTCGCGCACCGCGTTCATGTTGTTGAACGGCACGTGGTCGAAGCCGTCCACCACGGGCCCAAAACCTTCCAGGTAGTGGTGGTTGCCGGTGGCGGCGAGGGTGGCGAGCGTGCGGCCGTGGAAGGCGCCTTCGAAGCAGATGAAGCGGAAGCGTTCCGGCTTGCCGGTATCCGACATGGCGCGGCGCATCATCTTGATCATGCCCTCGTTCGCTTCGGCGCCCGAGTTGCAGAAGAACACGCTGTCGGCGAAGGTCGCGTCGACCAGCCGCTGCGCCATGCGCTCGGCCTGGGGGATGCGGTAAAGGTTGGAGGTGTGCATCACCTTGGCGGCTTGCTCTGCGATCGCCTGCACCAGATGCGGGTGGGCGTGGCCAAGCGAAGCGGTGGCGATGCCGGAGCCGAAATCGAGGAATCGTCGCCCGTCGACCGTCCACAACCAGGCGCCTTCGCCTTTTTCGAAGGCGAGGTCGGCGCGGGCGTAGTTCGGCAGCAGGGCGGAGATCATGGGGATCGCTGAGCCTCCCGGGCGTTTTTCCAATGGATCACCCACCCGCGGCCTTTCGGGGCGGGTCCATGGGAAGCGCGGATCATTGGCGGGGGTTGGGGGCGGTGTCAAACGCGTT
>Ga0335072_10012728_pt1 | contig 12011 bp, 10 predicted proteins | sample Lox_Sample_21_FD_206725 | JGI IMG/M metagenome (GOLD analysis project Ga0335072, IMG submission 206725) | Soil microbial communities from Loxahatchee National Wildlife Refuge, Florida, United States - Lox_Sample_2.1 | ecosystem: Environmental > Terrestrial > Soil > Wetlands | place: USA...
AGCTCGGACTGAACAAGCCCTCGACCAAGCAATCACAGAAGCTCTTCAGAAAATATCTGCAGACAACGCAAAAGCCTGGTTCAGACTGACCTTCAACTGGGTACAGCTATGATGAAAATGCTCTAAACTATTTAGAATGTGGATTTCCTTGTTGCACATGCCAGCAAACTTAATCGCCATGCCCAAGAGATCGTAGCGATCGCCAAACTTGATGGGCTTGTAGCGTCTCATCTCCCCCACGGTTCACCACTTTTCGGTTGCGCGCCTGGTTGCATCCGCAGCGCGTGGGAGATTTGGCCCATGAAAATATTCGCCGGAAGACACCGGCGCTTCGCCCCACAAAGCGAACACTCGGCGACTATCCACATATCCGGCATAGTCCCTACCGGCGCAGGGATGTTTTCGTGACAACCCGTGCAGGCGACAAGGAACGGGTGGATGCCGGAACTGGGGCCGTGGAACATCGAATTAGTATAGGAGAATAAACAGCAAATATAATCCGCAGTGAAGGCCCCAAATCGGCAGAAGAAAGGCCTATCATACCAACGCTCGTGTAACGCGATATTTTCCAGTCGGTTACGTGCGGAACCCGGTAGAAGTTCGATTGGTCCCGTCGTCCGTTGGAATCTGATAGAGTTTTGACTAACGTTTCAGAAAGGTTTGCTATCCGTGGTCGAGGATGAGCTACTGTCCTCCCTTGCCAAGGCTGGCCCCTTGAATGATGGGAAGTTTGCCATCAAACGCCGCAGTTCCACACGTGTCGGCTGAGCTGCCTACGTCCGCGCTGGTTTTGAATGGCTTTCGCCTTGCGCTGTCTGGGCATAACTTCCGTGCAAATACGATGCTCTTCCCCGACAACAGTCAATTAAAGAACCTTCGCAAGGAACATCCGGACTGGATACTCTACTGGCGAGAGGGCGTTCTTCACGCTGTTCCTAAAGCCCCAAATCCCACCACAAACATTGGAACAACCACTACTCTTGCCTGTGCCGAGCATTTGCCGCTTCTCGCCAGCATCATCGATGAACGGCTTCCGAAGAAATTTCCTGCATACGAAGCGTTTCGACTGCGCCCATTTTCATTTATCAGTCGCCGCGATGAAATTGTCGACGCTGCTGCCAAGACCTTACGTACACGCTCCCCGCTCCTCAAACATTTCACGATCCGGCCAACATTCATGCTTGAGGCAAAGATCATCGAACCCGTTCCCGACGAGACCGGTATCGGCCTTTTCCTGACTATCAACATGAAGTGGGAAATCAATGCAGACCCCGCTACGTTGCAAGAGGCGGGAGTGGACGTTTCGGGGCTTTATGTGATTCGGCGACATCCTCAGCCTGAAGAGCGCCGCCTGGTCGGACAAATAAAGTCCCTTGTCGGCAAGACCATCCATCTGCAAGCTGCCTTTGACGATCGAACGACGATAGGTACAGATCAGGTGTTTCTTGAAGGGTCGAAAGCGAGCTTTGCGCGATGCCTGAAGACACTCCTGGGGCGCGACTACGATTACCTTGAACAGGGACGACAGCGGGAAGAAGCTCGATTTGTGAACGGGCCAGCCATATATGGATTGCTTAAGCAGTTTCACCAATTCTTCCAGAAAGACCCCAGTTTGCAGCTTACGTCAGATCTTTGGGCGACAATCGGCGGACAACTTGTACTGGAGAACACGTCGGCGTATCAGACCATTCATCGCGCGCCGCCGGTGCAATACTACTTCAATCCTGCTCGCACCAAAGCAAGTCAGTTTCCTTGGACGGGAATCAAGCAATATGGACCGTTTAGCAAAGACACATTCCCTAAGCGAAGCCCCAACATCCTTGTTGTTTCTCCCGACATAGCCCAAGGCGCGGCAGAAAAGTTTTTGAACTTCTTGCGCGACGGAATTACCTTAACCGGACGCTCCGAATACGAAGGTGGCCTTTCGAAGTTGTATGGCCTTATCAATCCAACCTTTACAATGTGCAAGGTCAGTCTGCTCAGAGGGAAGGACCCTGCAAATGCTTATCGTGAAGCGATTGAGGAGTATCTTGCCGGGGCGACTACAGTATTCGATGCTGCGATAGTCGTGTTGAACGACGAGCACGCTGTTCTCCCCGACACAATGAGTCCATATCTGACGGCGAAAGCGACACTGATGCTCGCCGGGATTCCTACTCAGGAGATAAAGGTTTCTAAACTTGGCCTACAGCCACACGAACTCCAATATATTCTCCAGACCTTTACGGTTGCGCTCTACGCCAAGATGAATGGCACTCCTTGGACTGTGAATCAAGATTCGACCATAAGCGATGAATTGATCATCGGCATTGGAACGAGTGAACTCAGCACAAGCCGCTTTGACAGTCGGACGCGGTATGTCGGCGTGACGACTGTCTTTCGTGGTGACGGCAATTATCTGCTTGGACATGTCAGCAGAGAGTGTACTTACGACGAGTATCCGCAAGTTCTGCAGGAGACAACCGTACATATTCTCGAAGATATAAAACAAAGAAACGGTTGGAATCCAGGTGACAATGTGCGCCTGATTTTCCATACATACAAGCCCCTCAAGAATGTAGAGGTAGCCGAAATCACAAAGCGCGCCGCAATCGCGGTCGGTAAGGAGCAGACAATCGAGTTTGCTTTTCTTACGGTGACAATCGACCATCCATTCTTGCTGATAGACCCTGGCCAGCTAGGCACACCGACAAGAAACGGCAGAAAAGGTGAGCTCGTGCCTGAGCGCGGAACGATCGTGCAGGTGGGCCGGTATACACGCTTGGTCTGCACTAATGGCCCACAATTGATGAAGCATGACAGGGCCGCATTACCAGCGCCGCTGCTCGTGCACATTCACAAGGGTTCGACCTTTCATGATTTGACATATCTTTGCGAGCAGATTCTCAAGTTTACCGGCCTGAGTTGGCGTAGCACATTGCCAGCCAAAAGACCTGTGAGCATTTACTATTCAGAGCTCATTGCCGAGCTGTTGGGGCGTCTTCGGGCAGTACCCGGCTGGACGCCAGCGGTACTCAATTCCAAGCTGCGCGCGAGCAGATGGTTTTTATGAATGTAATCGCGACCGTTTACGCATCCATCCGAGCCAAGCTGTTAGGTGAGATTGCTGGCGCGCCCTGGCCGAGTCCAGAAGCGGGATTCCTCGACTACTTGAACGCCGTGAGTGATAAGCCGAGCCCAAAGCGCGCCTTGGTTACTGACCGCCTCGACGAGACACCGATACTCGCGAGTGCTGGCTATCAATATGCGCTGCCTCACTTTGTGAGACCAGCAAACTACGATGAAAGGTGGGCGGGACACTTTCGACGGCTCGCAACCAAACAAGCATTCCCGTTTGATAGAGAATCCTATTTCTTCCGCCCGCTCGACCTGCTGGGCATCTGTATCGGTGCGCGCGGTTGTGGGGCACTTGAGGATCGAGATCGTGCGTGGCTCCGAGACACGCTTGGACAAGGGCGCTCGAAGCTCCAAGATGGAACCCGTGCCTACTATCTTGGTGGAATCAGTGCATCACAAGTCGGAATTTCTTGGCCGATCACTAGGCCCCGCATAGACGACCTGCCACTTCCAACGCTCAGTCTACTGTACTGGATGGCATCGCAAGAAGTGCTTGCGAAGACAGTGGGACCTGAAGTATTCGGAGCAGAGCTTGCTACCGCGATCCTCTTTCGTGCGTTGACTCTTACCGAGAATTATTCCGATCTGGCGGATGCGGGGCTAATCTTGAATGCTACGCAGGATGTGATCGACCGGACCATCGAATCAAGTGTGAATCAGAATTGGTCCACGCCAGTGAACAGTCGTGACGCTCGCTCACTCGTACGCATTATATGCGAAAGGTTTCCCCTCGTTGCGAACGCGCTTGTGAGCCGTCATGATAGCCGCGCTACCATAACCATTGAAGACGAATACGACGTTCAAGATCTGCTAGGCGCTCTCCTTAAGGTTCATTTCGACGATGTAAGGCCCGAGGAGTGGACCCCGAGTTATGCCGGCAATGCCAGCAGAATCGACTTCATCCTTAAACAATTTCAGATCGCCATCGAAGCAAAAATGACGCGCAAGAATCTCGACCAGAAGGAGATCGTGGCCCAATTGGCAATCGACATCTTGCGCTACCAGGCACACCAGGATTGCAAAACTCTCATTTGCTTTGTCTATGATCCGAACGGTAAGTGTTCCAACCCCACCGCGCTTGAGAACGACCTCACAAGGTCACATGGCCCTCTCGATGTTGTCGTTGTTGTTCGACCGCACCTCCGATAAGTTCGGATACAGCAGGGTACAACCGAATGCTGGTGAAGATCGGCAGCAAGGAACTCGGAACTATGAGCGGTTATCTTGCCCGTCGGGCGGGCGCATGATGCCGCTCCTGCCGAATGGCAGGAGCCACGCAAGAGGGCGGGTAGACGGGCAGGGACGCAGAGAATCGCGGGGCCTCGGGTTGTTTGAGACCCCGCGCGAACGTTGCGGTTGGATTGATGGTTAGGCTGCTGCGGATTTCTTCGCGGTCTTTGCCTTTTGCTTGGCTGGCAGCTTGGGGGCGGCCTTCTTCGCGGATTTACACTTATCCTTGGCTGCGAACTCCTGCTTGACCTTCGCAGCGATGGCGTCGGTATCCACCTTATACACGGCGGCGGCATCGTTCAACACCTGCGTCGTCTGCTGGCGGGCGGCTGTGAGCAGGATGGTCAGTTCGACCAACACGCTGCCCAACACACTCTCCTCAGTGCGGCGCAAGTAGGCAGCAAACAGCTTGGCGATGGAATCGCTGTCCTTCTCCCGCTTGATACCGTGCTGCCGGGCCACGATCTCCAAGCGCCGATCCTCTACCAGTCCGGCCAGCCGTTCCACGACAAACAGCAGGTCGCGCTTCATCAGTCGCACGGGAACCGCTTCGCGAATGGCTTTGAGCACCCGCAGTCCGGTCGCCTGGGCCATAGCTTCCTCGCGCCGCTGTTTCTCCTGCTCGGCTTTGAATGCGGCGTCGGCGTGTGTGCGCTGGTGCTGCTTCTTCGGGTGATGCACCGGGCATTCGGGGTTGGCGCATACCCGGCGCAGTTCGCCCTTCTCGCTGCCTTCGGTGACGATGGCCTCGGTCATGTACCGGCAGGTTTTGAACTCCGGTGAGTTGGCTTCACCTTTGCGTTGCGGCTTGTCCTGCCGGATTTCGACGTACTTGTTCCGGGGAATGGTCGCGCTGCCATCCTTGGGCTGGCCGTATGCTGTGCTGATTTGCACTAGTTTCGGCTTGGCGGCAACTGCCCGTTTCACATGCTCGTCCAGTTTGCGAGAGTAGCAGGACGGATCGGAGCAACTGTCATGCTTTGCCCCGATGCCCTCGAAGAGCAGAACATTGTGCCCGGTGCGCTTGGGGCAATCGACGCAGGAACCGGCCTCGGGCACAAGCTGCGCGTCCTCTTTCGAGAACGGCGCTGCGGCAAGCTCCAGAAGAATGTTGTGCTCAATCCACTGCTGGAGATGGCGCACGGGGAGCAGGATGCGTTTCGGCTTGCTTCCGTTCGTGTAGCTTTCCTGCCAGCAGGCGGCGAGTGCTTCCTCCTGCTCATGGGGCTGGAGTTTCGCCAGTAGCAGAGCATGGCCCACGCCAATCTCATCCTTGGTGAAGGCTTCGACGGCGGCGGGAGCAAGGTCCGTCAAGCGAAGGCGAGCGGCCACGTAGGACGGATTTTTTCCGCACTTCGCGCCGATTTGCTCAATGCTGTATTTCGGCTCCTCAAGGCGCATGAGAGCGGCGAAGCCCTGCGCCTCATCGAGCGGATGCACATCGCGGCGCTGGAGGTTTTCGACGATGCTGGTCTCAAGGGCCTGCGCGTCTGTCAGTTCCACGATGCGCACGGGAACATGTTCTAGCCCGGCCCGCTGCGCCGCGCGGTAACGCCGCGCCCCGGCCACGATCTCATAGGTGTTCTGACTGATGGGCCGCACAAGCAGGGGCGAGAGCACTCCCTGGCTACGTATTGATGCGGCCAGTTCGTTAAGCGCCGCCTCATCGAAGCTGCGGCGCGGGTTGGCTGCCGACTCGGTAAGGCTCAAAAGCGGCAGGTTGCGATACTCGGATTGAACTGCGGTCGTCATGGAGAATCTCCTCTGTGGTTGCCAAGCATGAAGGCGTGAGCGGGTGCGGCTGGCACCCGCCCGTGGAGTGGCGGGTTACCGGCTGCGGCTGCGCACAAAGGCTTCGTAGTAGCCCTGATCGCGGAGGTTCGCGTCCCACGTGTGCGCGAACTCCTCGTGCTTCCGCTTCAGGCCGGCGAGGGTAAACAGCTTTTGCTCGTCGTCGCGGTAGCTCGAATACTGCTCGATGCCGAGGTAGTCGTTGCGCCAGTAGTAGGGGTCGAGCCGAATTTCGCTCCCCTCGCGGCACACTTCAAACAGCATCTCCGGGTCGCGCATCGGGTCTCCGTTTTGCTTGCCATAGTGTGCGACGGAGATGGTCGTCAATCCGTTGGGGCCGCGGATTTCGATGTCCTCAATGTCGAGCGGCATCCACGGCGGATTGTCGATGTGGAGATGGAAGCCGGGGTCGAGCGTCCCGGCCTCCATGAGGATGAGAGCGATGGTCCGCATTACGCCACCTCCCGAACGGCCTCGCCCCGGCTGACAGGCTCTTCCGCGCGGAGGGCGGTGAGAATCACGGCGGAGGTGCGCTGGATGACTTCAAGGCTTTCGGCCAATAGCGCCGCATTGCCCTTGTACATCTGGATGTAGTCGCTCGAAGCGGTTCCCATCTCCAGCCCTACGGCCTGGCCCACGATGAAGGCCACGGCCTCGGCTTCCGTCTCGCGCACGGTCTGCGTGGTCATGGTGCGGCGCTCGGATTTGTGGAGGAATTCGTGCGCCGTCTCATGTACCAGCGTGGTGAACTCCTCGGCCCCGGACTGGCCCGGCAGCAGGGCGATCTTGCCGCCATAGCTGACGCCGAGGGCCGGGGCGATCTTCTCGCTGAACTCCAGCTTGATGTTTTGCTGGGCGAGAAATGCAATCAGCCGGTCGCGGTCGCCGCCCACTTCGCCGGTGATGTGGTGGTCGAACTCGGGCAGGTCCGCGCCTTCGGTCTGGGCCACATCGAAGACGTACACAGGCCGGAAGCCAATAAGAATGGGATGCGGCTTGGCGGTGGCCTCTTCGCTTGCGTCCGTGGCTGCATCGTGCTCGGCCTCGGCCTTTCTGCGCCGGTAGCCGGTGATGGGTGCGAGAATCTGGATGCCCCTCTCGCCCCGCTTCACGAAACGGCCCAGTTGGTTCCATGCCCGGATACCCGCTACGCGCGTCGCGGTAGGGCGTTGACGGGCGATTTGCAGAATGTTGCCGAAAGAGTAATTGTGAAATCTCGCCATCGTAGCGAGATAGGCAGTGAGGGTCTCACTGTGGCCCGCCTCAAGCTGCTGGATGAGGTAGTCCACGGCCTGCTTGATGAGTACCTGCGTGGGGTTGTCTTTCTGGCTGGTGCGCTGCTGGTAGGGCGAGTCGCTGCGATTGTGGAGCGCCGCATTTTTCCTGTGCGGCGCGGCGTGGCTGATGGTGGCTGCTGACATGGCTATGCTCCTCATTTGCTGCCCGCTGTGGGGCGATCTCACCTGCATGAGCGGAGGCACTGCCTGAAACCCAAATTTCTTTGTTGAGTGCTCCCGCTTCATGGCTCTTGCGGCTCGGCAGGGGCGGGGAGGGTTCTGTCCAGGCCGCCGCAGGCGCCGCGCAGCGGTCGAAGCGCAGCGGAGAGCCTTGACAGGTTCCGACCGCCTCTGCGATAAAGCCGCCTGAAGCGGGGGCACTTAACAAGGAAAGAAATTTAGGTCCGATTCCGAATTACCGTGCGCTCGTCAGGGCCGGGCGTTGCGGGGCAGGATACGGGCCCCGCATGGATGGGGAGCGGAAAACGCCGGCACCATCGGCGGTTGCAGCGAGGGAAGGGCCGCGCATCCTTCCCCTTGCTTCTTGAGGTACGCTTGAAGTGAACGGAGGGCATCATGAATCACATCCATCCTGGACTGACAACCTGGTACGGGGTTGACTATGCCGCGGGATTCAATGCACGACTCGAAGAGGTCCGTTCTTCTAAAAGCCAGTCGCACTCGTGGCAATGTGGATGGGAGGACGCAAATCTCGAACTGCTCGCGTCAGATAGTCATGAACAAAAGCTCGCGGACGGCGAGTCCGATGACTACGGAGAGAGTTGGTGGCTTCTCTTTGATGCCGGAGGGGATGCACGCGTGAATGGAATTGCCTTCGATGCGCGGCGGACACGACCGTGGAAAGAGGGCAGGATCGACGCTGACATCAATTTCGGAATGGCTACGAACCGAGTCTAGTCAACCCGTATCTAGCTTTGAGATCGAAGCCAAAAAACAGATGCTGAAAAACGCCCTGAACGGAGGAGAAAGCGGGAATGAGCGCGGAAGACACAGATCGCACGGTATCGTCGAATCCCTTCCTTTACGATCAAATCAAAATACTGGGAGTGAGCGCGGGCGTTTGGGATGATGTCCTCGATGAGTTGTTCGAGGAGCCAATCGGAAACATCCCCGGACCGTTCGGTTTTCTCCTGGCTGATTTGAATGGGAAGATCGGGCCACAGCGGTTAGATTACTCCCGGCCGCAAGGCACTTCCGACCATGACTACGTGCGAAAACTATTGAGGCAAGCTATCGAGGAACTCTCTGGCGACTCCGAGTTGCCAGACGATGATGGTTCCGATTGCGATAAGGCTCTCGAAGAGTACTGGGCACATCGTGCCTCCCTTAACTGAGCCTCTCCGCGGCATTGACTCCGTACCTAGCCTGTCGTTGCAGCGTGGGTGCCGGGGAATTTACTCATCGTCCCGTAAATTCACGATCAAGTGCGCGCTGGAAGATCAGAGATATTACGGAGTTTAATGGGATGTACTCGGGCTCCGTCGCGCAGGGTAAATCAACCAGGCTATTGAGAAAATTTACGAGAACCGAAAGACGTGAATTACCAGCATGACCTACGATTTCACGACTTTGTCACCAGACGACTTCGAAGAGCTTACGGCCGATCTCCTTTCACACATTTGGGGCGTCAGGCTCGAAGCCTTCAAGCGCGGCAAGGACAAGGGCATTGATCTCCGCAATGTGCGCGTTTTAGAGCCGTCCGGGACAACAATTGTGCAGTGCAAGCGCTATGCGCCGCACAGATTCACCGCACTCCTGCGAGCGGTAAGCTCAGAAAAGCTGAAGATCGATGCCCTACGGCCCGCCCGATACGTGCTGGCGACGACCGTTCCTCTCTCACCCGATAACAAAGATGACCTAGTTGCCGCTCTAAATCCCTGGTGCAGATCGACCGAGGATATCTATGGCGCCACGGAGCTCAACGGTTTTCTTCGAGACCACCCGGATGTTGAGAGGGCGCATTTCAAGCTTTGGATCGCCAGCACAGCCGTCCTTGAGCGGATCCTGCATTCACGAATCTTCAACCAAACACATGCAACTGTCGAATCGACGAAGGCGCACCTAAGTCGCATTGTAATGCACGATGGTTTTCATCGCGCTTTGGAACTGCTGCGGCAGGACCATCATGTCCTCATAGTTGGCAACCCTGGCATCGGGAAAACAACCTTAGCTCGGCTCTTGCTTTGCCACTATTTGAAAGATGATTTCGAGCCCCTCTGTGTAACAGGAGACATAAGTGATGCTTGGACCCTCATTCACACCCCTGAAGCCATCGACCGCAAGGTGGTCGTCTTTTACGATGACTTCCTCGGCCGCCACCCGTTCGATTCGCTACGCTTTGGCAAGAACGAGGAGCACTCGCTTCTGCAGTTCCTAGACAAGGTTCGCCGCTCGCCGAATTTGCGTTTCATACTTACTACGAGGGAATATCTCCTCGCAGACGCTCAACGGATTCACGGTGCTTTCGCATCGTGCGCGCACGAGATTCTGAAGTGCACGCTCAGGCTTGAAGATTACTCCAAAGCGCGTCGAGCACAGATGCTATTCAATCACTTGTACTTTTCGGATCTGCCGGATAGCCGCCTTGCGCGTCTCGTAAAGGACCGAGTATATAAGACGATCGTAGAACATACACACTTCAATCCTCGGGTAGTGGAGACCATCAGCGGCTATGCGAATAGCCGCGCGATGAACGACGAGGAATACATTCAATTTATTCAGCGCAAGTTCGATAACCCAGCTGACCTCTGGGAGCATCCATTCTGCCATGACATCAGCCCGGTCGCACGGTCAATCCTGATGGTCTTGTGGACGTTCGGCGGAACGGCCGAGCTCGAGACACTTAAATCTGCCGTGAAGCAGATGTCCGCCGCGGCAGGAGGCGCGGAATTCTCGCTGCAATTCACCGATGCGCTACGTCAGCTCGATGGAAACTTCATTTTCACCAATCGCTACCCCGGACGTAGGGGTAGGGACGGTTATTTCCTAGTGGCGCAATTCAGCAACCCTTCAGTCGAAGACTTTATCGACAACTTCCTGAGGTCCGATCCCTCCTTGATTGAGCAACTGACTAGAGCCGTGGTCTGCTTTGCTCAGGTTCGCGAACTCGCAGCGCAGACCAATTCCCGTGAGAGGAGATTGCCCGTCCTGACCGGATCCTACTGGTTGCTGCTCCGGAAGGCCGCTGCATCGGCCGAAAGTGTCTATGGAGGACGTCTGATAAACTATCAACCCTATGGCGAGGCAGTGCGGCGGACCTGGGATTCTGGTGATGCAGATTTGCCCCGACAGACCCTCGTGCGGCTTCAGATTGAGTCCAAAGTGAGGCTCAAGGACTCCGCTTTTATGAGATTGCGGGCGAGAGTCCTCACTTCCGATGGGTGGCTCGACCTTATCCTCGGAATTGAGCATGATGAATCCCATGCGTATGGCGTCAAGCTTCTGCATGAATGGGTCATGAAGGAGAGTGGTTGGTCCGCAGGGGCCAGGGCGACTTGCAGGTTGGCCTTTCGTCAGGCGGTGTCCTTGGCCCTGAATGACGAAGATCAAATTTGCGTTCGTTCTATGCGCTCGCTCCGAATTCTCGCCGAGGTAATTTCGACGGATGAGATTCCTCTGAGCGATGACGAGAAAGCCGGGTTTGTCGCGGCAGCCAAGTTCGCTGCTGAAGGAACTATCGAGGACGCGGACAGCGCCGATGAACTTCGCGATGTAGCGAGCGAGCTTGGAATCCTCGCGGAAATCTGCGGCCTTAACTTCGACGACGAAGTTTCCGAGCTCGAGGCCTGCGCAGACGATCTTCCAATACAATCGGCTGACACCGGGTCATTCGACCCGGAGTCGAAATACATTTCGAAACCGGCAAATGATCGTGGTTTCGATGCAGACCATCTTTTCGCCGGGCTGCTTGATAGGTGAATTGATGTTAGAAGCAGGTCCAGTGCCTTTTCTAGGTCAGCCGGAAGGGCTGGCATCGTTTGACGAAGAAAGCTGCTCCATTAAGGTTGTTCGGCGTCCTCAATTGGAGTAGGGGGCTCGTCTGGAAAAAGCTGTTCCTGGTTAAGTTGTGGCTTTCGGGAACCAGGCGGTGAGGACTTGAGATAGCCGTGTTCAGACGCATATTTCTTCCCACGGCCATGCGCGTCGCGGCGACATCCCTTGCATTGACAAGACCGCGACATCTCATGCTTGCCTTTCGCATAGCATTGAGGTGTGCAATAGGCTGGATGCGGGATCTTGCCAGCGGGTCCGGTCGCAGATGGAATCAGATTCCTACCGTCCAACGTGCCTTCTGCCATAGATAAGGAGATATATCATTGCAGCCTGTGCGAAAGTAGCATTTATTCTTGCCGATACCTCGATAGTACAGATTTAGTAATGAAGAATCGGCCAGTGTTCAGAAATCGTCGAACAACCCTCTGGGAGGAGGCTTTTTCTTCGGCTTGGCACGTTTGGACTAAGTCGCTGGCGCGACGGACGCTACAGCGTAGGCTTTTCCGGAGCATTGTTGGCTGTGTAAGCCTCGGGTCACAGGAGGTTTACCGTGACCCATCTTCGTCAGAAGATGCTGGACGA
>Ga0335072_10012729_pt1 | contig 12010 bp, 10 predicted proteins | sample Lox_Sample_21_FD_206725 | JGI IMG/M metagenome (GOLD analysis project Ga0335072, IMG submission 206725) | Soil microbial communities from Loxahatchee National Wildlife Refuge, Florida, United States - Lox_Sample_2.1 | ecosystem: Environmental > Terrestrial > Soil > Wetlands | place: USA...
CCCCGGCCATCAACGGTGACTGGACGCTGCTGATCGCCGGGGATGACAGCCAGGGCGGTGGTGTCCTCGCGCTGCTTCCGGCCGACCATCACCTGCTCAAAGTCGGCACCGCCGACTCGGTGCACCGCTTCGACCGAGCCCTGCTTCACGCTGACTGGGTGATTTCCGACGGCCACGTCACCGCGCAGAACTGCGCGGAGGCGCTCCCGCTTGCCAAGCTCCGCTTGGCGGGCTATCTCACGGGGCTGGCGGCCGGCACGCTCGCGATGGCTGCGGACCGAGCCAGGTGCAGGACGCTCTCTGGATCCCGGCTGGCGGACTTCCCCGCGGTTCTGGCCGCGCTCGCGCCCCTGTACGGCCAGGTCGACGCGGTGAACCTGCTGCTCAGGGAGACGGCCAGCCGACATGACAGTGGCTATCGCATCGATCGCGAGGCCATCGAGGTGCTCGCGCTTTCCGCGGAGCTCAGCGGCGAGGCGACCAGGACCGCCCTGCACCTGCACGGCGCCGCCGGGCTGACGCAGAATCATCCGATTCAGCGGTACTACCTGGCGGCAGCGACCGCGGCAGGCACATATGGCCACCCCGACGTTCTCTGGCAGGTCGCCGGCGAGGCCAGGCTGCGCGAACAGCAGGCAGGCAACTGACATCGCGGTTGCGTGCCATCAGAGCTTCAACTATAGTTGCTCGAAATGTTCAACTGTAGTTGCTTAACCTGGGGCTGAGGCTAGACTGGAGGCGCCGTGGATCGAATGCGCCTGCCCAACGGGCAGACGGTTTATCAGATCAACCCAGGCGAGACCGGCCTCATGTACCGCAACATCGTCGCGTGCCGTAGTTACCTCCAGCACGGAGTCGCGCTTCGGCCAGGTACCACCGTTTTCGACGTCGGGGCGAACATCGGAATATCGGCACTCTTCTTCCACTGGGAGTGCCCTGACTTGCGAATCTTCGCCTTCGAGCCCGCTCCGCTCTTATTCGAGGCGCTGACCGCGAACCTCGCCGAGCACCAGGTGAAGGCGATCGCGTGCAACTACGCGCTGCATCGCGCACCAGGGACACGGCAGCTCACCTACTACCCGGACACGACAGCGATGAGCGGACTCTATGCGGACCCAGACAACGACGCCGAGCTGACCAGGGTGTTCCTCGCGAACAGCGGGTTCGACAACGACGACGTCGAAGACCTGGCGGCGGGGCGGCATAGCACAGTCACGTCCGACTGCCGCCTGCGAACTATCTCTGAGGTCGTCGAGGAGTGCCATGTGGACGCCATCGACCTTCTCAAGATCAACGTCGAAAGGGCTGAAGGGGACGTGCTGGCCGGCGTCGCGGAGTCGTTCTGGCCCAGGATCCGGCAGCTCACTATGCAGTTGCACGACATCGAAGGCCGGCTCAAGGAGGTCAGCGGCGAACTGGCTGGGCGCGGATACCGCGTTGCCGTCGCCCAGGATCCCCTGCTGGCCGGGACAGAGATCTATGAGCTCTTTGCGGTCCGCACGTAGGAACGCGCCGATCTCGCCGATGCTTCGATCCCAAGGAAGGCCGGGTTCCCGTGACGACCACTCCGGATGAATGCCTGGACGTCGAGCTCGACAGCATCGACCTGGCCGATCCCGATCTTTATGCGACCGGCGACTTCCTGACCGTCTGGCGGTACTTGCAAAAGCACGCGCCGGTGTTCTTCAACCGCAGCTCCGATGACGGGTTCTGGGCGGTGACCAAGCACCGCGAGGCCATGGCTGTGTACACCGACAGGTCCTTTACTTCTGAACGCGGCATGCGAGTCGGCGGAGGAGCCGCGAGCCGTGCCTCGGGCAGCAAGATGGTGATCGTTACCGACGGCTCGCGACACAGGCAACTGCGTGATCTCATGGCGCCGCCGTTCTCTCCGCGGGCCGCGCGGGCCATGGAGGGCAACATGCGGGCCGTGGTGCGCGGCCTTCTCGACCGCGCGCGGGGCTTGGCCGAATTCGACTTTGTTGACCTGATCGCGGCTCAGCTTCCGCTCTACGTGACCTGCCAGCTCCTCGGCGTGCCTGACGAGGACCGCGACCTGGTCATCGACTGGACCCGCAAGGCGTTCGGCTCGGTCGCGGGGGACGGGAACCGGGATGTCGTGACTCCGCAAGAGCAAGCGGAAGCGCACGCCGCGATCTTCCTCTACGCCACGGAGCTGCTCGCCGAGCGGCGGCGGCGGCCGCGCGACGACATCGTCAGTGCCCTGGCGCACGGCACTATCGACGGGCGGCCTGTCACCGAAGAGGAGGTGATGGTCAACGTCAACGGAGTGCTCACCGGAGGCAACGAGACCACCAGGCACGCGTCGGCGGGGGCAATCGAAGCCCTGGCCGCCTTCCCTGGCGAATGGCAGGAGCTGAAGGATTCACCGGGAATCCCTGCGACCGCCATCGAGGAAGTGCTGCGCTGGACAGCTCCGAGCCTGCACGTCATGCGCACCGCCATCAGGGACGTGACCATCGGGGATCAGCTCGTCAGGGCCGGCCAGGAGGTGTCGGTCTGGAATCCTGCAGTTAACCGGGACGGGGATCAATTCCCTGAGCCGCTCCGCTTCGATGTGACTCGTACCCCTAACCGGCACCTCACCTTCGGCACCGGCAACCACGTGTGCATCGGAGGGACTTTGGCCAGAACGGAACTCCGCGTGCTACTCGAGGAGGTGGTGGCCAGCGTCGCGTCGATCGAAGTCCGCGGTCCGGTCCGCCGCCTCCGCTCCAATCTGATGTGGGGGCTGGATCAGCTCCCTGTGCATTTCGAATGGGAGGCGGACAGGTGACTGGGGACCCGGAAATCGCGATCGCGCCATCCGGCGAGCTTGCCGGGCGCCTGGCGCGATTCGCGGACGCCGAGCGCACGACTCCGGCCATGGTCTTGCTGACGGCCTGCGCGATTGTGCTGGCGAGGTATTCACGCCGCACCGACGTGATCGTGGCCTGTGAGCTAGACGGCGGTCGCGAGCCTCGGCCAGTTCAGATCCGGGTGCCCCGGTCAGCGACCTTCAGCGGAGTGGTGCGCGCGGTCCGCGACGACGTGCTCGACGTCCTCGCCGGCAAGAGCGCGGCGCTGGCTACGGAGTCGCCCGACCCGCACTTGCCTGCCTTCCGCATGGACGACGCGACGACGGTCGCGCTACTGCGTCTCGGCTCGGCTCCCTGGAATGACGGCGCGGCGCCGCAGTTCGGTGCGGCAGTCACTCAGTTGCTCGCGGACGGGCTGGCCCGATCGGCCTCCCCCGTCGAATCGCTGCTCCTGCTCACAGCGGCCGACCAGGAAGGCGTCGCCGACGCTGGCCGGGGCGCGGTACTTCCCGCTTCTGGCATCGCGACCCTTTACCACCTCTTCCAGGCTCAGGCTGAGCGCACGCCGACCGCCGAGGCTGTGTACGCGGCCGACGGCTGCCTGACCTACCAGGACCTCGACCAGCGCGCCAACCGGCTGGCGCACTATCTCCGTGCGCTTGGCCTAGGAACGGAATCCGTGGTCGGGCTGGCGCTGCCGAGGTCAGCGGCTGCGATCGTCGCGCTGCTGGCGGTCACGAAATGCGGTGCGGCTTTCCTGCCGCTCGATCCAGCTCAGCCAGCTGCCCGGCTCGCCTATATCCTCGCTGACGCCGGCGTGGCGGCCTTGATTACGGACGTCGACACCGAGCGGCGCCTGCCACCGCACCGGGTTCCCGTCATAGCGCTCGACCGAGCGACCGAACAGGCCGCTCTGCGAGAGGCGCCGGACTCGGCGCCGCCTTCTGCGGTTCATGCTGAGAATCTCGCGTACGTGATCTATACCTCGGGCTCGACCGGCCGCCCTAAGGGCGTAGAAATTACCCACCGCGGCGCTGTCAACCTCGCCAGGGTGCTGAGTAATTCGTTTGGCCTGGATCAGCACGATCGGGTAGCTCAGTTTGCCTCGCTCAGCTTCGACGCCTCAATCTGGGAAATGCTGATGGCATTTTCCGCCGGAAGCTGCCTTGTCATAGTGCCGACCGATAGCGGTATCGACGAGTCAATTTCCGCGCTGAGAGAGCACGCGGTCACCGCAGGTACTTTTCCGCCGTCCTTCCTCAATGCGGCCGATCCGGAAAGCCTGCCCGGCCTGCGCCTAGTGGTGAGCGCTGGCGAGAGGTGCCCGGCCGAGGTCGCCGCGGCCTGGTCTGCGGGGCGCCGGTTCGTGAACGCCTACGGCCCGACAGAGGCCACGGTATGCGCGACGTTCTGCGAGCCGTCCGGGCCAGGTGATCCGCCGATCGGCTCCGCCATACCCGGGCTTGACGCGCACGTGCTCGGCGCCGACCTGGAGTTGCTGCCAGCCTGGGTACCCGGCGAACTGCACCTCGCGGGCGCGGGCCTGGCCCGGTCTTACCGCAACCTTCCCGGGTTGTCAGCGGCATCATTTGTTCCCAATCCATTCGGCCCGGCGGGAAGCAGGCTCTACCGGACCAAAGACCTGTCTCTTCGCCGGCCGGACGGAGCAATTGAGCACCTGGGCCGGTCCGATCATCAGATAAAGCTACGTGGCTACCGGATCGAGCCGGGTGAGATCGAGGCAACCCTGACCGGGCATCCTGGCGTCAGCGAATGCGTCGTGCGGCTGCACGATGATGATCAGTCAGGTCCGGTGCTTGTGGCCTATGTGCTGGCGCGCGCGGCCGATACGGCAGCACCCGGCCTGGCGCAGGCGGAACTGCGGCGGTTCCTGGCCGCCGCGCTGCCCGACTACCTGGTTCCCGGTCGCTTCGTTGTCCTGAACGAGTTTCCGCGGAACGCCAGCGGCAAGGCCGACCGCGCCGCGATCGCCGGCCTGGCCCTGGGCAAGGATGCCGGCGCGGATCAGGAAGACGCTCCCGCCACGGAAACGGAAAAGCGGATCGCCCAGATCTGGGCGCAGTCGCTGGGGTTTTCCAGCGTTCAGCGGACCGATAACTTCCTCGAAATAGGAGGCCATTCTCTGGTCGCCGCTCAGATCATCGCGCGTACCAGGGCGTCCTTCGAACTAAGGAGGCTGCCCGTACGGTTGCTCTTCGAGCAGCCGGTCCTGGCCGACTTCGCGGCGGCTGTCGATGACGCCGCGGCCGGCCTCGCTGGTGCACGCAGTTGAGCGCCTGGACGGGTCAGGATCTGACCGCACCCTGGCAAGGGGCCAGGCTCGGGATGGCGCGGGCCGGCGACATGCGGATCGCGTTCCTGGAACAAGGTGACGGGCCGCTTGCCCTGTGCCTGCATGGCTTCCCTGACTCGCCGTACACCTGGCGGCACCTCCTGCCCGAACTGGCGGCGGCAGGCCACAGAGCCGTCGCGCCGTTCGGCCGGGGTTACGCTCCGACATCGCTCGCGCCGGAAGGCAGCTATCAGCTCGGCGCCCTGATCGCCGATGTCGAGGCACTGCACGAGGAACTCGGCGGCGGGCCGGATGCCGTGCTGATCGGACACGACTGGGGCGCCAGCATCGCCTACGGCGCGTTCGCGCACAGCCCGCATCGCTGGCGGGCCGCGGTTGGCCTGGCGGTGCCGCCTGGCGACGCGCTCAGCAGCGGCTTCCTCGAATACGACCAGCTCAAGCAGAAGTTCTATATCTTCCTGTGCCAGGTTCCCCTGGCCGAGCTCGCTTTCGCGGCCGGTGACTTCGCGCTCATCGACGGGCTGTGGCGCGACTGGGCTCCTGGCCTTGACTTCCGTGACGACGTGGCCAGGGTTAAAGCCTGCGTTCGCGCACCTGAGCACCTGACCGCCGTGATCGGCTATTACAGATCTTCCTTTAACCCCCGGTCGAATCATCCCGCCTACGCCGAGCAGGAAGCCGCGGCCTCGCGTCCGCCGGTCCGGCCCATGCTGTACCTGCACGGGCGACTCGACAACGCTGTCCCCGCGGCTGCGGCGAACCAGGCTCGCAGCTTCCTGGCGCCTGACAGCAAGGTGGTCATCGTTGCGGACGCCGGGCACTTCCTGCACCTTGAGCAACCCGGCCAAGTCAACAAGCAGATCCTGGACTGGATCGGCACTGCCGATTATGCGCCAGGATGCGTAGCATGAAAAAAATGTGTATCTATAAGTTTTATATAGATAATGGGATATTATGGTGGCACACTTGAGTAATGCCGAAGCCGAGCGGCTCGGCGAAGCCTACTTTCAGGATACGCAGGGCGTCCTCGGGCGAATGCGCTCGTCGGCTCCGGCGACGCCGGTCGTTATCTCCGGGGTTGGCCGGGCGTGGCTCATCACGCCGTACGAGGAGAATCGCGAAGCTCTCGCCGACCCTCGGCTCAGCAAAGACTGGGTTTCCCACCTGCTCCCTGAAGGCTTCGCCGCGGATGATGATCCCGTGCGCCGCTACCTCAACAGGCACCTGCTCAATCTTGACCCGCCAGATCATACCCGGCTGCGCCGGCTGGTGGGCAAGGCATTCACCCCGCGCCGAATAGCCGCGCTACGCCCCAGGATCGTAGATATCACAACAGAGCTTGCCGACCGTCTGTCGGAAGGGCCTGAAGTGGTCGATCTGATAGATCACTTCGCTGTGCCGCTGCCAGTCACGGTGATCTGCGAACTGCTGGGAGTCTCAATACAGGACCGCGATCAATTCCGTGGCTGGAGCGCGTCGATCCTGTCCTCCGAGTCTTCCGCGGACGAATTTCATGCGGCCGCCACGGAGATGTACAGCTTTTTCGCCGGACACGTGAACGCCAAGCGGCACAATCTTACGGACGACATAGCGTCCGCGATGATCGAAGCACACGACTCGGGTGACTCACTTGACGAGCATGAACTCATCGCGATGATGTTCCTGCTCATACTTGCCGGCCACGAGTCGAGCGTCAATATGATCGGTAACGGCACGCTCGCATTGCTATCTAACCCCGCCCAGCTTGCTCTCTTGCAGTCCGATCCCGGGCTGATTAACTCGGCCGTTGAGGAACTGCTCAGGTATAGTGGCCCGCTTAACCTCGCGACTGAGCGCTTCACTCTTGAACCAGTCCAGATCGGCAGCGTTGAGATTCCGGCGGGAGAGTGGGTCTTCTGCGCGCTCAGTGCCGCCAATCGCGATCAGTCCCGATTCCCTGACGCTGACCAGCTAGATATTCTCCGCGAAGATGGCGGCCATCTGGCCTTCGGCCACGGTATCCACTACTGCCTTGGTGCACCGCTCGCCCGGATGGAAGCTGAGATCGCATTCAGCTCGCTCTTCGCACGCTTCCCCAGGATGTCTCTTGCCGTGCCAGCAACCGATCTGCGATGGAGGTCAACCAATGTCGTCCACGGCCTGCAGTCGCTTCCTGTGCGGTTGCGGGGGTAATGGTCGTATCCCTAGAAAACTCCTAGTGGTCTGTAAGACCGGTTGTTTTAGTCTTCGCGCGTTCGATCTTGCCGAGGATCTGGTCGGTGTCCTTGGTCCAGGCGAACGGGACGGGGTGCTCGCTCCAGTGGTCGATGAACGCGCCGATCGCTGAGATGAGTTCTTTGACGGAGGTGAAGGAGCCGCGGCGGGTGATGACGGAGAAGAAGCATTCGACGAGCTTGAGCCAGGAGCAGCTGGTGCGTGCTTGCGGGTGGAGTAGTTGCCGCAGACGACGTGCAGGTCCTGGCCGGGGTAGGCGGCGGCGACCTGCCTGAGGAACTTGAGGAACTCCTGGTGCCGGTCACGGGGGTAGTCGTGAGTCTGCCGTTCGGAGATGTGCGGGCGCATCGGCAGGATCGGCTGGGACCGCCGCCACTTGATCACCGTCGGCTCGGTGCACCCGGTTCGCTGCGCGATCTGCGGGCCGGTCACCCCCTCGGCGGACAGCAGCACGATCCGGGCCCGCTCCACGACCCGGGCCGGGCGGAGGACACGCTCAGACTACTAGCAGCGGGAGAAGCAATTGGGCCTCACGTCAATCAGTGCCACCGATCGGACAGCAGACGCCAGCGACTCCAGGGATGGCTGTAATCATCCCGACGATCAGGGCATGGCCGTGCTGAGGTTGCTCTCCCTAGGCCTCACCGACGACGTCATCGCGAGGAGGCTCTGCGTCTCGCTGCGCACCGAGCGACGAATCATTACGTCCCTGATGGACGTCATGGCTGTCCGCAGCCGATTCCAGTTAGGCCAGGAAGCCGCTCGTCGCGGTTACGTATGAGTGAGACGCGCTCCGCCCGCGGCCGCTACGCTTCGACCCGATCAGCCGACGGCCCAACAGGGACGTATAGTCATGGGACATATAGTCTCTGGATCTTGGGCTCTGAGACGCGCGGCACCTGCTACATCTCCCTCGGCAAGGCTGAGTTGGCTGAGGCAGCCCTCAGTGCCGTCGAGCTGGGCCATTACCATTCTTATGCTGGCGGCAGTCAATCCCACCAAGTATGTTGTCGTTGCTGACCTGCACTGGGACGGCGCTGGTTGTAACCCCAGCACCAGACACCGGCGTTGTGCTCGAGGTGCTGACCGCGCATGAGTGATACTCGCCCGTCGCGACGTTGACCGCCGTGGCAGGCCGGTGACCTGCACGGGCGCCAGTGAGTCCGTCTTGATGCCGTCGCCGACCTGGCCGGTGGTGTTCTGGCCCCAGCACCAGACCGTCCGGTCTGGCATGAGCGCGCACGAGTGGTAGCCGCCTGCCGCCACCACAGGCAGCGTCGGCATGGCGTAAGCCGGCTGAGCCGTCACCGTCGCCGCAAGACCGGCGCCGACCAAAGTCGCGGTAACTGCCGCTGCGAGTAGCCTTGTCACTGTTGTGACTTCCTGCTGGTGATTTCTGGCTGAACCGGAGCTCAAGCTTTGCTTGCGCTCCACGGGCCGCCTGGATTTCCGCTGGCGGCACGGATCTTGTAGGTGCCTGACATTGAGTTGCCGTCGACCGTTCCCTGATAGGTGATGGCGGTCGAGCCGACGGTGCCGAAACTGATCGTGCCGCCGTTCACGACGCCGTTGATCGGCAGCGTGTCACCCGGATTGGAGATCATGATCGTGCCGTGCAAGTGCGTGCCGGTCTGATGCCAGGTCAGCCGGAAGGTGCCCGTGTACGAGCCGCTATAGCGGCCGTTCCACGTGCCGGAGAGCGGCCCGCTGGCCTGGCTGCCCCGGGTGGCCGAGGTCGAGCTGGCCGCAGGCGTGGTCTTCGCGGCCGGGCCGGCCTTGCTGGCCGGGGCGGCTGGGTGCGAGCCGGATCCGCTCCCCGAGCCCGCGCTCGAGCAGGCCGCTAGCGTCACGGCCAGAGTCATGATCACCAGTGACGTCGCCGCGAAGCGGGACCTTCTGGCAGCAATGCTGTTCATTCGCTGAGTCCTTTCTCCGGTTCTTGCCTGTTCCAGCTCAGCCCGACGCAGTGGAGTATCCGTTCAAACGGCAGCCCGGCTCGCTCGCTGAGGGCGCGGATGTCGGCGACAGGCCCGGCGAACAGGCAGAGCAGGACCTCGTCCTCTGGCATCAGGAGCGAGCCGATGAAGGCCACCTGGCCCGGAAAACTCGCCGCCTCAGCCCGCAGGCGCTCGCCGAAGGCCTCGGCAAGCGCCGGGGTCAGCCCTGGCAGCAGGCACTCAGCCACCTGCCAGCACACGCGGTGAGTTCTCATCGCCCAGCGGATCTGACGCTCATGCCAGGAAGGTAGGTCCTGGCTGCGGGCGGCCGCGTCGGGGAAAACCCTTCAATCGCGCGGGCTAGTCCCTCCCAGGCCGCGCGAGGGCAGCCGCGAGTTGCGCACGCGACCGCACGCCGAGTTTCCGGTAAGCCCGGGTCAGATTGGCCTCGACCGTCTTGTCAGACAGGAAGAGCCTCGCCGCGATCTCGTGGTTGCGCAGCCCGGCCGCGGCCAGCTCGCAGACCTTGCGCTCGGCGCCAGTGAGCTGATCGCCGTCTCCGCGCCTGGCGCCGGCCCGGCTCAGCTCGTCTTGCGCGATCGCGGCCCAGCCGAGCGCTCCCGCCGACGTCAGCTCGGCGAGTGCCTGCCGCAGGCATTCCTGCGCCAGGTGGCGCTCGTTACGCCGCCGGTGCAGCCGGCCGAGTGCCAGCAGGGTCCGGCCGCGTTCGGCCGGCATGTCCAGGTCTTCTTGCGCGGCCAGAGCGCGCTCATAGCACTCAAGCGCCGAGTCAAGGTCGCCGCGCGCGGCGTGTACCAGGCCGCGGCCGCGCGCCGAGACCGCGCTGATCCACGGCCTTGGCAGCGCCCTGGCCCGCTGCTCCATCCTGGCCACCAGCCGCTCGCCCCTGTCCAGGTCGCCTAGGCCGATGACCGCTTCGGCGTGATCGGCGTGAAACCGCTGGTTCGCTGGCTCCCTGTTGTGTACCAGCTCATTGATTACGTCGGCCCTGGTGAGCTGAAGGTCGCACTCAGCGAGGTCACCCGTGGTCAGCGCCGCAAGCCCGATCGCTTCCCTGGCCTGCTCCTCAAGCAGCAGGTCAGGCTTGTCATCGAGATGCGTGAGTACGCTCTTCGCCAGGCGCCCGGCTTGCTCGCTGTCGCCCGCGCAGGCGAAGACGTACGCCTGCGCGCTGAGCGCGACGTCAATGTAAGCTTCCTGCGCGGTTTGCTCGACTAGGTCGAGCGCCTGCTGCGCCAGCGTCTTGGCCAGGTCCAGGTGACCGGTCATGGCCTCGACCCTCGCGAGCTGCGTCAGTGCCGGTGCTTCCTGCGCGGCGTCGCCGTGCTCGCGGAACGCGATGAGCAGCTCCTGCAGCCGCTGCCGCGCGGTGCCGAAGTCGTCGAAATACTTCGCCCAGAACGCGGGTACCGGGCTCCTGACCCAGCCGGTCGCCGCTTGCTGCAGCCGCATGGCCTTCTCGATCGCCGCATGGTCCGCGCCGAGACCCGCGTGCAGCTTGAACAACGCGAGGGTACACAGAGTGAACGAGTACTGTTCGGGGTTGGCCTGCTCATCGAGCAAGGCCAGCGCCGCCTGCCCGTGCTCGACCCCGACGTCGGCGTCGTCTGACCCAGACGCGATCCTGGCGTGAATGCGGGCCTTGAGCGCCTGGCTCCGCGCCTGCGCGAGTGCCCGCGTCATCACTTGCCTGCCAGCCTCGGCCTCACCCTGCACCCAGCGCATGGTCCCGAGGCCGAGCAGCACCTCGGCACGGTCATCGCCGGCCGGCAGTTCGCCGAGCATGGCTTCCAGGCCCTGCCTGGCGCCGGCCGGATCTCCGGCGAAGTAACGGCGCTCGGACAGTTCGATGCCGCGCTGAACCCTAGCCTGCCCGCTGGATTCGGGAGTCAGCCGCAGCGCCAGGTCCTGCATCTCGACCGCCAGTTCTGCGGCACCGCGCGCACCCGCCGCGGCAGCGGCGCGATCCAGCTCAGCGGCGGTATCCTCATCCGGCCCTGTCGCGGCCAGGGCCAGGTGCCTGGCTCGTTCGACCAGGTCGCTCGTCCGCCCCGCCAGCCGCCTGTGCAGCGTCGCGCGTTCGGCCGCTGGCAACGACGCGTACAGCGCGGAACGCAGCAGCGGGTGCGTGAACTCGACCCGGCCTTCCTGGCTGACCGCGACGACGCCGGCCCGTTCTGCCGGTGCGAGCGCCTCGATCTCCACCTGGCCGACCGCGGCGCCCGGCATGGCCGCCACCTCGGCGAGCACGTCGCGAGTAGAGCGCGGTAGGCGCCGCAGCCTGAGCATCGCCAGCTCGCTGTGATCCCCTGGTACCGGCAGCGGCCGACCTGGCGGCGGAGGGCCGACCCGCCTGAGCTCCCTGGCGATCTCCAGGGCGTAGAACGGGTTGCCAGCGGCCGCGCGGTGGATGCTGACAAGCAGCGGCCGCGGGAAGGAGCCGCCGAGCGTCTCGGTGAACATCTGATGGATCGCGGCGACGCTCAGCGGGCCGAGCCCAAGCCGATGGCCGTCCAGCGCGGACTCGACCGCCTCGAACTCGCTTCCCGCCGGAGCGGTCCTGACCGCGGCGAGCACGCCGACCGGGCGGTGCTCGATCCGGCGCAGCGCGAACGCCAGTACCCGCGCCGACGCCGGGTCGAGCCACTGTGCGTCATCGACGGCCAGCACGACAGGACTGCCGACGGCCAGCCCGCCGAGCAGCG
>Ga0335072_10012731_pt1 | contig 12009 bp, 11 predicted proteins | sample Lox_Sample_21_FD_206725 | JGI IMG/M metagenome (GOLD analysis project Ga0335072, IMG submission 206725) | Soil microbial communities from Loxahatchee National Wildlife Refuge, Florida, United States - Lox_Sample_2.1 | ecosystem: Environmental > Terrestrial > Soil > Wetlands | place: USA...
ACGCGACGCCGCCGTCACCAGCGCCGTCGAGCGCTACGCCGCGCTGCTCGACCGCTATTGCCGCAGCGATCCGTACAACTGGTTCAATTTTTACGATTTCTGGCGGCGGCCGGACCACTCCTCGCCAGCGCGGCTCACGTGCGATACCCAGGCAGGCTCCTAGCCTCGCTCCTGTCGGTCGCCGCAGCCTGCTCGGTCGCCGCAGCCTGCTCAGTCGCCGCAGCCCGCTCGACCGCCGCCGCCGCGCAGCCCCCGGCCGGCCTCCAGGACCTGATGCACCTGCTGGCCGCGCGCCGCCACGGCGAGACGAGCTTCGTCGAGCAGCACTTCTTGAAGCTGTTGAAGCGCCCCACGGAATCCTACGGCGAGCTGATCTACGATGCGCCCGACCGGCTGGTCAAGCGCACGATCGAGCCCAGACCCGAGACCCTCAGCGTATCGGGCGACGAGCTCACGGTGCAGCGCGGCGGGCGGCGCCGCGTGCTCGATCTCGAGGCTCATCCCGAGATCCTGCCGTTCATCGAGAGCATCCGCGCGACGCTCGCCGGCGACTTGGGCTCCCTCGAGCGCGCGTTCGACGTCGAGTTTGCCGGAGACCTCGCGCGCTGGCGGCTGACGCTGCGGCCGCGCGCGCCGCAGGTCGCGAAAACCGTTTCACAGGTGCGCATCGAGGGGACCCGCGACACGCTGCTCGAGGTCGAGATACTCGAGACCGACGGTGATCGCTCGCTGATGACCTTGCGCGAACATCCGGCGCCATGAGCCCGCGCAGGGCCGCGGTCGTCGCCGCGTGGCTTTGCGTGCTCGCGGCGGCCGGCTGCATCGCCGCGCGCGCCCGCTACGTCACCGACCTGTCGGCGTTCCTCCCTTCGCACCCGACTGAGGCGCAGCGGCTGCTGGTCGAGCAGCTGCGCGACGGGCCGGCCTCGCGCCTGCTGCTCATCGCCATCGAGGGCGGCGATGCGGCCACGCGTGCCTCTCTCTGCGCCGCGCTCGGTCGGCGCCTGCGCGCGGACCGCGAGTTCTCGAGCGTCGGCAACGGCGCGCAGATCTCCGCCGGGCGCGACCGTGAGTTTCTGTTCGCGCACCGCTATCTGCTGAGCGACGCGGTGAGCGCGCAGCGCTTCACCGTGGCGGGCCTCGAGGCCGCCATGCGCGAGACGGTCGCGGATCTCGCCTCCCCCGAGGGACTGCTGCTCAAGTCGCTGGTGCCTCACGATCCCACCGGCGAGATGCTGCACATCGTCGAGGAGCTGTCGCGCATACCGGCTCCACAGACCCGCGACGGGGTCTGGGTGTCGCCCGACGCCGAGCGTGCGCTGCTGATCGCGCAGATCGCGGCCCCGGGGTCCGACACCGATGCGCAGCAGCACGCGATTGAGGCCGTGCGCACATCGTTCGGCGCCGTCCTGCGGGAGGCCGGGCGCACCGCGCGCACGGTCGAGCTGCGCATCGCCGGCCCGGGCGTGTTCGCGGTCGCCTCGCGCGCGAGCATCGAGCGTGCAGTGGTGCGCCTGTCGATCGCCAGCGGCGCGCTCATCGTCATGATCCTGCTGGCGCTCTATCGCTCCCTGCCGGCGCTGCTGCTCGGCCTGTTGCCGGTGGCCACGGGCGCGCTGATCGGCGTCGCCGCGGTGGCGCTCGGTTTCGGCGCCGTGCACGGCATCACCCTGGGGTTCGGCGTGACCCTGATCGGCGAAGCGGTCGATTATTCGATCTATTTCTTCATTCAGTCCGCACGCTCGTCCTGGAAGGAGCGGCTCTGGCCCACCATGCGGCTCGGCATGCTCACCTCGGTGTGCGGCTTCGCATCGCTGTTGCCGTCGGGCTTTCCGGGTCTCGCGCAGCTCGGAGCCTATTCGATCAGCGGCCTGGTCGCGGCCGCGGCCGTCACGCGCTGCGTTCTTCCGCAGCTGCTGCCGCGCGGTTTCGCGATCCGTGATCTCGCCCCGCTCGGCGCGCGCATCGCCTCACTGCTCGAGCGCGCCGGCGCAGTGCGCGGCGCTGCGCGCTGGGCGCTGGCGCTCGCGCTTGCCGGTGCCGCTCTGGCAGTGCTCGTCGTCGATCGTGCCACCTTGTGGGATCGCGAGCTCTCGAGCTTGAGTCCGATTCCTCCGGCCGAGCAGCGCAGCTACGCGCTTCTGCGTGCGGATCTGGGCGCGCCCGATGCGCTCGAGCTCGTGATCGTCTCCGGCCCGAGCCTCGAGGCGGTGCTCGAGGGCGCCGAGCGCACGGCGCGCGCGCTCGCCCCGCTGATCGAATCGAAGGTGATCGGCGGAGTCGACAGTCCGGCCGACTATCTGCCGAGCCTTGCGACCCAGCGCGCCCGGCGCGCGAGCCTGCCGGCCGCCGAGGTGTTGCGCGCCAATCTGGATCGAGCAGCCGCCGCTCTCGGCCTCGACGCGGCGCAGCTGGCGCCGTTCCTCGCGGATGTGCAGGCGGCGCGCACCGCCCCCCTCCTCGAGCCGCAGGATCTTGCGGGCACCTCGCTGGCCGCGGGGTTCGGAGCGCTCGTCATGCACGAGGGGCGCACCTGGCGGGCGCTCATGCCGCTGCGCGCGGCGCACCCCGGCGCGCGCGCGCGCATCGATCCGGCGCCGATTCGCGCCGCCCTGAGTTCGCTCGCCGGCGCCGCGCAGCTGTCCGTGCATCTGCTCGACCTCAAGCGCGAGTCCGATGCGCTCTACGAGGACTATCTGCACGAGGCGATGCGCTTCTCGCTCGCCGGCCTGCTCGGCATCGTCGTGCTGCTGTGCGTCGCGTTGCGCTCGGTCGCGCGCAGCGCGCGGGTGCTGGCGCCGCTCGTGCTCGCGGTGCTGACCGTGGCCGCGGCGCTCGCGCTGTGTCGCATCGAGCTCACGCTCCTGCATCTCGTGGGGATGCTCCTGATCGTCGCCGTCGGCTCGAATTACGCGCTGTTCTTCGACCGCCGCGGCCCCGACCGCCGCGGCGCCGGGCACGGCGACCTCGAGCAGCGCGCCGGGGCGGGCCGGGAAACCGCGCTCACCTTCGCCTCGCTCGCCGTCGCCAATCTGTGCACCGTCATCGGCTTTGGCTTGCTGTCCTTCTCGGGCGTGCCCGTGCTCGTCGCGCTCGGAACGACGGTCGCACCGGGTGCCTTCCTCGCGCTGCTGTTCGCCGCGCTGCTGGCTGCCGGTGCGTAGCATCCTCCGTCCCGCTCGACCGGGCGCTCGCGCCGCCGCTCGCATGGTCTGGCTGCCCGGCGCATTTCATGCGGCCGAGGATTTCGTCCAGGCGGGGTTCGACGCCGAGGTGCGCAAGCGCGGCCTCGACATCGATCTGGAGTTCCTGCCCCTCGAGCTCGATCATCTGGGCGATCGCAGCATCATCGGGCGGCTCGCGCGCGAGATCCTCGAGCCGGCGCGCAGGCAGGGCGGATCGCTCTGGATCGGCGGCATCTCGCTCGGCGGCTTGTTCGCCCTGGACTACGCCGCCACCGACTGCGGTCCCTGGGACGGGCTGTGTCTGCTCGCTCCTTATCTCGGCAACCGCATGCTGATCGCCGAGATCGACCGCGCCGGAGGCGTTGCCGCCTGGCAGCCCGGCGCGCTTGCGGAATCGGACGAAGAACGCCGAATATGGCGCTTCATTCAGGCGTGCCGCGCCGGCTCGCGACCCGTCCATCTGGGGTACGGACGCGAGGACCGGTTCGCGCGCGCCCATGGCCTGATGGCGCAGGCGTTGCCGGCGGAGGCGGTGCACGTGGTGGCGGGCGGACATGATTTTGCGGCCTGGTCGACGCTGTTTGGGCGATTTCTGGATTCGAAATGCATATGAACGGAGAGCTGAAACGCCGCTGGCTGCCCTCGCCGCTCCTGATCGCCTCGGCGGGGCTGCACCTCGGCGCGGCCGCGGCGACGCTCGCGCGACCGCGTATCTGGCCGCTCGCGCTCGGTGCGGTGCTCCTCGATCATGTGAGCCTCATGGCGGCGGGCCTGTGGCCCCGCAGCCACGCGCTCGGCCCGAATCTCACGCGCCTGCCGGCCGCGAGCGCGGCGCGGGGCGAGGTCGCCATCACCATCGACGACGGACCGGATCCCGAGGTGACGCCGCGCGTCCTCGAGGTACTCGATGGGTTCGGCGCGCAGGCGAGCTTCTTTTGCGTCGGCGAGCGGGTCGAGCGGCATCCGGATCTGGCGCGTGAGATCGTGCGCCGCGGCCACCGCATCGAGAATCATACCCAGCGGCACGTGCATTCGTTCTCCCTGCTGGGGCCGAAAGGCATGCAGGCCGAGATCGCGCGGGCCCAGGAGAGCATTGCGCGAGTCGCCGGAGAGCGCCCATGGTTCTTCAGGGCCCCGGCCGGATTGCGCAATCCCTTTCTCGAGCCCGTCCTGTGCCGCCTCGGGCTGCGGCTCGCGAGCTGGACGCGCCGCGGATTCGACACCGTCAACGGCGATGCGGAGCACGTCTACCGCCGCCTCGTCCGATCGGTTGGCCCCGGGGACATCTTGCTGCTGCACGACGGGCATGCGGCGCGCGGCCGCGCGGGCACGCCGGTGATCGTGGAGGCCCTGCCGCGGGTTCTCGCGACGCTGCGCAGCCGGCAGCTGCGGCCGGTGACGTTGCGGGCGGCGCTCGGATGAAGCCGCTCGTGCTCAAGGCGTTCACGGCGACGAGCTGCATCGGCCGCGGCCTCGGGCAGACGCTCGAGTCGCTGCACGCGGAGCGCAGCGGCTTGAGCCGCTGCCGGTTCGAGACCGCGGATCTCGACACCCACGTGGGCGAGGTGGCGGGCGTCGACGCCCAGGAGCTGCCGGCTCGGTTGGGACGATTCGATTGCCGCAACAACCGTCTGGCCGAGCTCGGGCTGCAGCAGGACGGCTTCGCGGCGGCGGTCGAGGAGGCCGCGAGCCGGCTCGGGACAAAGCGTGTCGGCGTGTTTCTCGGCACCAGCACGGCGGGCATCCTGCAGACCGAGCTGGCGTACCGGCGGCGCGATCCGGAGAGCGGCGCGCTGCCGGAGAGTTTCGACTATGCCGCGACGCATAATCCCTTCTCGGCCGCCGATTACGTGCGCCGCCGGCTGCGGCTCGAAGGTCCCGCGGCGGTCGTCTCCTGCGCCTGCGCCTCGAGCGCCAAGGTGTTCGGCGCGGCGCGGCGGATGATCGAGGCCGGCCTCATCGACGCGGCGCTGGTCGGGGGCATCGATTCGCTGTGCCTCACGACGCTCTATGGATTTCATTCGCTGCAGCTCTGCTCGACCAGCCCGTGCCGTCCCTTCGATGCCGCGCGCGACGGCATCTCGATCGGCGAAGCCGCGGCATTCGTCCTCCTCGAGCGCGTCGGCGGGCGCGTGTGCGGCGACGACGTGCTGCTGCTCGGCGTGGGCGAGTCGAACGACGCCTATCACATGTCGGCGCCCCATCCCGAGGGCCAGGGCGCGCGGCGCGCGATGGAGGCGGCCTTGCGGGATGCGGGCCTCGAGCCCGCCGCGATCGACTACATCAATCTGCATGGCACCGGCACTCCGAGCAACGACCGCTCGGAAAGTCAGGCCGTCACTGGCGTATTCGGCGCGCTCACGCCCTGCAGCTCGACCAAGGGTGCGACCGGGCACACGCTCGGCGCGGCGGGCGCGCTCGAAGCGGTGATCAGTGCGCTCGCCCTCAGGCATGCGCTCGTGCCTGCGGGCGTGAACACCTTGCACGTCGATGAGACGCTCACCGCGCACTACCTCAAGCATCGGCGCAGCGCGCCGCTCGCCCGCGTACTCAGCAACTCCTTCGGATTCGGCGGCACCAACTGCAGCCTGATCCTCGGCCGCGCCGGATGATCGTCCAGGCGTTCGTGGCCGGCATCGGCGTGCTCGGCCCCGGGCTCGCGGGATGGGCCGAAACGCGATCGGTGCTGCGCGGCGAGCGCCCCTACGCGTGCGCGCCCACCGTCCTGCCTGCGCCGACGCTCTTGCCCGCGGCGGAGCGGCGGCGCACCGGACGGGTGGTCAAGCTGGCGCTCGCGGTGGCCGCGCAAGCCACGGCGCACGCCGCCGTGGAGCCTGCGCAGCTGCGCAGCGTGTTCTCGGCATCCGGCGGCGACGGCGAGAATTGCCACGAGCTCTGCCAGTCGCTGGCGGCGCCGGCGCGCGAGGTCTCCCCGACCCGCTTTTCGAACTCCGTGCACAACGCGCCCGCGGGCTACTGGAGCATCGCCACCGGCGCGACGGCGCCATCGACCGTGCTGTGCGCCTTCGACGGCAGCTTCTGCGCGGGTCTGCTCGAGGCCATGGTGCAAGTGAGCGTGGACGAGGAGCGCATCTTGCTCGTGGTCTACGACGCGCAGTACCCCGAGCCGATGCGCGCCAAGCGCCCGGTGCCGGATGCCTTCGGTGCGGCGCTGGTGTTGACGCCCGCCCGGCAGCCGTCCTCGCTCGCGCGCCTGCGGGCGAGCATCGGCGGGGAGAGCATCGAGCGGCTCGCGCAGCCGGGCCTCGAGGCGCTGCGCAGCGCCAACCCCGCCGCCCGCGCGCTGCCGCTGCTGCGCCGGCTCGCGTTGGCGCGCAGCGACCGCACGGTTCTGGAGTATCTCGAGGACTCGAGCGTCACGGTGCAAGTCGAGCCGTGCGCCTGAACCGCGGCTGGATCGAGGCGCACATCCCGCATCAGGGCCGCATGTGCCTGCTCGATGAGGTGCTTCTCTGGGAGCACGATCGCATCCGCTGCTCGAGCGCCGGTCATCGCGCGGCAGATCACCCGCTGCGCGCTCATGGGCGTCTCGGCATCGCGTGCGGCATCGAGATCGCCGCGCAATCGATGGCGGCGCACGGGGCGCTCACGGCGGATGCATCGAGCAGACCGCTGGCCGGCCTGCTCGCCGGCGTGCGTGCCGTGCGCATGTACGCGGCGCGGCTCGATGATGTGCAATCGGATCTGATCTGCGATGCTGTGCGCATCGCCGGCGATGGAGGGACGGCCTTGTATGAATTCGAGCTCGGCTGCGCGCAGACGCCGCTCCTGCGCGGCCGCGCGACCGTCATCTTCGATGCCCGCGGCCGGTTGAGGCCATGAGCGGCCCGGCCCGCGCGCTGGTCACCGGCGGCAGCGGCGCGATCGGCGCCGCCATCTGCCGCTGCCTCGGCGCCGCCGGGCACTTCGTCTACGTGCATGCGAACCGCCGCGCCGCGGAGGCGGAGGAAGTGGCCCGCCTCATCCAGGCGGCCGGGGGACAGGCCCAGGCTCTTGCCTTCGACGTCACCGACGCCGAGTCCGCGCGCGGCGCCATCGAGAGCCTGCTCGAGAGCGCGCCGCTGCAGATACTGGTGAACAACGCCGCCATCCACGACGATGCCGCCTTCCCCGGCATGAGCGCGCACCAGTGGCAGCGGGTGATCGACGTCTCGCTCAAGGGCTTCTACAACGTCACTCAGCCCCTCATCCTGCCGATGCTGCGCACACGCTGGGGCCGCATCATCAACATCTCCTCGGTCGCGGCGCTCAAGGGCAATCGAGGTCAGGTGAATTACGCCGCCGCCAAGGGAGCGCTGAATGCCGCCACCCGGGCGCTCAGCCTGGAGGTCGCGAGCCGCGGAGTCACCGTCAATGCCGTCGCTCCCGGCATCATCGCGAGCGGCATGAGCGCCTCGGTATTCGATTCGACCGCGATCGCAAGCCTCGTACCCATGAAGCGCCCCGGAAGCGCCGAGGAGGTGGCGAGCCTGGTGGGCTATCTCGCCTCGCCCGCGGCCGGCTACATCACCGGGCAGATCATCTCCGTCGACGGCGGCATGGCTTAGGCATAGGTATCGAGCATGCCGAGCGTCGCGCGCGGCGCGCCCGGCGAGAGCGACGCGGCCGTCGTGGATACGGCCGCCGTGCCCGGCCCGGAGGCTGTCCAGCGATAAGGCTGCGGCGTCGCCGAGCGCTCCTGGAACGAGCGCTGGGAGATGTCGACGCTCACGTGCGTGAAGCCCTGCGAGCTCAGCATCTCGCGCAGCTTCGGCAGGCTCGATTCGAGCGCATCGCGGGTCACGGCGCTGTGCGTGCTCATGGCGACCTGCGCGTGCTCGCCTTGCACGGCAATCTGCAGCTCGATCGGCCCGAGCTGCGGCGGATTGACCTGCAGCTTGGCGCTGCTCCAGCCGTTGTCGACCGCCAGGGACACCTTGTCCGACAGACCCTGCGGGAAATCGGCGCTGTCGACGTCGGCGTGCACACGTACCGTGGGCGTTGCAGCCGCCTCGGCCGAGGCGGCGGGGGCGCTCGAGGACAGCTGCTGCAGAGCCGCCGCGCCCTCACCGCTCGCGAATCCCGAGCCTGCGCCGCCGCCCGCATCCTCGCTTCCGTCATGGGCGTGCGAGTCGCCGCCGCCGGCAAGGGGTGCTCCGCCGGAGGCATCGAGAGCCGCCGGCGCTGCGATCGAGGCGGAAGGATTCCCGGCAGCCGTGGGCGCGGTGAGTCCCGCGACCAGAGGCGCCGGGCTCATCCCTGCAAGCGCCGGTAGCGAGGCCGCCGGCGCCTGCGCCGCCGCGGCGGCCGCTTGCAAATCGGTGCCGGTCGCGCCGGTGGCATCCGACCCCTCGGCGAGTGCCAGGTTGACGAGGGCGCTATCGCTCGACAAGGCGCCGAGCGAATCCGCGCCGGCGAACGGTGCGGAGGCCGCCGCGCCGCTCTGCGCGGCGCTGCCCTTGCTCTGGCCGGCCGAGGCGGCGCCCGTCTGCGCGGACCCCGTCCCTCCCGTGGCGGCGGCGGATGCCCGCGGATCGGCGGCGCGGTCGACCGCTGCCAGCGCGGGGGCCTGGGTGCGGCTCTCGGACGCCGCACTGCTCATGGAAGAGTGGGCGTCGGTGGCTGCGTCGGCGGAGGCAGCCGGCGCACCGGCTGCCCCCTGGCCGGCGATCATCGAGACGGCCCCGGTGGCTGCGGCCCTTGCCGATCCAGACGCCGGGGACGCGACCCCCGCGGATCCGGCCCCCGCGGACCCGGCCGGCGTGGTTCCAGCCGCCGCGGATGCGGCCGCCGTGGCAGCGGCTCCCGCAGTGTCGGGCGCCGTGAAAGGGGTGGCGTCCGCGTCATCTGAATCGCCGCCTCCCGGAAGCGATGACGCTGCATCCTCGGGCTCGATCGCGGCCGCGGCACCGGCGGCCGCGGTCGATGAGCCCGCGAGCGAGGCCAGCGTGCCGCCCGCGTCTTCGCCCGCCCCGCCGGTCGAGGGTGCGACGGGTGCGCCGTCGAGGACGGAGGAGGCCCCGGGAGGCATGGCCGTGGCCGCGGACGGGAGCGTCGCTGCCGCGGGCGGCGAAGCCCCGCCGGCCGCCGGCAACGGCTCGCCGCTCCGGCCGCCGGCCGCGGCCTTGGATGGCGGGCTCTTGCGGCTCGACCTGCTGGAGACCTGATGCAGCGTACCCGCAAAATCCGACGCTCCCGAGGATCCCGAGGGCGAGGCGGCGTTTGGCTGTGAAGAGTCGCTCGCGGCGCCCGCCTTCGCGGTCGCCGGTGAGGCCTGCGGGGCCGGGGCAACGGGTGCCCTCAGGGAGATGGCGGCATTCATGCTCTCGAAGGTAGCAAGCGACGTGCCAACCTTGCCCTCGGCCGCCCGCGCGGGCGGCTCAGGAACGGCGGGTCTTTTGCACGATGTCGACGCTGTCGGTGCTCGGGTCGAAGATGATCCGCGCCTCGCCTCGCTCCAGCTGTCGCAGCACGCGGCTCACCTTGACCTCGAGCGCAAGCTCGCGCTCGCCGTAGTCGGTTCCCTCGCGCAGCACGAAGGACTCGATCACTGCGCGCAGCAGGTTCTCGGCGAGCGCGGTGTGCGGCACCTCGACCGGATCGCGGGCGCGGGGCGCCTCATCATCCGGCACGAGCGACCTCGCCTGCGCAGGAGGGCGCTTCATCCAGGCAGGAGAGCGCGATGTGCGCCGGGGTCTGCAACGGCGCGCTCGCGCGCCTCGACCACAGGGTCGCGGCGTCCCCGTCCGCGCCATCGTCCACGCGGGCGAAGCCGTTGCGCGCGTAGACCTCGCGGCAGGCGCCATTCGCTTCGGTCGGCGTGAGCTTGCCGAGCACCTCAAAGGCCATGGCGGGTGCGCCGGCCGCGGCGATCCGGCCTGCAAGCCAGGCGACGAACGCGTCCTCCAGACCGAGGCCGAGCGCCCGGCAGCTCATCACCAGGTGCTCGATGCAGTTGCCGGCGACCCATGCCGCGCCGATGAGTCCGTACTGCGTGAACCGGTCCTCGGCGCGCAGCACGAACAGGCGCTCACCGCGCGCGAAGCGCCGGTGGCACTGCGCGAGCGTGTAGCGCGCGCCCGAGGTATTGAACTGATTGGTCTTGTTCAGCAGCTCGAGCGCGCGGCTCATGTGCAGGCTGGTGGTGGCATCGGCCGCCGCAACCGTGGCGCGCAGCTCGAGGCTCGCCAGGAACTGCTCCTGCGAGAGCGCCGCCCTGCGCACCGACTCGCGCTCGGTCCGCGCCCGCATCATCTGCGTCCTGCCGCTCGATTCGGCCGTGATGACGCGCACCTGGGTCTCCGCCGACCAGAGCAGCACGCGCTTCAAGTAGTACAGGTGCTTGCCGAGCACGCGCACGCCCGGCAGCGCCGCCTGCACGGCCGCGCGCTCCACGGGATTGTCGTCGATCATCACGGTGTTGGCGGGCCGCAGGTTGAGCTCCTGGAGGATTTCTACCAGATTTTCGGCCTTGCCGCGGAAATTGATCCGCTGGGCGGCGAAATCGTCGAGCGCGATCTGGCCCTGCACGATGTCGTCCCATCTTCCGCGCACGAATCGCTCGTCGTTCTTGCTGACGATGGCCAGCAGGATGCCGCGCCGCTTGAGGATCAGCAGCGCCTCCATGAAGCCCATCGGCCACCCCTCCGAGATTCCCAGCGTTCCTTCCGCGGCGATGCCGCGCCACAGGGTGTCGTCCAGATCCACCGCCACGAGCTTCACCGGCTCGCGCGCGGCGGCGGTGCGGAACAGGGCGAAGACCTCGTGCATCGTCGCCTCGAAGAACTCCAGCCACTTCGCGGCGTAATGCTGCTGCATCGGGGCCGGCGGATCGATGCGCCCCTGGTCGTGATCGTGATCCCCATCGGAGAGCGTGGTGCCGTGGGTGAACGACCACACCATGTCGTCCTGGCAGGCCTTCTTGCCGATGCCGCTCGAGATCTGATCGATGTCCACGAAGTAGGCGTTCTCGCGCTTCGCCGCCTGCGCCGCGAGATGCATGTTCAGGCGCTCGATGAAATGCATGATGTTGCGCAGGTCGTAGCGCGGCAGGTAGCGGCCGAGCGGATTTTGCTGGGGGACCAGAAAGCCCAGAACGTAGCTGAGGAGCTTGCGCTCGGTGTTGAGCTGCAGGGCATTCGACAGATAGCGCTCGAGACGCTCCTCGGTGCGCCGCAGGAACTCCTCGTGCGCCGCCTCGCTGTCGGGCAGACGAAAGTAAGCGCTGCCGAGGATGGTGCGCAGCGGCACATGAATGATCTGAAAATCGTATTGTGCGGCCTGCTCCTGCGCGATGGACGGGAAGGCGTCGAAGTTGTTGACCAGCAGGAAGTCGCCCCGATGTGCGGGGTTGATGCGCGCTCCCACTTCGGGCAGGGGCTGCGCGAGACAGCCGCCGATCACCAGGTAGCGGGCGCCCGGATCCGGGGCGATCTGCAGATCGACCGGCGTGCGATAGCGGGCGCCGTTGTGCAGAGCGAATAGTGCAGGCGAGACCTCCATGGCGGCATCAGCGATTGCCCGGGTCGCCGCGCGCCGCGAGCGAGATGCGCATCGCCGCCTCATCGCCCTCGCGCTGCTCGCGACGCTCGACGGCGTGCTGCTCCTCCTTGCGCAGGCGCTGCATGGCGCGGTCCAGCGATTCGGCCTCGACGCGCTTTTCGCTCCACAGCGAGCGCCTCTTTTCGAACTCGGCGCGGGCCGCGTCGAGATTCTTCAGGTGCTGGCGCATCGCATCGCCCAGCCGCTCGAGAAACGAGCGGTAGTTCTGCAGCTTGACCGCATCCATCGCGCCGCCGGCCACGCCCGCATTCTTCATGTACTC
>Ga0335072_10012732_pt1 | contig 12009 bp, 10 predicted proteins | sample Lox_Sample_21_FD_206725 | JGI IMG/M metagenome (GOLD analysis project Ga0335072, IMG submission 206725) | Soil microbial communities from Loxahatchee National Wildlife Refuge, Florida, United States - Lox_Sample_2.1 | ecosystem: Environmental > Terrestrial > Soil > Wetlands | place: USA...
GCCCGCTCTCGGCTCCCGGTTCTTCCTTCGCATCGAACACGCATTTCTCCCACTGGCAAAGAACAAAGGGCTGGCGGTCGCGGTCACCGGACTGAGCGTCATATTGTTTCGCTTGGCGATCCTGCCGATCTATCCGGTGCCTGCTCCATTCTGCGCCGACGATTTCAGCTTTCTGCTTGCCTGCAATACCTTTGCAAGCGGCCGGCTCACGAATCCCACTCCGGAGGTGTGGCACAGCTTCGAGACCATCCACGTCACAATGACGCCGACTTACATGTCCATGTATTTTCCGGGTCAGGGGCTTCTTCTCGCAGCGGGCAAAGTCTTGCTTGGCAACCCCTGGTTTGCGGTGCTAATTGCGAGCGCACTCATGTGCGCGGCCATCTGCTGGATGCTGCAGGCCTGGCTCCCTGCAGGCTGGGCCTTTTTCGGCGGCTTGATTGCGGTGCTGCGCCTGGGCATTTTCAGCTACTGGACAAACACCTACCACGCCGGTGGATCGCTGGCCGCGCTCGGCGGCGCATTGATTCTGGGCGCGCTGCCACGGCTGACGAAAACCGGGCGGATCAGGTACGCTCTGCCGATGGCCGTGGGGATGGCGATTCTCTGCCTCACCAGGCCGTTCGAAGGGGTTTTGCTCAGCCTGCCTGTGACGGTAGTGATGGTCCACTGGATGGTCGCTGGAAAGAACCGGCCGCGCCCGGCGGACTTGATGCGCGGCGCCGTTTTGCCGTTGGCGATCGTTATTGGGGCGGTTGCCTGGCTGGGTTTCTACGACTACCGCGCATTCGGGAATCCTCTCACTCTTCCTTATGTCGTGGACCGAACTACCTACGCGATCGCGCCCTATTACATCTGGCAGCAGGCGAGACCCGAACCCACATACCGCAGCCTCGAGATGCGGCGCTTTTACGAAGAAAGCGAGCTGCCCTTTTACCAGAAGATCCATTCGCCGATAGGGTTTGTGCCCAAGACTCTCGAAAAAGTGGTGCTCACGCTGGTCTACTATGCCGGCTTCACATTGCTTCTGCCCCTCATCATGATCCGGCGGGTGTTTCTGGACCGGCGAATACGACTTCTCACGGTGTGCGTGCTCATCCTGATGGCAGGTATGGTGATTGAGATTTATCTGCTCCCGCACTACGTGGCGCCTTTCACTGCCGTCTTCTATGCCATCGGACTCGAGGCGATGCGGCACCTGAGGATGTGGAAGCCGGAAGGAAAGCCGGTAGGAATCGCACAAGTGCGGCTTGCAATGACGGTGATTGTGATCCTGGCCGGGCTGCGGCTCTTCGTGCGGCCGCTGCACATAGTCCCTTCGGAGTGGCCGCCCAGCAACTGGAATTTCACCTGGTTCGGGCCGGAGCACTTCGGCTTGGAGAGAGCTCAGGTCGAGTCGCGGCTTGAAGCTCGGCCCGGTCCGCAACTGGCAATCGTCCGCTACAAGCCTCACCACCAAGTACTGGACGAATGGGTTTACAACAACCCCGATATCGATGATTCCAAAGTAGTATGGGCACGGGAGCTCGATTCGGCCGATAATAGAGAATTGATTGATTATTATCGGAATCGCACTGTCTGGCTGGTTGAGCCCGATACCAATCCTGTCAGTGTTACTCCGTATCCGGATCAGTTTGCAGGCTCCGCTGCCGCGCATTGAATCACGGTCCGGTACAATCCAATCCGGGGCAATCGGGAGTTGAGAGCATGATCAACGGCAAGCGCGTGGCAGTCGTCATGCCAGCTTACAACGCCGAAAAGACGCTCGAGAAAACAGTGGCTGAGCTCACTGACGTTGTCGACATCAAGATTCTTGTCGATGATTCGAGCAAGGACGGCACTGCGAAGCTCTCCAAGAGCCTGGGAGTGCTCACCTTCGTTCATGACGCCAACTACGGCTACGGGCGCAACCAGCAGACTTGCTACCGCGAAGCTCTGGCTGCCGGCGCCGAAATCGTGGTGATGCTCCATCCCGATTATCAGTACACGCCACTCCTGGTGCCCGCCATGGCCGGTATGGTGGCCAGCGGCATCTACGATATGGTGCTGGGTTCGCGCATTCTGGGAGCGGGCGCGCTCAAGGGCGGCATGCCGTTCTACAAATATGTCTTCAACCGCTGCCTAACTGCTTTCCAGAACTTGTTTCTCGGGGTCAAGCTCTCTGAGTATCACACTGGGTTCCGCGCCTTTTCGCGTGAACTTCTTCTCGCGATTCCACTGCTTGAGAACTCCGACGACTTTGTCTTCGACAACCAGATGATCGCCCAGGCCGTGATGTTCGGCTTCAAGATTGGCGAGATTTCCTGCCCGACGAAGTATTTCGAAGAGGCATCGTCGATCAACTTTCGCCGCAGCGTGAGATACGGGCTCGGCGTGCTTGCCACCACCGCCAGCTTTGTTCTGCACAAGCTGGGAATCCGGCGGGCGCCCCGATTCGGCACATCCGGACGCAAGATTACAGAGAGCTACTACTCTCACATTCACCAGGGTTCGTGACCGTGCTGGAAGCAAACAGGTCAGACGATGAAGGCGCACGGCCGAGTCTCCGCCGCTGGCATCACCTGGTCATCTTTCTTCTTGCCTGCCTGATCCTGGCCTCACGCCGACCTGATGCAATCTTCCTTCCGCAGTTTCGCGCCGAAGATGGGCACGTATGGTTCGCTGACGCCTACAACCTCGGCTGGCTCGCATCATTGATCCGCACCCAGGATGGATACCTGCAGACGTTTTCACGGCTGGGGGCAGCTCTCAGCCTTCTGATCCCTATCGCACTGGCGCCTCTCGTGCTCAACGTGATTGCCTTCGCAGCCCAGGCCCTGCCTGTGAATCTACTGCTCTGCTCGCGCTCCTCTGCCTGGGGAAGTCTTCGTTTCAGGGCGATGCTTGCGGCCATTTACCTGGGCCTGCCCAGCACTGGAGAGGCCGGCCTCGGCATTACCGAGTCGCAGTGGCTGCTGGCCCTGAGTGCGTTTCTCCTCATCGTGGCCCGGCCGCCAAAGAACCGAGCGGGCTGGCTTCTGGATATCGCCTTTCTCGCGCTCTCGGGCTTGTCTGGCCCATTCTGCATCTTTCTGTTGCCGATTGCGGTTTATGTGGCCGCGCGGCGCCGAAATCTCCGGCGCTGGGCTCCCGTCTGGATCCTCGGAATCAGCTGCGCAATCCAGCTATTTGGACTGTTGATTCTCGACCGTATGATTCGCCCCCGTTACGAGATGGGAGCGAATGCGGCGCTGCTCGTGCGCATTCTCGGCGGAAATGTATTCGTCGCCGCTTTGATCGGCAACAACCGCCTGGCTGCCATGCCGGGGCCGGGAATCTTTATTCTGCTCCTCGGTGCGCTTCTTGTCGGAGGAACCATCGCTGCCGTCTGCCTTCTCAAGTCGAACCTCGGGATGAGGTTGTTCCTCCTGCTTTCCGGCGCGATTATGATTGCATCCTTGCTGGCGCCCTCGGGGGGCATACCTGCTGGCGTCACTGTATGGCAGATGCTGGCTAAGGCTGGCAGCGTGCGTTACTGGATCTTTCCGTCGCTGGCCTTTGCATGGTCGCTGGGCTGGTGCGTCCGAGTGAAGAAAGACGCCTTGCGCGTCCCTGCCGCAGTTCTGCTGGGCATCTTGTGTCTGGGCAGTGTGTTTCAATGGCGGCTGCCGGCGCTTGACGATCTGCATTACGCCGAATACGCCAGAGCATTCGAGGCTGCGGCACCGGGAACCGTCATGACGATTCCTGAGAACCCGATGGGGTGGGAGATACGGCTTGTCAAGCATCAGACCTTTTGAGAGAATCGCCTTTCTGCGGGTGAAGGTCGCGGGGTCGACATCGTATTGCAATGCTGCATCACGAATTGGAGCTCGACGCCTCAGGAATTGGAGTAAGACCGGGAATGGTTAGAGACGCCGAACTGCTCGTCTCATCGCTGCCGGCAACCCGATTCCGGCAGCAGGGCATTGACTCGGGTGCGGCGCGATCTTTGCGCAGTTTCTGGCCTGAGTGGTGCGCACTGGCCTTGTATGCGGCACTGGTTGCCTGTGCCATTCCTTACCACGAACCCTGGGCCGATGAGGCTCAAACCTGGCAGTTGGCCCATTCTCTGCCGCTGCTTTCTCTCTTCAAGACCTACATCCGGTACGAAGTTTCGCCAGGTTTGTGGCCTCTGCTTCTGTGGATCCTGATTCGCCTGCACATCACTTACGCGGGCCTGCACTGGATCTGCGGCCTCATCGCTGCTGCGGGCGCTGCGCTGTTGCTCTTTAAGTCGCCGTTTCCGCGATGGCTCAAGCTCCCCTTGCCCTTCACCTGCTTTCTCCTGTTTCAATACGCGGTTGTTGCCCGCAACTATGTGCTTGCCCCGCCGCTCATGTTCCTGGCTGCCATCCTTTGGAAGAAAAGTCCGTTGCGGCTGGCGCTGGTGCTGGGATTGCTGGCAAACGTTGCTCTTCATACCACGATGATCGCTTCGGTGCTCGTCCTGATCTATCTCATCGAGCAGGTGCGGAGCGCTGGCGTAAAGACTTTGCTGGGCCAGTGCAAATTTGTTGGCGCGGTAGCGGTGTTTCTTGCCTTCCTGGCGTTTGCACTCTACACTGCATGGCCCCCCCACGATCTTGCCTTCGCCCCCGATCGCAGCCTGCCCACATTTCTTCCTCGTTTTCTGACCGCACTTTTTTGGCCGGTATGCTATCCCCAGCTTCTCTCTCTCTCATTCTGGGTGGTAATTGCAGTCCTGTTTTACGCGCGGCGCAACCTGTTATTTCTTTTTCCGATTTTGCTCTATGCGCTCTTTTGCGGCGTGGTGTACCTGGTCTGGTGGCATGCAGGGCTTATTGCCGTCCTGTTGATAGGTATGTTGTGGATCACCTGGCCGCCGGCCGCACAGCCAATTCAAAGCGGAGAGCGATATGGGCGCATCGCATTCGCTGTCATGATCGCCTTCCAGATCGGCTGGTCGGGTTACGCGCTTTATTACGATCATTACTTCGCTTTCGCACCCGATCCTGCCACAGCAGCGTACCTGCGGCCCTTTGTGAACGAAGGTGCCCCGATTGCCGTCACTTACCTGAAGGATTATCGCGCCGGCAGTTCGCAGGCATTTCTTTCAGTCGGTCCCGAACCCTTTTTCGACCACAATATCTACGCGAATACACCCTATCCTTTCTGGTGGTGGAGCAAGAAGGACCGAAGCGATGCTGATTTTAACGCCCTCCTTCCTACGCATCCACGTTTCGTGCTCGTGGTATCAATAAAGCCGGGGACGATTGCGCAGCCTGATCTGGATCATCCTATCTATCGGACCCTGGCGAATCAGGGCTACCAGTATCGCAATACTTTTTGCGGCAGCCAGCCAATGGGTCCTCAGCTCGGCCTCACCGTCTGCCATGTGATTTATGAATACCCAATCAGGCCAGGCGCGTTTAAGTAAATGGAGCTCAGATGTCTCTATGGCATCAACCCGTTCGTTTTCCGCTGTGGCATTGGCGGTTACGCACCGGCCAGGGGCAATCTCCTGCACGGCAAACCTTTCTTTGGCTGATTCTTTTTGCCTCCCGGTGCGCGCTATCCCAATCGGTCGCGCCGCCGGTGTCGATCTCTGTGGTTGATGAGACCGGAGTCGGAGTTGACGGGGTCGAAGTCACCATCACAGAGTCCGGACACGGCCTCATCCAGCTCCGCACTGGTTTCGACGGCCAGTGCATCCTCACGTCCGTTCCTTCCGCACCTTACTCAGTCAAAGCTGAGAAGCCCGGCTTCTATCAGTTCACAGAAACAAATGTTGAACCCAACTCGACCAGCGTGAAAATCGTTCTGGTGCACGAACAATATGTGCGCCAGGAGGTAAACGTCTCGGCATCCTCGCCGGGAATCGACACGTCACAGCCCTCCGACACCCTCACCATGAACATGCCCGAAATTGTGAATATCCCGTATCCGACTTCGCGCGATATCCGTGATCTTCTTCCGTTTTATCCCGGGGTGGTACAAGATTCATCGGGCCAGGCACACGTTGCGGGCTCTGAGACATGGGAGACAATCGACACGCTTGACGGATTCGAAATCCGCTCGCCTGAAGAGGGCACGCTCGACTTGCGCGTGAGCGCCGACGCGGTTCGGTCCATCGATGCCGAGTCAACTCGTTATCCAGTCGAGTTTGGCCGCGCCACCGGCGGGGTCTTTGCTTTTTACACCGGCATGGGCGACAACAAATATCGCTTCAATGCCACGAACTTCGTTCCCTCGTTACGCGATCTCAACGGAATCCGGTTCGACAAATTTGTCCCGCGCTTCACCTTCTCAGGCCCGCTGGCGCGCAATCGTGCCTGGTTTTACGATGGGCTCGAAACTGAATCCGACAACATCTACATCACTGAGCTGCCATCAAACGCCGACTCCGACCTGCTCAACCGCGGCAGCAATCTTTTCAAGATCCAGGCCAACGCATTGCCGGCGAATATCGTCACCGCGGGCCTTCTCTTCAACGTTTACCACTCGCCCTACGACGGCATCTCGGCATTGACGCCGCAGCAGAGCACCACTAATCGCAACATCATCGCGTGGCTGCCTTACGCACGGGATCAATGGACCATCCGCGGCGCGCTGCTCGATTTTGGCATCGGCGTCATGCGCTTCCGCGACGGCTATGAGCCGCATGGCGACTCGCCTTACCAGCTCACTCCTGAGCTTGCGCAGGGCAGCTACTTTGAGAATCTGACCGGCCGCTCGCAGCGCATCCAGGAAACCACGACTCTATACCTTCCTGTGCGCGAGTGGCTGGGCAGCCACCAGGTCAAGGCCGGCCTGGACCTCAACCTCACCGGCTATAACGAGAATGTCGCGCGCACATCTGTGAGTTACCTGCGCGAAGACGGAACTTTGGATCGGCAGAGTGTCTTTGCGCCGGCGGCGCCCTTCACGCTGCATAACGCTGAGATCGGCGCCTATCTTGAAGACCACTGGCAGATCACACAGCTTCTGCTCATCGAGCCGGGCGTGCGCTTTGACTGGGATGAAATCATCCGCAAGCCGATGCTGGCGCCGCGCATCGCAGCCGTTTATGTGCCTGGCGCGGGCAGAGGAACAAAGATTTCGGCCGGCATCGGCCTCTACTACGAACAAACCTACCTCAGTTACCTCGCTCAGACTTTCGCGGGTGTCCGCGACGACACATATTTTGGAGCAGATGGCATTACGCCTTCGGGTCCCGCTCAGGAAACGACATTCACCGTGACGCGCGGTTCGCTCGACACGCCGCATGCGGTAAATGCGAGCCTCGCGATGGAACAGCGGCTTCCATGGTCGCTGATTGCGCGCGCGAACTTGATTGAGAAGCGCACCGACCGGCTATTTACATTTGTGAATCAAAGCGGCTCCGAGAACCTTGGCGGCAACTATCTGCTTACCGACCAGCGCGACGACAGCTTTCATTCCTTTGAATTCGATGTGCGCCGCCTGTTTGCGGACAATTACCAGGTATTTGTTTCATACGAACATTCATCGGCGCGAACCAATGCTGCGCTCGATTATTTGCCTGATCCTTCACCGCTCGGCCCGCAACAGAATGGGCCGCTGGCATGGGACGTACCCAATCGCATCATGTCATGGGGATGGCTGCCCGTTCCAATTCCGCGTCTCAAAAAAAGCTGGAATTTTGTCTACACTTTGGAGACTCGCACCGGCTTTCCATATACCTCAGTGGACGCTGCGGACCAGGTGGTGGGCGCTGCCGGTTCAAGGCGATTCCCCGAGTACGCGAACCTAAGCCCCGGTCTCGAATGGAAGTTCCATTTTCACGGCGCCTACTTCGGCTTGCGCGGCGTGACGGAGAACGGGACCGGCAGATCCAATCCAACGGTGGTGAACAGCGACGTTGATTCGCCGGAATATGGAACCTTCAGTGAGCCCGAGGGCAGAGCTTTCACCGCGCGATTGCGCCTTATCGGCTCAAAGTGATGCAACGGTGGACGGTGATCGGTGAACAGTGGGACCTCGAATCGCTCGAAAAATCAATTGCAGGCTCTGGACCGACTGCGCTGGTTTTCTATCTGATCTCCGTCCACCGCTCACTGCTCACTCCCTTCGCCGTAGAATGCTTTTTAGGAGCGCTCAGATGAACGAGATCGGCAGGTTTCTTGTCGGGTTCGGGCTGCTGCTGGTTCTAGTGGGGGTCTTCGTTCTCGTTGCGGGACGTACCGGCCTGCCGCTCGGCCGCTTGCCGGGTGACTTTGCATATCGCGGCAAGCACGTCTCGGTGTACTTCCCGCTCGGCACCTCCATCCTCATCAGCGTGATCCTCACGCTCGTTCTTTATCTCCTTTCCAGGTTCCGCGGCTGAGCCGTTGCCGGCTGCACCCCTGATCGGCTTGCACGTGCCCCGCGCCGCATCCGCAACATCCTCTGTATGAAATCCATACGCGATGTTCATTTCCGACTCATTTTTCCAGGACTACAATATTCAAAGCGGCCTTCTCGGGCCGGCCCAGCGTGTTTCTGCAGGTGAAGCATGTATGCAGTCCTCTTTAAAGGAAGCAAGCGCGCTGTTTTGCTGCGGGCGGCGCTTATTATCGCCCTGGTCGCGCTCGTTGACTGGGAGGTAATCGGCTGGGTTGGGCTCGGCTTTTTGTATCTGCTGCCCATGCTGATGGTGGGCAGCGTGATGGGCCGCCGGGCCATTTTCGCGGCGGCTCTGCTGTGCACCTTCCTGGCCGAAATCTTCAGCGATCTGCCATGGACCCTGCCGACTGTAATTTCGCGCGACGTGTTGTACTTTGCGGCATTTGTCGGAGCCGGGCTGTTTATTCGCGAGGTCAACATCAGCCGCCAGGTTGCCGCAGAACACCTTAAAGTGATCGAGCGCGAGCGTGATGCCCGCCGCGATGCTGAAGAACAGTTGAAGATTCTGTTTGAGAGCAGCCCGGTGGCCATCTTCACGGCAGATGTCGACGGCATTGTGCTGACGGCCAACGAGGCCGCCCAGCGCATGCTGGGAGCACAGGACGGCGCGCTGGTTGGCAAGCCCATTCATCGTTATCTGCCCGCGCTCACCAACATCACGCTGCACGATGAATCCCTGCAGTTGCTGCGCGCGGTGATGCAGGCGCGCGGGCATCGCGAGGACGGCGAAGCTTTCCTTGCCGATATCTGCTTCTCGACCTACCAGACCAACTCCGGAACCCGCCTGGCAGCCATGGTGCTCGACGCCTCAGAGGATCTGCGCGCCCACGAAGTTGCCGGAATGCAGCAACTGCTGGAAGGCTCGCGGATCGCCGTCAGCGCGCTCTCGCACGAGATCCGTAACGTTTGCGGCGCCATTGCCGTTGTGCATCAGAACCTGAAGAGCGCAGCCTCGCTGAGCGGGAACAAGGACTTTGAAGCGCTCGGCAGCCTGGTGATCGCTCTCGAACGAATCGCCAGCGTCAATCTGCGCCAGTCGGCAAGCCAAGCCTCTGAAGTTGATCTCAACGTGTTACTTGATGAGCTGAAGATTGTCGTTGGCCCGTCGCTCCTCGAGGATGAAATCCGATCGGAATGGAACATCGAGCCGGGACTTCCGCTGGTTTGGGGCGATCGCTCGAGTCTCATGCAGGTGTTTCTGAATCTCGTTTCAAACAGCAGCCGCGCCCTCCTGCGCAAGAGCCATCGCGTGCTCACCCTGAATGCCAGGAGCGTGGGCAATCAGGTGTGTGTCGAGATTATCGACAATGGCGGAGGAGTGGCGCAGCCCGAGCATCTCTTCCGGCCATTCCAGGCCGGCGCCGAATCAACGGGGCTGGGACTCTACATGTCGCGCGCATTCCTGCGTTCCTTCCGTGGCGACCTGCGCTATATTCCCATCGAAGACGGGGCGTGCTTTGTCGTCGAGCTGCTGCCGGCCAGCGAGGTCGCGCAGGAAGTGCAGTACGCGCGGTCGACCATCTGAACCCGTGCTATCCACCATATTCCTGATCCTCAGCCGCATCGTTGCACGCGGGCGGTGCCGCGTCTCGACCACCCATGCGCGGCGATGTTAAGGTGAGAAGCGGAGAAACGCCCTAATGCAGACGGTTCAGGTCATCACCACCGGAGGAACGATCGAGAAGGCTTACTCCGAGCAGTCGGGCGCGATGCTCAACACCACCAACAAGATCGGCCAATATTTGAAACTTTTGCGTCTTCCCGGCCTCGATGTACACGTCACTCCGCTGATGAACAAAGACAGCCTGGAGATGAGCAACGACGACCGCGCGGGGCTGGTAGCCAAGGTGGGTGAGCTGCTGCCGTCGAACCAGCCTATCGTCATCACCCACGGCACCGACACGATGGTTGAGAGCGGACTTGCCATCGAGCGGGCGTTCCCCACGCCACCGGTTCCCATCATCCTCACCGGGGCCATGAGCCCGCTCGGGTTTGAGAAGAGCGACGGCCTGCAGAACCTGACTGAGAGCCTGTTTGCCGCGCGCCTGCTCAAGCCCGGCGTCTTCATCGTCATCCACGGGCAGGTGTTTCCCGTGGCTCATGTGCGCAAGGACCGCGAGCGGGGTACATTCGTTCTTGTTTGATGCACGACCTTCAACCACCCGCCAGCGCGAGAGCCAATGACCGGCTCTGAGGGTGTAGAGTGTCCAAGAGACCGGAGAGAACGGATGAAAGCATTGGTAAAGAGCCGGGCCGAGCGGGGGCTCTGGCTCGAAGACATTCCCGAGCCCGAGATCGGCATCAACGACGTGCTGGTGAGGGTTCACTACACCGGCATCTGCGGCACCGATGTCCATATTTACGAGTGGGACGAGTGGGCGCAGAAGACGATTCCGGTGCCTATGGCGATCGGTCACGAGTTTGTGGGCGAAGTGGTAACGGTGGGCTCGAACGTGAACGACTTTTTTGCCGGCGACATTGTGAGCGGCGAGGGGCATGTGGTGTGCGGGCGTTGCCGCAACTGTCTGGCCGGACGCCGTCACCTGTGCGCTGCGACGCAGGGCGTGGGCGTCAACCGACCGGGCGCGTATGCCGAGTTCATTGCGCTCCCCATGTCGAACATCTGGCGCCACAGTCCCGGCATCAACCAGGAGGTCGCGGCCATCTTCGACCCCTTTGGCAACGCGGTGCACACGGCGCTGGCCTTCCCGGTGCTGGGTGAGGATGTGCTGATCACCGGCGCCGGCCCCATCGGCATTATGGCGATTCCCGTGGTGATGCATGCGGGCGCGCGGCACGTCGTGATTACCGACGTGAACCAGTTCCGGCTCGATCTGGCCCGCCAGATGGGCGCGACCCTGGCCGTCGACCCGACGCAGAATCCACTCAAAGAGGTGCAGAAGCAGCTTGCCATGACCGAGGGGTTCGACGTGGGCCTCGAGATGTCGGGCAACCCGCAGGCGCTGCGCGACATGATCGCCAACATGAGCCACGGCGGCAAGATCGCCGTTCTCGGCATCCCAGCCAAGGACATGTCTCTCGACTTGCGCCAGATCATCTTTAACATGCTCACGCTGCGCGGCATCTACGGCCGCGAGATGTACGAGACCTGGTACAAGATGACGGTGATGCTCGAATCGGGCGTGGACATATCGCCGGTGATCACCCACCGTTACGACTACACCGACTTCGAAAAGGGCTTCGAGGCCATGGTCTCCCGCCAGACCGGCAAGGTGATTCTGGACTGGACCAAGGCGTAAAGGCAGCGAGTCGGCGAGTCAGCAAGACGGCTAGTCAGCGAGTCGGCGCTGACTCTGCGGGACAGTTTTTTGGGGGGTATACCCCCCGGTATTCCCTGTAAAAAAGTGCATTGGTTTCATCGGTTTAGGTATAAATTTTAACAGTAACCTGATTAGAATCAGCGGTCTGCAGCCAAGCGTATGAAAACAAATGGCTTAGGTGATGGGTTCGGGCCGGCTCTAATATCAAAACTCGCTCGGCGTTCCATTCTCGGTTTCAAGGTAGCACGGGAAGGGGTAATTACCGGCAGTGTGTCACGAACAAAAGTGAAAGCTTTTGATGCTGTACCGAAGATGGGAGACGGCCTCCCGGAGCCGGCTTGCA
>Ga0335072_10012733_pt1 | contig 12009 bp, 10 predicted proteins | sample Lox_Sample_21_FD_206725 | JGI IMG/M metagenome (GOLD analysis project Ga0335072, IMG submission 206725) | Soil microbial communities from Loxahatchee National Wildlife Refuge, Florida, United States - Lox_Sample_2.1 | ecosystem: Environmental > Terrestrial > Soil > Wetlands | place: USA...
ACCGCGTGCACGACCGCCCGCTCGAGCGGGAGATGCACCAGTCGTACCTCGACTACGCGATGAGCGTCATCGTCGGGCGCGCGCTGCCCGACGGGCGGAACGGCCTGAAGCCGGTCCAGCGGCGCATCCTCTGGTCGATGTGGGAGTCCGGGGCGACCCACGACCGCCCGTACCGCAAGTCGGCCCGCACCGTGGGCGACGTCCTCGGCAAGTACCACCCCCACGGGGACCTCGCGGTGTACGACGCGCTGGTCCGGATGGCGCAGCCGTTCAGCCTCCGCTACCCGTTGATCGACGGACAGGGGAATTTCGGCTCGATCGACGGCGACTCCCCGGCCGCGATGCGGTACACGGAGGCGCGGCTCTCCGCGTTCGCCGAGGAGCTGCTCACCGACATCGAGAAGGAGACGGTCGACTGGACCGACAACTTCGACGGCTCGCTCAAGGAACCGCTCGACGTCCCCGCGAAGATCCCGAATCTCATCGTCAACGGTTCCGCGGGGATCGCGGTCGGCATGGCGACGAACATGCCGCCCCACAACCTCCCCGAGGTGGCGGACGCCCTCCTGCTCCTCCTCCGGGACCCGGACGCCGGCGTCGAGGCGATCCACCAGGTCCTGCCGGGACCGGACTTCCCGACCGGGGGCCTCCTCTCGGAGGAAGGGATCCGCGAGGCGTACGAGACCGGACGCGGAACGCTCCACCTGCGGGGGACCGCGGAGATCCGGGAACGCGACGGCCGCGACGAGATCGTGATCACCGAGATCCCGTACGAGGTCAACAAGACGGCGTTGCTCGAGCTGATCGCGGACCTCGTGAAGAACAAGCGGATCGACGGGATCACCGACCTCCGCGACGAGTCCGATCGGCACGGGACGAGCGTCGTGCTCGAGCTCCGTCGCGACGCGCCCGCGGAGATCGTGCTCAACCGGCTCTACGAGCACACCCCGCTCGAGACCAGCTTCGGCGTGATCAACCTCTGCCTCGTCGACGGCCGTCCGCGCGTGCTCCCGATCAAGGAGCTCCTGCTCCTCCACCTCGACCACCGGCGGACGGTCCTGACGCGCCGGACGACGTTCGACCTGCGGAAGACCGAGGAGCGCCTCCACCTCCTCGAAGGGTTCCTGACCGCGATCGACCACATCGACGAGGTGATCAAGATCATCCGGCGCTCGAAGGACGCGCCGACCGCCGAGACGAGCCTGATGGGGAAGTTCCTGCTCTCCAGCGAGCAGGCGAAGGCGATCCTCGACATGCGACTCGCCCGGCTCACCGCGCTGGAACGCGAGGCGGTCGAGCAGGAGAAGATCGAGAAGGAGGCGCTCGCGAAGACGCTGCGCGCGATCCTCGCGTCCCGCGAGAAGCTCGACGGTCTGATCGTCGAGGAGCTCACCGAGCTCAAGGGCCGGCTCGGCGACCCCCGGCGGACCCGGATCGTTCCCGCGTTCACGGCCCGGACGTTCGAGGACCTGATCCCCGACACCGACGTGGTCGTCCTCGTCACCCGGGACGGCTACATCAAGCGCCTGCCGCTCGATCAGTACCGGCGCCAGCACCGGGGCGGGCGCGGCCTCGTCCGGATGGAGACGAAGGAGGAGGACTACGTCATCCGGACGTTCGTCACGCGCACCCACGACGACCTCCTGTTCTTCACGAACCAGGGCCGGGTCTACCAGCTGAAGGCGTACCAGCTGCCCGAGGGGAGCCGCCACTCCAAGGGGAAGGCCGTCATCAACCTCCTGCCCCGCCTGAAGGACGGCGAGCGGGTCCAGACGCTCCTCCCGCTCCACGACCTCTCCGCGGCCGGGGCGCTGTTCTTCGCGACCCGTCGGGGCCTCGTGAAGCGCACCCCGCTCGACCAGTTCCAGAACATCCGCGTGAGCGGCATCCAGGCGATCCTCCTCGAGGCCGGGGACGAGCTCGTCGGCGTCGCCCACGTCACGGACGCGGCGACCGAGATGCTGCTCGCGACCCGCGCGGGGCAGCTCGTCCGCTTCGCCCTCAGCGACGTGCGGCCGATGGGCCGCGCGACGTACGGCGTCATCGGCGTCCGTCTCTCCGCGGAGAAGGGCGACCACGTCGTCGCGATGGCGCCGGTGAGCGAGCGGTACCCGACGCTCCTCTCCCTCACGTCGACCGGCTACGGGAAGCGGAGCCCGACCTCGGACTACCGCGAGACGAAGCGCGGGGCGAAGGGGGTGCGGACGATCCGGACCGGGGGCCGGAACGGCGCGGTCGTCGCGGTCCTCCCCACGACCGACACCTCGGAGCTGCTCGTCACGACCCGCAACGGCATCACGATCCGCGTGACGGTGCGATCGATCCGCTCGCAGTCCCGCAACACCCTCGGCGTCCGGATCATCCGGCTCGACGAGGGCGACGAGGTCCGCGACGCGGTGCTGCTCGAGCCGACCGCCGAAGGCGAGGGCGCGGACGGAGGCGCCGCGCCGCCCCCCGACGTCGGAGGGGACGCGGACGTCCCGGCCGACGCGGAGCCCGGCGGGGACGACGAGGCGCACGAGGGCGAGCTGCCGGACCCCGCCGAGCCCGAGGGCGACGACGACGAGGAGGACGACGACGATGTCGCGCCCGGTGCGGCGGACGAGCCGGGATCGTAAGCGGATCCTGCGCTGCCCGATGTGCGGCTCGGTCCGTGTCGACCTCACCGCGGGATCGATCGCCGGTCAGGTCTACCACTGCCACGACTGCCAGTACGTCGGGTCGCTGATCCTCGAGGTCGAGGTGGACGCGAGCGGCGCGCCGCTCCCCGAGTGAGGGATCAGTCGTCCGGGGCGTCGAGCGCCGCCGGCGCGGCGGGCGGTCGGGTCGACTGGTGCTCCGCCGCCGCGACGAGCGCGAGCGCCCGGACCGTCGGGGCGACGTCGTGGGCGCGGACCAGCGCGACGCCGCGTTCCGCGGCGAGCACCGCCGCGGCGAGGCTCGCCTCGAGCCGCTCCGCCGGTCCGGCGCCCCCGAGCACCGCGCCGAGGAACGACTTCCGCGACGCCCCGAGGACGACCGGGTAGCCGAGGCTGCGGAACTCGCCGGCGTGGACGAGCAGCTCGAGGCTCTGCTCCGACGTCTTGCCGAACCCGAGCCCCGGGTCGACGAGCAGCCGCTCGGGGTCGATCCCGTCCGCGATCGCCCGGTCGGTCGCCTCGGCGAGGAACCGGTAGACCTCGCCCCGGAGATCGTCGTACCGCAGGTCGGACTGCATCGTCGTCGGGTCCCCGCGCATGTGCATCGCGAGCGCGGCCGCGCCGCTGCGCGCCACGACCCGCCGCATCTCTTCCGAGCGAAGCCCCTCGATGTCGTTCACGAGGTCCGCGCCGGCATCGATCGCGCGGGCGGCGACCTCGGCGTGGCGGGTGTCGATCGAGATCGGGACGGGGCATCGGTCGCGCAGTCCGTCGAGGACGGGTCCGATCCGCTTCCATTCCGCTTCCGGTGAGACCGGGGCCGCCCCGGGGCGCGTCGACTCCCCACCCAGGTCGAGGACGCTCGCCCCCTCGGTCGCGAGGTGCATCGCCTCCGCCGCCGCGACCGTCGGGTCGAGGAAGCGACCGCCGTCGCTGAACGAGTCCGGGGTGACGTTGACGACCCCCATCACCCGCGGCACGTCCCCGAGGACGAACGAGCGGTGCGGACCCCGGATCTTCCGCGCCCCCCGGGCCGCGTACTGGTGGAGCGCCCGGTCGAGCTCTCCGGCGAGGGCCGCGAGCCCGAACGGCTGGCGCTTCAGCTTCGGCAGGAGACGTCGGTACTGCCCCCACGTGGCGAACAGCACGACGCCGCTCTCGGGGACCGAGTGGTCCGCGATCCCGCGGGCCTGGGCCGCGTCGCCGCCGACGGAGAGGAGCTCCTGCTTCAGCAGCGGCGACGCCTTCAGCGCGACGTGTTCGAGGCGCACGGGGAAGATGCGGCCCTTGCGCGTCATGATCCCGACGCCCTCGGGATCGCTGTCGGTGCGCTCGATCTCCCGGGCGATCTCGCTGGGTTCCGTCACGTCGAGCACGCGCGCGAGGAACCGGTGCGGCGGCGGGGTCTCCGACGGGGGGCTCACGGGCCGGGGAGCCGCCCGAGCGATAAATACCGCCGCTCTGCCGGGCCGGGACCGATGCCGGCGGGACGGGTGATCGCGCTCGAGGGCGCGTCGGGCGCCGGCAAGACGACGGCGATCGACGCGCTCGCCCGGGGCGAGGGCTGGACGACGGTGCCCGAGGCGTACCGGCGGCTCGATCCGCCGCCTCCGCTCGAGGTCGGAGGGGCGTCGGATCTCCTCCAGCTCGAGGAGCGACTCCTCGCCGAGGAGGCCCGACGGTACGTCGAGTGCCGGGCCGCCGCGCGCTCGGGCGTCACCGTCCTCGCCGACACGGGGTTCTTCGGGCCGCTCTCCTACACCGCCGGGTTGATCGCGCTGGGAGCGGCCCCGCCCGAACTCCTGTCCGCCCTCGTCGCGACGGCGCGCGCCCACGCCGCGGCGGGGCGTTGGGGAGGCCCGGACGGGATCCTCTGGCTCGCCACCCCCGAGGCGGCCCGGTCGGAACGGGTCCGCGCGGACCCGGTCGGGCATCCGCCCGACCTCGCCCGGCGGCACGCGCTCGTCGGAGCGGTCGAGCGCGCACTCTACGCGCGGCGGATCGGTCCGTTGTTCGGCCCGCGGTACCGCGAGGTCTCGGGCGCGGGGGATCCGGCCGCGGTCGCCCGACGCCTCGACGTCGCGGTGCGGACGATCGCGGCGGTGCGCACCCGCCTCCCGCCCCTCGCGACGGTCCTCGCCGCCTTCGAACGCGACCCCCCCGTCAGTCGCTCGCGGTAACCGTTAAGAAGGCGACCCGGCCTCGCCCCGAGCCCATGCGCCCCCTCGACGTCCTCCAGCAGAGCCTCCACAAGCGCGTGCTCGTGGAGATGAAGGGCGGACGCTCGTACCGGGGCGTGCTCGACGCCTACGACCAGCACCTGAACCTCGTCCTCTCCGGCGCCGAGGAGGTCGTGAAGGACGTCGTCACCCCGAAGAGCGGCCTCACGCTGCTCCGCGGGGATTCCATCATCTACATCTCTCCGTAACCGAGGTCGAGCATGACGAAGGGAACAGCCTCCAGTCGCGGCGGCAAGATCGTCCACGTGATCTGCCGACGGTGCGGACGCCACTCCTACCACCGCCAGAAGAAGGTCTGCGCGTCGTGCGGATTCGGCGTCACGGCCCGCCGACGCGGCTACGACTGGGCGAAGCTGAAGCGCTAGGCGCGCGGCGGCGTCACCGCCGGTTCGCCGGCGATCCAGAACCGGAGCGGACGCTCCGCCCCCTGGCGGATCCCGATCCGCCGCCCGACGCGGATCCGCGCGGGGCGTCGCCGTCGCCCGAAGAGCGCGACCCGCGCGTCCCGGGCCAGGTCGCGACCGTCGTCCGCGAGCCCAAGGCCGAGGAAGCGCGCGAGGCGGCCGGGTCCCGAGGTGGTCGCCGGCGACGCCGCGGGAGAGCGCCCTGCCCGGATCAGCACCGCCTCCCCCCGGCGCGCGACGACGTTCGCGCAGTCGACCTGGTGGATGCGGAAGAGGTAGAGGGTCCCGGGCGGGCCGAACATGGCGCCGTTGCGGCGGGTCGGCCCCCGAAAGGCGTGACTCGCGGGGTCGCCGCGGACGTACGCCTCGGACTCCACGATCTCGACGGACCGCGGCCCGTCGGGTCCGCGCACTCGGAGGCGGGTTCCGAGCAGCGCGCGCGCCAGCACCCGCGCCGGCCGGTCGAAGAATCGCCGGCCGAGCCGCGCCGGGGGGCTAGAGGAGCTTCCCGCGGTCGGCGAGCGGGTGGCCATCGACCGTGACCGTCGCCTCCCCGACGGTGATCCAGGAGAGATACCGGCACCGGTGGCGCCCGCCGTAGAGCGTGTTCCCCCCGATCGCGAGGGTGGCGGCCCCCGCCTCCTCATCCTCGGCCCGGGGCACCCCGCCGGGGAGCGACGGGTTGAGCCCGAGCGCGAACAGCCCGACGACCTCCCGGCCCCGCGGAGCCGCCCCGAACTCCGCCTCGAACGTCGGGGCCCCTTCGGTGTACCAGTAGTTGCGCAGGCGGCCCGACTCGATCTCCCATTGCGCCCCGGCGACACGGCCCGACGGAAGGAAGCTTGGACGGTTGCCGACGAGCGTCCCTTCGGCGCTCCCCTCGTCGACCGCCACGACGATCGACCCGGCCGGGCTCGCGGAGAGCGACCGGCCCCGGCGCTTGTCCTCGCGGTCGATCACCCCGTCGTCGATCCACGGCGTGCGGCCCCGCAGCCGGAGCGTGACGTCGGTACCGTTCGCCGCGGTCAGGCGGAGCGTGCGCCCCCGCGCGAGGAGCGTCGCGAGGCGACGGGCATCGCGGGCGAGAACGTCGTAGTCGGGCTCGGTGATCCCGCGGATCAGCTGGCTGCGCCACATCGCGGCCGGCACGCCCCAGCGCTCCGCCTCGGGCTCCGAGACGTAGCCGAGCAGGCACCGGATCGCCCGGTTCCCGGCGCGCCGGGTCCGGGCGAGCCACTCGTCGTCGGACCCGAGGAGCGGGTCCTGGAGCGACGGGGGCAACGCCCGCCATCGCGCGCGATCCGCCGGCCCCGGAAAGTACAGGAGCGCGTCGGAGCGGGCGATCGCGGCAACGACCGCCGATCCGAGGCCCGACCAGCGCCGCGGCGAGGGGGCGGACTCGACGCTCTGCCAGAACGCCGCTTCGTCCTCGAGGACCAGGAACGGTCGGGCTCCCCGGCGGCGCGCCTCCGCGACGCACGCCGCCGCCCAGGGGAGCGTGTGGGTCCAGGTCAGCACCGCCACCTGCTCGCCGGGCCGCAGGCGCAGCGCGCTCCCGATCAGCGCCCGGGCGACCGCCGTCGGACCGGCGTCGGGGGGCGGCATCGCTCCCCGGAGGGGTGGCCCGATTAAAGGGCGCGCGGCGCCGCGCGGAACCTCGCCACGACTCCCGGGGCATCATCCGGCGCGCGCGCGAGCGCCCGGGCCACGTCGACCAGGAGCCGCCCCGCGTCGTCGAACGGCGGGCGGAAGCCGGTGAGGGGCCAGGTCGACGGGAACCGCGCCCAGGGGCCGACCCGGCCGGCCGCGCGGCGGACGATCGACGCGACGCGCCGGCCCTGCGCGAACTCCGCGAGGTCGCGACGCAACCCCGGAGCGACCCCGGCCGTCCGCGCGACCTCGAGGAGCGCGCGAAGCTTCTCCGGCCGATGTCGGCGACGCCGACGCCCGGCGCCGAGCACGCCGTTGAAGTAGAGGAACGGCCCGCCGAGGGCCATCGCCTCGAGCAGGGTGCGGCTGCCGGTGACGATCCGCAGCTCGGCCGCGGCGAAGCGACGCTGCCACGCCCGGGCCGGGCGGGGACCGGCGAGCACCGTCGCCCGCGCGGCGGGCGGGATCCACCGCCAGGATCGGTCGGTCCGCACGACGAGGTGGATCGGCGGTCTCACCCCACGGAGCCCCTCGACCACCTCGGGGGCGATCGTCTCGGCGCTCGCGGGGCTTGCGTACCAGACCCACTCGCGGCGACCCGGGGGCGAGCCGCGTCGCGGCGACGCGACGCGTCCCGCCCGCCAGAGCGGACCCGTCACGACGGCCTCGGGGAACTCGCGCTCGAACTCCGGATCGGGCCGGAACGACGCGTAGAGGTGCAGGACGTTCGGCCGATCGAACCCGCGGAAGCGCCGATAGGCGGCGCGGAGCGCCGCCTGCTCCCCGGCCCGCTCGGACCGTCGGAGCCGTTCGGCGAGCGCCCGCGCCGGGACCCCGCCCTCGCGCAGCCGCTCCCGGTCCTCGGATCGCGCCGTCAGCGTCCGCGCGAACTCCTCGAGGCTGACGTGCAGGGTGGAGCGCGGGCCGTAGGCCGCCTCGATCGCGGCGGCCTCGGCCTCCCACGCGCCGCCGCGTCCGAGCGCCCCGGGCCGGCCGGGGGCCGCGCTGACCCCCCAGGACGGAGCGACGGTCAGAGCGGCCCGGCCGCGCCGGGAGAGCGTCGTCCGACGCGCGAGGCGCGGCCACGACCACGGTCCGTCGACCGAGCGAGGGAGCGCGCGGTCCCCGAGCCGCAGCAACCGCAGGCGGAAGCCGGCGCGAGCGAGGGCATCGCCCGCGGCGAGCACTTCCTCGATGTCCCCCAGCCCGCCGCCGACGACGGCGGGGAAAAGGTAGACGTCGACGTCGGCCGGGGCGCGGCGCCGGTTAGTCGACCTCGCGGTAGAGCGTCCAGTCGGTGAGCGCCTCACGGAACCCTCCCCCGGTGAGCGCGGCCCGGCCGCGCGTGTTCGCGAATGCGGCGCGCGCGAGGATCCGGGGGGCGCCCCGGGCGCTGCACCACTCGACCGCCGTCCGGACCAACGCGGCGACCTCGTCCGGTCCGACGCCTTCCCCGATGATCGGCTCGGAACAGTGCGCCGCGGTGCTGATCCCCCCGACCGAGGCGGACAGGAACGCCTCGGCGCCGTGGCCGCGGTCGACCACCCAGCCGCTGGACGAGGACTCCAGGGCCCGGTCCACCCACCCCGAGACCCGGATGCTCGACGGGTTCACCGGCAGGACCTCGAGGACCTCGGGCGGCGTCGCGCGGCGTGCGATCTCCGCGAGCCCGCGCGCGTCGGCCTTGCGGTACGGACGGACCGCTTCGGAGCGCCCGCCCGTCACCGGCACCGTCGCCTCGCGGGCGAGGAACGCGCCGCCGTCCGCGAGCCGCCGGTATCCGAGGCGCTCGTAGAGCGCGATCGCGGGGGCGTTCGGTCGCAGGACGTTCAGTACGAGGTACTTCCGCCGAGCGGCTCGGGCCGTCGTTCGGCACTTCTCGAGGAGCGCCTGCGCGTAGCCGCGGCGTCGGTACGCGGAATCGACCATCACGGTGCTGATGTACGCGGCGCGCTCGGGAAAGCCGAGGATCGTCGTCGCGACGATCTGGCCCCCGTCCTCGATGACGAAGAACCGGAAGATGGGCCGGCCGAACAGCCGCGCGAGCCGGAGGACGAACTGCACGTCCCAGCGATAGACCCGCTTCGTCACCTTGGCGAGGCCCTCGGGCGTGGAGCCCATGAGGGCCTCCTCCTCGGGGAACCCGATCTTGAGCAGATCGTAGAGCCGGGGGCCGTCGGACTTCCTCAGGTCGCGCAGGATCATCCGACGTCCTCGTCGTCGCCGGACGTCGCGATCGCCGTCTCGAAGAGCGCCCGGAGCGTCGGGGTCGGCCGTTCGTTGCCGACCTCGGGGAGCGGCAGCCGCGCGGCGCGATCGAGCTCCTCCTCGCTCAGGCGGCCCCGGACCTCGGCGAGCGCGCGCTGCACGAACGGGTCGGGGGCGCCGGGGGACAGACGGCCGAGCGCCTGGACCGCCGCGTCGAACAGGCGGCTCTCCGCATCGGATCGGAGCGGTTCCCCGGTGTCGGGCGCCGCGTCGGGGACGGGGTCGGCCGCGCCGGGATGCACGCCGTAGAGGAGGCGCACGAGCTCTTCCCGCGCCCCGTCGTCCCCGAGGCGGCCGAGCGCCCAGATCGCCGCGAGCCGCACCTCCGCGACCGGGTCGGCGAGCTCCTCCCGGATCCGGGGCGCCGCCTCGGTCAGGCCGAGCCGACCGAGCGCGTACGTCGCGCCCCGCCGGGGCCACGGGTGGGTGTCGTCCAGGAGCTCGAGCAGGGTCGCGAGCTCGTCGGGTCCGGCGGTCGCGCCGAGGGCGATCGCCGCCGCGCCGCGTACGGCCCAGGAGTCGTCATGCACGTGGGCGAGCGCCGCGGAGCGGGCCTCGGGAACGCCGAGGTCCCCGAGGGCGTGGATCGCGCAGACCCGCACCCAGTGCGCCGGATGCTCGCTCGCCGCGAGCAGCGCCGGCACGGCGGCCGCGTCCCCGATCCGGCCGAGCGCGACGAGGACCGCCGGCTTCTCCCAGGTCTCGGGGCTCGTGAGCCGCTCGAGGAGAAGCGGAACGCTCGCCCGGTCGCGGTGTCGCCCGAGCACGACGGCGGCGGCGACCCGCACCCGACGGGCGGGGTCGGCGAGGAACGGCCGGACGGTCGCGACCACCTCGGCATCGGTCCGTCGCCCGTAGCCGAGGACCGCTTCGCGCCGCACGCGATCGCTCGCGTCGGCGAACAGGCCGGCGAGCGCCCGCGCCGCCGCGTCGTTCCCGATCCCCCCGAGCGCCGCGGCCACGGCCTGCCGGACCTCGGCGGACGGGTCGCTCGCGCGCACGGCGAGCGCCGGCACGGACGCCGGATCCGCGAGCTGCCGGAGCGCGAGCGCGACCCGGAGCCGGACCGGAGCCTCGGGATCCCCGAGCGCCGCCTCGAGCGGCTCGCGGCTCTCAGCACGGCCGATCGCGCCGAGCGCCTCCGCGGCGCTGGCGCGGACGGCGGGGTCCGGGTCGGTGAGTGACGCGGCGAGCGCGGAGCGGGCGCGCGGGTCCTTGAGCATCCCGAGCGCGACCGCGGCCGTCTGCCGCAGGCCCGGCGTGGGATCGCTCAGTGCGAGGAGGAGCGGGGTCAAGTCCTCGAGCCGACCGCGGGCGACGCTGCGGCGGATCTTCTCCGCGCGGCGGGCGGGGGAATCCGCCGGAGCCCGGCGGGGCTTCGCCGCCGATCCCTTCGACCGGGACGCGCGCGTCGTGCGAGGGGCCACCTCCCTTCGACGCGGCCGGGGGCTAAAACGTCCGCCCGCTCGCGGCCGGGTCCTCGAGCGCACCCTGGGCGATCGCCTCGGGCGAGTGGTACGGCTCCCGCTCCGGGGGTGGGGCGACACCCCAGCGCGCGAGGAGATCGGCCCGATCGACCCCGAGTGGCGCGAGGAGCGTCTCCGCCGCCCGGGCGAGGAGCTCCAGGTAGGCGTCGACGTCGTACGACGCATCGTCCGCGAGGAGCTCGGCCGGCCGGACGCGGTGGCGGAACGAGCGGCTCCGCCGGTCGAGGATGACGTAGCGGACGAGCTCGCCCGCCTCGCGCGGGACCCCGGCGTCGGCGAGCTGGCGGATCGCCGCCACCGAATCGGTGAACGTGACGAACGTCTCGGGAGGCCGTCCGATCCGGTGCGCGATCAGGAGCTCGTCCGCCGGCCAGCTTCCCCGGCGGAGCCGCTCGGCGAAGAGGTCGGCCCGGGCGAGCGCCCGCGGGAGGAGGGCCCGGACCCCGTCCGCGTCGCGGGCACTGCGGAAGAGGTCGAGCACCTCCCCCTCGAACCGCCGGACGAGCACGGTCGTGTCGTGCCGCCGCGCGCCGATCCCGCGGAGCTTGAACTCGCCGTGCTCGTAGTAGCCGTAGTACCGGTTCGGCACGCCGAGGCCGTGGGTCGTCGCGGGGAGGAAGAGGATCCAGCGGTACCGTCCCTCGTAGCCGAGCGGAAGACCGTAGCGCGCGCTGACCTCCCGGGCGAACGCGGCCGGATCGGGCGTGCGGTCCGGGTCGATCGGCCGGAGCCAGAGCGAATCGACGATCCCGTGGACGACCCGGTACCCCCACGCCTCCGCGATGGGGACGAGGTCCGCGAGGAGCCGACGCGCGTAGGCATTGATCGCCTCGTGGCACTCGATCCGCCCGAACCGGGCGTTCCGGTACCCCTGGTAGCCGAACGCGGTGACGAGGACCCACTTCAGCATCTTCACCCGCCGCTTGAGCCGGGCCGCCTCCTCGGGCGGCGTTCCCGGCCGCTTCATCGCCGCCTTGTAGGCGAGCCGCCGCGCGAGGAGCGGGGCGAGCGTCCGCGGGATGAGGCCGACGCGCCGCACGCAGGAGCGATAGCCGAGGCCGGGGGTGCGGATCGGGCTCCTCGGGCAGCACCGGCACTCGAGCGTCTCCGCGGAGAGGTTGTTCCGGACCATGATCGAGGGGTAGAGGCTCGCGAAATCGAACTCGTCGATCCGGTCGTGCACGCCGACCGGCGGAAGGAAGATCGCGCCCCCTCGGTCGGCGCTCACGAGGTGGTCCCCCGCGCGGAACGTCTCGGGTCGGTTCTTCTTCCACGGGACGTGCGCCCCGAGCGCGAGCGCCTGCGCCATCTCCATCGCGGT
>Ga0335072_10012734_pt1 | contig 12009 bp, 3 predicted proteins | sample Lox_Sample_21_FD_206725 | JGI IMG/M metagenome (GOLD analysis project Ga0335072, IMG submission 206725) | Soil microbial communities from Loxahatchee National Wildlife Refuge, Florida, United States - Lox_Sample_2.1 | ecosystem: Environmental > Terrestrial > Soil > Wetlands | place: USA: Florida...
TGACCCGACAAGCGAGCAGCGCGCGAAGGTGCACAGCATGCGGCGCGCCTCGCCCCAGGTGGGCAGGCTGCGCCCGGGGGACGCAGTATTCTTACTGGGGAGATTTATGAAGACTGTGAGCGGGAATAGGGTGGGTCGGCTGCGAGGCGCTCTTGCGGTGAGCTGTTGCCTGGTGTCTCTTTCGCTGCCGGCGCAGCAGCGAGCGGCGGCGCACAAGCAAGCGGTGGACTACGCGAATGGGCTGGTGGGAACCGCGCCGCTCGATCAGCAGAAGCTGATTGGCAATGCGCCGCCGCCGGGCGAACAGCTCTATTCGGGGTTTACGTCACCCTCTGCGATGCTGCCGCACAGCAGCACGCAGGTGGGGCCGATCAACGCCAATCTCGACCTGATGTATCCGGCAGGCGTGCGCGCGACGTACTTCTATCCCAACCGCAGCATTTACGGGTTTACGAGCGGAGCGCCCGGCGGGCCGGTCCTGATGGCGATGGTGGGCAACTGGACGGTTCCGCCGGAGCGAAGCTCGTCGGTGTACGACAAGAAGCTGGAGAGATCGTCGCCGGGTTATTACAGCGTATATCTGGACGACTTTCACACGAAAGCGGAGATGACGGCAACGCTGTGGACGGGGCTGTTCCGGTTCACCTTCCCGGCGACGGACGAGGCGCATATCCTGCTCGATCTGGGCGATCGGGGCGGTGATATTGAAATTCCCGACGATCACACGGTACGCGGCAAGGTGCAGGACCGGGAGATGTATTTTGTGGCGGAGTTTTCCCGACCGTTCCAGATTTTCGGCACGTTCAAGCAGCATCCGTCGCAGGAGACGAACAGGCCGATTATCGGTTTCAGCGAGGTGGATCCCGGAGCGAAGGCCAGCCAGGGGCATTTCGCGGGAGCGTATCTTCGCTTTTCAACCACGGAAGCCGAACAGCTGCTGGTGAAGGTGGCCACGGGTGCGAGTTATGAAGAGGCGCAAGCGAGATTGCAGGCCGAAGATCCGGGGTGGGACTTCGACGGCATTCACCAGCAGGCGCGGAAGGCGTGGGCCGACGAGCTGAACAGAATCGAAGTGACGGGCGGCACGGAGAAGCAGAAGATGCTGTTCTACTCGTGCCTTTATCACTCGTTCGAGAGTCCGCAGCTGCTGGCGAAGAAGGGCAGCGAATTTGAGGGCGAGGACAGAAAGGTCCACACGGCGGAGTTCGACCGGTACGACCAGGTGCCGCTCTGGGATACGGGACGCAACCAGGTGGTGCTGCTGACGATGCTTGAGCCGGAGGTGATGGAGGACATTCTTCGCTCGCAGCTGGATATTGCGCGCGAGACCGGCTACATGGGGACGTCTTTCCACGGCGATAATGCGGACTTGCTTTTTCTGGGGACATGGGAGCGCGGGCTGCAGTTCGACTGGGCGGCGGCGTACGAATACTTGCGCAAGAACGCGACCGATCCGAAGGGACCGCGCGGCTACCTGGCGGAGTATATGAAGCAGGGATGGATTTCGGATTTCATTCCCGACCGCAATCCGAGCCCGCCTTACGCCGGAGGCAAAGCGGGAGCGGCTACGACGCTCGAATATAGCTGGGACGATTATGCCCTGGCGCTCTACGCGAAGAAGCTGGGCCACGAAGACGATTATGAGATGTTTCTGAAGCGCGCGCATAATTACCGCAACGTTTTCGACCCGAGCGTCGGGTTCATGCGTGGACGGACGGCGGATGGGAACTGGATTTCACCGTTCGATCCGCGCGAGCCTTACTACAACTTCATGATGAAGGAAGCGTCGGGGTGGTCGACGCTGTGGCTGGTGCCGCACGATGTGCAGGGCCTGATGGACCTGCTGGGCGGGCGAGAGAAGTTCGATGCGAAGCTCGATGCCTTCTTCAGCACGCCGTATACGGCCAAGGGCATCTGCCGGGATTGCACGGGAGTGATCGGGCAGTACGTGCAGGGCAACCAGCCGGACCAGCAGGCGGCCTACTATTACGATTGGGGCGGCGAGCCGTGGAAGACGCAGGAACTGACGCGCAAGATTCTCGAGCTGATGTATGGCAGCGACACGTCGGGTTATGCGTTTCCGGGGATGGACGACCAGGGCTCGACATCGTCGTGGTACGTGATGAGCGCGCTTGGATTTTATCCGGTGGATCCGTCGAGCCCGGATTACATCATGGGCAGCCCGATCTTCGACCGGGCGACGATCCACATGGGCAACGGAAAAGACCTGGTGATCGTTGCCCGCAACAACTCGGCAAAGAATATGTATATCCAGTCGGCTACGCTCAACGGCAAGCCGTGGAACAAACCATGGTTCAGCCAGGCCGACATTGCGGGCGGGGCCGAGCTGGTGCTGACCATGGGGCCGCAGCCGAATGAGAAGTGGGGCAGCGGGGCGAATGCGGCGCCGCCTTCGATGACCGCGGCCGGGCAGTAACGCGACGGAGAGGACAGAGCCGCTGCGGCGACGGACGCGGCGAGACGCCGGAGTTGCGGCGCGTTGGCCCGCAGACTGGGAGCGATACGGCGGGGAGCGATACGATTGAAAATTTTTGCCGGTGCTCGCGCCGCGAAAGCGTGCGCAGGGAGTTTTATTGCCTGAGACGGGCGGGAGAGCGACGAACGAGGAAGGTTAATTATCGGCCTTAACGCGTGGGACAGGGCCGGTATTGTTCTTCTATCAAGAGCGTTTCACCGCGGAATTCTTTTTGCCGGCAAGGTCCGTACTGTTAATTCGGCGCTTAACCTTGCGGCCTATCAGCCGGGCTTCTAGTGTGATGTCTCAGAAGTTGGCGCCCCAAGTGGCAACAGGCAGCCTCAGGTCTTTCGACGCCGTTTGGCCGGGAATGAGGCCGAACTCCGTTCAAGATGACAGTGCAATTATGATGCGAGCTTCTGAGGCTGGACACTGGCGTAGTGGCGGCGGGATCGGGGTCGTTTCGGCGGAGGGAGTTCTGTTGGGAGTGCTGGATTTTTGTTCATTGCGGCGAGCGGTCAATCAATGTGTATCCCTTTCGGGCCAATTCACTGCCTTGCTGTTGGTTCTCTGTTCCTGCGTGGCTCATGCGCAGAATCGGCGCCCCGACACGTGGCTCCCGGAGGCGGATCGTGCAGTGTTAGGGCAGCTGTCGACGCTTTCGCGAATCTCTGTGAGCGGATGGCGGATGCACGAGGGAGATATTCCGCACGGCGAAGATCCGAATCTGAATGACAGCGAGTGGAGGGCGGCGGGCGATGCCAGCGAAGAGCCGGAAGAGGCGGTGTGGTATCGCAACTGGATCGAGATTCCGAAGACGCTGCATGGGTATGACCTGACCGGCGCGTGCATTTATTTGAACTTTGCGGTGAATGTCATTCGCGGCGAGCAGGCGGAGGCGCAGGGATACCTGTCGGCGACCAAGATTCTTTATTTTGATGGGCGACGGGTGGCGCTTGGAGAGGATCTTGCGCCGATTGTGCTTGAGAACCGGGTTGCGGGCGACAGAAAAATCCTGGTCGCGGTCAAGATATTAACCATGCCGGCGGCGCGAGTTTCTGTGCGGCCTTTGCTCACGGTTGAGTTTTCTCCGGAACGGCCGAGCCCGCAGGATGTACAGGAAGAGATCGAGTCGGCAGCGATTCTGATTCCGGCGATGGGAAGGGATGTGGCCTCAGGAGAGTCCACGATCGAGTCAGCGATTCACGCGATCGATTTGGACGCGCTGAAAAGCGGCGATCAGCCAGGATTCGACGCCTCGCTGAAGAAAGCCGAAAGCGTTCTGGCTGCGCTGAAGGCAGAGATGAGCGAGGCGCGGGTTGTGCTGACGGGGCAGTCTCATATTGACGCAGCGTATCGGTGGCCGTGGTCGGAGACGGTTGACGTTGTGCATCGAACTTTTGGAACCGCGCTGCAACTGATGAATGAGTATCCGCATTACACGTACACGCAGTCAGCGGCGCAGTACTACGCGTGGATGGCTTCGAAGTATCCGGCCGTCAATGAAGAGATTGCACAGCGAATCAAGGATGGCCGCTGGGAGGTTGTGGGTGGAATGTGGGTCGAGCCGGATTTCAATATTCCGGGCGGCGAGTCGCAGGTGAGGCAACTGCTGATTGGCAAACGCTGGTTTGAGAAAGAGTACGGCGTGGACGTGCGGGTGGGCTGGAATCCGGATTCGTTCGGGTTCGACTGGCAGCTGCCGCAGATTTACAAAAAGTCGGGCGTGGACTTTTTCATGACGACGAAGCTGGGCTGGAACGATACGAACAAGCTGCCGTTCCATCTTTTCTGGTGGGAATCTCCGGACGGCAGCCGCGTGCTTACTTACTTTCCGCCTGCGTTCGCTAGCTCCGATCTGAGCCCGGTTCGCCTTTCGGCAGGGTTTGCGCTGCTGCGCAAGCAGGCTCCGGGACTGAGCGAGATGATGGATGTCTATGGCGTGGGCGATCACGGCGGGGGTGCCACGCGCACGGTTCTCGACGAGGGTGTTCACTGGATGGAGCCGGACAGGATTGCACCGGATATGAAGTTTGGGACCGCGCTGAGTTTTTTCACCGATATTGAAGGGAAGATCAGCCCGGAGTCGCCGGTGTGGAACTACCGGACGCTGGCCGGGGATCCGGCAAAGTTGAGCGAGCCGCCGCGGGGGCAGATCACGATTCCAACCTGGGACGATGAGTTGTATCTCGAATATCATCGCGGCACGTATACCACGCATGCGGATCAGAAGGCGCATTTGCGCAGCAGCGAGGAGGCGATGCTGGACGCTGAGAAATATGCCTCCTTGGCGTGGCTCGATGGGCGGGCTTATCCGGCGAGCACGCTGAACGATGCATGGAAGGCGGTGCTGTTCAACGGCTTTCACGACCTGGCCGCGGGATCGGGCGCGGGCACGATCTATAAGGATGCAGCGAACGACTTTGAGCGGGTGCGCCTGATGACGAATGCGATTACGTCCTCGGCGTTGGGCACGATTGCCAGCGAAATCGATACACGCGTGGCGAGCGGGGTTCCGGTGCTGGTGTTTAATCCGCTTGCGTGGGAACGGCCGGGGTTGGTCAGCGTGGATGTGCAGATGCCGGAAGCGGCGAAGAGCATCGCGGTAGAGGGTGAGCATGGCGAATGGCTTCCGTTTGAGATTCTGTCGAAGGATGAACGGACCCAGACCTATCGGCTGCTGGTGAGGGTGAGTTCAGTTCCGTCGCTGGGCTATACACTGCTGCGGGTGGTGCCGCGGGCGGAGAAGTTTCCGAGCGATCTGAAAGTACATGGGCTGACGCTGGAAAACAGCGCGCTGCGGGTGACGGTGGATGCCAAGACTGGGTGCATTACCAGCCTGTATGACAAGAAAACGGGGTTCGAGTCACTGGCCGCGGGTGCATGCGGCGATCAACTGCTGGCTTTTACCGACACGCCGAAGGTGTGGGACGCCTGGAATATCAATCCGCAGTATGAAAAATCTCCGGTGGATCTGGGACCTGCGAAGAGCGTTCAACTGATTGAGTCGGGCCCGATGCGCGCTGTGATCCGCGTGACGCACGCAACCGCGCACTCTTCCTTTGCGCAGGACATTACGCTCTACGCCGGGGCGGATTACGTCGATGTGGTGAACGACATTGACTGGCACGAGACGCACGTGCTGCTGAAGGCCGCGTTTCCGCTGGCGGCATCGAGCGGATTCGCGACCTACGAGATTCCTTATGGGACGATCGAGCGGCCGACTACGCGCAACAATAGCTGGGAAGATGCAAAGTTTGAGGTTCCGGCCATACGCTGGGCCGACCTTGGCGATGGCAAGCACGGATTCAGCCTGCTGACGGAGTCGAAGTACGGCTTCGATGCCAGGGGCAATGTGTTGCGGCTCTCGCTGCTGCGCTCACCGATGGCGCCCGATCCGGAGGCGGACCGCGGGCATCAACACTTCCGTTATGCGCTCTATCCGCACGGCGGAGACTGGAAGCAGGCGCTTACCGTGCGCCACGGATACGAATATAACTACGGTCTGACGGCGATGCAGGTGGAGCAGCATGCCGGGGTTTTGCCGCCTGAGCATTCTTTTGTGAGCATGGCTCCGGATACGGTGGTGTTGACCGCCGTGAAGAAAGCGGAGGATCGAGATGGGCTGGTGCTTCGTTTCTACGAGTGGGCGGGAAAGAGCGGCACGGTACGAATAACCGTTCCGAGGGGCGCGGATTCGGCGACGGTTACCAATTTGATGGAGCAAGCGGAGGGCACACCGCTGAGCCTGTCGAATGGGAACGAAGTGTCGGTGCCGATCCATCCCTATGAGATTCAAACGATCGAAGTGGGCTATCGGGGAGGGGTGTCGGGCGGCACGCGCCTGGAACCATAAGCGCGGGAGGGTCTCGGATCATGGCGCCGATTGTGGCCAGGGGTTGAAGCGGCAACGCTCCGGAGGGAGTCTTGCGCGAAGGAGGTGTGGGAACCGGTTGACTATTTGAATCAATCACTTGAGTGCAGCGGCGTGTTGCGGCCGAGCGGCGCGGCGCCATGACAATCGTCCAGACGGGATGTTAGGATAGTTCGGAATCCGAACGAGACAAGCCCCAACGCCTGGATGCAGATCATGGCTCCGATGGACCTTCAAGATGTTGAGATCACCAAACTGGCGCAGTCAGAGCGCGAGGTCGTGGCTCTTCAGCACCACTTGAAGGAGATTGTGGAAGGGCCGGCTTTCAAGAGCAGCCATCGCAGCGGGCAATTTCTGAAATACATCGTCGAACAGTCGATTGCGGGCCGGTTTGAATTATTGAAAGAGCGGCTTATCGGGGTTGAGCTGTTCGGGCGCTCACCCTCCTACGATACCGGCGAAGACGCGATCGTACGGGTGACGGCGAGCGAGGTGCGCAAGCGGCTGTTGCAACATTACGGCGGCAGCGTGGCGCCATCGGAGTACCGGCTGAGCCTGCCGCTGGGTTCCTATATTCCTTCTATCACGCGCGCGAATCTTCCGGATGCGATTCCGGTTGAGGTATCGAACGGCAACGGCGCGCACCATTCTCCGCATGATATGGATGTCAGGGTCGAGACGAGCCAGAGCGCATCTTCCGCGCTGCATGAGGCGGCGGAGCCGCTCGCGGCCGTTTCTGTGGAAGCGCCTAAAAGAGCGCGGCTATGGAGCCGCGGCTGGCTGCTTTTTGCGGCAGCCATTCTGGTTTTGAATGCCGGATTGTGGCTTTTGTTGCGCGGGGCGGTTTCATTCACCACGCCATGGCCGCTTGCTTATCTGCCGTGGTCGGTGTTGTTCCATTCACCCAATCCGACGATGTTGATTACCAGCGATCCGAATATTGCGGAGATTCAGGGATTCACCGGCGGACAGATTTCGGTTTCAGACTACGCGAATCATAACTACCTGAGCGGGCCGAACAAGCTTACGCCGGAGGAAGAGCGCTTCTGCCGCGTGGTGCTGCGCGGGGATAAGGCTGCGTCAGTCGATACGCCGATTGCGGTGAGCGCGGGCGAACTGGCTCAATCGGTCGGGCGGAAGATCGAAGTCCGCGGCGCGCGGGACACGGAGCTGTCGGATCTGAAGACGGACACGAATTTCATTCTTCTCGGCAGTCCGCGGTCCGATCCATGGTCGGGGCTGTTCAGCGACCAGCTGGACTTCAAGTTCGTCTTCGATAAGGATTCGGGAAGAGAGATTATTGTGAACGCGCATCCGCGGGCGAAGGAGCAGTCGACTTATGTGCCGACGGCTCCGGGATGGGCTACGGGACAGTCGTATGCGATCGTCGCGTTTCTGCAGAATCCGGATACGAATGGGCGCATTCTGCTGCTGGCCGGAGCGACGGGCGAAGGAACGGAAGCGGCGGGCAAACTGGTGACCGAACAACCGAGGCTTGCCCAGGCGCTGGATCAGTGCGGGCTGAGCCATGTGCGCGCGGCGACCAGTTTCGAGATGCTTCTGCGGCTGAATACGATGGCCGGCTCACCGAGCCATGTGGACGTGGTTGCCTGTCATATCCTGCGTAACAACCAACAATAATTGACGCCGTGCCCAGGCTGCTCTTTCCCGGATCGAAGGCCGGCCGGAGCGGGTTTGCGGCGGAGTTGCGCGCGTTATTCCGCAGGTATCTACCGTTAGTCTTTTTCGATGGGATTAAAACCAATGTTTTCAACCGGTTTCAGCTCCGTTAGGGGACGGTCTAACGTTGCGGGGATTCGGTGCGTCGGATACGGTGAACTTCGACTGCTCACGGGCAAGCGAGCGCTCCTCAAATATTGGACGATTGCAGCAAAGGAGAACGCCGGCAGATGAACAGCTCACGATTTCAACCCCCTTCGCGCAGGCAACTGCTGACTTATGGCGTGGCAATGGGAGCAGCCGGACTGGCCAGCGCCCGGGAGCCGGGCGAGACGGCGCATGCAAGCGGCGCGGATTCGATGTGGGGTGTGAATGCGAAGACGCTGGGCGCGACCGGCGACGGGGTTTCCGACGATACCGGGGCGATCCAGCGGGCGCTCGATGCCGCGCAGGCAGCCGGCGGCGGAACGGTCTATCTGCCTCCGGGTCGCTATCTGACGCGTGGGGTGCTCACGGTTCCAGACGGCGTTACGCTGCGCGGCTCGTTCAGCTGTGTTCCTTCGCACAGCGGGTTGCGCGACCGGGGCCAGCCCAAGCCGGGCGACGACGGCACGGTTCTGCTGGCAACGGCAGGGCGCGGGCAGGAAGACGGCGCTCCTTTTGTCACTCTGAATACGAACAGCTCGATCGCGGGCCTGACCATCTTTTATCCGGAGCAGGTGACGGACGCGGAGCCGGCTGCGTATCCGTGGACTATCGTCATGCGCGGCAAAAATCCCGCGGTGATGGACGTGGAGCTGCTGAATCCTTATCAGGGCATCGACGCTTCACAGAACGAGCGCCACAATATCCGCAACGTGACCGGGCAGCCGCTTCGGCGCGGCATCTGGGTGGATGCGATTTACGACATCGGGCGGATTGAGAACGTGCACTTCAATCCCTGGTGGAACTCGCACAGCGCGGTGTACCGCTGGCAGACGGAGAATGGCGAGGCGTTTATCTTTGGCCGCGCGGACTGGGAGTATGTGCTGAACACGTTCTGTTTCGGCTACAAGGTGGGCTACAAATTTGTCGAGACAGCGACGGGCGAGTGTAACGGAAATTTTCTGGGCATTGGCGCAGACGACTGCAATCGCGCGGTGCTGGTGGAGCAGAGCGCTGCTTACGCACTGCTGATTGCCAACGCGGAGTTTACATCGTTTCATGGGGACGATCCGACGATGGTCGAGGTGAAAGCGACGAACAAGGGTGTGGTCCGGATCAGCAACAGCGCGTTCTGGGGGCCCTGTAACCAGATTGCGAAGATCTCCGGGGAAGGCACGGTGGCTTTTACGGACTGCACGTTCGTTCAATGGGGAAAGGCGGGAGACCGGGCTGCGATTCAGGCGGCTGCGGGGTCAGTGATGGTTCGCGGATGCGGATTTCTGCAGGACAAGCAGCACATCCTGCTGGGACAGGACGTGACTTCGGCGGTCATTGCAGGCAATCTGTTCACGGGGCCGGCGAAGATTGAGAACCACTCGAAGAACGATGTGCAGATTGGATTGAACGCCACATCGGCGGGATCGTAACGCGGCAACGCCTGCATGCCTCAAAGACGCATGCTTCAACGAGCGAGGGATTGGCAGTGGATGGCGATGGGCATGAGGGGGGATGGTCGAGGATGAAGCAAGAAAACGTTGCGCAGGACAAGACAAACCTGCTATCGCGCCGCGATTTTCTGGCCGGCTCTGCGGCGTCGCTTGCGCTGGCGGCGGCTGGCCGGAGCGCATTTTCCTCTGAGCCGATGGAGCGCGGAATTCAGGATGCTGTTTTTGACCGGGCGCGCGCGAAGGCCAGCGATCTGGTGAGCCGGATGACGGTGGAAGAGGTAGCGGCGCAACTGGTGAATGACACGCCTGCGCTTCCCAAGCTGGGGCTGGCACGGTATCGCTACTGGTCAGAAGCGCTGCACGGGGTGAATGTGGACGGTCCGATCACTTCGTTTCCGCAGCCGATTGCGCTGGGATGTTCGTGGAGTCCCGAACTGGTGACGAGAGTGTATACGGCGGTGTCGGATGAGGCGAGGGCGTATCACAACGAGAAGGGCTATGGGCTCACCTACTTTTCTCCGGCGACGGTGAACATGGGGCTGCGCGATCCGCGATGGGGCAGGGTGGAGGAGAACTTCAGCGAAGATCCGCTGATGGTGGGGATGCTGGGCACGCGCGTGACGCGGGCGATGCAGGGAGACGATCCGCATTATCTGAAGACGGTCAGCTGCGCCAAGCACTACATCTGCAACGATACGGATACGGATCGAGACTATGCCGACGCGGCGCCGGACCGGCGATCGTTCTGGGAATATTATGTGCGCGGATTTGAAGCCTGCGTTCGCGAGGGGCGGGTGTTCAGCGTGATGTCGGCCTACAGTTCACTGTGGGGCATTCCCTGTTCGGCGAGTTCTTTTCTGCTGACCGAGGTTCTGCGCGAACGCTGGGGCTTCAAGGGCTACGTTGTCTCTGATTGCGATGCGATTGCCGACATTTACGAGACGCATCATTACGTGGAGACGGCCCAGGAAGCGGCTGCAGTGGCCATCAAGGCGGGATCGGACCTGAACTGTGGCAGGACCTTTGCGCAGTACCTGGCGCAGGCCATTGAGCAGAAGCTGGTGGGAGAAGAGGCCGTGCGGCAGGCGCTGGTGAAGACTCTCACCGGGCGCGTACTTCTGGGCGAGTTTGATACGCCGGGAAGTGTGCCGTGGAGCGGGCTGACGGCTGAGATTCTGGAGGGACAGAAACATCGCGAGCTGGCGCGGGAAGCGGCACGGCAGTCGCTTGTGTTGCTGAAGAACGAAGGAAATTTATTGCCGTTGGACAAGAAGCAGTTAAAGAACGTGGCGGTCATTGGCCCGATGGCGGGCGCGTGCCACCTGGGCGGCTACAGCGGCCGGGCGAGCTATCTTGTGTCTCCTTATGCGGGCATCTGCAGTGCGCTGGGAGAGACGCTCTACACGGGCAGAATCCTGGCCGGCGAGTATCTGAGCAGCTCGAATTTCCGCGGGCCGATTGTTGAGTATACCGAGGATGGGACGCAGTATCTGACGAAGATTCGCAATAACGACTGGGCGCAGTATGGGCCGATCGACTTCACGGGCAAAGACTCGATCGAGTTCCGGTACGCGGCGGAGGCGGAGGGCGGAATCGATGTGTATCTCGACAGCCGCAGCAGCGCGCCGCTGGTGAGCGTGAACATAGCGAAGACCGGCGGCTCGTCTGACTGGCAGACGGTGAGCGGGACGATTCCCAGGACGGAAGGAAGCCACATTGTTTTTCTGCGGTTTCGCTCCGCGGGGCGCGCGCCGTTTTTCAATCTGAGCTCCTTTCAACTGGATCCGATCGGGACGACGGCGCCGGAAGGGATTCAGATCTCTTATGCGCCGGGGTGCACGATTACCGGACCGAGAAATGCGGCGCTGCTCAGCCAGGCGGCGCAAGCGGCTCACAGCGCAGATGTGGCGCTGCTGTTTCTCGGCGTGAACCGGCTGCTCTCCGATGAAGGACGGGATCGGGACGATATCGACCTGCCTGAGGCGCAGCACGAGCTGGCGGCGACGGTGCTGGCGGCGAATCCGCGCACGATTGTGGTGATCAATACCACATGCCCGGTTGCCTTCGAAGCGGAGAAAGAGAACGCGTCAGCGATACTGTGCTCGCTGTTTGCCGGCGAGCAGCAGGGAAATGCGATTGCCGACGCTCTCTTTGGCGACTGCAACCCGGGCGGCAAGCTTTGCTCGACGTGGTATCGCGATATACGGCAGTTGCCGAATTTTCATGACTACGACATCAAGCATGGCAGGACGTATATGTATTTCCGCGGCGATCCGCTCTACGCTTTCGGCCACGGGCTCAGCTATACAAGTTTTCATTACGGCGATCTGCGGCTGAGCAGCGACCGTTTTTCGAAAGGCAAGCCGCTTACGGTTTCGATCGAAGTT
>Ga0335072_10012735_pt1 | contig 12008 bp, 10 predicted proteins | sample Lox_Sample_21_FD_206725 | JGI IMG/M metagenome (GOLD analysis project Ga0335072, IMG submission 206725) | Soil microbial communities from Loxahatchee National Wildlife Refuge, Florida, United States - Lox_Sample_2.1 | ecosystem: Environmental > Terrestrial > Soil > Wetlands | place: USA...
CTCGCGCATGCCGCCGGCCTGCGGATCTTCGGCGCGACGCTGACCCCGTTTGAGGGCTCGCGCCACTGGACGCCCGCCGGCGAAGCCAAGCGCGAGGCGGTGAACGACTGGATCCAGACCAGCGGCGCGTTCGACGGCGTGATCAACTTCGCCGCGGCCGTTGCCGACCCCCAGGATCCCGAGCGGCTCAACCCCGCGTTCGACAGCGGTGACCACCTGCACCCGAACGCGGCCGGGTACCGGGCGATGGCGGCCGCGATCGATGTCGCGGCGCTTCTAAAGTCCGGCTGAACGGCGCGACCACGTCGCCGGGCAAGGACGCCCGGCGAAACCGGCCCCACGGACGCCGAGCGCAGCGAGGCCCTTACCGAGCGGTCTCCTGCAGCACCGGCTCGGTCGCGCGCACCTCGTCGACGCAGCGCAGCACGTAGCCCCAGCGCAGCAGCGTCTCGACCTGCTCAGGGCCGAGCTGTTGCCAGGGGAACGTGGCGGAGCACACGCGCGTCTGCAAGTTCATCGTGGCGGTGACGACGTAGCCCCTCCAGACCGCGGGTGGGAGCGACATGATCGAGTCGAACTGCTCGCTGGCGATCGTCCTGACCTGGGCCTCGAGTCCGTCGTCATCGGCCGGCGCTGGGTCGAGGCGCGGCTGCTCGGTCGGCTCGGCAAGCACCGCGCGTGTCGAGTAGCCGGCCACGAGCGTCAGGAACACCGCGCGGTGGGCCTCCTCCCCGGCGAGGTTGTGCTCGGCCAGGTATTGGTCGGCCAGCCGTGTGCCCGCAGGGCTGCTCACCGGACTCAGGCGCGCGAGCGTGAGCGAGTACTTGTCCGCCGCCTGCCACACGCCCTTGACCCATTTGCGCCCACCACGCGAGAGCCATTGGCGCATCTGTCGGCGGGTCGTGATTCCGGACTGGCGGCGCGGGCGGGCGGAGGTCGGTCGCTGTCGGAGCGGACCACTCATGTTCGCCACCCTACCAACCGCGGCCGAGGCCTCGGACGAGATCGCGCGGCAAGCCAGAGCGCGCCCAAAACGCCCGGTACGACCGCGACCAGGTACGCGGCGCCGGGACCGCTCGCCTCCTCCAGCGCGCCGGCGAGCAGCGGCGCGAGCACCAGGCCGGCCGCCCACGCCCCGTTCAGCAGCCCGATCACGAGGCCGTCGCCGAGCTCGGCGCGAGCGGCCGACTCGGTGGCCATGGGATAGGACACGGTGCTCACGACGGCGCGCGGACCGGTCGAAAGCACGAGCATGCCGACCAGCGCGCCGGCGCCGGCGCCGAACGCCCCGGGCAGAAGCGAGAGGGCGAGTGCGAGCCCGGCGAGGGTGGCGGCGCGAACCGTGGTAGCGCGGCGACCCAGCCTGAGTACGAACGCGCTGACCGCGATGTACACGCCGGCGGCGGCCGAGAAGGCCAGGCCGGTGGCGCTCGCGGAAAAGCCCGCGTGATGCAGCTGAAGCGGGACGAGCAGCTGCGTGACGCCGCTGACGGCGCCGGCGATCGCAAGCACGGCGGCGCCGGTGAGGATTCCGGAGTTGCCGCGGACGAGACGCGTCAGGTCGCGCACCGACCTTGCGGGGCGCTGGCAGGCCGGGCGCATGGTTTGCGCGGGCTGGAAGCCGAGGGCGAGGGTGAGCGCGGCAGCCAGGCCGGCGACGGTCACGAACGGCGCCGACAGACCGACCTGGTCGGCCAGCACTCCGCCGATCGCGGGGCCGGCAACCATGCCGACGGCGGCGCTCGTGGCGGCCGCCCCGAGGCGCGGCGAGCCGGCCTCCTCGTGCGAGCCCGCCATCCAGGCGACTCCCGTCGTCCAGACGATCCCGTAGGCCAGGCCGAACGCCAGGCGTCCGGCGATCAGGAGCCCGTACGAGGGCCCGGCTTGGGCGAGCGCCGCGGCGGCCATCAGCGCGGTGGCGGCGATCGTCACGCGGCGCGCACCGAGGCGGTCGGCGAACGCGCCGGCGGGCATCGAGATCGCGAGCGTGGCCAGCCCGGGAGCGGCGAGCACCAATGCGTCCGATGCGGGCGACAGGCCGTAGAGGTGGTTCAGACGCGGGAGCAGCGGCACGATCGCGTTCTGCGTCGCGGCGGCGACGAAGAACAGAGCGAGAAGGAACGGCGTCAGCTGTTGGCGGGAACGAGCCATCCGAGTCGAGGATAAGATTGTGCGGCTCGTTCGAAAAGTGAAGATTTTGCCGTGGAACGATCAATTGGATCGATCGAATCGAGGCTCGAGATACGTGGCCTCCGGGCGCTTCTGGCGGTGGCGGACTTCGGCTCTTTCCGCTCAGCCGCGGTCGAGCTGGGCTACACGCAGTCGGCGATCTCCCATCAGGTGGCCGAGCTCGAGCGAGCGCTCGGGGCGTCGCTATTCACGCGGCCGGGTGGTCGGGGCGCGGTGGCGCTCACGCGCGCGGGCGAGGCGGCCTACCTGCACGCGCGGCGCGCCTTCACCGAGCTCCACGCGCTGGACGCCAGCGTCCAGGCGACGCTGCGCGGCGAGCGCACGGTCGTGCGCGTCGGCGTGTTTCAGACCGCGGCAGCCGAGCTGCTGCCCGCTGCGTTGACCGTCCTGCGCGAGGAGTGGCCCGGGGTGGAGGTCGTGCTGTCCGAGACCGACGACGACCCGCGGTTGATCGACTGGCTGGCGGATGGCCGGTTGGACCTCGCGCTGACGATCAACCAGGAACCCGACGACCGGGTCGAGGTGATCCGCCTGTACGACGATCCATGGGTCGTGCTCACGCGTCGCGACAGCGAGCTGGCGGCGGTGGAGCGCCCCAGCTTCGAGCTGCTGGACGGGGAGGATGTGGTCGCATGGACCTCGCGCTGGGAGATCCAGGGTCTGCTCGAGGAGGCGTGGCGCCGGCGCGGGATCAAGCCGCGTGTCGTATACCGCACCGACGACAATCTGGCCCTTCAGCGATTGGTCGCGGCGGGACTCGGGCACGCCTGCATCGGGCGGCTGGCGGCCGAGCGCGCGATCGACCCCTCGCTCACATGGCTCGCGCCGCCCGACGTCCTGCTGCCGCGAACCGTGGCGCTGTGCCACCCGCGCGGGCGCGATCTGGCCGACGCGGCGCGCGCGCTGAGTGCGGCGCTGCGGGCGCAGTTCGGTCGATGACCGGCGGCGGTTTTCCGCGCGGCGTCAGGCCGCGGTCAGCTGTGCGCGGCGCGCGAGAGCCAGCGCCGGCCGGTCGGTGATCACGCCTTCGACCGCCGGGTGGCCGAGGTAGCGATCGAGGGCTCGAGGGCCGTTGACGGTCCAGATCACACACCGAACGCCGGTCGCGGTGACCTTTGTGAGCCCCGGGGCATCGGCCAGCCGGCGATGCAGTACGAGCGTGTCGGCCCTTGACGCCGGCATGCGTGTGGCGAGGGCCCGGCGCAGTCCGGTCGCGACCAGCAGTCCGGTGCGCAGCTCCGGCGCGAGGGTCTTGGCCTCGAGCACGACGTCGTCGAGGAACGAGGTGAGAACACAGCGCTCGAAGTCGTGGCGGCGCACGACGGCGATCGTGTCCGCGACGTAGCCGGGCTCCTTGACCTCGAGGTTGAGCGCGATGCGGTCCTTGGTCAGCGCGAGCACTTCGTCGAGCAGCGGCGGTCGCGTCCGCGTCCCCTTGATCCTCAGCGCCTCGTAGCGCATCGAGCTGGTGGGGACGGTTTTGACGCGCGCGTCGTGGAAGACGACCAGCTGCCCGTCGCGGGTGTGGCGCACGTCGAGCTCGATCATGTCGGCGCCGAGGGTGATTGCCGCCTCGAACGCCTCGAGCGTGTTCTCGAGCGGGGCGCCGGGCGTTGCCCGGCCCCACGCGCCGCGATGGGCGATGACCAGCGTCACTGGCGTGAAACTATTCCGCGGCCTGCGGCGGTTTGGGGTGTGGCCAACGAAGGCACCGTGAGTTCGTAGCGTCCGGCTTTCATGCGAACATGCGTTCGCATGGGATCGCCGCCCTACGTCGAGCTTCACTGCCACTCGGCCTTCTCGTTCCTGGACGGGGCGTCGCTTCCGGACGAGCTTGCTCGGGCGGCTCTCGAGCTGGGGTACGAGGCGCTCGCGCTGACCGACCACAACTCGGTCTCGGGGTCGATGGAGTTCGCCGTCTCCGCGCGGCAATTAAGACCCACGCACCCCACCCACCTGCGCCCGATCCATGGCGCCGAGATCGACCTCGCCGACGGTCGTCATATGACGCTGCTGGTCGAGGATGCTCGGGGCTGGTCGAACCTATGCCGGATCCTCACGCGCGCGCACGCGCACACGAGGGAAAAGCCGGGCCCACCCTCTCAGGCGTTTGTCGAGCTGAGCGACGTACTGGATCATGCCGAGGGTCTGATCTGCCTGAGCGGCTGCGCGCTGCGCGGAGTGCACGACGAGTTCTCCCTCCGGCGACTGCTCGGGGCGTTCGGACCCGACCGCATGAGGGTCGAGCTCCAGCGGCCATTCCTGCGCGACGATCGGGCGCGCAACCGCCGGCTCGAGCGGCTCGCCAATCGTCTGGGCGTGCCGTGCGTGGCAACCGGGAACGTGCACGCGCACGAGCGCATCCGGGCTCCGTTGCAGGACGCCTTGGTCGCTGTGCGCCTGCACACCACGCTCGACGCCTCCGAGCCCCAGCGGCGAGGCAACTTCAGCCACGTGCTGGCCTCGCCGGCGGCGATGGCGGACCGTTTCCCCGAGCACCCCGAGGCGGTCGCTGAGACGGTGCGGCTGGCCGAGCGGTTGCGGTTCGATCTGACCAGCGATCTGGGATACCGCTATCCGGGCGCGGAGGATGCGGAGGCGATGCGCAATCTGAGCGAGCTCTGCCAGGCGCGGCAGCACGATCGCTACAAGGACGAACCGTCAGACGTGCGGGGGGCAGCGGCGGGCCGGCTGGAGCAGGAGCTTCGGATCATCGAGCGGCTCGGGCTGCCCGGGTTCTTCCTGCTCCACCACGACATGTTGGAGCTGGCGCGCGAGGTGGCGGTCGAGGTGCGCGGACCGGACAGCGTCAGGAAGCTGCTGCCGCCCGGTCGGGGCCGCGGCTCGAGCGTCTCCTCGATCGTCTGCTACCTGACCGGTCTCTCGCATGTCGACCCGATCGCCAACGACCTGTTGATCGGGCGCTTCCTGAACGACGAGCTGACCTCGCTGCCCGACATCGACCTCGACTTCCCGCGAGACATCAGGGAGAAGCTGATCCCCCGGGTGCACGAGCGCTACGGCCACGAGCGCTCGGCGCTGGTGGCGGCGTTCCCGACCTACCGCGCGCGGGGAGCGATTCGCGAGCTGGGCAAGGCGCTGGGGCTGCCGCCGGGAGAGATCGAGCGGGTGGCTCGGGGCAGCGAAGGCTGGGATGCGCGCGAGGTAAGCAAGGACATCGCCTCTGCGTTCGGGGTGGCGCCGGATCCCGATCGAGGTGGCGGCCGGCGCGGATCCACCGGCCGGTGGGCCTGGCTGGCACGGCTGTCGGAGCAGGCCCACGGCCTGCCGCGTCATCTGAGCCAGCACTCGGGCGGGATGATCGTCGCCACGCGCCCGCTGATCGACTGCTGTCCGATCGTGCCGGCGGCGATGGAGGGCCGCCAGATCGTGCAGTGGGACAAGGACTCTTGCTCGGATGCGGGCTTTCTGAAGATCGACCTGCTGGGGCTGGGCATGCTGTCTGCGGTCGAGCGCGCGGTCGAGCTGATCGATCGCACGCGGGGCGAGCAGATCGACCTGAGCCGGATCCCCTACGACGATCCGGCCACCTACGAGTGCATCCAGAGCGCGGAGACGACCGGCGTCTTCCAGATCGAGAGCCGGGCGCAGATGCAGTCGTTGTACCGCACCCGGCCGGAGAACCTGAAGGACCTCACCGTCCAGGTCGCGATCGTCCGGCCGGGGCCGATCCAGGGTGGCGCGGTCAATCCGTACATCGAGCGCCGGCAGCGGATGCGCGTCGATCCCGACTACCAGGTCCCCTACGAGCACCCTTCGCTCGAGCCGGCGCTGCGCGAGACGCTGGGCGCGATCATCTTCCAGGACCAGGTGATCGAGGTGGCGATCGCTTTCGCCGGCTTCTCGCCCGGCGAGGCGGAGGGGCTTCGGCGAGCGATGAGCCGAAAGCGGTCCGATGCCGCGATCGAGGCCTACCACAAGGGGTTCGTCGCCGGTGCGATCCGCCGCCATGGTGTGGACGAAGAGACGGCGGAGCGGGTGTTCGCGATGGTCCGGGGATTCTCGGGGTTCGGCTTTCCCAAGGCCCATGGCGCGGCCTTCGGCCTGCTCGCATACCAGTCGACGTGGCTGCGCGTCCATTACAGCCCAGAGTTCTTGTGCTCGTTGCTGAACGAGCAGCCGATGGGGTTCTATCCCCCCGATGCTCTCGTCCACGAGGCACAACGGCGTGGGATCGAGGTGCTCCCGCCGGATGTCAACGAGAGCGACGCCGACTGCAGCATCGAGATTGAGAGCGCGCACGTACGGGTCAGGATCGGACTTGGCTACGTGCGGGGCGTCGCCGAGCAGGAGGTCAGGGAGCTCGTCGCGGCCCGCCAGGCGGCGGGGCGGTTCAGGAGCCTGTCCGATCTCGCCTCGCGGGCGGGCTCGAGCGCGAGCGCGCTGGAGCTGCTGGCCTGGTCGGGGGCGTGCGATTCGCTGGTCGGGGACGTGATGCCCGCGGCAGCACGGCGGATTGCGCTGTGGCAGCTCGGCGTGGCCACGCCCGGTCGCAGGGTGCCGGGCGGGATGCAGCTGGCTCTGCCCCTCGACCTGCCCGCGCCGCCGCAGCTGCGGTCACTGACCCAGTGGGAGTCGATGCTCGCCGATTACGGCGCCACCGGGCTGACCGTGCACTCGCATCCAATGGAGCTCATGCGAGACCGGCTGCCCGCGGGGCTGGTGCGGAGCCGGGAGCTTGCCAACCTGCCCCACGGTAGGCGGGTGCGGGTGGGTGGGCTGGTGGTGGCGAGGCAACGCCCGGGCACGGCCAACGGAATCGTGTTCGTGCTGCTGGAGGACGAGCAGGGGACGATCAACCTGATCGTGCCGGCTGAGGTCTACGAACGGCACCGCCTGACCGTGAGGACCGAGCCCCTGATCTTGGCCGCAGGCAAGTTGGAGCGGTTGCCGGCTGCCGGTGGCGCGATCAACGTCTTGATCGACCGGATCGAGCCGGTCGACGGGGTGGGTGGGAATCAAATCTTCGCGGCCGAGATCAAGGACTTCTCGATGCTCGACGAGAAGGTGCGCCGCGGGCTGGCGGAGCAGAAGGCAGGGCGCGAAGGAACGGCGACGGAGACCGAGGCCGAGGACTTCCGCGCGGTGGCTCCACCGGTCATGAGTTTCGCATCAGGACGGCGGCGATGAGGGGCGACGGTCAGACGCTCGCGAAAAGGCACCGAGTTGAGGTGCCGCGGTCAGGCGCCGCTGCGAAGGCCCCAATGAGCCGTCCGCCAGGAGAGCGCGGTAAGGTGCCGCTCCGTGCTAGCCGTTCTGCTGTTCGCCGCGTTCTGGGTCGTGCTCGGCGTGGGGACGTTCCTCCTCGCCTTCCGGGGCGGACCCAAGGGCGACGTCAAGCCCCGCTATCGCCGGCGCTCATACGCGGCCCGCCGGGCGGGGGCGTTGACGTTGGCGGCCATCCTCGTCGGCTTCGCGATCGTGCTCCCCGTGGTGTTCCTGCTCGGCAATCACAGCAAGGCCAACGCTCAGGTGGGGGGGATCAAGCTGACCAAGGCCGAGCAGCAGGGGCGCGAGCTGTTCGGTCAGCACTGCGGGCTCTGCCACACGCTCGCAGCGGCTAATGCGGTCGGCAAGGTCGGACCGAACCTCGACGTCGTTCAACCAACTGAACAGCTGATCCTCCACACCATCGAGAACGGGTGTCTCCAGAACCCGCCGCCGGGCAGTCAGGAGGCGTGCCTCGGCTACGGGACGATGCCGGCCGACGTGGTGCAGGGCATCGACGCCACCGACGTGGCCCAGTTCGTCGCCAAGGTGGCGGGCAAGGAGTAGCGGCCGGGCGCGCGCGGGTGCGCCCGACAGCAGCCAGCGGGCCGGTTAGCCGCAGCTTGCGGCGCAATCAAGCCGCACCTTGCGCGAAAACGTCGCGCGGGCGGAGGTTTATCCGTCCGTAGCAATTGTTAGGATCCGCGCGCGAAAGCTGAGATCCCGCGCCGCCCGCAGAACAGCCGGGCGGCGGGAGCGGGGGACCCAAGTTGTTGGGGCGAGTCACGCAAATCGTGTAGCGCCGCTCTTTCGGCGCGAGCCCGTCAGCTAACCCCGTAAGCAACAGAAAGAGGTCGGTGACATGCCGCGAGGAGGAGTTTCCACGCGCGCCGCGCGTCGGTCTGTGGCGCCGTGGTGGGAGGAGCTCGACAGCGAGGCGTTCCGGGAGTTTCCGGCGGCTCGACGACCGCGGATCACGGAGCCGGCGAGGTCGGCGATGCCGGCGGCATCGGCTGTGTCAGTTGCGACCGAGCGTCCCGGGCCTGTGCGCACAAGGCCGGCGAGCAATGGCGACGCGCCGTCGGGCGATGCCGGCGGCGACGCGCCGTCGCGCGACGCCGGCGGCGTCACCTACGCGATCGACGGCCGGAGAACCGTGACGATCCGTGGCTACGGCGCCGAGGCCAAGCTGCCGATGGCGCGGCCCACGCTGCCCCGCCACCAGCGGCCGGGGTTCCGGCCCGACCGGATGGCCCTGTGGGCGGTGCTGCTAGGCGTGCTGCTGATTCTGGTGGCGGCAGCGAGCGCGCACGGGGCGGTCGTGCACCAGCTGGTGCGCTGACGCGCCTCGCGTCTCACTGAACCGCGGCACGACCCGCCTCACTGAACCGCGGCACGACACGCCGCGGGCCGCGCCGGGCGCGCCTCGCTTACAGACCTGGAAGCCGGCGCTGATCCGGCGTTTAACCGGCGACGTATAAGGGGTTAACCGAGTCTGCCGGTGGCGTGTGACGCAGCGGCGCAGGGTCCTTTTCTTACGAAAAGTCTGCCTCTGCCCTCTTGTGCGTCCGCAGCCGCCGAATTACACTTATCAAGCGTAAGCAGGTCTCGAAAGTGAAGGGCACGTGCCCCACTCAGCCCCCGGACCTAGTGGTGGTCAACTATGAAGACTTCGATGAGCAGATTCCAGATCCATGACGACCTAACCGCGCCCGAAGGGTCGGTCCCCGTCCTGCGTGGCGCGCTGGCCACGGGAGGTCAGCTGCCGAACTTCCTCGGCGTGCTGGCGGGCTCGCCGGCGGCCCTGCGCGCCTACGCGCGGTTCCGCTCGGAGCTGCGTCACGGCAAGCTGACGCTGGCCACGCTCGAGCGGATCGCGCTGGCGGTCGCCGAGTACTACCGCTCCGAGCCGGGCATCGCGATGCACTCACGCACCGCTCGTGCCGCCGGGCTCGCGCTCGACGAGGTGGCGCTGGCGCGGCAGTTCGACTCCAAGGATCCGCGCGAGGCGGCGCTCCTGCGCTACCTGCAGGCGCTGCTCGAGGAACGCGGCCGCGCTCCGATGCACCTGCACGAGGAGGCTCGCGAGGCCGGGTGGGACGACGAGCAGATCCTCGAAGCGATCGCCTGCGTTGCTCTGGAGGGCTTCACGGCAATGGTCAACGTGGCCGGAGAGGTGCCGGTCGATGGATCGAGTGAGGCGTCCCGCGCGTTGCAAGCAGCGTAAGCTTTCGGGTGGCGATGGAAGCGCCCCAGGAAACGGCTACGAAGGCTGATCGCGCCGAGCCCCGCTCGGCGGGGTGCTGCCCCCTCTACCACGAGGCGGTGGAGCTGGTCGGTAGGCGCTGGACCGGGGCGATTCTCCGCGTTCTGATGGACGGCGCGCTGCGCTTCTCGGAGATCGCCCAAGCGGTGCCGGAGCTGTCTGACCGTCTGCTGTCTGAGCGGATGAAGGAGCTCGAGCGTCGCGGGATAGTCGAGCGCACGGTCATCTCGGGGCCGCCGTTGCGGGTCGAATACTCGCTCTCGCAGATGGGGCGGGAGCTCGAGCCGGCTCTGTGCGAGCTCCAGCGCTGGGCCAACCGGTGGCTCGGCGAACGGCAGCTCTCAACCCGCGTGTAGAGCGGGCCGAGGATCGCGGGTCGAGGACCGGGCCCTAGCGGCTGGGTGCCGCCCGGCGAGCAGGTGCCGCCCGGCGAGCAAGTAACGTTCGCGCCGCCATGGCAATCACCGCCGCACCGCTGACTCAAGACGACGTGATGGCGCTCGTGTCGGAGCGTGACATCAGGTTCGTCCGCCTGTGGTTCACCGACATCCTCGGTCAGCTGAAGGCGTTCTCGATCAACGCCACCGAGCTGGCGGACGCGTTCGAGGGCGGGATGGGCTTCGACGGCTCGTCGATCACGGGGTTCAACCCGATCGAGGAGTCGGACATGATCGCGATGCCGGATCCGACCACCTTCTCGACCCTTCCCTGGCGCCCGGCCGAGCAGGGGGTGGCGCGGATGTTCTGCGACATCCACACCCCGGAGAAGACGCCTTATGAGGGCGACCCGCGGCACGTGCTGCGCCGGGCACTCGACCGGGCCAAGGCGATGGGCTTCGACCATTTCTACGTCGGGCCCGAGCTCGAGTACTTCTACTTCCGCAGCCCGACGTCAACCGAGGTGCTCGACGAGGGCGGCTACTTCGACCTGACGACGCTCGACGCCGGATCGGATCTACGGCGGGAGACGGTGCTCGCACTCGAGCAGCTCGGTATCCACACCGAGTACGCCCATCACGAGGTCGGTCCGAGCCAGCACGAGATCGACATGCGCTACAAGGGCGCGCTGCAGATGGCCGATGACTGCATGACGTACCGAATCACGGTCAAGGAATACGCGATGAAGTACGGCCTGCACGCGACGTTCATGCCCAAGCCGCTGTTCGGCAAGAACGGCTCCGGGATGCACACCCACCAGTCACTGTTCCGGGGTGAGCAGAACGCGTTCTTCGACCCCGACGACCCGTACTACCTGTCGGACGTGGGCAAGGCGTTCATCGCCGGCCAGCTCAGGCACGCGCGCGAGACCTGCTCGATCTTCGCCCAGTGGGTCAACTCCTACAAGCGGCTCGTCCCCGGCTACGAGGCGCCGGTGTACCTGGCCTGGTCACGACGAAACCGCTCGGCCCTCGTACGGGTGCCGATGTACCACCCGGGGAAGGAGCGCGCGACGCGGATGGAGCTGCGCTGTCCGGATCCGGCGTGCAACCCCTACCTCACGTTCGCCGTCCTGCTCCAGGCCGGGCTGGAGGGCATCGAGCACCGCTACGAGCTCCCCGACCCGATGGAGACCAACCTGTACCACCTCTCCTCCGAGGAGCGGCGGCGTCTGGGCATCGAGCAGCTGCCGGCGACACTGGGCGAGGCAATCGAGCTGACCGCGGAGTCAGAGCTCGTCCTGCGAGCCTTGGGTGAGCACACGTTCAATCGCTACATCGAGATCAAGCGACAAGAGTGGGAGGACTACCGGGTCCAGGTGACGCCGTGGGAATTGGAGCGTTACCTACCGGTGCTCTGATGGGACCGCTATTTAATGGATCGAAATAGTGCAGATTCCGGCTGACGGTGTATTTACATTCGCGTCGGTAGGAATGGGGAGCGTTGTGATCGCGCGACCGCTCCACCGTGGCTGTTACTGAACCCGCGCGGCGCCACGCCCTGACACGACGGCAGGCGCTGCGAGGCGCGGGCGGCGCCGTGGTCCTCGCCCTGGCCGGTGGCGGGGTGGCCGAGCTGCTTGGCGGCTCGACCGCGCGTCTGCCCCAAATCGGCTCGTACGCGGACGCGTCCGACGATCACGGTCGTGCCTTCCGCTCCCAGCCGGATCTGCGCCCACCGGCCGTCGCGGTCACCCCGGAGGCGGGAGTGCAGCGGCTGGGCGAAGGCGATCCCGGACTGTTGTTCCTTGGACCGGGACCGGTCTCGCTGAGCGGATCCGCGCAGTACGGGCCGCTGATCGTCAACGGCGAGGGTGAGCTGGTCTGGTTCAGCCCGCTCGCGTCGGGACTGCAGGTGACGAACTTCACCGCCGCGCAGTACCGAG
>Ga0335072_10012736_pt1 | contig 12008 bp, 10 predicted proteins | sample Lox_Sample_21_FD_206725 | JGI IMG/M metagenome (GOLD analysis project Ga0335072, IMG submission 206725) | Soil microbial communities from Loxahatchee National Wildlife Refuge, Florida, United States - Lox_Sample_2.1 | ecosystem: Environmental > Terrestrial > Soil > Wetlands | place: USA...
GACCAGCACGATGCCCTGCACCAGGCCGGCCGCGTTGACGGTCGCGCGCTCAGCTCTCGAGGCCATCGGCCACCCTAAGGACCCCCGCCACTGCTCACAGGTCAAGCATCTTGGTACCGGGAGGGGCGTGCCTCGCCTGTTTTGGGTGATTCAGGCCCCGGTGACGAACGTTAGAGTGGCGGGGTGACCACCGGCACGCTCCCGAGTCCGCTCCTTCGTTTCCAGGCTGGGCTGGATGAGCTGCGGTCCGCGGCGGCCCTCGACATGGGCCAGGTGGGGCGGCTCTTGGCGGACCTGGCTGCCGATGAGGAGTTTTTCCGTCCGCTGATCGCGGAGATCCCTCCCGGCGAGCCAGGTGACCGGTGGCTCATCAGGCCCGAACGAGGTCCTCGGCTCGTGCTCGTCCACCGGCCGGAGGGAGTGATGGGCTACACCCACTCCCATCGCTGCTGGGTTGGCATCGCACCCGTCACCGGGGTGGAGACCCACCAACGGTGGGACGCCGTCCGCCACCAGCACGGACGGGCGGAGCTGCGCCTAGCAGAACAGCGCGCCCTGCGCCGCGGTGACGTGGTGACGCTGGTCCCTCCGCGCGACGTGCACAACCATGGTCATGTCGTCGGCAGCGGCCCCAGCCCGTACTCGCTCATCCTGCTCGGCGACGACATGCTCCTGTTCGACCGCGAGGAATACGACCCGCAGCGGGGCGCCTGGCGCGCGCTCCCGCCCGGTGACCCGGGCCGGGCCAATCGCTTAGCGCCGAAGGCCAGGCCGGTCATTTATCCGAATCGGCCGGCATCCCGGCGGAACCCGGGCGGCCGGGCTGGTCGGCGGCGTACGGGCGGACCAGTGGCATGTCGTCGATGGTGAAGGTCCGCTCGCGGCGGATGTCGCGGGTGAACGCGAACCACCAGCCGAACACCGCGCCAACCCGGTTGCGGTAGCCGGTGAGGAAGCCGATGTGGATGAACAGCCAGACCCACCAGCCCGCGAAGCCGCCGAAGTTCATCTTGCCCGCGGACACGACCGCCTTGCCGCGGGATATGTAGGCGGCCGAGCCCAGGTCGCGGTAGGTGAACGGCTTGTCGAAGCTCTCCCCCCGGGCCAGGTGGGCGACCCTGCGCCCGGCGTACAGCCCGGTCTGCATGGCGACCTCGGCCACCCCGGGCAGCTTGTCCAGGCACATCATGTCCCCGGTGACCAGGATCTCCGGGTGGCCGGGAAGGGACAGATCCTTGCCGGGCACGATCCGCCCGGCCCGGTCCTGCTCCGCACCGGTGGCCTTGGCCACCGCGGTGGCCACCGGCGGAGCCTCGACACCCGCGGTCCACAAGACGTTGGCCGCCTCGTACCGGGTCACCTTCCCGTCGTGGTCCTTGACCTCTAGGCCATGCTGATCCACGTGGGTGACGATCGAGCCCATGTGCAGTTCGACACCCAGCTTGCCCAGATCCTTGGCGGCCAGGGCGGACAGCTTGGGCCCGAACGCGGCCAGCGGCGCGGCCCCGCCGTCGAACAGCAGGACCCGGGCGTCTTCGGGTTTGATGCGGCGGTATTCCTTACTCAGGGTCTTGGTCGCGACCTCGCGGATCTGCCCGGCCAGTTCCACGCCGGTCGGCCCGGCCCCGACCAGGGCGAAGGTGAGATAGCGCTGGCGTTCGGCGGGGTCGCCCTCCCATTCGGCCATCTCGAACGCGCCGAACACCCGGCGCCGGATCTTCAGCGCGTCCTCGATGGTCTTCATCCCGGGCGCGATCGGCGCGTACTCGTCATGCCCGAAATAGGACTGCCGGACCCCGGCCGCCAGGATCAGGTAGTCGTACCCGAACTCGACCTGCTCGCCCAGCGGCCGCCGGGCCAGCACCCGCCGCCGGTCCGGATCGATGCCGGTCACCTCGGCGATGACGAACTCGATGTTGTCGTGCTTCTTGAGCAACTCGCGCAGCGGCGCGGCGATCTTGCCCTCGGACAAGATGCCGGTCGCGCACTGGTACAGCATCGGCTGGAACAGGTGATGCTCGGCCCGGTCGATGAGGGTAACCTGAACCGGCGCGCGCCCGAGCGCCCGGGCGGCGAACAGCCCCGCGAAGCCGCCGCCGACGATCACTACCTGGCGAGAGCCGGATGCTTCGGTCATGGGTCACCCTGACCTTTCGTTAGGTATCGCGTCTGACCGGCGCCGTCAGGCCGTCGGGTCCTGCCAGGTGTCCCGGTCGGTCAGCAGCCGGTCGGCCTCCTTCGGGCCCCAGCTGCCCCGGGCGTAGGGGTGCACCGGGACCGCGTCGCCCAGGACCGGGTCGACGATCTCCCAGGCGGCCTCCACGGTGTCCTGCCGGGCGAACAGCCAGCGGTCGCCGTCCAGGGCGGCGCCGATGAGCCGGTCGTAGGGCCGGATGTCCGACCCGGGCTGCTGCGAGAACGAGAGTTCCTCGGCCTGCGGCTCCCAGCCGGCCCCCGGCTTCTTGCCGTGCAGGGTCATGCTGACCGCCGTCTCCGGCCAGACCCGGAACCTCAGCATGTCCTCGGGCGCCATCGGCTCGATCCCGAACACGTCGTGCGGCGGCGCCTTGAACGTGACGGTGATGTCGGTCGCCGTCACCGGCATGCACTTGCCCGCCCGGATCAAGATCGGCACCCCGGCCCAGCGCCAGGTGTCGCAGGACAGCCGGACCGCGACGTAGGTCTCCACCGTCGACCTGGGGTCCACGCCGGCCACGTCGAGGTAGCCCTCGTACTGGCCGCGCACCGTGTGCTCGGGGGTCAGCGGGCTCAGCGCGCTTATTACCTGCTGCTTGGCATCCCGCCAGCCGCCCAGCTTGGTCCCGCCCGGGGGTTCGGCCAGCACGGTGGCCAGCACCTGGAGCATGTGGTTCTGCAGCACGTCGCGGATGGCGCCGGTCCGGTCGTAGAACCGGCCCCGGTCGGCGACGTCGAACGCCTCGGACATGGTGATCTGGATCGAGTGCACGTAGTTCCGGTTCAGCAGCGGCTCGATCACCGAGTTGGCGAACCGGACGAACAGCACGTTCTCCACCGGGTCGAAGGCCAGCCAGTCATCCACCCGGAAGATGGCCTCCTCCGGGAAGTACTGGTGCATGGTGTCGTTCAGCTGCCGCGAGCTGGCCAGGTCGGTGCCGAACGGCTTTTCCACCATGACCCGGGCGCCCCGGGCCCGGCCCGCGCCGGCGATCCCCTGGGCGATCCGGCCGAACAGCTGGGCCGGCACCTCCATGTAGTACAGGATCTGCTGGCCCGCGCCGACCTGGTCGGACATCGCCTGGTAGGTGGCCTCGTCGCCCAGGTCGCCGTCCACGTAGCGGAGCAGGCTGAGCATCTTGACCGCGGCGGGGTCGGCCGGGTCCATCCCGTTGAGCTTGAGTGAGGCGGTGGCGTAGTCGCGGAACTGGTCCAGGCCCCAGCCGCTCTTGGCCACCCCGACCACCGGGACGTCCAGCACCCCGCGCTTGACCAGCCCCACCAGCGCGGGGAAGGTCTCTATCTTGGCCAGGTCCCCGGTGGCCCCGAAGATCACCAGCGCGTCAACTTTGTCAGACATGTAGATCCCCTCTTCACAGGTCGTTTTCCATCGGATCGCACCCGCGGCCGGGACGTATCCTCCGCGGCGGGGGATTCCGGCCCTTCAGTTAGCTCCCGGGCCGGCCGGGGGAGCGGCAGGCTGCGGCGCAGGCCCCGGCTCGGGCGCGGCTTCGGACGATGGGGCGGGCGGCTGGAATTCCTGCTTGCCGACGCGGCGCCGGAACACGTAATAGGTCCAGGTCTGGTAGGCGAGCACCACCGGCAGCAGGATGATCACCACCACGGTCATGATTTTGAGTGAGTACCCTCCGGACGCCGTGTTGTGCACGGTGAGGTTGTACGCCGGGTTGGTGGAGGAGACCATCACGTTCGGGTACAGGTCGGTGAAGATCGCGATGATGCAGGACGCGGTGGTGACGGCGGTCGCGGCGAAGGCGAAGCCCTCGCGGTGATCGTAGACCAGCCAGACCGCGGCCAGGACGGCCAGGATGGCCAGCAGTTCGATCACGTTGAGCCAGAAGCCCCGGCCGGCGGTGACGTGGGTCCAGATGATGAAGCCGAGGACGAACGCGCCGGTGAACGGGGCCACCCGGCGGGCCATCCGCCAGGACCGCTCGCGCATGTCATCGGTCGTCTTCAGGCACAGGAACGTCGCGCCGTTCAGCAGGCACACCAGGACCAAAGTGACCCCGGTCCATAGCGGGTAGGGCTTCAGCAGGTCCCAGAACGACCCGGTGAAGTTCTGCGCCGAGTTGATCGGCAGCCCGCCCAGCAGCCCGGCCAGGGCCACCCCGATCAGCAACGGGGCCAGCAGACTGCCCACGGTCAGCAGCACATCCCAGGTGCGGCGCCACCGGGCCGCGTCGCGCTTGCCCCGGTACTCGAACGCGACGCCGCGGACGATCAGCGCGGTCAGCAGCAGCACCAGCGCGAGATTGTAGGCCGAGAACATCGTCGCGTACCAGCCGGGGAACGCGGCGAACATGCCCGCCCCGGCCACGATCAGCCAGACCTCGTTGCCGTCCCACAGCGGCCCGATCGTGTTGATCGCGGCCCGGCGCTCCGCCTCGTCGCGGCCGACCACGCCGTGCAGCATGCCGACGCCGAAGTCGAACCCTTCCAGGATGAAGAACCCGGTCCACAAGATGGCGATGATGATGTACCAGAACGGGACGAGGCTGCTCATCGTGACCCCTCAGTACAAGACGGCCGGCACGGTTGCGTCGGCGTCGGCCTCGGTGCGCGGAGGCGGGAGTTCCTGACGTGAGTACCGCAGCATCAACAGCAGGTCGACGGTGCCCAGCGTGCCGTACAGCAGGACGAAGATCACCAGGCTGATCCACAGCCAGACGACCGACAACGTCGGGGAGATCCCGTTCTTGGTCAGCATGATGCCCTGCACGATCCACGGCTGCCGGCCGCTCTCGGTCAGGAACCAGCCCGCGGTGTTCATCAAGAACGGCAGCACCGCGCCCCACACCGCCACCCACAAGAACACCCGCGAGGTGGCCAGCTTTTTCCGCCGGATCAGCCACAACCCCCACACCGCGATGAGCAGGACCACCACCGCCAGGTAGGCCATGACCCGCATCCCCCAGTACTGGATGAACACGTTCGGCACGTAGTTCCCCGGGCCGTACTGCTTGCTGTACTGCTGCTGCAGCGGAGTCATCCCGACCACCTTCCCGTTCCAGGAATTGGTGGCCAGCAGCGACAGCAGGTGCGGGATCTCGATGATCTGGGTCGGGGCCTGGTCGTTGTTGCCGCCCCCGATCTGGAACAGCGAGAACGAGCACGGCTGGCAGGTGGTCCACTGCGCCTCGGCGGCCGCGATCTTCATCGGCTGATACCTGGCTTCGATCACGCCCAGCTCATCGCCGACCAGCATGGTGAACAAGATCGCGGGCACCAAGATGAGCAGCCCGAGCCGCGCCGACCGGGTGAACACCTCGCGTTCCCCGCCGTGGCGCAGCTGCCACGCCGAGACGGCCAGCATGACCGCGCAGCCCGTGACCAGTGACGCGAACAGCACCTTGGCGTAACCCCACACGAACACCGGGTTGGTGAACACCGCCCAGATGTCGTTCAGCTGCGGCTTGCCGTTGACCATGACGTAGCCGACCGGGTGCTGCATCCAGGAGTTGGCGGCCAGGATGAACGCGGCGGACAGCGCGCTGCCGAGCGAGACCGCCCAGATCGTCAGCAGGTGGATCCGGCGCGGCAGCTTGTCCCAGCCGAACAGCCACAGTCCGAGGAACGTCGATTCCAGGAAGAACGCGGCCAGTCCCTCCATGGCCAGCGGGGCGCCGAAGACGTTGCCGACCAGCCGCGAGTACGCGCCCCAGTTCATCCCGAACTGGAACTCCTGCACCAGGCCGGTGACCACGCCGATCGCCACGTTGATGACAAGCAGCGTGCCGAAGAACCTGGTCAGCCGGAGATACTCATCCCTGTTGGTGCGGATCCAGGCCGTCTGCAGCAGCGCGGTCAGGAACGCCAGCCCGATCGTGACGGGGACGAAGAAGAAGTGGTTGATCGACACGAAAGCGAACTCAATCCGCGCCAGATCGACGTTCATCGACTGCCTCCGGTTCGGTCGTCCGCGCGGCTCTGACACGTCGATGATCTGCGCCCGGGGCCGTCCTCGCCTCATCCGTTCCGGGTGGTGCTGCCGCCTGCCGCTCACCCCGGCCGGAGGAGGCGATCGTGGCCCGCGGGGTGTGAACATGCTGGTCAAACACCGAAACCTGGGGGATGGCCCGTGACCACCAACCAGATCCTGCTCGGGGTGGGCCTGATCCTGGTGCTCGCGGTCGGATCGCAGGTGCTCGCCAGCCGCCTGAAGATCCCGGCGCTGATCATCTTGCTGCCGGCCGGCTTCACCGCGGGCGCGCTCACCACCGACGTCAACCCGCAGGACCTGCTGGGGGCCGCGTTCCAGCCTCTGGTCTCGCTCGCGGTGGCCGTCATCCTCTACGACTCGGGCATGTCGCTGAACCTGCGTAAACTGCGCGGGCATACCCGCCGGATCGTGACCCGGCTGATCGTGATGGGCGTGCCCGTTACCCTGGCCTTCGGGGCGGTATCCGCCAGCCTGCTCCTGGGCATGTCGCTGCAGGCGGCCGTGATGCTCGGCGCCATCCTGGTGGTATCGGGCCCGACGGTGGTCGGGCCGCTGCTCAGCTTCATCCGGCCCACCGAACGGCTGCAGCACGTACTGTCCTGGGAAGGCTCGCTGATCGACCCGGTCGGCGGCATCCTCGGGGCGGTCGTGTTCCACGCGGTGATCGCGACGACCCACCGCGGGCCGGCCTACCAGCTGGGACAGTTCCTGTCCGGCATCGGCGCGGGCCTGCTGGGCGGCCTGGTCGGGATCGCGCTGCTGTGGTTCCTGCTACGTACCCTCCGGCTCGGTGAGGTGCTCGGCACCACCGCCCAGCTGGCGGCGGTCGTCGCCGTGGCCGCCGGGTGTGACATCATCCGCGACGACGCCGGGCTCATCTCCGCCATCGTCATGGGCCTGGCCGTCGCCAACCTGCACGGTTTTGACATCCCGGCCCGGCGGCCGTTCTTCGAGACGCTGGTGCAGCTGATCATCGGCGTGCTCTTCGTCTCGATCTCGGCCACCGTCACCCCCGCGTCCCTGCGCCACCTGATCCTGCCGTCGCTGGGGCTGATCGCCGTCCTGGTCCTGATCACCCGGCCGCTGGTGGCCCTGCTGGCCACCGTCCGCACCGACATGACGGCCGGGGAGCGCCGGTTCACCGGGTGGATGGCCCCGAGGGGCATCGTGGCGGCGGCCACGGCCACGACGTTCTCGGCCGGGCTGGTCTCGCGGAACATCCAGGGCGCGGCCAAGATCCTTCCGGTCACGTTCCTGGTCATCGTCGTCACCGTGGCCGTGTACGGCCTGACCGCGGTACCGGTGGCCAGGCGGCTCGGCGTCACCCGTCCGGCCCGTACCCGGCCGCTGCTGGTCGGCGGGGAGGACTGGGTGGTGGATCTGGGGCGCACGCTGCGGTCGCTGGGCCTGGAGGTCCTCATGTGGGCGGGCTTGGACGAACAGCGCGAGCGGATCAAACGGGTCGGCCTGGAACTGGCTCCCGGTGAACTGCTGGCCGCGGCCACCGGCCGGGGCGCGCAGCTCGAGGGCGTCACCGCGGTCCTGCTGCTCACGGCCGAGGATGACTTCAATGCCCTCGGATCGACCGTGCTGGCAGGCACCGTGGAAGGGCCGGTCTACCGGCTCGCGGCCCGGCAGCCCAGCCACGGCGTGGTCGCTCCCTATACCGGCGGCGAGATCTTGTTCGACGCCAAGCTGACCAGGTATGAGGTGAGCCGGCGCTACGCCGGCGGCGCCCGGATCTGCACCCAGCCCGCCGGCCCAGCGCCGGCCGACGGCAACCTGCTGTTCCTGGTCCGGGCCGACGGCAGGCTCGCCCCGGTCACCCGGAACGGCTCGCCCGAGCCGCAGGCGGGGGACACGATGGTGCTGCTCGGCCCGGCTCGGCCATGAACCGGGTCCTCACCTGCACCGGGTGATGACCCGGGCCGGCCGTCAGCCGCCGCGCCGCTTCACCCGAGCCGGATGAGGCGGTTTCGGGCCGGTCGCGTCATGGTCGAGGGATAACACATCGCGGCCGGTCCGGCGAGCGCGAACATCCTGCTGGGCAGGGGAATGCCAATGACGACGCCATCCGATCCACGGGACCTCCTGGGATCCCGGTCCTACCTAGCGCTCCTCGCCACCCTTCCGCGGCGGGCGGCCGAGTCGTGACCGCCGAGGCGTGGTCGTCATCGTCCTACTACGAGATCCGGGTTGCTGGTTTGCTGCCGCCCGAGGCCTTGCTGGACTTCGAGCGGCTCACCGCCTCGGTGGAGCCAGTGGAGACCGTGCTGCATGGCCCGCTCCGGGACCAGGCGGCCCTGCGGGGCCTGCTGGCCAGGTTCGAGGCGTTCGGCATCCAGCTCCAGGAGGTGCGCCGCCTCTTCACCGTGGAGCCCGCTGAGCCAGCCGAGCCCACAGAGCCCGAGGCGTCGTGGTGACTGCGGCCAGGGTCAGGAATCGCTGGCCAGCCGGCGGCCCTGGGAAATCATCCCTGCCGGATGATCACTGGCAGCGTCCTCACACCGGCTCCTCGACGGGCCGGGCCGACGTGGCGTGCCTGCCCCGGCGGCGCAGCGGAAGCAGGAGTTCGGCCTCCCGCGGGCCCGATGTGCCATTGGGCCGGTTATAACCGGCTCGATGGGACATCGGGCCGCCTGGCCTGGGTCCTCTGCCGCACGTCATTCCATTCCATCAGGCGAGCCCGTGCCGCGGGCGAAGGTCCGGCGGGAGGCACCAGGGACCTTCGTCCCGGGTCCCTCCCGCCGCACGGCCCTGCGAGCGGAGCGCCCCGCGGGCCATCATGATGGTCTAAGCCCTTTCCTGACTCTTGGGAGGCGTCCATGCCCGCCAGGCCGCATGACATCACTGACCTGTACCTCGCGCCCGTAGCGCTCGCAGTGGACGCGCGGATCGAGGAACTCGGCCATCTGGATCAGGAACAGCTGGCCTACGAGATCGCCCTGGAGAGCGACTCACCGGATTTCACCCGGGAGATGCGGGAACAGGGCCTGATCAGGACGGTCACGCACCTGATTGACACCCACGACTGGAAGTTCAGCTGGGATCCTCGCGGCCTGCGGCTGACCCACGACGCGCACACGTTCGTCCTCGGCATCCCGGCCGTATTCGCCGAGTACCTCCAGGCCAGCCCGGCGGCGTAACCCGGACCTCATCCGGCCGCAGATCCGCCCGTCCCCGCCAGGTGGCGCATGTTGCGTAGCGCCACGGCCATGATCGTGTTCGTCGGGTTGTGCGCGCCCGACGTGACGAACACCGAGCCATCAGCGACAAATACGTTGTCCAGCCCGTGCACCTGCCCGTACGTATCGGTCACGCTGGACCGCGGATCGGGCCCCATCATCATGCCGCCCATGATGTGGTTGCCGGTGGGCAGGCCGCCGCTGTTCTCTGTGGCGGGCACGGCCAGGGCCACGCCGGCGCCCGCCTTGAGCATCATCTGCTTCAGCCGCGGGATCCAGAAGTCCTGGGCCACCTGCTCGTGCGGGCCAGCGCTCCAGGTGATGCGGGCCACCGGCAGGCCGAAGACATCGCGCACCGAAGGGTCGAGGGTCACCGTGTGGTCCAGGTAGGGCAGGTCGTGGCCGATGAGCGAGCAGCCGGCCAGCCGGTCACGCAGTAGCGAGGCCCGCATGAGCTGCTTGAATTCAGTGCCGAACGGCCTGGCCGAGCCCATCAGGGCGAGCAGGGTCTGGTAGGACTGCGCCTCGCTGATCGGGTCCTGGCTGCCGCCCAGCTCCATCAGGCCGCCGCGCAGGTACGGCAGCCCGTGCGCGCGGGCGAAGGCCCGCGCACCGGGGAAGTCCGGATCCGCGGCGTCCTCCACGCACTGCGTCACCGAACGGCCCCGGTAGCCGTGCATCCGCTCGTCCAGGAAGATCGCGCTGCCGTCGATGAAGTCGTGGAACATCAGCCGCCGGCCCAGCTTGCCGCTCGCATCGGGGAACGAGGACAGCAGCGCGAGCCGCACCGTTTCGATGGCCGACGCCGCCATCACCACGACATCCGCGTCCTCGGCGCCGGTCTCCGGACCGGACGCGGTCATCCGCACCCAGCGCACCCCATGAGCCCGGGCCGACGCGCCCGACCCGGACCACGACACGGACGTGACCATCGTCTGCGGGACCAGCGTCACCCGCCCGGTGCGCAGCGCCTGGCGCAGCGGGATCAGCGCCGATGGCCGGGCCACCACCGGGCAGCCGAAGCTGCTGCAGAACCCGCAGTTGTTACAGGCGTGCTGGCCGTTGTAGCCGCTCACCGAGTTGGCCGCCATCGGGAACGGGAACGGGTGCAGGCCCATCGCGGTGGCGCCCGCGGCCACCGCGAGCGACGAGCGCATCTGCGGACCCGGTGGCATCGGGTACTGCCCGGCACGGGGGGCGTGCTTGCGCACGATGTCGGGGAACGCCGTGACGTCGCCCTGCACCCCGATGAGCTGCTCCACCTCCTCGTAGTAGGGCGCGATGTCGGAGTAGGTGAACGGCCAGTCGGCCACGTCGGCGCCCGGCACCGGGCCCAGCGCGGACAGCTGCTGGAAGTCCAGGTCCCAGAACCTGGGCACCTTGGCGTCCCAGTGCACGGTCCCGCCGCCGACCACCTGGGGCAGCTCGTCGACGCTCCCGGTGTACTGGTTCGCCGAGACCCCCACCGGCCGCCAGGTGCGCGGGTACACCTCCGGGTCCGGGCCGGGGTAGTTGCGCACGATCATGGCCAGGCTGTCGTTGCCGAAGACCGTGCCGATCGGCCCCTGGCCGGCGAGGTTGGAGAAGTGGTTGGGGCCCTTCTCCAGGACCACCACCTGCCATCCGGCTTGCGCGAGCACCATCGCGGCGATCGAGCCGCCCGCCCCGCTGCCGATCACCACCGCCTTGGACATTTAGAGCGCGCCAAGAAGCTTGATCACGCCGGCCACGACGCCGGTGTTATCCACGGGATCAGGCCCGTCGGACCGCGAGACCTCATCGGGGGTGTAGCCGCGCGGCTGGATGTCACCGGGGAAGCCGATCTCCTTCCAGCCGGCCAGGTCCCGGTTGCCGCCGTATTCCGGGGCCGAGTACAGCCCCTCGATCGTGTGCTCGAACAGCAGCGACGTGAAGGAGCTCGCCTGCGATCCGGCCAGGATCTTGTCCTGCGCGGCCGCGTGAGCCTTGGTGAAGTCACCCCCGGCCAGCCGGTCCAGGGTGGCGATGCCCTGCCGGTACTGCTCCTGCCAGGCCTGCAGGCGCCGCCGCCACGCGATGCGCGCGACCGGGTCCAGGGTCGCGAACCGCGCCATGAGATCGGGCCCGGACGTGTGCCGGTTGCTCCACGGCCCGCCCGCGTAGACCAGGGGCGCCGGGTCGTCGAGGGCGCCGAGCGCGCCCAGCATCGAGTCGATGTAGCCAGTCACGTCCGCCTCGCGGGCTCCCGGGTGCCCGGCTTCGGCCGGGTCGTCACCCGGCCCGGGGGCGATCCGCGCGGTCGCGGCCTCGACCACCGCGGCCTCATGGCTGGTGAAGAACAGCAGCGCCCCGGAGCCGGCCGAGCCGGGCGAAGAAGACGAAGAAGGCGAAGACGTGCAGCCGTCGGCGCCCAGCACCGCCGCCGAGGCCACCACGACCGGAAGCACGCCGATGACCGCGCGCCGCCGCACTCCAGGGATAGATGACACGCGGCAAGTCTAGGCATCCGAAAGGTTCAGCAGAAAGAGTTGCGGAAACCGAGCACGCGCCGCTCCCGGTGCAGCGCGCCGGACACGATCCGCTCTCCTAAGCGTCCTCAGCCGCCCGGCGCCGCCATCGGGTTCACCCCGGCCAGGTCCTCCCGCTTGACCCGGATCAGGACCGCGGTGATGATCAGCCCGAGC
>Ga0335072_10012737_pt1 | contig 12008 bp, 9 predicted proteins | sample Lox_Sample_21_FD_206725 | JGI IMG/M metagenome (GOLD analysis project Ga0335072, IMG submission 206725) | Soil microbial communities from Loxahatchee National Wildlife Refuge, Florida, United States - Lox_Sample_2.1 | ecosystem: Environmental > Terrestrial > Soil > Wetlands | place: USA: Florida...
GTCCGCGGTCCGGGTGCTAGTGGTGGACGACGAGCCGAGCCTGGCCGAGTTGCTCGCCAGCGTTCTGCGGTATGAGGGCTGGGAGATCAGGACCGCGGCGGATGGCAGCAGTGCCGTGCGGACAGCCAGGGAGTTCCAGCCTGATGCGATCCTCCTCGACATTATGCTCCCGGACTTCGACGGTCTTGAGGTGCTGCGCCGGGTGCGCGCGATCTTGCCGCACGTGTGCGTACTGTTCCTGACCGCGCGCGACTCGGTGCAGGACCGGGTCAGCGGCATCACTGCTGGCGGCGACGACTATGTCACCAAGCCGTTCAGCCTGGAGGAGGTCATCGCCCGGCTGCGGGGGCTGCTGCGCCGCGCCGGGATGGCGCGGGCCAGCTCCGGCACCGAGCTGGCGGTTGCGGACCTGACAATGGACGAGGACGCTCGGGAGGTCCGCCGCGCTGGCGACCTGATCGACCTGACCGCGACCGAGTTCGAGCTGTTGCGGTTCATGATGCGTAACCCGCGCCGGGTGCTGTCCAAGGCGCAGATCCTGGACCGGGTCTGGAATTACGACTTCGGCGGGCAGGCCCACGTCGTCGAGCTCTACATCAGCTATCTGCGCAAGAAGATTGACACCGGCCGCGAGCCGCTGATCCACACGGTGCGCGGCGTCGGCTATGTCCTGAAGCCGCCCGCCTGACATGTCGCCACGGTGGTCTTCAGCACTCGCCTCGCGCCCGAGCCGCTGGCTGGCGGCCCGCACGCTGCGCGGGCGCCTGATTGCCGGCTTGCTCGCACTGCTCGCGGTCGCGTGCGCGACAGTCGGCTTCGTCACCTATACGCACCTGCACTCGGTACTGCTGAGCCAGCTTGACGCCGAGCTCGCCGGGGCCAGCTCGCGGTACAACGGCTGCGTCACCGGGCCGCCCGACGGTCAGCACGAGCCGGGCGACGGAGACGCCGACGACCACGATTCCGGCCAGCCGCAGAGAAACGACGACGCTCCGCACGCGCCCGCTTACTGCGCCAACGAGCAGGAAAGCGCAGTGTTCACCGCAAGCGTCACGGGCACCAGAGCGGCGGTGCACAACGCCTACCTCGCGAGCACCGGGAACGGACCGTCGCCGTGTGAGCTCACGGTGGCCGACCAGCGGGCCATCTCGTCCGTTCCACTCGGCCGGGACGTGACCGTCGATCTGGCGTCCTATGGCGAGTACCGGATGACCGCCAACTTGACGCCCAGCGGCTTCGTGGTCACCGGGCTGCCGCTCGAGCCAGTCACGGACACCCTGCAGGATGTTGCGATCGCCGAGATCGCGGTATTCCTGGCTGCGCTGCTGATTACCGGAATCATCGGGACCGCCTGGGTACGGGCGTCGCTGCGACCGCTGCGCCGGGTCGCTGCGACCGCAACCAGGGTGACTCAGCTGCCGCTGGCAAGCGGAGAGGTCAGGCTGCCAGAGCGGGTACCGGACGCCGATCCGCGTACCGAGGTCGGGCAGGTCGGCGCGGCGTTCAACCGGATGCTTGGTCACGTCGAGTCGGCGCTCGCCAGACGGGAGGCCAGCGAGTCCCGGCTGCGCAGTTTCGCCGCGGACGCGAGCCACGAGCTGCGGACGCCGCTGGCGGCCATCCGCGGCTACGCCGAGCTTGCGCGCCGCCACCCCGGCCCGCTGCCGGACGACGTGGCGCACGCGCTCAGCCGGGTGGAGTCTGAATCGGCCCGGATGAGCGAGCTCGTCGACGAGTTGCTGCTGCTAGCCAGGCTCGACGCGGGCCGCCCGCTGGCCAGCGAACCGGTCGACATGACCAGACTCGTGCTCGACGTCACCAGCGACGCGCGCGTCGCCGCAGCAGGCCACCGCTGGCAGCTCGAACTGCCCGAAGAGCCCGTGCTCGTGCGCGGCGACGAACTGCGGCTGCACCAGGTGCTGGGCAACCTGCTGAGTAACGCGGCCCGGCATACCCCCGCTGGCACCAGTGTCACCGTGGCCTTGCGTAGCGACCCCGCGGCCCATGGCCAGGGCGGACATGGCACTGCGGTAGTGAGCGTGACGGACAACGGGCCGGGTATTCCGGCCGAGCTGCAGCCCGATGTGTTCGAGCGATTCGTCCGAGCTGACACGTCCCGGTCACACGCCGCCGGCAGCAGCGGTCTCGGCCTCGCGATCGTGCACGCCGTCACCGCCGCGCACGGCGGCACCGCGAGCGTGACGAGTCAGCCCGGCGAGACAACGTTCACGATCAGGCTGCCGGTCTCCGGCTGACTCTGATCGCGGCTGCTGACGAGCCTCCGACCGAAGTGGCGCGACATGTTAGTTGTTAGGCGACTCTCGGCGGTCGATTTGTCGGTTATGTGGCCACCAAACAACTCGCATGTCGAGTTCCAGATGGATCAAGTCGACGGCGGGAACACCTCGGACTTCAGTCTGATCAATCCGTCGATCAGCGCAGCGTCGGCTACCTCGATCGCCTCGGCCAGCGGAAACCACCGCACCTGCTGGCTCTCCCCCGGCGGCGGCGACGGCTCGACGTCGTCACTCAGCAACAGGTACCGCAAGTCGAGGTGAAAGTGCGGACCGGCCGGATGCGCATCCAGGTGAATCAGCACAGGCCCGCTGGCAGGGTGCCGGACGGGCAGGCCGGTCTCCTCCACGGTCTCGCGGACTGCCGCTTGCCACGGCGCCTCGCCCGGGTCGACGTGGCCGCCAGGCTGCATCCAGCCGCCTAGGCGCTTGTGCCAGTGCAGCACCGTGCCCCGGCGGCCTGCGACGATGCCCGAGCCGGTGACGTGAACCGGATCGGCATGCCGGCTGAACGGATCGGCGAGCCGTCCGAGCTCGCCCAGGAAGCGCTCACGGGAAGCGATCTCACGCTCCGTGCCTGCCGCGAATGCGGCCACCTCAGCCCGGACCACGGCGACAAGGTCGCCTTCAGGCATGACTGAATCTGCCGTCTGATGCGGTCGTTGCGTCACCCGCCAATCATGCCAAGCTCGTGGCGCGTGTTATGCCGTGACGAACTCAGGCGACGGTCCGGAGCTACCCGTCAGCTCCCGACAACTGGCGCTCAACAGCCAGAAGAACCGCGCGTCGGTCACCCTGGCCCAGATGTCGAAACGTCGCCGTTTCCGGTGCCGTGGTGTGGTCCTGTCGCATACTGATCCGGTGGAAGCGGCAGCTGGTTACGTCGGGAGGCAGATTCAGCCCCCCGCGGGCCGCCACGGCCGGGCGCGCAGCACGTGGGTAGCAGGGCCATCTGACCAGGCCCTGGACCGGCTGGCCGGCTGGTATGCGATCGGCCTGCGCCTCAGCGGTGCGGTCTTGTTCACCGCAGTAGCCGTTCTGGCCGAAACGAAGAAGATTTCCGGCTGGTGGCTCGCCGCGCCACTGACTGCGTTGTGCTTGTGGTCAGCCTTCTTCGCCTGGCAGGTCCGGCGGTCCGGGTTGACGACGACCGTGGTCCTGGCCGACGCGGTGGTCATCTCGGCGCTGGCGCTGGCGCAGCAGCACCTCGTCCCGGCCGTGATGATCAAGGACAGCACGTCCTGGATGCTGCCGCTGGCCGCCACATCGGTGTACATCTTGCAGATCGCGCTGCGGCCGTGGCTCGGGCTTCCCGGGGCCGCAATGGTGGTCATCGCCTATGGACTCGGGACCGGCCACCCTGCCTATGCCTGGCTGCTGGTGGTGGAAACAGTCGTCGCCGCCGGGCTCGTGGCGGTGATCCGCGGCGGGGCCCGGCAAGCGGACGGGATCGTCGCCGCCAGCCTGGAGACCGAACGCCAGATCCGGGCTGAGGAGGCGCGGCGCGCGGACGAGCGAGAGCAGCATCGCCAGCTGCACGACACGGTCCTGTCCACCCTGACCATGGTCGCGGCCGGCGCCTTTGCCGAACCTTCCCCGGCGCTCACTGCGCAGGCGGCACGGGACCTGCGCGTGCTGCAAGGGCTCGAAGGCGCCCCGGCCTCTCCGGGCGGGCCGGCGCCGCTGATCGACCTGAGACCGGGCCTGGAGCGGGCCGCGGCCAGTACCGACGACCTAGCTGTGCGGCTGAATCTCGCCCCGGTCACGCTGCCATCGCCGGTAGCGGACCAGCTCGTCGCCTGCGTTGGTGAGGCGCTGCGCAACGTCGCGCGGCACGCCGGAACAAGCCAGGCGGAAGTGACCGTCACCGGCGGCGCGGGCTGGGCTGTCGTCAAGATCACTGATCAGGGCCGCGGATTTGACCCAGCCGCCACCCCGCCATCCCGCCGGGGCATCCGTGAGTCGATTACCGGGCGGATGCTAGCGGCCGGCGGCCAGGCCGCGATCGACAGCCGTCCCGGCGCGGGCACGACCGTTACCGTGAGCTGGCCGGCATGACCGCCGTGCAGCCGACGGCCGTGATGTCCGGCCGCTATCAGCGGGCCTTCACTATCGCTGTGGTCTTCCTGGTCGCCGGCTGGCATCTCGCCGGAGCAGGCGGGCAGCTACTGCGTGACCGGCCGGCCTACACCTCGTTCGCCTTTCAGGGCGCCATGTGGCTGGTCATGGCGCTGGCGATCACTGCCGGGTCGGTCCTGGTACTGCGCGGAGCGCTCGGCTCGGGCCCGGCCTGGGCGGTAGCCGTAATCGCGCTGGCCGCCAGCACGGCAGCGGCCGTGGCCAGCCCCGCGGGCCAGATGCTGGCGCTCAACTGGGGATGGGGAAGTGCCGGCTGGACGGGCGTGCTCGTTCTTATGCGCCGCCGGCCCGCCGAGCTTGCGTGGTTCCTGGGCGCCGAGGCCCTGGCCATCCTGGGCGTGCAGGTGCGGGACGGGCTGCACCGTACCGACCTAGCCGGGTTCCTGGCCATACTTGCCTGGTCGACCATCGCCCAGGTGGCCGTCGCCGCTCTTGTCAGGGCGCTGGATGGCGCCGCCGGTCAGGCCGCCGCGGCCGTGGAGATTGAGCACGCCGCGCGCGAGCGGGCCGCCACGGCGGAGATGATCCAGGCTGCCCGGCACGCCCGCTGGCTAGCGCTGCAGGAAAGCGCGGTCCCGCTGGTAGCCGAACTGGCGGCGGGGACGGCAGACCCAGGCGACGCGCAAGTGCGCGTTAGGTGCGCGCTCCAGGCAGCCCGGCTGCGGAGGCTGCTAGCCGAGGGCGATGAGGTACCCGGATCGCTGGTGCACGAACTGCACGCGAGCGCTGACGTGGCCGAGCGGCGCGGGGTGGCCGTTGAGATCGAGACGGCCGGGCCGCTCCCCCAGCTGCCCGGACCGGCCCGGCGGGTGATTACCGACGCTGCGATCGCAATCCTTACCGCCGCGCGCAGCCATACGCGGATCACCCTGGCGACGGTGGCTGCCGGAATCGCCGTGAGCTTCGTCGCCGATATCGGCGCGGGCATCCCGCTGCCAGCAGCCGGCGAGGGTGTCTCCATCGAACACCAGCAAGACGGCGGCGTGCTCTGGGCGGAGGCACGATGGAACAGCCAGTGAAGGTGGCGATCATCGAAGACCATCCAGTCGTGACCGAGGGTGTCGCGTCCTGGATCCGGTCCGACCCCGGCCAGCGATTGCAGCTGGTGCATACCGCACGCGACCTCACCGGGCTCCGCACCATGGCGGGGACGCCGGCCGACGTGGTCATTCTGGACCTGGAGCTGTCCGGCGAGCTGGTGACCAACGAAATCCCCGAGCTGGTGGCCTACGGATACCGGGTTGTGGCCTTTTCCGGGCACAGCGAGCCGGCGATCGTGATGGAGACGCTGGACAACGGCGCGCACGCCTACGTGTCGAAGGACGAAGGCCACGACCATCTGGTCGAGGCCGTGCTGGCGGCGGCCGCAGACCGGCCGTACGTCACCCGGTCGCAGGCCAGGGCGATGCTCGCCGACCAGCGGGCCGCCCGGCCGACCCTGTCGGAGCAGGAGCGGCAGGCACTGTTGCTGTGGTTCCAGGGCATGTCGAAAGCATCGGTCGGGCGGCGCATGTCGATTAGCGAGAACACCGTTCGGCAGTACATCAGCCGCGCACGCGCCAAGTACGCGGCCACCGGGCGGACCGCGCCGAGCAAGGACGCGCTGCTCGCCCGCGCGATCGAGGACGGCGTGATCCAGGCAGGCGAGATCATGCCGTACACGTCGTTTGCCCGCGCCACGGGCAGCAGGCCCGGCCTGGGTGCCCCGGGCCGATGAGCGGCCCAGGACACCCAAGCCCCCCCTCGAGCTACCCCCCAGCGAATCGGCTGCAAGTCGGCGTCGGGCTGCGGCGACCCGGCGCCCCGATGTCAGCAGACCGCCGACTGGCGCACGCTTAGCATTCCCGATCAAGGGCGTCACTGTCATGACGCCCGATCGGGTGACACGGCGGCGGGCTGGCTAGCCGGCGAGGAAACCCTCGGCGAGCTGCGGCGGATTCAGGAGACTGGAATGGTCAGCAAAGCTTTCGGGCTCCGGAACCGGCGACGAGCCTCGCCCGTGGACGGGGCCCGCTTTCTAGCCCGGCCGGCCAGCGATGTGATCTGCCGACCCGCTCATCGGAACACGCGGCCGGGGTCGCCGTCCGGCAGTGCTGGGTCTGCTGACGGACCGCGTGGCCGGATTAGTACTCAAACATGGCAAGCTCATGTCGATGCCAGCGATACCCAGGCTCGGTGTAGCCATCATGCTCGCGTTGATCCTGCCGGTGATCACGCTGATCGCGGGCCGCGGGCCGGCAGCCCCGGCGCCGCGGCAAGGCACGACCGAGAGCTGCTTCGCGTTCGGGGTTCGCGCCCTGCAGCGGCACGAAACCGTCACTCACCTGCCAGCGGCCTGCTCCGGGCTCAGCCGCGAGCAGGTGAACGCCGCAGTCGGCCGGGCGCTTCGTGAGGTAGTCGGGCCGCTGGCCAAAGCGCCATTCCGCAGGCGGGCCCTGGCCGAGAGCCGGTACCTGGCGGGCCTGATCCAGTCCGTCCCGGCCGCGCGCCCGTCGGCGCATCGCACCGCTCCTAAGCCCGCACCGGCCACTCTGTCGGCCAGCCTGGCAGCGCTAGCATCCTGGATCGTTACCGCTGCAGCAGGCCTGTACTTGCTGGCCGGCTGGCTGACCCGGACGCCCTCTGGCCGGCGCCGGATCCGCGCCTCCGGGCCGCCGCCCGCAGTGATCGGCAGCCACGCCGGCCTCGGCCTCACCGGGCTCGGAGTCTGGATCGCGTTCATGGCAACGGCCGCGCCGGCGCTCGCCTGGATCGCGGTCGGCATCACATTCGTGGCCGCGGGGCTGGGCATGGCTACGCTGCTGACAGCGATGCCGGATCCGCAGGGTCCGGCGGCGGCCACCGCCGTGACAGCAAACGCCGCGCTTGCAAGCACCGCAACCGCCAGCACCGCAACCGCGAGCACCGCAACCGCGAGCACCATGACCGCAAGCAACGTGACCGAAAGCAACGTGACCGAAAGCCCCCGGACATCTGGCAGGCCACCGGTGATCGTCATCGCGCTGCACGGCGTGCTTGCGACGGTCACCATCCTGGTCGTCCTGCTCGCCGCGATCAGCGCCCACTGAGCCAGCCGGCGGCCGCGCAGCGAGGAGCGGCCGCCCGCCCGTCAGCCCCCTGCCGGGGGCGCCCAGAGGTTGATTCCCGCGTCAACGGCCTGCTTGTCGATGGCAGCGAGTTCCTCGGCACTGAACTCCGTCTGTCCCGCGGCGGCAAGATTCTCCTCGAGCTGGCCCACGCTGCTGGCGCCGATGAGCGCGGACGTAACGCGCTGGTCGCGCAGCACCCAGGACAGCGCGAGCTGCGGAAGCGACTGGCCGCGCGCGCTGGCGATCTGATTGAGCGCCTTGACGTGGGCCAGGTTCTTCTCGCTGATCTGATCAGTCGAGAGCGAGTCGCCGCGGCTGGCCCGCGATCCGGCCGGGATACCGTCCAGGTACTTCGTGCTCAGCAGGCCCTGCGCCAGCGGCGAGAACGCGATGCACCCGATGCCCTGCTCGCCGAGCACGTCCAGCAGGCCGCCTTCGATCCACCGGTTCAGCAGCGAGTAGGACGGCTGATGGATGAGCAGCGGAGTGCCCATCTGGCGGAGGATCGCAGCCGCCTCCGCGGTCTGTTCTGCCGAGTACGACGAGATTCCCGCGTACAGCGCGCGACCCGACCTGACTGCCGTGTCAAGCGCGCCCATGGTCTCTTCCAGCGGTGTATCCGGGTCGAACCGGTGGCTGTAGAAGATGTCCACGTAGTCCAGCCCCATCCGGGACAGCGACTGGTCCAGGCTGGACAGCAGGTATTTCCTGGACCCCCACTCTCCATAGGGGCCCGGCCACATGTCGTAGCCGGCCTTCGTGGAGATGATCAGCTCGTCGCGGTACCGGCGCAGGTCGTTCCGCATGATCGTGCCGAAGTTCTCCTCGGCTGACCCGTACGGCGGGCCATAGCTCGCGAACAGGCCGGGCGAGGCAAGCCGCGCCTGGTCCCCGTAGTTGTTCGCCAGGTCAAAGTGGGTGACCCCCAGGTCAAAGGCCCGCAGGACGATCGACCGCTGAGTTGCCAGCGGTGTCTCCGAGCCGAAGTTGTGCCACAGGCCCAGCGAGATGACGGGGAGCTTCAATCCGCTGCGACCAGTGCGGCGGTAAGGCATCTTGTCGGCGTATCTGTCAGAGGATGCGTCGTAGGTCATGTTCAGGAGTCTCCCATTACCTCTGCCGCCCGGGCGAGCGAGCGGCAACCGGGCATGCCCGCTGACCGGAGTGTGACCGACCGCTCACCCGCGGAAGTTTCCGATACGAAACGAACCGTATTATCTTAGAGGCGGTGGCGGGCCTGCTGGACAGCTTCCCTCCCAAAGGCACGTCCAGGTCATCCCGAGCAGGCCCGCCCACCCTCGAAGGGCTGCCCGCATGATCACACAGGGCCCTCAGCAATCACTCAGGAATCGTCCAATCTCAGAGTCCACTCAGATATCAGCACAAGCCGGCTGCCAGCGGACTCGCCGATGCTAACTGCATGAGATCGTCCGCGTACCCAGCGAAAGCGTCACTCCCGCCCGGCCGTCTGCCGGTTCATGCCCTGCTGGCCGGCCGCATGTATCACGGGAACGTGGCATGACCGCCATCGCAGTCCGTCCTCCGGCCGCGGCACAAGGAAGCCGGACCGCCGCGGAGATCGGCAGGCGGCGCCATCGCTACCTGTTGTGGGCTCTGCTGGTCCTGACGGCGATCTTGTACCTGGCAGACCTCGGCCGCAACGGCTGGGCGAATGACTTCTACGCGGCTGCCGTGCAAGCCGGCACGCGGAGCTGGAAGGCGTTCTTCTTCGGGTCCTTTGACGCGGCGAACTTCGTTACCGTAGACAAGACCCCGGCATTCTTGTGGCCGATGGAGCTGTCGGCCCGGCTGTTCGGGCTGAACTCCTGGAGCATGCTTGTGCCCCAGGCGCTGGAAGGCGTCGGCAGCGTCGCGCTGTTGTACTCGGCAGTGCGACGCTGGCACGGCCCGTGGGCGGCCCTGCTGGCTGGCCTGACGCTCGCCGTCACGCCGGTGGCCGCGCTGATGTTCCGGTTCAACAATCCGGACGCCCTGATGGTGTTGCTCATAACGGCGGCCGCCTACGCGACTGTGCGCGCGATCGAGTCGGGGCGCACGCGCTGGCTCGTGCTGGCCGGAACGCTGCTCGGCTTCGGGTTCCTGGCCAAGATGCTGGAGGCGTTCCTGGTACTGCCGGCATTCGGCCTGGCATACCTGTTCGCCGGGCCGCGGCGGTGGTCAGAGCGGCTCCTGCAATCGCTCGCCGGGCTCGCCGCGGTGGTGGTCGCAGCCGGCTGGTGGGTCGCTGCCGTCATGCTGACGCCAGCGGCGGACCGCCCGTACGTGGGCGGGTCGACCAACGACAGCATCCTGCAGCTTGCCATCGGCTACAACGGCCTCGGCCGCATCGACGGCAACGAGACGGGGTCGGTCGGCTTCTCTGGTGGCCACGGCGTCACCGGCAGCCACGCAGGCAAGCCGACGTTCAGCGGCTCCCCCGCCCTTGAGCGATTGTTCGCTGGCGGCCACCGCTTCGGCGGCGGGGCGGGGTTCAGCGGTTCCAGCGGCCTTGGCCGGCTGTTCGCCGCCGATATGGGAGGCCAGATCAGCTGGCTGCTGCCAGCCGCCCTCATCGGGATCATCGCTCTGCTGTGGCTTGGCTGGCATGCCAGGCGCCTCAGGAACGCGCCAGCCGAAGCTGGTCAGAGCCCTAACGCAGACCTGGCGTCAGTTCTTATCTGGGGCGGCTGGCTGCTGATCACCGGCCTGGTGTTCAGCTTCATGGCCGGAATCATCCACCCCTACTACACGATCGCGCTGGCGCCCGCGATCGGCGCACTAGTCGGTATCAGCGCCGTGCGGTTGTGGGATGCCTCCAAGGCGGTCGCCGCCGCACGCTACTGGCTGGCGGCCGGCGCTGCAGTCACCGCGGTCTGGTCGTTCCTGTTGCTCGACCGGAGCCCTGCCTGGCTGCCGGCGCTACGGTACGCGATCCTGGTGGCCGGGCTGGCCGTTGCGGTTGTGATCGCGGTAGCGCCGCGGCTAGGCGAGCTGGCCGGCACTCCGGCGCGGCGCCGCGCGCTGGCCGGGATAGCCGCGGTCGCCGTACTGGCCGGGCCGTTCGCCTACACGCTGGACACGATCAGAACCAGCCACACCGGCGCGCTGCCGTCGGCCGGACCGACCGTTGCCGCAGCGTTCGGCCCTGGTGGTCGCGCTGGCCACTTCGCCCGGCCCGGTACAGGCCCGGCCGGTTTCGGCAGGCCAGGCACCGGCGGGCTCGGCGCGGGTGCGCCCGGCATCAACGCCGAGGGCTTCAGCGGACCGCACGGCGCTTTTGCCGGCCGTGGCTTTGGCAAGGGTCTTAGCGGAGGTTTCGGCGGAGGTTTCGGCGGCGGCCTCGGCGGCTCGACGACGGTCAGCGCCGCGCTCACCAAGCTGCTCGAGCACGACGCCAGTCGCTACACCTGGGTCGCGGCCACGGTGGGCTCAGAGAGCGCCGCGCCGCTGCAGCTCGCGACCCGGGACCCGGTCATGTCGATCGGCGGCTTCAACGGCACTGACCCGGCGCCGTCCCTCAGGCAATTCGAGCGGTATGTCGCCGAGCACAAGATCCACTATTTCGTCGGCGCCAACGCGCACAGCTTCGGTGGCGGCTCCGGCGACGCGTCGGCTATATCCAAGTGGGTGACCAGCCACTTCAAGGCGGAGACCACGGGCGGCGAAACCGTCTACAACCTGACCGAGCCAGTGAGCAGCTAACAGGCCGGTACAGCCACGCCCGGATCGGGATAATGACCGGGTGGAACTCGCCGCCAAGCTGCAGATCAAGCCCGGAACGCGGGTCGCGGTCCTCGCCGCGCCGGCCGACGGGCCTGATCTCGCTGGCCTCGGCCCGCTCGGCACCGACCCTGCGCAGGCCGGCGCGGTTATCGCGTTCGCCCGGCGGCGCGCCGACCTTGCCGAGGCAGTCAGCCCGGCCGTTGAAGCAGCGCGCGACGACAGGCTCGCCTGGATCGCCTATCCCAAGGCCGGCCAGAACCAGCCAAGCTCCATGATCGATGTGAAATTCAGGGTGCTATAGGCCCCCGGAATCAACATCGATCATGGAGCAGGGGCCGGTGTTCCGATTGCACACTCCGTCGCGGCGCGTGGCCTTGCGCATCCGGCGCGCTCCTGAAGTACGGTGATCGGGAGCCCCCGAGGAGATGCCGTGCAGGTTCCCGCGCTCGACACGAAGAACAGCTTTGCCCAGCAACTGTTCGCGCCGCTGCCGGCTCGTTACGACCGGCTTGCCGAGATCTTGTCCTTCGGCCAGAACGCCCGCTGGCGAGAGGCGATGGTCGATCGCTTAGTCCGAGCACCCGGCACTGGTAGTCCCGGCACTGGCAACAGCGTCGTGCTCGATGTGGCGGCGGGAACGGCCGGAGTTTCGCTGCAGATTGCTGCCCGCACTGGCGCACGGGTCATCGGCCTGGACCTGACTGAGCAGATGCTCCGGCAAGGCGCGCAGAACATCGATGCCGCCGGTGCCAGCAACCGCGTT
>Ga0335072_10012738_pt1 | contig 12007 bp, 7 predicted proteins | sample Lox_Sample_21_FD_206725 | JGI IMG/M metagenome (GOLD analysis project Ga0335072, IMG submission 206725) | Soil microbial communities from Loxahatchee National Wildlife Refuge, Florida, United States - Lox_Sample_2.1 | ecosystem: Environmental > Terrestrial > Soil > Wetlands | place: USA: Florida...
CAGCCATGCACGAGCATGCCGCCTGATCTCATGCCTTTTCAAAGCGGCATCGATGCAGCCATCTTTACGCGGCAGCGTACGCCTCAACGCAACCATCGTTCACTGTGCAAGCCGTTGCGCGCGCCAGATCGCGCCTTCAATCCCCACCACTTCCTTGTCGCCCACCGCGATTCCAGGCGCAGCCGCCTTTAATCCCGCCGTAAAACTCTCGCGCACGTTCCAGGCTTTGTCGATCACGCTGCCGATCCACGCCACCGGAACCTCTTCGGTGAGGTTGTGTTTGCGGCGCAACTTGGTCCGCACCAGCAGCACAAACTCCACCAGGTCAGATGCAGCCTGCTTCAGAACGCCCTGCGCAACCGCATCGCCCGCCCCAGCCAGATCGCTCACAATCGGTGCGAGCGCGGCAAAGTCCGGCCCAGGCGTGCCGTCGCCCAGGTTCACCAGCTCTTCAATCGTCGCTGTTCCCCACGCGCGGCCCACCGCATCCAGAATCTGCGTCGGCTCCTCACGATCGTAGGCGCCCAGCGCACCCCGCACCGCATGCAGCCCGATCCAGTAGCCTGACCCCTCATCGCCTAGCCGCGAGCTCCAGCCGCCTGCGCTCTCCTGGCCACCGTCGGGAGCGCGGCCAATCGTATTGGACCCTGTACCCGCAATCTGCAGAATCCCCGGCCCTCCCTTAAAGGCCGCGTCCAGCGCGATCACCTCATCACCCACCACCTCAGATCGCGCAATCTGAAAGTCCTGAAACACCGCGGTAATCCACTCCGGAATCCCCGGCATGGCCGCGCTGGCCACGCCGCAGCAACCGGCCTGCACCGCTTTTACGCCGGCCTGCGCATACACTTCGCTGAGCAGCGCACGCAGATTCTCTTCCGCCGCCTCCGCGCCTACGCGCAGCCGCTTGATGGACCCGCTCTCAGCAAACGCCAGAACCCGGCCGTTCTCGCATCCGCCATTCGCACCACATTCGACAATCGACGCGCGCGTCCTTGTTCCGCCGCCGTCAATGCCCAGAACAACGCTCATTCTTGTTTCGTGCTCCTCTTATTTTTCCTGTTCTTGCTCGACCCCGCCATCGCGCAGCGTGCCCGACAGGATATTCAAACTACCGTCGTTTTTGGGCGCGGCCAGCCCCAGCATGTGCGCCATCCAGGGATACAGATTCACATTCTCAAACGGGCCCACGGTTTTCCCTTCCACTATATCGGGTCCAGCCGCAAAAAAACTGGCCTTCATCTCCGGCACCAGGCGCGGATCAAACCCGTGCATGCCCACCGTCGGCGGCTTATCGGGTTCGCCCTCACGCGCATGTACGCGGATCGCATACGGGCCGGTCGCTATCACCACCGGGTCGCCCTCGCGCGCATTCTGGTTATAGTTGAGCCCCGCGGGAACATTCTTGAGCCGATAGACCACGAACTGCGAAGAGGACCTCTTTAGCTGGTTGTAAACACGAGCGCGGTCCTCTTCCGTGTCCGGATACAAAAGCGGCCCCTCGGTCTCGAAGCCTTTGAGATCGGCAAAGGTATCCAGCGTCACCCAGCCGCCCTCGGATTTCACCATCCCGTGATCGCTCACCACGACCAGATCGATCGGCAGATGAGTCGCGTCCAGCGCGGCTCTAAGCTTGCCCACCAGCCGGTCCATCTTGAGCTCGGCTGCGCGCGTCTCGGGCGCGTCCGGACCAAACTCGTGTCCTTCGTGGTCCGGCTCGGAGTAGTAAATGGCGATGAAGTGCGGCCGCTCGTCTGCCGGCTCGCGCAGCAGGGCCACGGCATCGTCAATGCGCGCCTGCTGAGCCTCGGCTGTGGCCTGCGTCTTTGAGTCGAAGTGTGCGTACCAGGCGGGCCGGTAGCCGGCAATCTCGGCCTCCGAGCCAGGCCATAGCAGGACTGCCGTGCGCATGCCGTGGCTCTCGGCCAGGCTCCAGATGGGCGTGCCGCCATACCACGAGCCATCGGTCACGGCCTTGGCATCGCTCATGGCATAGCGCGCCTTCCGCGCCGGATCGTAAAAGCTATTTGCCACCAGCCCGTGATGCTCCGGATAAAGCCCGGTGACAATCGTGTAATGGTTGGGGAAGGTCAGCGAAGGATAGCTGGGCAGCATGCCCTCGGGAGCCCAGACGCCGGCTTTGCCCAGCGCCAGCAGGTGCGTTGCGTGGTCCCGCTTCGCGTAGTCCCAGCGGAATCCGTCGAGCGAAACCAGCACCACATAGTGCTGTTGCTCGGCCCATGCGGAGTTGGAGCCATTCTCGACGTGCGTCAGCGGCAGTGCCGGATTGAATTCCGCACCCTGCGCGTCAAGCCGGGACGAGACGGTGCCCAGACCCAGCGCCAGCAGAACCGAAACAAAAGCCACCCGGCAGGCAGCGCAAATTCGCATCGAAGAGATCCTCCGCATCAGCTTATCGTATGCAGCGGACGTGGGGGCACGGGGTTTTCTGCAGCCGTCGAATCGAACTGAAGCAGGCTGCTCCCGGCCCGCAAGAGGCCTTTCAAGAAGAATCATTCCGCGATACAATTCTTCCGAAATATCTCAACGGAGAACCAATCTCATGCGCGCTTTACGTTACCTTTGCGTCTGCCTTCTGGCGCCGCTCGCGCTCCTGGCCGAAAGTAAGAATCCGGCCGATTATCCGTTACGCATCCATGTCTTCAACCGCGCCGAAACCACCTTCTACCACGATCGTTATGAGGAAGAAGCCAAGGGAGACGGCCGTGCCAATCTCTTTGAGAACGGCGAAGCCCACGGTGTCGACTTCAGCTTCGACTGTTCTGAAAAGCTGCGCGCATCATTCGGCTACGAGACTTATCCGGCCAAATGGAAGAAGCCTGACCAGGAGCTGATCGTGCTGCTTCCGGTCTTCGGCAAATCCAACACCTATTTCACATGCAACTTCAAGACCGACGTGAAGAATTTTGCCTACGCCTCGCACGACGGCCGCATGTCCTCAGAGCCGGTAGCCGATTTCAAAGCGTGGATGGTGCGGCACGATTACGATCCCGAGCACGGAAAAGACATGCCCACAAAGACGCAACCATCAAGCGAAGCTGCACAGCCTGCCGCTGCCCAACCCCCGGGTGCTCCGGCCGCGCCGCAACAGTAGCGCCAGTCACTGGCGCGAACCGGCGCTCCGACATCAGGCAACACCTTTTTGCCTGAACCACAGCGAGCCCCAGGGCGTGCCCGGCATCTTCACCGTGGCCTGCCCTGCATACTCGCCTTCGAGAGGCGTGCGCGTCAGCTTCACCGTGTCAATATATTCCGCCGTATACGTCTTCCCTTCCGGCAGCGTGTAGGTTTCCTCGGCAGGCTGCTGCTCATCGTAGTAGTAGAAGATCACCGCATCGTTCATCCGCTTCGCCGCAGCGGGGTCTTCACCGATCGAAGTGAATCCGATCGGGCCCGGCCCCAGCGCAATCGTCTCTTCCAGCAGCTTGCGCAGGAACGCAATCTTTTCCGGGCTCGACCCATGCAGCACGCCGCCGTGCGACCACCACAAAATGTCTTCGGGCGAGAGATATGTCTCACCATGTCCGCAGTACGCGCCCTGCGCCGCAGCCAGCCAGAACCGCCGCGTCATCGCATCACCCGAGAGGTTTCCCCACCGCGATGCGATGTTGCCCTCGTAGCGGCATTCGTCAAACACCAGCGGCTTCTTCCAGTCACCGCGCCAGGTCGCGCCCAGCGTCATCCGCGAGTCCTGCACGCCCGCGTGCGTGCACCACCCGCGCCAATACTCGTACTGGTGAAAACAGTAGTGAATTGACCGCAGATGATCGAAGGCGTCCGTCTCGCACACGATCTGCGCAAACCGGTCCCAGTCGGTGTTGGTCTTTGCCTTCAGCAGATCGTACTCGTTGGCCAGCGACCACCACACATTGCGGAATGCGCCATACCGCGCGACCACATAGCGTAAATACCGATTGTCGACCTCCGCCGGCATCGACTGGTAGCCCCACTTGTCGTAAGGATGGAAAAGAATCAGGTCTGCCTGAACGCCGATCCGCTTCAGCTCGCCGATCAGTTGGTCGAAGTGGCGAAAGTACTCCACATTGAACGTGGAGTAGTCGTTCGTCTCGCCGTTGCGCGGGAACGGATACATCGGCGGCTCTTTGCGATTGTGCTGGTACCATTTGGGAAAAATGCACATGCGCAGCTTGTTGAAGGGCGAGTGGGTCAGAGTCTCGATGGTCTGCCGCTGCGTCTGCTCGGCCTGAAAGGCCCACGCGTAGCAGGTGGTGCCGCACTCCACGTAGGGCGTGCCGTCCGCATAGCCAAAGTGATATCCATCGCGCACCGACACCGGTCCGTGATTGCCGTCGCTCGCAGCCGTACACATCAAAGAACCGGTTTTGCCGTCGAGCGCGGGGCTATGGCTCGCCGTCGTCCATTTCCACTCGCCTTCGGTATCCGGCATAAATCGGATTTTGTATACACCGTTGCCGTCATAAAATCCCGGCACGGTCAGCGCGCGGTTTCCCATCCGGAAGGTCGCCGCCAACGTCACATCGATAAACGGATTCCCACTCGCTGGCCCGTCGAGCGCAATCTCCGCAAACTCCCAGCGCTCCGCAGCCTCGCGGCCCGCGCCCGCACGCTCTCGAGACGCAGCGCCCAACACAGGCTTGGACGCTGCGGCGGCCGCGTACCCTGAAAGCTTCAACATCTCGCGCCGATTCATAACCCCTCCCTCGAATGCCAGCGAACATCTTTCAATACCGGCGCCGGTCGATGCAAGCTCTGCATGAAGATGCATGCCGGTCCGCGGCGCGCATCGCGCTGAGCGCATAACCGCCAGGACAGTGCGCCAGCCGCAACGGCTCGTACTTGAGTCGGATTCCTCTCCGCGGCTCGTCACATACTTCGTCCAAAGTCACTGGAAACGCATACAATGTCTACGGTTACATTTATGCAGTCGCGGCGTTCGCCAAATCTGCCGCTTTCTACGGCGATCCCTGCTGCCAGGAGAGATCCAGACTCATGTCCAGATTCAGGCCCGGATTCGTACCCAAACTTAGGATGGACCGCCGCGATTTTTTGAAGACAACCGGAACCCTCATCGCCAGCGCAGCCGTCGCGCCGGGCCTTCGCACGCACGCCGCCGAAAACGCATCAGAGAGCGCATCGGCGGGCCGCATCGTGCTGCCCATCAACCGCCGCTGGCGTTACAGCCCGCAGACCGCGCCGGACGCACATCAGCCCGGCTTTAACGACAGCGACTTTGCACGCGTCACCGTGCCGCACACCAACATCCGCCTGCCCTGGCACAGCTTCGACGAGAAATCCTACGAGTTTGTCTCCATCTACCGACGCCGTTTTCGCCTGCCTGCCTCAGCGCGCGGCCGTCGCGTCTTCGTCGACTTTGAAGGCGTCATGACCGCCTCCACCGTCTACATCAACGGCACACGCCTCGGCGAATACAAAGGCGGCTACACGCCGTTCTCCTTCGAGCTCACGCCGCACATCGACTGGGCCGGCGACAACCTGCTCGCCGTTGAAGTCGACTCGACCGAGCGGGCTGACATTCCACCCTTCGGCTACCAGATCGACTACCTCACCTTCGGCGGCATCTATCGCGAGGTCTCGCTGCGCCTCGTCTCGCCCAATTACATCGACAACGTCTTCGCCCAGCCCAAAGACGTGCTCTCCGGCAATCCCACGCTCGACGTGCAGTGTTTTCTGGAGCAATCCAGCGACCCATCCGATGCCTCCGGCGAACCGCTCAATCTTGAAGCCGCTCTCTACGACGGCGACCGTCAGATCGCAAAAACAACAGCGCCGGTCTCCGCCGCAACCGGATCGACAACACAAACGCTGCATCTTGAGAATCTCGGCTCCATCGATCTCTGGAATCTGAACACACCCAAGCTCTACCGCATCGACGTCAAACTGCGCCGCGGCAGGCACATCGTAGACGACACTTCGCGCCGCATCGGCTTCCGCGAAGCAAAGTTCACGCCGCAGGGCTTCTCGCTTAACGGCGAAATCGTCAAGCTGCGCGGCCTCGACCGTCATCAGACCTTCCCCTGGGTGGGCCAGGCCATGCCCGGCCGCGTGCAGCGCCGCGATGCGTTCATCCTGCGCAAGCAGCTCAAGTGCAACATCGTGCGCACCTCGCATTACCCGCAATCGCGCCACTTTCTCGATGCATGCGACGAGTGCGGCCTGCTTGTGCTCGAAGAGATCCCCGGCTGGCAGCATATCGGCGACCAGGCCTGGCAGGATATCGCGGTCGATAATGTCGGCCGCATGATCCGCCGCGACTGGAACCATCCCTCCATCATCCTCTGGGGCGTGCGTATCAACGAGTCGCGCGACAACCACGACTTCTATACCCGCACCAACGCGCTCGCTCACCAGCTCGACCCCACTCGCCAGACTGGCGGCATTCGCAACTTCCCCAGCTCTGAACTGCTCGAAGATGTTTTCACCATCAACGACTTCGGCTTTCCGCTGCGCGCGCCGAATCATCCTCTCTATCTCAACACTGAGTTTGTGGGCCACACCTTCCCCACCAAGACCATCGACAACGTCGAGCGTTTGCGCGAGCACACGCTGCGCCATGCGCGCATCCACAATCAGCTCGCATCCGATCCGCAATATGCCGGCGGCATCGGCTGGTGCGCCTTCGACTACAACACCCACGACAACTTCGGCTCCGGCGACCGCATCTGCTACCACGGCGTCTCCGACATCTGGCGCCAGCCGAAGCCCGCCGCGGGCTTTTACCGCTCGCAATGCGACCCCGACGAAGAAGTCGTCCTTGAGCCTGCATTCCACTGGGCGCGCGGCGATGAGAGTATCGGCTTCACGCGCGCGCTGGTTTGCTCCAACTGCGATCACTTGAAGTTCTACATCCAGAACAAGCTCGTCGCAGAGGCCGACCCCGACCGCGAAGAGTTCGCGCATCTCCGGTACGCGCCGTTCTCCGTCGACCTGAGCCGCGCGCGCGAGCCATGGGGCGATCTGCGCATCGAGGGTTATATCCAGGGCAGGCAGGTCATCTCGCGCACGCTCTCCGGCCGCGGTGTCGACAAAAAATTTACCGCCGTCGCCGACGATCCGACACTTCTTGCCGACGGCGCGGACACCACCCGCGTCGTTCTCCGCGTCACCGACGAGTTCGGCGCGGTGCGTCCTTTCTCGAATGACGCCATTCGCTTCGAGCTTACCGGCCCCGCCGCGCTCATCGGCGACAACCCATTCGCATTAGTAGGCGGCGCCGGCGCCGTCTGGATCCGCGCCGGAGAAACCGCGGGCAAAGCCGTTTTGACCGCGCATCATCCGTATCTCGGCGGACAAACCGTAGAAATCGAAGTCGCCCCAGCTCCGCCCGAGCAAGCCTGACCTGCATTGAGGTGTATAAAGGGATCGTCCCTTATGCACCTCACATTAAAATCGATTTCTCTCACACTCTGCTGCGCCCTCTGCGTCGTTCACGCCCAATCACCCGCCATCCCCGCACAGGATGCACGCAACACCACGATCGTTACCACCAACACCCAAATGCCGCTGCCCGCATTCTCAAGCCTCGATGCGTGGCAGGCGCGCAGAGCGTTTTTGCGCAATCAGATCCTCGTCGCCGCTGGGCTGTCGCCGCTTCCCGGAAAAACACCGCTCAACGCGCAGGTCTTCGGCAGATATGAGGGCAAGGGCTACACCGTCGAGAAGGTGCTTCTTGAAACGTTGCCCGGCTTTTATCTGGGAGGCAATCTCTACCGGCCCGCAAACGATGTGAGCGACCAGCGTCACACGCATCCCGCCGTCCTCAACCCTCATGGTCACTGGCAATATGGCCGGCTTGAAAATGAACCGGTCGACTCCGGCCCCGCATTCGGCATCAGTCTCGCGCGGCAGGGCTACGTGGTCTTTGCCTATGACATGGTCGGCTACACCGACACGATTCAAGTGCCGCACCGCTTCGGCAGTTCCGAAATGCGTCTCTGGTCCTTCGGCCCGCTCGGCCTGCAATTGTGGGACTCGATCCGAGCGCTCGACTTTGTCTCTTCGCTGCCCGATGTCGACGCCTCGCGCATCGGCGCCGTGGGCGCATCCGGCGGAGGGACGCAGACTTTTCTGCTCGCCGCCGTTGACGACCGCATCGCCTTCGCATCGCCTGTCAACATGGTCTCGTCGATCATGCAGGGCGGCGATCTATGCGAAAATGCACCCGGCCTGCGCGTCGGCACCAGCAATGTTGAAATCGCCGCCATGACTGCGCCGCGCCCCATGCTGCTCGTCTCTGACACCACTGACTGGACCCGCAATCTGCCGCGCGTCGAATATCCCGCCATCAAAAAAATCTATGCGCTCTACGGCAAGGCCGACCGCGTGAGCGCGGTACAGTTTGAGGCTGTGCACAACTTCAACCAGCAGAGCCGCGAGGCCGTCTACCAGTTTCTCGCCGGGCTCTACCCGCGCTTGACCAACCCGCATGAACTCAAGGAACACAACATCGATGTGCCCATGCTGCAGGACATGGTCGCGCTGTCCAATCGCACTCTCCCCGCCGATGCAGTTGATCTCAGCGGACTCTTTCGCGAATGGCGCGCCATGGCCATTGCGCAGAACAATCAATCGCAAGACGCCGCATCTCTGCGCGAATGCCTGCGCCAGACTCTTGACGTCGAAAATCCCTCCGATGTGATTGCAGAAAAGAGCGGCCAGCAGACCGTCCTCAGCCGTCCTCAAGCGAAAGACCGCATTCCCGGCATCTTTATCGCGGGCAAAGGCGCCCCGTCCATCGTCATCGATCCCGAGGGCTCGGCCGCAGCGCTCAAGAGCGAGGTTGTTGCGCAACTGCGCAAACAAAAACGCGCTCTGCTTCTGGTCGACGTCTTTCAGACCGGAGCCGCCAAAGCGCCGCGCGACCGCGAAGATCATCCCACGATCGTGCCGGAAAATGCGCCGGATGAAACCGCCATCGAGCGCCAGGCCGACCAGACAGGCGGCGGACCAAAGTTCCTCACCTACAACGTCTCCGACGATGCGGCGCGCGTGCAGGACATCGTAACCGCCATCGCGTGGGCGCACAAGACCGGCGCGCACATTGAAATCTACGCGCACGGCGACGCAGCTATCTGGGCCACCTTTGCCGCAGCAGTCAGCGCCACGCCCGTGACACTCCATCTTGAAGACGCGCCGCAGATGACCACCGATGATGACTATCTGATCCACTTTGACGTGCCCGGAATTCTGCGCGCCGGCGGCCTGCCGGTGGCGCAGCAACTGGCCCAATCGCACTGAACCAGCCGGGAAAATCGCGAGATCAAAGCTCCGTGGCCCATCGGTTCGACGTATTTCTGTTGCATGGGTGCGAAACCGCAATGATCCTGAGCGGCCCGCCCATGCGCGGCTACTTGCTCGCGCAATAGCAAGCCCGGTACGAACTTTCGGTGCGATTGTCGAGCGCGCAAACATACTGCGGCCAGAACAGCTTAAGCTCGCGCGCCGCATCGCCGACAAAGTAGTCCTTGAGATAATTCTGGCTGGCCTCAGTCTGCGCGGAGGGGTCGGCCTTGAACTCGGCAAACAGGTTCTCCACCGAGCCGGCGGCGAACGATGGTTCCTGATAGGCCTTGGCATAGTCATACTCCTCGGCCCACTTCGTATTCACGCCCGTCTTGTTTGAAGCCGCAATCACGCGGTAGTCGATCAGCACGCCCGTCTCCGCATCCACCTCCGCCACAGTGAACGATGGATTGTTCCCGTCGACAGGTGAGATGGACGGCACCAGCTTTGCCGCGACCGGACCGTGGCCGTCGTCTTTCGCATCCGGCTCCAGCAAGCGCATCTCGTCCATATGCGTGTGCGCGAAAATGGCCAGCGGAATCACGTCGCCGTAGCGGGCAATCGCATCGCCCATCGATTCCGAGGAAAGAAACATCTGCGGCGCTTTGCCATCGCAGATGTTCTTGGCCTTGGTGATCGTCGAATAAGGATCGACGCCCGGTGGAATGTGCGCCATCACCCAGATCTTTTCCTTGTCTTTGCGCGCAGACTTCAGTTGTTTTTCAAGCCACAGAATCTGGGCCGCAGCCGCCTGCGGATCGGGCTTGTCGGCGCAGGTTGCGTACTTGCGCGCCATGAACAGGTCGTCCAGCACCAGGATGCGCGCATGATGGATCGGCAGCGCCGCGCTGTAGTAGCCGCCGTCGGCAAATTCGTGCGCGGCTGTCTTCCGTTCCAGCTCGGGCAGATTGGTACGCTCGGGTTCGGGAATATCCGCAGTCAGAATCCTTCCCACGTCGTCCAGAAACTGGCTGTCGGCGTCGAGCCGGTAATCGCCGCAGTCGGAGTCGTTGTTGCCCAGCGCCGCATACACCGGCGCATGCGGAAACGTCTCCCGCAGCGAGCTCATCACAAACTCAATTGTCTTTTCCACGAACGTGCGATAGTCTTCCGCCGACGACTTGGGGAAAAGCGCCTGGTATTTGCACGAGAATCCATGCGAAATCAGGTCTCCGCTCAGGGTAATGAACCGGACTCCGGCTGCATCCTTGCGCATCGCTTCAAGGCTCGATGCAAACAACGGGTAGGACGTGTCCTCACCGCGCTCCTTGCACGTTTGACCGAGCGCTGCAAACTTCTGCTCGCGGTCGGCAGAATCCGGCGCAGACAAAATATCCTTCCACTCGCTCGCCGGCGCAACCGCGAGCTGCGCAGTCTTCTCCGGGTCCCAGAACGGCTCAAAGTGAATATCGCTCACCATCAGGGCCTGCATCGTCGGCTTGCTCGCGTGCAGCGAAAGCCCGTGGCAGGGCAGGCCTGCGAGTGCAGCCGCACATACCATATATCCAGCGCGCAAAAGCCCGAGCTTTGCTTTGCCTCTCATCCCCACTCCTCGCCAGCGATTCAGAATTTTTCCGGCCTGACCAGAATAAACCGCGCGCTCGGGGCGCCACTCGCAACCGGGCCGGCGCACGCCTGCAACCCTGGCGTCGGTGTGGTATACGTGTCCACATGATGCATAGCAGGTTTCTTGCCGCGCCTCTTTTTGCCGCATCGCTGTTGGTCTCCCTGCACGGCCGCGCACAGACGCTTGCGCCCGCTCCGCCCATGGGCTGGAACAGTTGGGACGCCTACGGCCTCACCATCGATGAAGATCAATTCAAAGCCAATGCCAACGTGCTCGCCGGCTACCAGGAGTACGGCTGGAAGTATGTGGTGATTGACGAGGGCTGGTACATGGCCAACCCCAACGGCAAAGATGTGGCCGATCGCAAGTATCTCTGGGACGGCAACGGCCTGCTCATTCCCGCGCCAGACCGTTTTCCCTCCGCAGCCAACGGCGCCGGCTTCAAGCCGCTCGCCGACTGGGTCCACGCCAAGGGTCTCAAGTTCGGCATCCACATCGTGCGCGGCATCCCCCGCCAGGTGGTTGATGCCAACCTGCCCATCGCCGGAAGCCGCTTCACCGCATCCGACGCGGCAGACACCACCAGCCCCTGCCCCTGGGACCAGGGCAACTGGGGCATCAAGGATAATGCCGCCGGCCAGGCCTATTACGATTCCATGTTCCGCCTTTACGCTTCCTGGGGTGTCGACTTCGTCAAAGTCGATTGCATCAGCGATCGCCCCTGGCGCCCCACCGAGATTCGCCAGATCGCCGAAGCCATCCGTAAAACGGGCCGTCCCATCGTATTGAGTCTTTCCCCCGGCCCCACGGCGCTTGAGAATGCGGCCGAGGTCGGCAAATACGCGCAGATGTGGCGCATCGCAGACGATCATTGGGACGGCTGGACATTTCCGCATGAGGACGCCCACAGCGAGTTCCCCGTCGGCATCCGCGACCAGTTCGACCGGCTGGCCAAGTGGTACGTCTACACCAACGCGGGCAACTGGCCCGACGCCGACATGCTTCCCTTCGGCTATCTCGGTCCCAGCCCCGGATGGGGCCAGCCGCGCCAGTCGCGCGAGACGCCCGACGAAGAGCGTACCGAGTTCGCGCTGTGGGCCATTGCCCGTTCGCCGCTCATTCTCGGCGCCAACCTGA
>Ga0335072_10012739_pt1 | contig 12005 bp, 12 predicted proteins | sample Lox_Sample_21_FD_206725 | JGI IMG/M metagenome (GOLD analysis project Ga0335072, IMG submission 206725) | Soil microbial communities from Loxahatchee National Wildlife Refuge, Florida, United States - Lox_Sample_2.1 | ecosystem: Environmental > Terrestrial > Soil > Wetlands | place: USA...
GCGGAAGCCGTCGACCAGGACTTCATTCCGAAAGACCCCGCGCGCAAGGTCAGGCCTCCCGCAAACCTGCGCGAGGTCGATAAGACGACGTTGAGCTGGGATCAGCTTCGCGCTGCTCTCGAAAAGCTCGGAGACATCAGTCTTCGGGACTGGATCCTGATGAAACTCGACATGTCGAATGCGCTGCGGCCCAGCGAACTCTTCCCACTGCGGTGGCGCTGCTTCCTTGAGAACAACCGTGTCCTGGATATTCAGGAGACGGTTTACAAAGGGAAACTCCGCCCCTTCGGAAAGACCAAATCCAGTCTTACCAAGGTTCCAATCGCCGATGTTTTGGCGAACGAAATCGCGGAGTACCGGGAGGAGTGCAGGAAGCAGGGGAAAGACACCTCCCCGGACGGTTTTATGTTTCCGGGGCGCTTCGGCGGACCGATGGATTCGAGCAACTTTCGCCATCGTGTCCTGCACAAGCTGGCACGGGAACTGGAACTGCCGAAGCTGACGTTCCAGGTCATCCGCCGCACCATCGCCACACTGGGAAAGACCAAGGGGCACCCCAAGGACATCCAGGGCCTGATGCGGCATAGCAGGCTCGCAACGACCATGGAGGTTTACATGCAGTCGTTGCAGCGGGAGGTCCGCACGGCGATCAACTCGATTCACGACGAGCTGGTGGCCACGGGCACGGAAGGACCTGATCCCCGGACTCCGGAAGCAAGGGCACCAGGGGGTCAGAACCGCATCACAGACGAAAGGGCATCCGGGCAGAAACGCTCTGTCGTCGCCGAGAAGAAGCAGCACACTACGGAAGGAGGAGAGAAGAAGACCGTAGTGCCGTCTCGCGGAAAGATTCTGCCATTTGCGGGCAAAATGCGGGCAAATGGTTTGGGAGGGGTTCCGCTAAGTTCTTGAAGGGATTTGGTGGACCTGGTCGGGATCGAACCGACGACCTCTTCCATGCCATGGAAGCGCGCTCATCCTGACTGAAGTTCAAACAGGCTGTCCCGTAATGATCAATCCAGCGACCTTCTCCGAATCCCCCAGCAACACCCGATATCGTACATTTGGCATTTTCTCGACCTCCGAGAAATCGTGCAGGCTCAAGCTCGTAGATCTCGCCTTGAGCTGAAGGAGAATCTCCTGCGTTGGCCACATTGCCCAGTCAAGAACACCATAAAAGTTCCTACCTTTGGCTTCAGCTGTTATCCTGCGAGCCGCGCACCATTGCTCCTGGGCACTTTCATCGATAGCCTTCGGTTCCAACCGGATGGCGACATCTACATCTCCCAGTCTTTCAGTGTCAGTCAACATGCTGCCGAACAAAACAACAGCTTCCACACGGTACGCGTATGCCTGCGTGCTGTTGACGCGATGAACTCTCTCCAGAAATTGCGCCAGGACCCTTTCCGCCGTTCGCCGATGAACAGGGCGTGCAGCAGATGCATTTGCTAAGGCCTGCCCGTGTGAAGTTACCTCAAACGATTTGCGGCCGTTTGATTTGTCCGTTCCCCTGATAAATCCTAGAGTGACCATTTTGTTCAGGAAAACTGCGGCGGCCTTTGGCCTCAACGCGAGGTCGAATTCAGCTGCTTCAGCGAAGAAACCGGTGACGCTATAACGCTTCACGAAGTCGCGCACCTCTACGGCCGGATATCCTGCGATTAGTTGATCGGAAACAATACGCATTGTCCTCCCCCATGTCCGCAAAACTCGCTGCCATGTGTTCCATTTGGCGGATAATGGCCTCGATACAAGGATTCGGCATAATCAGTCTTCGGTCAAAGCTCGCGTGAAAAACTCTCGCAGGGAATCGACCGTGGATCAAGGCTGTAGCTCGGCAAACTGCAAAGGGCGGATCAAGGCGGTCCAATACGGCGGAATAAGGCGGTTTAAGGCGGGGAAGTGATTCGTTGTCATTCAAAGCCACCGCTCCGGGTTTCATTACCGCGCTGGAATCGCTGTTTTTCTGGATCGCCTGATCTCTTCACAACCAGGCCATCGCGCACCGAGTACTCTCTCACAGGTGACTGAGACTTCAGGAGATTCCCTGCAACCGTCGGTGCACTCGTTGGGCTATTCGTTGCGGGATTCTCAGGGATGTATAGCCTCTTTTGATTCGGGTAGGCTGACGAGCGATCTTAATTACCCCTGGTTCGTGCGTGAACAAGCGCCGAATCGTGTTTTCGCTAAAAAACCAGAGTCTGGACAATTCCGAAACCGTGTAATGCCGTTCCATGGCGATAGCCGTGAAGCCATTCTGCAGTCGCTCTGGAGGCGTGGCTCCATTCGTAGCTTGCTGTGTAGGTTCCATTCAGCACCTCTTGTGATTCGGGTTGGAGATTTGTTGGAAACAGCCGCTCGACCCGCCGATTCATAGCGCAAGCGTTCACGGCGCGCAGCTTACAACTACCGTGGATTGGAGACTGCGTCAAACCGGCCTTTCCGGCGATGACTGGAGCCGACGTAGAATGGGCACGAGAGTGGGGCACGATGACCAGGCAGAACGCGAAACCGCACATGATCGGTTCAAAGGGCTCGTCCCTTGCCTCCACTCCGGCGACAGAACTCCTATCTGCGGGTACTGACACGCGAAGGCGGATTGCCCAAACGCTTCGCCGCGACCGCGTGAGTCCCGACGTCATCTATGCCTTCGAGAAGACCGGCAACCTGGTGAATGAAGGAGATAGGGATCTTTGGACCGGCAAGACATTGCGGGAATGGGACCGGGCGCTGCGCCAGTATCGCCGGCAGGTCGAAGCCGACAGCCGGACCATTAATCTCTGTTTCACCCTGCACCATGAGAACGGGAGGAGTGAGACAACAAAGAAGAAACGCTTCGCCGCCTCCGAATTTGCCATTGCCGCTCTCTGCGCCCACGATCAGGGGGTCAGTTCCTTCACCGTCGAGAGTCTGTTTCGCGAGGCTTGGCTGGACTATCTCCTTCGTCTGCGACGGACCCCGGGCACCGAGCCTGACCCCACCGATCACGATCGTTTTGACAATATCGATGCTGGCGCTGTTTCAAGATTGCTCGACGCGAGTTGCGAAGATTTACCGCACAAGAAGTGGAGCGCCAATCTTGAGAAGCGGATCGCGCGCATTCAATTAGTTCGCAACCAGCCAGACACGTGGTTGGGCAGATTGCCCGATTCGGGCGGAGAAGAGGAGCCGGAAGAGATTCTAACCATCGATGATCTCCAGAACGCGCTCGCTCATTGTGAATACGAAGGAGTCGCACCCGATCTCATCGAATCCATGTTGCTGCGCTCCTGGGTTCGCATGTGGACAATAAACACGCGCCGGAAGGAACAGTTCTTTCAGGTGTTGGATAAGAACTGGGACCAGGTCCATGCTCGGGTACAGGTGTTCATGGCCCAGCATTCCGGCCTCCGCCTCCAGTAGCGCCTCATCCCGTTCCCGTCTTCTTCTGCGAACGAATCACCTGCCATCCAGAGTGCTTCTGTTGAGTCACCGAAGGAACTGGCGGACCGTTCTCGGGACCGCGGCTCGGCGGCTGAGTTGAATTCCATGCATTGCGTACGCTCTCCTGCAGTTGCAGCTGGCGGGCCTTCACGAACGGTGCATAGCTCTTCTCCGTGATCTTCACCGAAGCGTGACCAAGCAGGAGCGAAACCTGATCGATGGGGACGCCTGCAAGCAGCATCTCCACTGCAAATGTGTCTCGGAACATGTGAGGATGACAACGCTTGAGTTCGCCGTCCGGTCTCCGGATGTTCGCCAGTTCGAAGAGGCGACGATAGGCGCGCTGCCAGTTGGCGACGGCGCTCTTGGGCTTTCCGTTGCCGCTCCAAAAGAAGTAACGCGGATTCGGCTTCGGGCCAGGCGGCAGGCTTTCGAGCGCCCCGACGACGTGCGGAGGGAGGGGGACGTAGACCGGCGTTCCTGTCTTTGCCTGATAAAGGAGAAGGCTGTCTCCGTGGAGGCGATGGCGCTCAAGAATGATAGCGTCGCGGATGCGCAGGCCGCTCCAACGCATGAGCACCGTCATAGCGCGCAGGCGTATCCGCAGGTCCTCAATCGGTATGAAACCGCCCCGCGGATCGCCGTAGGTCTCGGTGGCATCGAGAATCCTCTGGAACTCGTCGGGAGGAAAATAGTCGGTCGGAATCTGGACGACCTTGACCCGGCCCAAACCGAGCGCAGGATTCTCAATCAGGTAGCGGCGGCGCACGCAGGCCCAGAAGAAGCCGATGACACGGCTCTGTTTCTTTTGTTTGGCCAGCGCACCATCTTTCCATGTGCTGCGGAAGTTGAGCAGCGCGTCGAGTTCAACCTCGTCGATGTACTCGAATCCCTGCGCCTGGGTCCAGGGGAGGAACTGCTTCTCGAAGATGGTCGTGAGTTTCTCGAGCGTGGCCTCGGAGACATTGCGGCCGACGGCGTCGGCGAGGTAGGCTTCGACGGCCTTCTTGACCGTGACACGCGGTCTCTTCTGTGCAGGAGGCAGGACCTCGCCGGCAGAATGCGGCTGGACAGCGGGTGGTGGAAGAGCAAGAGGCGTTACAGGCGGTGGGGGCTCGGCGGCCTGCGGCGCTGGAAGGGCCGGCGGGGGCACAGCCTGGATCAGGCGAAGACGCATCTCCTCCGCTTCGTTCCAGTTATGGGTTCTGGCGCTCTGGCGGATGAATTTGCCATTGAGCGATCCCCAGATCCATTTAGGACAGCTACAGCGGCGCCAGGTCTTGTCGCCGGCGTTCTTACAGTCCGGATGGTGGCGGGTATAGACGGAAAGCATTTCGGCCCCGGCTTCAGCGAGATTCTGCTCTTGTCGCCGAATTGGGGCAAATGTTCGAGGGCGACTGTACAGTGACTGTACAGTTTTGCCCTCATTTTTCCGTCCGAATTGCCACGCTACTGAAAATAAGCAGTTTGGTTATGGTGGAGGCGGCGGGAGTCGAACCCGCGTCCGAAATCGTTGTCAGTCGGGAGAATCCATGCTCAGTCCGGTTCCGAAGGGTTCACTCGATGCGCTCAGAACGGACAAGATGCGCATCAAGCTAGTCCGATGATCTCGCGCGAAACGACACGGACCGAGCCGCTTGCGCCAGCCTGCTGTGCGACGCCCGCTCGCGGCCCACAGGCAAAGCCGCGGAGGACGGCTGCTTAGTTAATTAAGCAGCAAGTGCCAGATTGTCGTTGGCAACTTTGGTTTTGCAGGCGATTACGGGTGCCCACACCCCGGCATGCCTCCAGACCGCAATCAATCCCGTCGAAACCGTGACGCCCCCACATGACCGCTCCGGCAGGGCCAAGGCGCTGGCCGGAAACCGCAATGGGTGCGAGCCGGACCTTCTGGCTCATGCGGTACCTTTCTATTCTATGCCAAGTCCGCCCCGCGTGGGGCCGGAGGGTGCAGAGCGTGCCGGGCGGCTATTCCCTTTCGAGGTCGATGGATTCGTAGGCGTGGTTGAGGATAGCGGCGCGAATCTGGGCCGGGGACTTGCCAAGGCGGGTTTGCTGGTAGGCGTAGAAGGCCTCCTTGGCGCAAGTGGAACACTCGGCGCCGTGCAGGCCCTCGAAGCAACTGCGGAGGCTGGTGTGGCCGAGCTCGCGGTCGCAACGGCAGTTGCAGGGAAGCTGATAGAGCACGTTGCCGATGCGGGCGGCGTCGTGGTAGACGTGCACCTGCCAGACGTACTGGAATGGCGGCTGGGTGAGTCGGGTGCCGCTGAGGATCGGGGGCAGGGCGCTGGCGTTCAGGGGCGCCTGCGGGTGATAGGCGGGAATGTCGCCGGCGGGGTTGGTCCATTGGGCATAGCAGGCCAGGGTGAGCAGGAAGACGCCAACGGCAGGCAGCAACGGGCGGCGCAGGGGACTCTTTTTCATAGCGACAACTCTCTGGTTGGCATTCTAAACGCAGGCGGGAGGGAAAAGAAATGACCGGAGAGAGAGGAATTCAAGGCTGGGATACGACGAGAGATCGGGGAGGCGCCGGCCAAAAAAAAGACGGCACGAACGGTTTGCTGTTCGTGCCGGGAGGCCAGTGACGCAAACTACTTCCGAGAGGGCCGGTGCAGATTGGACTGCCTCAACCATCGGAATAAATCCACGATAACATAGATTGAGAAAAATGCAATACAAAAATCGAAATTTTTTGGGGGGGGATAGATTTCAAGGCAGAATCGGGTCCCGCGCATCTAATGATGCGGGTAAAGAAGGGTTGCAAGAAAGGGGATGGCGGGCATTGAACGAGTTATCAGACACGACAAGTCCTTTGAAACCAGAGACCTTCTCTTCCGATGAGCCTGTGCCGACGGCGCCGCCGACATGGGTGCGAATTGGACTGGTGGCCGCAGCCACGGTCGTTCTGGGCGGGATGGCGGCGGCCTGGTGGTACCGAAAGACGCTCATACGGCTGAGGCAGGCCGAAGAAACGGCTGGCGATCCACAATTTGGTATTTCGCCGGAGGATGCATCCGAAGAGTTGTAGGGATGAAATCCGGAGAAACAGCGGCGATGACCGCAGAAAACCGGAGACGTTCAGGACAACTGGGAGATACGCGCGGCGAGATCGAAGTCCTTGGCGGTCAAACCGCCGGCGTCGTGGGTGACGAGGGCCAGGCGGACGCGGTTGTAACGGATGTCGATGTCGGGGTGGTGGCCGGCTTGCTCGGCGAGCTGGCCGACGTGGTTAACGAAGCCAAGGGCGGCCACGAAGTCGGCGAACTGGAAGGTCCGGACGAGTTCACCGGATTCGACGCGCCAATCGGCGAGGCTGTTGAGGCGAGATTCAATTTCGTGGGCTGCAAGTGGGGACATGATTGAGCTCCGAGGGTGAATTGGCGAACTCCTGCAAAGACGACTTTACTCCGTAAGTGGAGATGTGAGGACGGCGGTCCGGGATTCCTGAGAGGATGAAAAGCAGAGGACGGGAGGGATTGAGGGAGAGCGATGCCTGAAGATCCGACATCGGCGCGCATTGCGATGACGACCGTGGCGAACGCGGAGGAGGGTGAACGGCTGGGGCGGATTCTCGTGGAAGAGCGGCTGGCGGCCTGCGCAACGGTGATTCCGGCAGTGCGGTCGGTCTACTGGTGGAAGGGGCAGGTGGAAACGGCAGCGGAAGCGCTCGTGATGCTGAAGACCGTGGTGGAAAAGGTGGGTTTGCTGGAGGCGCGGCTGAAAGAGCTGCATGGTTATGAGACGCCAGAGTTCGTTTCGATTGCGGTGGAAGGCGGCAGCGAGGCCTACATGCGGTGGCTGGAAGGGTGCCTGGGCGGGGCGTGACGTGGGGATTTGGCCGGAGCCTCGCGAGGGTTAAGATGGGCGCCGGGAAAAGAGGGGTTCTGGTATTCTGGGCAACAGCGGTTTCCCCGGAGCGGACGTGCCGCAGCAGGGCTCAGAGCCATTGAGGTGCTTGCGTACTTCGTCATGCGATGGTTGATGATCGGGCTTTTGGTCTCACTGGTTGGGCTGTTGCTTGCGGCCGCAGGCATGGCGCGCCATATCCGGCGGCATCATCGAGTCGAGCGGGAGAGACGGACGGGCCTGGGCGAAGAGACCGAAGTTGAGACGGAATCGTGAGGAGCGGTGTTGAGCGAGCGGATCAGTGAGTTCAAGGGATGGTCGCCCAGTGTGGCGGAAGCGCGCTTGCCGGCAGGTTTGCGTGGGGCAGCGATCGTGCTGGGCGGGAGCGTGCTGGCGGCGGTGTGCGCCCATGTGGCTGTGCCGCTGTGGTTCACCCCGGTGCCGCTGAGCCTGGAGCCGCTGGCGGTGTTGCTGCTGGGGTTGTGGCTGAGCCCGCGGCTGGCGGCGACGACGCTTGCGGCGTATCTGGCCGAGGGAGCGCTGGGACTGCCGGTCTTTGCGCCGGTGGCGGGGATGGCGAGCGGGATGGCGCATCTGCTGGGACCGACGGGTGGGTACCTCGTGGCGTATCCGGCGGCAGCGGCGCTGATTTCATTTTTGTGGCGGCGGATGGGGCGCGGGTTCAGAGGGGCCTTGCTGGCCGGCGCGGTGGGCGATCTCGCGATCCTGGGCTGCGGGGGGCTTTGGCTGGCCGTTTGGGTGCATGAGCCGGTCGCGAAGGCTCTGGGGATGGGCGTGGCGCCGTTCCTGCCGGGCGACGCGCTGAAGGTGGCCGCGGCAGCCGGGGCGGCGGCGGGATGGGTGCGAATAAGGCGCCTGCGTTCTTGAACAGTTTCATATAAGAAAGACAGCGTTCGTTGTTTTGAAAGGATCACCCCACATCGTGAGCACGCAGCAGGACATCTCCAGCCAGGTCGTCGGTACTTCCCCTGTCGAAATCTCGATTGCGCACAGCCCTGACTCGGACGACGCCTTTATGTTTTACGGGCTGGCGACGAACAAGGTGCGGGTTCCGGGGTACAAGTTTACCCACACTCTGTGCGACATCGAGACGCTGAACCGGCGGGCGCAGGAGGAGGCGTGGTTCGACGTTTCGGCGATCAGCTTCCACGCGTATCCCTACGTCCAGAAGGATTATGCGCTGATGGGCTGCGGGGGCAGCGTGGGCGAGGGCTACGGGCCGATGATCGTTTCGAGCCGCAGGCTGACGCTGGAGGATCTGAACCACGTGCGGGTGGCGGTGCCCGGGACGCTGACGACGGCCTACCTGGCGCTGAAGATCTTCAACCCCGGGATCGCCACCGTGACGGTGCCGTTCGACCGTATCATCCCCGAGATCCTGGCGGGCGAGTACGACGCGGGATTGATCATCCACGAAGGTCAACTGACATACACGTCGAATGGACTGTATAAGACGCTTGACCTGGGTGTGTGGTGGCGGGAGACGACGGGACTGGTGCTGCCGCTGGGAGGAAACGCGATACGGCGGTCACTGGGGGCGGCGACGCACAGGATTGTGTCGAAGGCGCTGCGGGACAGCATCCGGCATGGGCTGGAGCACCGGGAACAGGCGCTGGAGTATGCGATGCAGTTTGCGCGAGAGCTCGATCCGGGGATGGCGAGCCGGTTTGTGAGCATGTATGTAAACGAGCGGACACTGGATTATGGTCCCGATGGCCGGGAGGCAATCCGGAAGCTGCTGGAGATGGGATACGAGCGGGGAGTCATCACGGTCGCACCGGCCGTAGAGTTTGTGGATTGAAGCCAGGGGAGCGGGCGGGAGAGCTCCGCGCGGGGCGGGGATTACTTTAGGAGCAACATCAGGTGAGAAGAGTCATTTGTTTTAAGTAAGAGAGTCGGTTCGAAATCTAAATTATTTCTAACTTTGGCCGATGCATCGGTTGGGAGGGTAGTGACCGATGCTCACGAATACGCCACCGATATTTCTGCTGGGTTCGCCGGAGCCTGAGCTTCTGACTGCGATCGAGCCGGTGTTGACCGCGTCGGGGCCGCGCGTGGAGGTTGTGCTGTCGGCGGAAGCGGCATTGGAGGCCATGACCGGAGCGAGCCGTCCGGCTCTGGCGCTTCTGGACGTGAAGCTGCCGGGGATGGAGATGGGGCAGTTGCTGGCGGCGGCGCGCGCGGCGGCGGGGGACGATTTTCCGATTGTGCTGATCGCCGATGCGGTGACCCAGGAGTGGATTGACCGGATGGCGGAGGGGGTAGTGGACGACATGGTGCTGCGGACGTCGGACGCGCAGTATTGGCAGTTGCGGATCGGCATGGCGCTGCACACCCACAGGCTGGCGCACGAGGTGGAATCGCTGCGCGAGGCGGCGGCGATGCACGCACAGCTGGACCGGCTGACCGGTGTATACAATCGCGAGACGCTGATGGCGATGTTGTTTCGCGAGACGGACCGGGTGCAACGGATGAACGGGGGACTTTGCCTGGTGTTGTTCGATATCGACGATTTCGGGCACTGGAACTCGCGGCTGGGTACGCGCGCGTGCGACGAGCTATTGTGCCAGGTGGTGGGCCGGTCGATGCGGCTGCTGCGGAGTTACGACCTGCTGGGCCGTCCGGGAAACGACGAGTTTCTGCTGGCGCTGCCGGGGTGCGGAGTCGCAAATGCGGTACTGCTGGCCGAGCGGCTGCGGTCGGAGGTGTTTTCGGCGCCATTTCGCGTGGGTGGCGAGGCGATCCGGCTTTCGGCCTGCTTCGGAATCGCTTCGAGCGGGGGACGGTCGCCGGTGGTGGTGCTGCGAGAGGCCGAGCAGGCGCTGCATTGGGCGCAGGAGATCGGGCCGGAGTCGATCCAGTGCTTTGGAGAGCGGGAGCAGCCGGAGGCGTCGCCGGTAACCTTCCTCTCGGCGAGCTCCGGAGACGAGTTGCTGGCGTGGTGAGGCGCGATCAGGCCGGCTGGGCGTGCGGCGCTTCCTCGCTCTGCCGCAAGGGCTGCGGATCGTCAAGGCGGCGCGGCGGGCCGACGCTCTCCTCAAGGAACTGCTGAAAGACGTCGTTCGAGAACAGGCGGCCCTGCGGAGTGAGGCGGGCGGTGCGGCCGGCGAACTGGAGGAGGCCTTCGTCAGCGAGCCGCGCCGCGGTCGGGATGGCCGGGGCGACACGGGCGGCGCCGAATTCGCGTTCGAGAGCTTCGATCTCGACTCCGGCATTGAGCCGCAAGCCAAGAAACCAGGCCTCTTCGTGCTGGCGGGCGGGAGAGAGCCAGGCGATTTCAGGAGGTTCGGCGGCTTCGAGATAGGATTGCAGGTTATCCGTGGTGGTCGAGCGCAGGACGTAAGGATCGCCGGGCGGAGCCGGGTCATGCTGCGGGAGAGCGCGGAGCATCGAGGACGCGTCGAGACCGAGGCCGAGATAGGGACGGCGGCGCCAGTAGCGGAGGTTGTGCCGGGACTCGAAGCCGGGGCGGCTGAAGTTCGAGATCTCATACTGCACGAGGCCAGCCGCCGCGAGGCGGTCGATCGCGCGCGCGTACATTTGGGCGATGACTTCATCGTCAGGGACCAGAGCGGCATGATAGCGGGAGCCGCCGGCGAGCATTTCGCGGCCGAGACGGGAGTCCTCGTCGACTTCGAGCATGTAGATGCTGGCGTGGGGGACGGCGGAGTCGACGAGAGCGGAGAGCGACGCGTCCCAGGAGGCGAGGGTCTGGCCGGCGAGACCGGCGATCAGGTCGACATTCAGGTTGGAAACTCCGGCGGCGCGGAGGCGGCTGAGGTCGGAGGCGACGGTATCGCGGTTGTGGAGGCGGCCGCTGGAATGGGCTTCCGCGTCGAGGAAGGATTGAACGCCGAGGCTGATGCGGTTAATCCGGGCAGAGACGAGGGCCTCGAGGGTCTCGTCTGGCAACTGGCCGGGGGCGCACTCGACGGTAATCTCGGCGTCCGGCAGGAGGTCGAAGCGAGCGCGGATTGTTTGCAAGAGGCGGGTGAGCAGATGCGGCGCGAGGAGAGTTGGCGTGCCTCCTCCGAAGTAGATGGAGTCGACACGATGAGGGAGCTCAACGCCCATGTGCGCAGCCCAGGCCGGGGCAGCGGACAGATCTTCGATCAGACGGCTGACGTAGCGCTCGTGATCGCGAGCGGGATAGACGCCGGAGGCGAAGTTGCAGTAGGTGCACTTGGAGCGGCAGAAGGGGATGGAGACATAGAGCCCGAGGGCGCTGTCGTATTGGCCGGCCACGAATCGATTGTTGCACGCTGCGGCGCTGCAGGGCAGTCACTTGCCCGGGGCGCCGCTCATGCAATGATGGGGTACAAGGGGAACGGCATTGAAGGCCTGGCCAATTCTGGGCGTTCTTGTGGTGGAGGCGATCCTGTTCGGGGGGCACTGGTTCGTGTACCGGACATGGGTCGACTTCCGTGGAGCGATCGATCCTGCAGACGGCCTGGGGATGCAGGGCGTGGCGGTGGCACTGGCATTCAGTTTTGTAGCCGCGGCGCTGTTGAGTTTCCGGTACTCGAGCCTGCCGGTGCGCGTTTTTTACTGCCTTGCGTCGGTGTGGCTTGGGTTTCTGAACTTCTTTTTCTGGGCATCGTGTTTGTGCTGGGTGGCGTGGTGGGGAGCGAGGTTGACGCCGCTTGCGAGGCACGCGCCGGGATTGCGCCCCTGGCTGTCAGCCTGCCTGTTTGGCGTGGCTGCGCTGGCCGGCG
>Ga0335072_10012740_pt1 | contig 12004 bp, 10 predicted proteins | sample Lox_Sample_21_FD_206725 | JGI IMG/M metagenome (GOLD analysis project Ga0335072, IMG submission 206725) | Soil microbial communities from Loxahatchee National Wildlife Refuge, Florida, United States - Lox_Sample_2.1 | ecosystem: Environmental > Terrestrial > Soil > Wetlands | place: USA...
TCTTTTTCGTCTCGACCGCCATGGCCGCTCCTGAATCCTTTTTGCGAACTCTGGCAGGGGCGGAGGGATTCGAACCCCCAAGTCCGGTTTTGGAGACCGGCAGTTTAACCGTTGAGCTTACGCCCCTATATACATTGAGCGATTGAGCAATTGAGAAATTTGAAAAAGCCCAGTACTGCCGGTTTTCAATTACTCAATTACCAAATTCCCCAATCACTCAATTATTTAACTTCTTTGTGCGGCGTGTGCTTGCGGCAACGGCGGCAGAACTTCTTGAACTCCAGCCGCTCTGTCGTCGTTTTGCGGTTCTTGGTCGTCGAATAATTCCGCTCTTTGCAATCACCGCATTGTAATGTCACTATTTCTCGGGGCATTTCTCACTCCCAACTCTGGTTCTATCGTCCCTACGGGACTCGGTTCTTGCTTCTGACGCCAGCCACGGTTTACTGATAGCTGGTGGCTGACAGCTGTTTTACTGAATAATCTCCGCGATGGTTCCGGCGCCCACCGTGTGCCCGCCTTCGCGGATGGCAAACCGCAACCCTTTCTCCATCGCCACCGGCGTGATCAGCTCGATCACCAGGCTCACGTTGTCCCCCGGCATCACCATCTCCGTGCCGCTGGGTAATTCCGCCACGCCCGTCACGTCCGTCGTTCGCAAGTAAAACTGCGGACGATAGCCCTTGAAGAACGGCGTGTGTCTTCCACCCTCTTCCTTGGTCAGAATGTACACTTCCGCCTTGAACTTGGTGTGCGGCGTGATCGATCCCGGCTTGGCCAGCACCATGCCCCGCTCCACATCTTCTTTCCCGATACCGCGCAGCAGCAACCCGGCATTGTCCCCCGCCAGGCCTTCATCCAGCTGCTTCTTGAACATCTCCACGCCGGTCACCACCGTCTTTCTGGTCTCGCGGAAGCCCACAATTTCCACTTCCTCGCCCACCTTCACTTTCCCGCGCTCGATGCGTCCCGTCACCACCGTGCCGCGGCCCGAAATCGAAAAAATATCCTCGATCGGCATCAGGAACGGCTTGTCCAGCTCGCGCTGCGGTTGCGGCACGCTCTTGTCCACCGCTTCCATCAGCGCATCGATCTGCTTCTCCCACTTCTCTTCTCCGTTCAAAGCCCCTAACGCAGAGAGCCGGATCACCGGCACGTCGTCGCCCGGAAACTGATACGACTTCAGCAGCTCTCTGACTTCCAGTTCCACCAGATCGAGCAACTCGGGATCGTCCACCGCATCGCACTTGTTCAACGCTACTACGATGTAAGGCACACCCACCTGTCGCGCCAGCAGTACGTGCTCTCTGGTCTGCGGCATCGGCCCGTCGGTCGCCGCCACCACTAAGATCGCGCCATCCATCTGCGCCGCGCCCGTGATCATGTTCTTGATGTAGTCGGCGTGCCCCGGGCAATCCACGTGCGCGTAGTGCCGGTTCGCCGTCTCATACTCCACGTGCGCCGTGGCGATGGTGATGCCGCGCGCTTTCTCTTCCGGCGCGTTGTCGATCGAGTCAAACGAGCGGAACACGATCTTGGGATTGTGCTTCTGCAACACCTTGGTGATGGCCGCGGTCAGCGTGGTCTTGCCGTGATCGATGTGCCCGATCGTGCCCACGTTGCAGTGCGGCTTGGTCCGTTCAAATTTTTCTTTCGCCATTGCCTTCTATTCCTCAGGGGCTAAAGCCCCGAATAATTTCAATCTTCACGGCTCAGGCCGTTCCCTGATGCAAAACTGCAGCGCCAGCCTCCTCGCCGACTGCGCGGACGTCCTGTCCGCGCAAAACCAACAATCCTTCGTTTCCCAGCGTTCCGGCGGAATGCCAGGGCCACGCTCAGTAATACTGATAAAGCTTCTTGAACCTGTGCCGCAGCGGCGTTTCAACTTCTTCCAGCTTCGACAAATAAAACTCGCGCGTTTGCGCCTGGTCGGAAAGCGGCAGCGCCTGATATAGCGTCCACGCTTTCTGCTCGGAGCTGGCGGTTTTCTCGAGCGCCCTGGCCGCCAGCACTGCTTCGAGATCGCGTATGCGAATTCCCTTGCCGTCCAGCTGCTTCAGAAACCGCTCAACGGAATCCTTTAGGAACGCGCGCTCGATAATGCTCTTGAGCTCCGCGAACTCCCGTTCCTTCTCAACTTTGATGGCCGCCTGCTCGTAAGCCATGCTTTTCATCCTGAGGCGGCGCGCCGCGCGAACCGCCCGCGCTTTTTAGCGGCGACCTGATCGCGCTTTCGGCGCGCTTCCAAATTCCTGGAGCGGGAGACGGGAATCGAACCCGCGACCAACAGCTTGGAAGGCTGTGACTCTACCACTGAGTTACTCCCGCTCAAGCCTCACCGGCTAAAGCCGCTTCCGAATACATCTCGTAGGGGCGCGACTTCAATCGTGTCCTTCCCAAAATCTCTGGAGCCGATGATCAGGATTGAACTGATGACCTCTCCCTTACCAAGGGAGTGCTCTACCAACTGAGCTACATCGGCCCTGCGATCTGCAACAGTCCCGCATGCTCCCTCGACTTCGCTGCGCTCCGCTCGGGATTTCGCCAGCGGGCTCCCGCTTCGCTCACGCCCGCTAAACGGCTCAACTTACCTGCGGGAGTGCTCTACCCACTGAGCTACATCGGCTCGAACCGGCCATCGGCCACCGGCCTTTGGCTCTCGCCCGACGCACCCGGCTCCAGTTCTTCCCCGTCATCCGGATGCATCACATCCTTGCGCCGCAACACCGACTTCACCGCGAACAAACCCAGAATCAGCAGCGTGACGCTTCGAACCCGTGAATCGGTGATGGTCAGCAGCGTCAGAATTCCCAGCACGGCGTAAGCAATCAGCGCTCCGGCCAAACGATTCATGGTCTCAAGATCCTTCGCGTGGAGCGCTCAGGATTTCGCCAGCGGACTCCCGCTTCGCCCACGCCTGCTGACGGCTCAAATCTATGGTGCACAGGGGAGGATTCGAACCTCCGTACCTCGCTAGGAGGAACAGATTTACAGTCTGTCGGCTTTAACCACTCACCCACCTGTGCACAAAACTGCCGGGCGATGCCGACCGGCCCCTTCCGCAGGCAAGCGTCTGAAGGTCGCAGGGGGGCCGAAAGAACGCCGCAGACCGCCCGGGCCCACACACCTCAGCTTCGCAGATCAGATTTTCTCAAACCGGATTTTCGCAGGAAATCTTCTTCGCGAGAATCAGGGTTTCGCAATATCGGAAACCAAGAAGCTCCATCAAGCCCGCGCGAAAACCGCCACCTGCCGGAAAAGCTCCGAATGGAGTGCGTTGGAAAAACCTGTTGCGCTACTGCTCGAGTCCGCCGCCTTGCCGGTAAATCATTTACTGGAGCTGGCGAAGGGATTCGAACCCATGACCCTCTGATTACAAATCAGATGCTCTACCAGCTGAGCTACGCCAGCAACTCCGCAGACCAGCCCTTCCGGGCACAAATCCGCGCCTGATCCCTATGATAGACCGGGACAATTACAAAAGATATCATAAGCAGTTTTGGGGGTGCAACCGGGATGGCCCGACCCCAAGTTGAGTTGGGTGTTATCATGCTGGCCTACCGCATTTCATGCGCATTCGACGCAGACTCCCCATCGCGGTGGCAGTCCTGCTGGTGGCCGCGGCTCTCACCGTTGTCGTAGAACTGCGAAAGCACGCGCCGCCGGAGGCGGCACGCCTTTTGCCCGGCGCCGACGGCTTCGTTTATGTCAACCTCAGCTGGGCCCGAACCCTTCACGCCGTGGGCCAGCTGCCACCGGTTACGCATGATCCCGAATACCAGCGCTTCATTGAACAAACCGGCTTTCAGTGGGAACGGGATTTGGACGATGCGGCGTGCGCCATCCATTACCCGGCGAGCTGGCCGGGAGGCGGCACCGCCGGGACCGCCCCGGAACCACGCTTTTCGGAAGTTTTCGTCGGCAAGTTTCAGATCGAGCGCCTGCGGGCTTATTTGCAGCAACTGGCTCAATCGGTGGAGAGCTACCACTCGGTGGATATCTTCACGATCCTTCTCGAGGGACGATCGTTCCGAGTGGCGATATTGAGCGCCGACTCGGTGGCCGCTTCCAACCAGGACGATGCTGCGGTCATCCGCGGCATGATCGACCGATCGCGAAAGCTGGCCTCGCCTTTTGGCGGTCCCGCCCTGCTGCGACAATTTTACAAGCAGGTCCCCATCGCCAGCCTCGCCTGGGCGGTGCTACGGGCCGAGCCTTCCGAAGGAAGTTGGGGAATGCTCCTGCCCCGGCCGGCGACCCTTGTCATCTCGGCGCGTTTCATTCGAGCTCTCCATCTGCGGGCGGAAGCTTTTACCGCGAAACCGGACGACGCCCGCGCCATTGCCGACAAGGCGAACGTGTTTCTGGCTCTATCGCATAGCGCGGAGAATGCGGTCGGGACTCACGGTACCGATCCCGACGTAAAGGCGTTTTTTGACAGCGTGCAGGTGAGGCAGAACGATGACCGGGCGGTCCTGACAGCCGTCGTCTCTGCCGGCTTTATTCACAAGATGATGACGCCGCCATCGGACCTGAGCCTGCCAGAAAGTTCGCCTGCGCAAGCGCCGCCATCCCCAAAGCATCCTTGATGGTTTGATCGCGCTGTATGCAACTAAAAGACTTCCCGATCGTCTGATTCCTTGTGCCTCGCGCTCGTGACACAGCGCGTGCGGGTACAATAAAACACGGGGTGTAAGAAAGCAGAATGTCGAGCCTTCCACTTCCGATTGCCGCTTTTTTCGCGGGCTTGATTTCGTTTCTTTCGCCGTGCGTGCTGCCGCTGGTTCCCGGCTATGTTTCGCTGATCTCCGGGGCCGGAGTGGAAGAGCTCAAGTCCCCGCAGGCGCAGCTCATGCGGCGGGTAATGGTGAATTCTGTGGGGTTCATCCTGGGCTTCAGCGTGGTGTTTGTCACGCTGGGCGCGATCTCCACTGAGATCGGCCAAATTGCCGCCCGCTACAAGCACACGCTTTCGATCGTGGCGGGAGTGGTGATCATCATCTTCGGGCTGCATCTGACGGGCATTTTCAAGATCAAGGCACTCTATACCGACGCCCGCCTGCACAGCGTGAAGGGCAGCAACACTCCGATCGGCGCCTTCGTGATCGGCTTTGCCTTCGCCTTTGGCTGGACTCCGTGCCTTGGCCCGATCCTCTCGGCGATTCTTGCAATCGCCAGCGAGCAGGACACGGTAGTGAAAGGCATTCTTCTGCTCAGCGTATATTCGCTGGGGCTGGCGGTGCCGTTTCTGCTGACCTCGCTGCTGATGGAGCGTTTTCTCAAGTTTTACAGCCGCTTCCGCTCGCACATGCACGCCCTGGAAGTGGCGTCCGGCGGCCTGCTGATTGCGCTCGGCGTGCTATTAGTGATCGGGCGATTTACTCTGATTTCGAACTGGCTCTCGTTCCTGAATCGTTTTGCGTTGTAGCAGGATCGATCTAGTGAAGGAGTTTGTGCCGTGAAACGTAACCCTCTTGCGCTGGTGGTTGTGGCCGTGGTGGTCGCGCTGATGCTGTACTTCGGCTCTCACCAGGTTCACCCCCATCAAAAAACCGGGACGGCGAATCCGCTGCAAACCAAGATGGCTCCCGACTTTACCCTGCAGTCCCTCGACGGCAGGAGCATGAAGCTCTCGGACTTTCGCGGAAAGACTGTGCTGCTCAATTTCTGGGCCACGTGGTGCGGCCCGTGCAAGATCGAAATGCCCTGGTTCGTCGAGCTGCAGAAACAATACGGCTCGCAGGGATTGCAGATCGTCGGCGTGGCCATGGACGACGCCAGCAAGGAAGACATTGCCAAGTTTGCCAAAGACATGGGCGTGAACTATCCCATTCTGATCGGCAAGGAATCGGTGGGCGATGAGTACGGAGGCGTGCCCGCGCTGCCCGAAAGCTTCTTTATTGATCGCGACGGCAAAGTCGTGGACAAGATCATCGGCCTCGAAGGCAAGGCGGAGATCGAGTCCACCATCAAAAAGACCTTGGAGAGCCCGGCGGGCAGTCAGACGGCGAGATCGATGGCAAGCGGAGCGCCGCAGCCTCAGAAGTGACAATAGGAAGCCCCGAACCCACGGTCTACTATGTTCGCAGGGACGGCGAGACTGGCGTCCGGACTTCGCGGATGACGGCGCATATCACCGAGTCGAAGATGAAAAGGTTTCTGGCTTGCGCTGCGGTATCTGCACTTGCCCTGGCCACAGTTCCGGCGTTCGGGCAAACTCTAGGTAAAGCTCCCAAACTCATCATGGCGCCGGTGCCGCTGGTTACGGCCGAGCGCACCAAAGAAACCATGGTCGATCTGAGTTTCCGTGTGCCGCCGGGTTATCACATCAACTCCAACACACCCAAATCCGAGTTTCTCATTCCCACCGCCCTGCACATGGATGTGCCTACCGATATTGTTCTGGGCAAGATTCAGTATCCCGCGGGCGAAGATGTGAGCTTTCCTTTTTCTCCCGGCGAAAAGCTGAACGTTTACACCGGCGACTTCAGCATCGGGCTGGCGATTCACCCCTTGCACTCGGTGGTGCCGGGACGATACGTGATGCACGGAATGCTGCGTTACCAGGCCTGCGACAATGCGGCCTGCTATCCGCCAAAAAATCTGCCGGTGACGCTGGAGCTGAAGGTCGTGCGGGAACCCCGGCCGCATCATGCCAATCCCGCGCAAAGCCCGCACATCCATAGTTAGCCTCTCTGCCGGACTTTGACTCATCACAGTTAGCCACCCTAAGATGACTTCCGAATGAGGCACATTGTTGTTCAACTTGCCTTGGCGGCACTCGGCGCTGTCTGTGCCGCCCAATCGGGCAGGCCCCCGTCTTCGTCCCGGATGCTGATTATTGAGAACGTCACCATTATTGACACCCAGGGCGGTTCGGAACTGGCCCACCGCACCGTGACCGTGCGGGAGGGAAAGATTGCCGACGTCAGCGACGCCGGCGCGGGTGCGAGCAGCAAGCACGCCATCGAGGTGAACGGCACAGGCAAGTTTCTGATTCCCGGGCTGTGGGACATGCATGTGCACATGGTGTTCGGCGACTGGTTCCCGCAGGGCAAAAAGATCACGCTTCCCCTCTTCATCGCGAATGGAATCACCGGCGTTCGCGACATGGGCGGAGAACTGGCTACGCTGCAGGAATGGCGCAGCGAAATCCAAGCTGGAACGCTGATTGGACCACGCATGTGGATCGCCGGTCCCATGCTGGACGGGCCGCATCCGCGCTTTCCCAGTTCCATCGCGATCAAGACTCCCGAAGACGGCCGGCGCGCGGTGGATGACCTCAAGAGCCGCGGCGTGGACTTCATCAAACTGCAATCGCTACTTCCCCGCGACGCGGTTTTTGCCATTGCCGATGAAGCGCGCAAGCAGGACATCACTTTCGTCGGCCATGTGCCGGATTCGGTGCGCGCCTCGGAGATGTCAGACGCGGGACAGAAAAGTTTTGAGCATCTGATCGGAATTTTTGAAGGCAGCTCGCCGCTGGAAGACGAATTCATCAAGGGAAAAAAATCGGAGAGCCAGTTTCTTTCCACCTACGATCCGGCTCGGGCGGGAAAGCTTTTCGCACTGCTGGCGAAAAATCATACCTGGCAGTGTCCCACGCTGGTATGGGAGCGCGGCGGAAACCTGATCGACGAGTCCGATTTCGCCAGTGACCCGCGCGCGAAATATGTGCCTGCATACTGGAAAAACGTGACCTGGAAGCGGTTCACCGACGAGATCATTCATGGGTTCATCACCGATGATTCGGCCACGCGCCGGCGCTTCGTGGAAAAAGAACTGGAAGTGGTCAACGCCATGCATCACGCAGGAGTGCAGTTTCTCGCCGGGACCGATACGCCCCCGGGGGTCTATATCTTCCCTGGCTTCAGCTTGCACGAAGAGTTGCAGCGCTTCGTTGCGTCGGGGTTCACCCCACTGGAGGCGTTGCAGACGGCTACGCTGAATCCGGCAAAATTTCTGGGAATGGAGGATAGGCTGGGCACAGTTGAAAAAGGCAAGCTGGCCGATCTGGTGCTGCTGGATGCCGATCCCCTCGATGACATTCGTAACACACAGAAGATCGCAGCCGTGGTGGTGAATGGGCGGTATTTCTCGCGGAACGATTTGGACAAGATGCTGGCGGGAGTGCAAGAAGTTGCGAGCGGAAGGTGAGACGTCGCCAAAGAACACGCTTGTCATCCTGAGCGCGCGGCGAAGGATCTGTGCAGTTGCTACCCTGCCTCGCAGGTGATCGCCCGGTTTCGGCGTAACAGCATCACTTCGGGATAGAAGATGGAATTCACTCCAAGCGCGGCGTCGCCTTGGCGAGCGCGAGAAACGTTCCCGCGTAGAGCAGCGTGTCGAAGAAGTAGTTCAGTCCCTCGACCTTCACCGTAGTGCTCGGGTCCAGCATTGACGAGATCAGGATCGGCCCATAAATGAGCAGGACGAGCAGGAAGATCCAGGTGCCAAGATACGTCGCCGCCGTCCGCGTCTTTTTACCAAGCAGAATCGCCGCCCCGCAAACCAGCAGCAGCGCGCCGGTGAAATAGCCGATGAACATGCGTGCCGGAATCCAGGCGGGCATGAGTTTCTCGAGAGGGACGCCCGGGACATTGATCGGATGAAGAAAGTGTTCGATACCGTAAAACATCGCGGCGATGCCGATCACGACGCGGCCCACCGTAACCAGCGCGCTTCTTCCTCGCGAACGCCAATCCTCCATCGTGCCCGCCGCAAGGGCCCATCCGCCGCTGCCGAACGACATCTCGCGAAACATGAGCGCCCAGCTGATCCGGTTGTGGGGCTCGGCTATCGTTCCAGGGAGATCCATCATCGCCACGAAGAGGAACATCATGCAGCCGAAGAGCAGACCCGACCAGCGCACCTGAATTTTGGTGGCAATGCTCAAGGACGCGGCCAGCAACCCGGTGCCAACGAAGTAGGTCCAGAAGAGCGGCCAGGGCATGAACTTGGGCACCAGCTGCATGATGCCTCTGGCGGCAGCGTAGTGCTCTGCGCCGAAAACCGCCAGCGGCATGGCGAAACAGAGATTGGCCAAGGCTACGATCTTGTCTAGGCCCCGGGCGTGTGCGAGATCGCTGCTCGCAACCAGCACTCCGATCAGGAAAATTACGACGGCGGCGCTGCTCATCGAGACAACTGTGCGCGAAGATTCGAGAAACGCGAGTCCGGGGAGGGTGGAAATTGTTGTATGCAGGTTCATGGGAGTTGTGAGAGCAGTAAGCTGATCGACATAATACTGCCGACTAGGCAGGTGGGGAAAGGTTAGAGATCCTGTCATCCTGAGCGCAGCGAAGGATTTATGCAACTTGCATGGGGCAGAGGCGAGGTGGGTTAGATAGGTCCTTCGGCTCGCAAAAAGCGCGAGCCTCCGGATTACAAGTTCGTCCCAGTTTCCCGAAGTGAAACTCGAAATCCGAAATTTTCCTAGGGCAACCTTGCTGATCGTCGACGGCGGCCACTAGGCTGGCGTCGGGACCGTGGTGTAATTGGTAGCACGAAGCCCGTCATGCTTTAAGGTGCGGGTTCGAATCCCGTCGGGTCCACTGTCTCCCTTCTGTTTGGTCGGGAAATCGGGCGGAGCCTCAGGACAGGGAGGCTCCTCAGGTAACCTTGACTTCCAGTTTCCCGGTGCCGATACTATTCGTGAAGCTGGACAGGCTTACGACCCCGAGTGGAAGACGCGCTCGGGGTTTTGCTTTTGCAGGGTTTCCGCAGGGTTCCGATGCAAAAACTCACTATCGGTCTGGTTGCATTGATTCTATCTTTCTGCTTGCACGGACAGGCCCAGAATGAAATGGTCTGTGTGGCTCCCAGCTTGGCAGAAACTCCACAAAGATGTGCGCCGGGTTTTTGTGCCAGTGGTGATCTTTCGTTCAAGGTCGATCGAAGGCCGGTTAAGGGTTGGCCTAAGACTGAATCTCTCAAGATCGACGACCTCAACGCTGGCGAAAGTCATCGCGTCGTGATCTATCGAGCCAAGAAGGCCCAACAGTCATTCACGTTTCGCTTTTCCGATTTCAAGTCGCCGAAACTGTGTCTTTTCTTGAACGATCTTTACTGGACCCCTCAACTCTGGGAGCTAAAACGGGCACCGTGGTGCAAGTGCCACTGAACACAAGACACGTCAGGGAACAATCTGCTCTACTGCCTCGAGCCCTGCTTCTTCTCCACTTTCGCCCACGTATCCTTCAACGCCACCGTCCGGCTGAAAACCGGCTTGCCCGGCCCTGAATCCGGATCGACGCAGAAGTATCCCAGGCGCTCGAACTGAAAGCGGCTGCCGGGCGCGGCGTTTGCCAGCGAGGGCTCGACTTTCGCTCGCGAAATCACTTCCAGTGAATTGGGATTCAGATTCGCGGTGAAATCCTGCCCCGGAGCAACGTCGTCCGGATTTTCTTTGCTGAATAAATTGTCGTACAGGCGAACTTCGGCATCGATCGCGTGCGCGGCCGAGACCCAGTGGATGGTCGACTTCACTTTGCGGCCGTCGGGCGCATTGCCGCCGCGCGTTGCGGGATCGTAGGTGCAATGCACTTCGACGACTTCTCCTGCCGCATTTTTCACCACGCTTTTCGCGGTGATGAAATATCCGTAGCGCAGGCGAACTTCCTTCCCCAGCGAAAGGCGGAAATACTTCGGCGGCGGCACTTCGCGGAAGTCGTCCCGCTCGATGTACAACTCGCGCGAAAACGGAACCTTGCGCGCGCCCGCGCTTTCATCTTCCGGATTGTTCACCGCATCCATTTCTTCCGTCTGGCCTTCGTGATAATTGTCGATCACAACTTTCAATGGATTCAGCACCGCCATCACGCGCTGCGCGCGCTTGTTGAGATCTTCGCGGACGAAGTGCTCCAGCATCGCCAGCTCAACGATTCCGTTGGTGCGCGAAACTCCCACCGCGGCGACGAAGTTGCGAATCGCCTCGGGGGTGTAGCCGCGGCGGCGCATGCCGCTGAGCGTGGGCATGCGCGGATCGTCCCAGCCGCGCACATGGCCCTGCTCCACCAGCTGGCGCAGCTTGCGCTTGCTCATCATCGTGTAGGTCAGGCTGAGGCGGTCGAACTCGATCTGCTTCGAAGGAAAAATTCCCAGCTCTTTGATGAACCAGTTGTAGAGCGGCTGGTGGTCGGCGAACTCGAGCGAGCACATCGAGTGCGTGACTTTTTCCAACGAGTCGCTCTGCCCGTGCGCGAAGTCGTACATGGGATAGATTGGCCACTTGTTGCCGGTGCGGTGATGCTCGGCGTGCAGGATGCGGTACATCACCGGGTCGCGCATGTTGAGGTTGGGCGAGGCCATATCGATCTTCGCCCGCAACACGCGCGAGCCATCGGGAAATTCGCCGGCGCGCATGCGCTCGAATAAATTCAGATTTTCTTCAATTGGCCGATTGCGATACGGGCTGTCCTTGCCCGGCTCGGTCAGGGTGCCGCGATGCTGGCGGATTTCCTCGGCGGACAAGTCGTCGACATAGGCCTTGCCGTCTTTGATCAGCTTGAGTGCCCACTCGTAGAGCTGGTCGAAATAATCGGAGGCGTAGTAAAGGCCGTCCCAGTGATAGCCGAGCCACTGCACATCCTGCTTGATCGCCTCGACGTATTCGACGTCTTCCTTTTCGGGATTGGTGTCATCGAAGCGCAGGTTCGTATGTCCGCCGAATTCGTCGGCGAGGCCGAAATCGAGGCAGATGGCCTTGGCGTGGCCGATGTGCAGATAGCCGTTGGGCTCGGGAGGAAAACGCGTCTGCACGCGGCCGTTGTAGCGGTTGCTTTCGCGGTCGGCGATAAAAATGTCGCGGATGAAGTTGGATGGACGCGGCTCCGGGGCCGTATTTTCGCTCATTGGCGCCTCGGCGGTTGACGGATTCATACATTGATATTAGCGCAAGGAATCGAGAGAGGATCGCGATTCTGAATCACACAATGTACTTGATAACATAAGTTCATTCGTGGCAAGGTTCGCCAGGCAATGCGAAAGCGACTGCGTAACTGGA
>Ga0335072_10012742_pt1 | contig 12002 bp, 12 predicted proteins | sample Lox_Sample_21_FD_206725 | JGI IMG/M metagenome (GOLD analysis project Ga0335072, IMG submission 206725) | Soil microbial communities from Loxahatchee National Wildlife Refuge, Florida, United States - Lox_Sample_2.1 | ecosystem: Environmental > Terrestrial > Soil > Wetlands | place: USA...
CGCGAAGTTCGCCATTGCCACCCCGATGTACTGGAGCAACGTCTTCGCCGGCGCCGTGGTCGTGGTCATTGGCCTGGCCGCTCTCGCGGAGGCGCAGCGACGCCCCACGCGGTGACGGCCAGCCCCGGAGGCCGCCGCTGACCACCACCGGCGACGAGCCGACGAGCCGTGCGTGCTCGTGAGCCCGTCGCCGGGGCCAGCGGCCGGCACCGGCGTTTCCCAGTTCTCCGGCCCGTGATCGTGAAGGCCGGGACGCAATCGGGCCCGGCTGGAGGGACAAAACGATGGAAACCACCGCGTCGATTGCCGGAAATGAAACTATCGGCCAAGACGACCTGGCCGTGCACGACTGGCGCGTGGCCCAGCTCGTTCGCCTGGGGATCCCGGCGCTGCTGGCCGAGACCGCGGCCGGCCACGTCGACTGGCATCAGGTGGCCAGGCTGGTCCAGCGCGGCTGCCCGCCACTGCTCGCCCTCCGCATCGTCCGGTGACGCACGCGTGACAGTCACCGTGCCCCAAGATCATGAGTGGCGGGAAGTCAGGATTCCCACGGCCCGTGGGGCCGGTTTCCTGGAACTGGTGGTTTAGTTTTAGTTAATGCGCACAGACAACCGTCGCGCACCCGGGCCGGCCCGATGACCGCGGACACAGCGGCGGACGCACCGCGGCGCGGGCGGCCCCGCAGCGAGAAGGCCCGGCTGGCGATCCTGCAGGCGGCCGCGGAACTTCTGCTTGAGCGCGGCCTGTCGGCGGTCAGCATGGACGCCGTCGCCGAGCGGGCCGGCGTCAGCAAGGCCACGATCTACCGCTGGTGGCGCACCAAGGAGACCCTCGCGCTCGACGCGCTCTACAACGAGTGGGCGGCCACCGCGCCGCCGGCCAGGAGCACCGGCTCGCTGCGCAGCGACCTGCTGGCGCTGCTACGCCCCTGGGTCCGGCTGGCCAGCAGCCGGCCGTACGGGCGGGTGATCTCCGCGCTCCTCACCGAGGCGCTGACCGACCCGGAGTTCGCCGCCGTCTACCAGTCCCGCTTCGTCGAGCCTCGCCGTGAGCAGGGTCGCGCGATCTTCCGCCACGCGATCGCGCGCGGCGAGATCCCCGAAAACACCAAGATCGAGGTCGCGCTCGACATGCTCTACGGCCCGCTCTACCACCGGCTGCTGCACGGCCACGCCCCGCTGAACGACCGCTTTGTGCGCGACGTCGTCGACACCGCTCTCGACGGCATCATGCGAGGTCCGGCCGGCCAGCCCGACTGATCCTGAGGATCGGTCTCACCAGACAGCCCCGGCGATGGACGCCCAGCGGCCCGCGTGCCGTGCGATCGCGATGGGGTAGTCGAAACAGGCACTGACCAGCTCGGTGGTCACCACCTCGCCCACGGGCCCGGCGGCCAGCATCTGGCCGCCGCGCAGCAGGAGCGCGTGGGAGGTACTGGCCGGCAGCTCCTCGAGGTGGTGCGTGACCAGCACGGTCGCCAGGCTCGGCTGCCGCCCCCGCAGCTCATCGAGGCTGGCCAGAAGTTGCTCGCGGCCGGCCACGTCGAGGCCGGCCGCGGGCTCGTCCAGCAGCAGCAGGCGGGGCTCGGCCATCAGCGCCCGCGCGATCAGCGTCCGGCCGCGCTCGCCGTGGGACAGCACCCGCCAGCGCGCATCGGCCAGGTCGTCCAGGCCCATCAGCTCGATCAGCCCGGCGGCACGGGACAGCTCGGCCGCCCCCGGCACCCAGTACGGCACGAGCTCGATCGTGCCGGTGACGCCGGTCAAGACCACCTCACGGACCGTGCGCGCGGGCTCCACCCGGTGGTGCGGGCTGACGTGACCGATCCACGGGCGGAGGGTGAACACGTTGACCCGTCCGAGCCGGCGGCCGAGGATGTCCATCTGCCCGCGGGTCGGGTGCGCGTAGGTCGCCATGATCTGCAGCAGAGTGCTCTTGCCCGCCCCGTTCGGCCCGAGCAGCGCCCAGTGCTCCCCGGCCCGGATCGTGACGCTCACCTGATCGAGCAGCAGCTTGCCGTCGCGGACCAGGTCTACGCCCTGGGCCCGCAGCACGACGCCGGAGCCGGCCGGAACGACGGGTTCGGTCATGACGCAGACCGTACGTCATACGGTGCGGTCCAGCCCAAACGGACGGCCGGCTGCCCCCCACCGCCGCCCCGGGGGCGGTGAGCTCACCTCGGGGCGCAGCAGACCGCTCGGTGTGGTGAACTGAGGACCGTGCCTGACGCCAGCCCCTCGCCCCTGCTCATCGTGACCGGGGTCAGCCGCACGTTCGGCGAGCGCGTCGCGCTCAGCCCGGTCGACCTCGCCGTGGCGCCGGGGCAGTGCGTCGCGGTCATGGGGGCGAACGGGTCGGGCAAGTCGACCCTGCTGCGCATCGCGGCCGGCCGCGACATGCCGACCACAGGCCAGGTCGTGTACGCCGGCCGCGGCCTGACCCAGGACGACCTGGCGGTGCGGACCGAGATCGCCGTCGTCGGCGACATGGTGAGCACCTATCCGGACCTGACCGTCCGCGAGCACCTGCAGCTTGTCGCCGTCGCCCACGGCGCCGGCCGCGGCCGCGACGAGCTGGTCGACCAGGCCCTTCGGGAATGCCGCCTGAACGATCACGCCAGCGCGCTGCCCGGCTCGCTGTCCAGCGGCCAGCGCCAGGCCTTGCATCTGGCCGCGGTGCTGGTCCGGCCGCGCCGGGTGATGGTGCTCGACGAGCCGGAGCAGCGGCTGGACCCCGCGGCCCGCCGCTGGCTGGCCGGCCTGCTGCTCGGGCAGAAGCAGGCCGGGGCGGCGCTGCTGATGGCGACCCACCACACCGAGCTGGCCGCGGCCGTCGCCGACCACGTCATCGTGCTCGGCGACGGGGAGGTCATCGGCCGGGGGACGCCGGAAACGGCGCTCGCGGTGATCCCGTGACGGTCACCCGCGAGGCCATCGCCGTACCCGACAGCACCGGCCCGACCATCTCGCTGCTGCGCGAGCTGCGCCGGCGCCAGGCCCGGCAGCGGGCCGCCAACGCCGCCTACTGGATCTACCTGGTCGTGCTCATCGTGGCCTTGTATGGCGGCACGCGGATCGGCGCCGCCGTCCACGACCTGCAGCACCCACCGCTGCCCACCGCGCAGACGCCGCGGCTGCTGCACGCCGCGCCGTACGGGCTGACCGCGCTGGCGCTCCTCCTGCTGCTGGTGCTGGTGCGCGACGCGCTCTGGCGCGGCCCCGTCACCCTGCCCCAGCCCGCCGTGGACTGGCTGCTGGACACGCCGGTCGACCGCGGACGGCTGCTGCGCCCCCGGTTCCGGATGTCGGTGGCGGCCGCCACCCTGGCCGGGGCCGCCGTCGGCATCGTGCCGGCCGCCGCCCTGGTCGGCCTCGGGCTGGGCGGCCACAGCGCCGGCCACGCGCTGGGCCTGACGGGTGCGGCGGTGCTGTCCACGGCGCTGCTGTTCATCCTGGGCACCGGCTTGGCCGCGCTGGTCGAGCGCTACCCGGCCAGCTGGCGCCGGCTGCGCCAGGCCACCCCGGCCGTGGTCGCCCTGGTCGCGGCGCTGGGCGGCCTGGCCGCGTGGGCGGCGCTCGGCCGGCCGCCGCCTGCCGTGGCCGATGTTGTGACATGGTCCGGGCCGTGGGGCTGGGCCACGCAGGGCATGGTCGCCCTGTGCGGCGGCTCGGCACCGCTGTGGCCGCTGGCCACGGCGCTGCTCGGTGTGGCGGCGGTGGCGGTGCTGGCCGGGGCGGACCGGGCGGCCGCCGCGGTCCCCGGTGCCGCGCTGCGGGTCCGGGCGCGCACGATGGGCGCCATGTCCGCGGCCGTGCTGAACATGGATACCCGCGGCATCGCCCTGGCTTACAGCGACGCGGCCGGGCCGCGCCGGATCAGGTTCCGGCTCCCGCCACCGCGCCGCCGCGAGCTCGTGCTGCCCTGGCGCGATCTGCTCGCGCTGGCCCGGGCGCCGGCCCGCCTCCTGGGCGCGGCCGCGCTGGCGCTGCTTTCCGTGGGCCTCATCGCCGTGGCCGGTCATGCCGGGCAGCTGTCCCTGGTGCCGGTCGCCACCGCACTCGCCCTCGGCTACCTGGCCGCCGCCTGGCTCTGTGAAGGAGCCCGGCTGGACGCTGAGGACACGCGCCGCTCGGCGGCACTGCCGTTCCGGTTCGAATCGCTGGCCTGGTGGCACGCGGTCGTGCCGTGCCTGATCCTGTTCGTGGTGGCCGGCGTGCCGGTGGTCGCGCTCGCCGCCGCAGCCGGTGACCCGCGGCTCATCGCGCTGCTGGCCGTGACTGCCCCGGTCCTGGTGACCGGGGCGCTGGTCAACGTGTTCCGGCCGCGGTTCATGCCGGACCTGTTCGGCGGGTTTGAAACCCCCGTGGGCAACACCGGCGCGATCATCGTCGTGTTCTGGCTCGTCCTGGGGCCGCTGGCCGCGGTCGTGCCGATGGCCGTGCTGCTGCCCGGCGCGCTCGCCGCATCCCACGCCGGAGCGGCGGCCCGCGCCGTGGTGGCCGGCGCCGTGCTGGCCACCGTGCTCGGGACCTACGCGGCGCGGCGCGCGGCCCGGCTCGGGTCCGCTTGATCAAATTGCGGCGCCAGGGCGGGTGCGGGAAGGTGTGGGCATGGCAGGTGACGATGCATGGCTGCGCCAGGCCGGCCGCGCTGACCGTTCCGAGGACGACGCCGGGGCGGCGAAGCTCGACACGAAGGTGGCCTACTCGGCGCGGGTCAACAACTACTGGCGCGGCGGGAAGGACAACTTCGCCGCCGACCGTGAGGCCGCCGAGCAGGCGGTCAAGGCCTTTCCCGCGCTTCCCGAAGCGGTGCGGGCGGGGCAGGCGTTCCGCGAACGGGTAGCGAGATACCTGGTCGCTGAGACCGCCGTCCGGCAGTTCCTCGACCTCGGTACCGGGCTGCCCACCGGCCAGACCATCTACCAGATCGCCGAGTCCCTGGCCCCCGGCGGCCGGGTCGTCTACACCGACAACGACCCGATGGTCCTCTCCCACGCCCGGGCCCTGCTCACCGATAGCGCGCCCGGCTCATGCGCCTACGTCCACGCCGACCTTCGCGACACCGGCGCGGTCCTCACCGCGGCGGCGCAGACCCTGGACCTCACCGGGCCGGTCGCGGTCCTGCTCGTATCCGTCCTGCACCTCATCCCGGACACCGATGACCCGTACGCGATCGTGAGCCGGCTGATGGAGGCCACCGCGCCGGGCAGCCACCTCGTCATCGTGCACCCGTCCTCGGACATCCGGCCCGAGGCCAGCGCCCAGATGGCGGCCAACCTCAACCAGATGGTGGCGCAGAAGCGCACGTACCGCAGCCACGGCGAGGTGTCGCGGTTCTTCGGCGGCCTGGAGCTGGTCGAACCCGGCGTGGTGCCGCTGCCGCAATGGCGGCCCGACACCGCGGACGAGGCCGCGGTCCCGACCCTGGCCTGGTCCGGCGTGGCTCGCAAGAGCCAGTAAAGCGGCTTGCGGCCGAACCAAAAATCCGCTAACACCTAAGCGGCACTCCGACCTGTGACCGCTGCCCCGGCAGCGGTTTTGCCGGCCCGGAATGGCCAAAATGGTGCGCTCAGCCGGGCGGTGGATCGCTGTCCACGATGACCGCTCCGCCGTGTCCCCAGCTGAGGTAGCGGTAGGACAGGTTGATCAGCGCGGAGATCCGGTTGCGGCTGCCGAGCAGGAAGAACAGGTGCAGGCCAAGCCACGCGAACCAGGCCGGCGTGCCGCGCATGCGCACGCCTTTCGGCAGCTGAACGACCGCGGAACGGCGGCCGATGGTGGCCATGATCCCCTTGTCGTGGTAGGCGAACCGGGCCGTGGGCTTCCCGGCTTCGAGCCTGGTGATCTGCACCGCCGCGAACCGCCCCATCTGCAGCGCGGGCTGGGCCAGCTGCGGCAGCGGCTGGCCGTCGATCAGCGCGATGTCGCCGATGGCGAAGATGCGGTCGTGGCCCTTGACCCGCAGGTCCGGTTCCACCTCGATGCGGCCGCCGCGCCCCTGCGGCAGGCCCCAGCGGCCGGCGGACTGGGGCCCGCTGACCCCGGCCGCCCACACGGTTATGTCGCTGTGCAGGTGCTCGCCGTCGGCCAGCACGATCTGGTCGGCGGTGATCTCGTTGATCGTGGCGTCGAGCCGGACCTCGACCCCCCGGTCGAGCAGTTGCCGGTGGGCGTACTCACGCAGCGACGGGGCGTAGGGCGCCAGCAGGGACGGAGCCTGCTCGACCAGCTTGATGTGCACCCGCGAGCGGTCGATGTCGGGGTACGCGGTCGGCAGCGCGATGTTGCGCAGCTCGGCCAGGGTCCCGGCCAGTTCCACGCCGGTCGCGCCGCCGCCCACGACCGTGATGGAAGTGTCTCTGCCCTGCTCCTCGGCGCTGAGCCGCTCCAGGCCGGCGATGATCTGATCGCGCAGCGCGACCGCGTCGCGGCGGGTGTACAGGGCGAAGCTGTACTTGTCGGCCCCGGTGACCCCGTAGTACGCCGCCGACACGCCGGTGGCCAGGACGAGGTAGTCGTAGCGGAGCTTCTCTCCGCGCGCCAGGGTGATCGTCCGCGCGGCGTCGTCGATGTCGGTGAGCTCGCCGCGCTGAAAGTGGGCGCCGTACTTGTGCGCGAAGCCCCGGAGCGGGTAGGCCACATCACTCGGGGTCAGCCCTCCGGTGGCCACCTGGTAGAGCAGGGGCTGGAAGGTGCTGTAGATATTGCTGTCCACCAGCGTGACCCGCAGGCCCGCCCGGCTCAGCTTCCGCACCGTGGCCAGCCCGGCGAAGCCCATGCCGACCACGACAACCCGCGACGCACCAGGGCCCGGCCGACGCCGGACCTTCCCGCGCAACCTGGCCATATCGCCAACGTACCCGGCAATGCCGTCGCTATCCCAGGCCGCCCTGGCCGATCACGCCCGCGCCAGTAAGCTTCTGCCAGATGAGCGAAAAGCTGGCGAACTGGGCGGGTAACGTCACGTTCAGCGCGGCACGCTTTCACCGGCCCTCATCCCGGCCGGAGCTCCAGCGCCTGGTGAGCCGGGCCAGGCAGGTCCGGGCCCTGGGGTCGGGGCACTCGTTCAATCGCCTGGCCGACACCCCCGGTGACCTTGTCACCGTGGCGGGCCTGCCGCCGCTGATAGAGGTGGACACCGCGAAGTCGGCGGTCACGGTGAGCGCCAGCCTGACCTACGGCGAGGTTTCCGCGGCGCTGAACCAGGCCGGGCGCGCCCTGCGGAACCTGGCGTCGCTGCCGCACATCTCGGTGTCGGGCGCGTGCGCCACCGGGACCCACGGCTCCGGCGACCGCAACGGCAACCTGGCGACATCGGTGTCGGCGGTGGAAATGGTCACCGCCGACGGCGACGTGGTGACGGCCAGCCGGGACGCCGACCCCGGGCGGTTTCCCGGCGCCGTGGTGGCCCTCGGCGCGCTCGGCATCGTCACTCACCTCACGCTCGACACCGTGCCCGCCTTCGACGTCCGGCAGTACGTCTATGAGGGCCTGCCTTACCAGCAGGTGAGCGAGCATTTCGAGGAGATTGTCTCCAGCGCTTACAGCGTGAGCCTGTTCACCGACTGGCGGAGCCCCCGGTTCCGCCAGGCCTGGCTGAAGCGCCAGGCGGACGCCGCAGACGCCTGGGCGCCCGAGCCGCAGTGGATGGGCGGGCGGCTGGCGGACGGCCCCCGGAACCCGGTTCCCGGCATGCCCCCGGCCAACTGCACTGAGCAGCTTGGGGTGCCCGGGCCCTGGCACGAACGGCTGCCGCACTTCCGGCCCGACTTCACCCCCAGCGCCGGTGACGAACTGCAGTCCGAGTACCTGCTGCCGCGGGCCAGCGCGATCGCCGCGCTGCACGCGCTGCAGCCGATCGCCGGCCAGATAGCCACGGTCGCGCAGATCTGCGAGATCCGCACGATCGCCGCGGATGGGCTGTGGCTGAGCCCGAGCCACCAGCGGGACACGGTCGCGTTCCACTTCACCTGGATCAAGGACTGGGCGGCGGTCGCGCCGGTGCTGGCTCAGGTCGAGGAGCGCCTGGCGCCGCTGCAAGCCAGGCCGCACTGGGGGAAGCTGTTCGTCATGAGCCCCGAGACGGTGGGTGGCATGTACCCGCGGCTGGACGACTTCCGGCGGCTGATGCGCGATTACGACCCGGCCGGCAAGTTCCGCAACGACCTGCTCGACCGCTTTTTCCGGCCCGGCCGGTAACCAGAAAGGATCAGCGTGACCACGACGGCCCTGCGGGTGGGAGTGCTCGACGATTACCAGAACGCGGCCCGCGAGTACGGGCCGTGGAGCGAGCTGGGCGACGCCGCCGACGTCACGATCTTCAACGACCACGTCACCGGCACCGGCTCGCTCGTCGAGCGCCTGGCACCGTTCGACGTGATCGTCGCGATGCGCGAGCGCACCCGGTTCCCGCGTCAGGTCCTGGAACGGCTCCCCCGGCTGCGGCTGCTGGTCAGCACCGGGATGAGCGCCGCCCACATCGACGTGGCGGCGGCCAGCGAGCTCGGCATCACCGTCTCGGGCACGGGCGGCCGGCCGGCCCCGGCCGCGGAGCTGACCTGGGCGCTGATCCTCGGGCTGGCCCGGCACGTCGGCGCGGAGGACGCCGGGCTCCGGGCCGGCTCGTGGGGGCAGACGGTCGGCACCGACCTGGCCGGCGCCACCCTCGGCGTGATCGGCCTCGGGAACCTCGGCCGGCGGGTGGCCCAGGCCGGCCAGGCGTTCGGCATGCGTGTGATCGCCTGGAGCCAGAACCTCGACCCCGCCGTGGCCGCCGAGGCCGGCGTCGGGTACGCCGACAAACAGACGCTGCTGTCCAGCGCCGACTTCGTGACCATCCACCTCCGGCTCAGCGAGCGCACCACCGGGCTGGTCGGCGCCGCGGACCTGGCCCTGCTCAAGCCGACCGCCTACCTGATCAACACCTCGCGTGGCCCGATCGTCGACGAGACGGCCCTGATCGGCGCCCTCCGCGAGGGACGCATCGCGGGCGCCGGCCTTGACGTGTACGACATCGAGCCGCTCCCGGCCGACCACCCGCTGCGCACCGCGCCGAGGACCCTGCTCACGCCGCACATCGGCTACGTCACGGCCGGCAGTTACCAGGCGTTCTACGGCGGCGCCGTCGAGGCCATCCTCGCCTTCCTCGACGGTCACCCGATCCGCCTGCTAGCCGGCTAGCCCCGGCCCCGGCCACCGCCGGCCGCCGGAAGCCGCACCTTGTGGGCGTCAAGGAACCGGCTGACCTCGCCGAACTCCGCCGGCGTCAGCGCGGACACCCGCTTGTCGCGCAGCCTGCCCGGCAGCAGCGCCACGACCTCCGCGGCGCCGGCCAGCCGCCGCAGCGCCCCGGACAGCCGGTCGTCCCGGTGGCGGAACGAGTGCTCGAGCAGCAGTCTGAACGCCTCGTCGGACGCCACGCCGAATGGGCCGGCGACGGGCCGCAGACGCACCATCGCGCTGTCGACCTTGGGCTCCGGCCAGAACGCGGAGCGGGGCACGGTGTCCAGCAACTCGGCCTGGGCACGGCGCTGGACCGTGACGCTGATCCTGCCGTAGCCCGCCTCGCCCGGGCCTGCGCACATGTGCTGGGCCATGTTCTCCTGGAGCATGACCACGCCGCTGTCGAACGGGTACTCCAGCAGCCGCAGCACGATCGGCAGCGCCACCCGGTAGGGCAGGTTGGAGACGACCTTGGTGAACGGCGGGAGCGGCAGGGCCAGCGCGTCCCCCCACAGCAGGGTGATGTTGCCATGCTCCGTGGCCAGCCCGTCCAGCCTTGGCCGGAACTGCCGGTCACACTCGATCGCGATGACGTGCGCGGCCCGGCCGGCCAGCCGTGCGGTGAGGTTGCCGATTCCCGCGCCGACCTCCAGGACCGTGTCCCGCGCGTCAATCCGGGCGTAGCCGACCTCACGGTCGGCGATGGCCGCCTCCATCAGGAAGCTCTGCCCGAGCTGATGTTGCGGCCGGATGCCGCGCAGCATGCGTGTCACCGCCGGACCATCCCGCTCCTCATAGCCGCCGGTAGTGCCATGTCGTGACGCTCACGCCGAGCAGTCGCACCGGGAACGAGCCAGCCAGCCGCAGCGACGGCGGGAGGACCGCGGCCGGCACCTGCGGGGCGAGCAGCACGACATGGCCGCCGGGCTTGGTGACCCGGGCTATCTGCCGCAGAGCGGCCCTCAGCCACGCGTTCGTCTCCCCCGGGATCCGGTACTGGCGGCCAAACGGCAGGTTCGTCACGCACGCGGCGGCCGACGCGTCCGGGAAATCCATGGCCCGCGCGTCGCCCACCGCGACGGTCGCCTGGGCCACGTTGTCCCGGGCGATGGCCACCGCGGACGGGTCGATGTCGAGGCCAGTGGCCGACCAGCCCGCGGCGGCCGCCTCGGCCAGGATCGTCCCCGAGCCGCAGCACGGGTCCAGCAGCACCCCGGGCGGGCGGCCAGCCAGGTCCACCATGGCGGCGGCCAGGGCCGGCCGCAGCGCCCCCGGCCGCTCCACGGCGCGGCCGCCGTGCTGGCGCATGCGCACGTCGGTGAGCCGCAGCCCGGCGACGAACCGGCCCGGCCGGTACTCGCTGGCCCAGATCTCCAGCTCAGCCGGGTCGGCCACGGTCCATCTGCGCCGGTCCCGGCCGATCGTCTCGGTCAGCTGCTGGCGCAGGTCGGTGCGCCGGAACGCCCGCTCGCTCAGGACCCGGGCGATGACGCGGAAGGTCATCGACGCCGCCAGCGGGCGCTTGCGCTCGGCCCAGATCGACAGCGCCCGCTGGACCGGGTCCGGGCGCCAGATCGCGGCGGCGATGGCGCGAGGATCGCTGGCCTCCGCCCGGCCGGCCCGGCCGACCTCCACGAAGACGTCCTCGGTCGTGCGCAGGGCAGCGCACCGTCGCGATGCCCTCGCTCGGCCGCGAACAGCAGCACGTCAGCCCGGCCGTCGAACCCGCTGCCGGTCACGGCGATGCCCGGCAGCTCATCCAGTTGCCGGCGCACCAGCGGGGCCAGGCCCGGCAGGCACATCGCGAACATGCGCGTCGTGGATTCCCTCACCTGCCGGTCACCACGTCGCGCCCGGTTAGCGGAGATCACGCATCCGATGCTATGGCCGCCGGCTGGTCCGGGCTGGCCGCCGGGCTGAGCCTGCCGCCGGTCCTGGCCGCGTAGCGGCAGGACACCACCACCGTTAGCGGCCACAGCGCCTGCCCGGCGCCGAAGATGCGTTCCGCCAGGCCGGCCTGCCCGCCAGCGGTGATCAGCTCCGCGCCGAACCAGACCAGCAGGACCAGCAGCACGGCGACGGCGCCAGCCGACACCGCCGGCCGCAGGCCCCACGGCACCGACGGCCCGCGCCGCCAGGCGACCGCCGGCCAGGCCACCAGCGCGACGCACCCGGCCGCTCCGAAGATGATGTGCGGCAGCGGGTAGCTGGTCCCGGGCTGCTCCGGGTTCGCGGCGACCAGCAGGCCCGCCACCGCCCCCGCGATCAGGATCAGCCGCCCCGGCGCGCGAGCCGGCCGCAGCGCCAGCCCGGTGACGACGTCACACGCGGCAACCACCAGGAACGTCAGCGTCATCACCCACCGGTCGGAAGCACCCACCGCGGCCAGGGCGCTGACCGTATCGGCAACCGGGTTGTAATGCGGCTGCAGCGCGGCGGCAACGGTCCACCCGCCAGCCATCAGCACCGGTGCCGCGGCTGAGGACACCACCCCCCACCACGGTACGGCCGACACAGGCACCACCGTAGCCGCAGGACGGTGTGATGCTCCAGCGCCAGGGGTATGGCACTCGCCACCCCCGCAACGGCGCCATCACCGGGAGGGGAGTTATGTCCGTCAACGGGCAGACCGCGGCCGGCGTGGCGGTTCCCGGCACCAAGCTGGCCCGCCAGGCCACCGAGCTGGTGCGCGGAGCCACCGACGACCTGATCTACGACCACTCCCGCCGGGTCTACTGGTGGGGCAGCCTGCAGGGCCGCAACCGGGGCCTCAGCTTC
>Ga0335072_10012743_pt1 | contig 12002 bp, 10 predicted proteins | sample Lox_Sample_21_FD_206725 | JGI IMG/M metagenome (GOLD analysis project Ga0335072, IMG submission 206725) | Soil microbial communities from Loxahatchee National Wildlife Refuge, Florida, United States - Lox_Sample_2.1 | ecosystem: Environmental > Terrestrial > Soil > Wetlands | place: USA...
TAACTGTAATAGGCCGCGGCATAGCCGCCGCCGGAGAAGATATGGGCGAAGTGCGGCGGCCGGTGGCGCATGGCGATTTCCGCCGGATTGGCGATGCGCGCCAGCACCTTGTTTTCGAAAGCCTCGACATCGGCGGCCGCCGCGATGTCACCGTCCGATGACAGCGAGTGGAAATCGAGGTCGGCGATCGCCGACGAAATATATTCGACCGTGCCGAAGCCTTTGTTGAAGTTGCGCGCGGCGACGAGCCGCTGCAGCAAGTCCTCGGGCATGGCCTCGCCGGTCTGATAGTGACGGGCGAAGCGGCGCAGCACTTGCGGCTGTTCCAGCCAGTGCTCGTAGAGCTGCGACGGCAGCTCGACGAAATCGGTGGCGACGCTGGTGCCGGCAATGCTCGGATAGGTCACTGACGAGAGCAGGCCGTGCAGCGCATGGCCGAATTCGTGGAACAGCGTGCGCGCATCCTCGAAGCTGAGCAGCGTCGGCTCGCTGCCGGGCGCCTTGACGAAATTGCAGACATTGACGATCAGCGGCCGGATATCGCCGGAGAGCTTCTCCTGGTCGCGGATCGAGGTCATCCAGGCGCCGCTGCGTTTTGAAGCACGCGCGAAATAATCGCCGAAGAACAGGCCGACCTGCCGGCCGTCCTCGTCCTTGACCTCCCACACCCGTACGTCGGGATGCCAGACCGGCACGTCGGGACGCAGCATGAAGTGCAAGCCGAACAGCCGCTGCGCAGTGTAGAAGGCGGCTTCGATCAGGCTGTCGAGATTGAGATAGGGCTTGATCGCGGCTTCGTCGAAGTCGCACATCTTCTGCCGGAGCTTCTCGGCGTAATAGCGCCAGTCCCAGGCCTCGAGCTTGAAGTTGCCGCCGTCTTCGGCGATCAGCTTCTGCATGGCGTCGCGGTCGGCGAGCGCGCGGGCCCGCGCCGGCGCCCACACGGTCTCGAGGAGACTGCGCGCGGCGGCGGGCGTCTTCGCCATGGCGTCGTCGAGCCGGTAATGGGCGAAATCCTCGAAGCCGAGGAGCTTGGCGCGTTCGGCCCGCAGCTTCACCATTTCGCCGATCAGGGCCTTGTTGTCGGTCGGCCCGCCATTGTCGCCGCGCATGATGAAGCCGCGGAAGATCTTTTCGCGCAGATCGCGGCGGGAAGAGAATTGCAGGAACGGCTCGACGTTGGAGCGCGACAAGGTCACCACATAGCCGTCGAGCCCGCGCTCGCGCGCTTCCGCTTTCATCGCCTCGCGCATGAAGCCCGGCAGGCCGGCGAGATCGGCTTCGTCTTCCAGCCGCAGCGTGAAGGATTGCTCGTCGGCCAGCACGTTCTGGCTGAAGGCTGTGCCCAGCGCCGCGAGCCGCTCGATGATCTCGGTGAGCCGCTTCTTGGCCGGCGCGTCGAGCGCGGCACCGGCGCGGCGGAAGCCGGTATGGTAGCGCTCGATCACCCGCTTCTGCTCGGTGGTCAGGCCGAGACGGTCGGCGTCGCGCATCAGCGTGTCGATGCGGGCGAACAGCGCGGCATTGGTATTGATGGCGTTCCAATGGCGCGCGATCTGCGGGGAAATCTCGCGCTCGATTTCGAGCAGCGCGTCATTGGTATGTGCGCCGGCCAGGAGGTGAAACACGTTGCCGACGCGGTCGAGGGCGCGGCCGCTTTTCTCCATGGCGGCGATGGTATTGTCGAAGGTCGCGGGCTCCGGATTGCCGGCAATGGCCGCGATCTCGGCCTCGTGCTCGGCCAGCGCCCGCGCATAGGCCGGGCGGAATTGCCCCGGCCGGACCTGGTCGAACGGCGGGACACCGTCCGGCGTGGTCCATGCGGCGAAGAATAAATCACCGTTAACGCTGCGGTCTTGGGGCTGTTGGCTCACAGTCTTGCTCATCGGCGAGGTCATACCAAATGCGGGCACCACCGTGGTATATGTGGTGTGGAAAACGCGCCTATAAAGGAGAGCCGCAACATGCCCCGTCACGCCCATTATCTGCCGCACGGCGTCATTCCGGCCGTCTTGCTGCCGTTCTTTGACGATTTGTCGATCGACGAGCAGAGCTTTCGGGCGCATTTGCGGGACGTGGCTGCGGTCGACGGCCTGTCCGCCATCACGATCAATGCGCATTCGACCGAGGTCGCATCCTGCACTTTCGAGGAGCAACGCCGCGTCCTCGACATCGCGCAGGACGAAATCGGCAGCCGTTTACCTATCGTCAACGGTGTATGGGCCGACGGCAGCCTTGAAGCGGCGCGCATCGCCAAGATGGCGGAGGCCGGCGGCGCCTCGGCGCTGTTGGTGTTCCCGCCGGCGCCGTTCACCCTCGGCCAGTCGCCGGCCATGGCGATCGAGCATTTCAAGCGCATTGCCGACGCCTCGAGCCTGCCGATCATCGCCTTCCAATATCCGCTGGCGACCGGGCAAGGCTATCCGCGCGACACGCTGCTCAAGATGGTCGAGGAGGTTCCCACGCTCCGCGCCATCAAGGACTGGGCCGGCAACGTTCCGCAGCACGAGATGCATATCCGCGAACTGCAGAGCCTCAAGCGGCCGGTCAATGTGCTGACGACCCACAGCGCCTGGCTGTTCTCCTCGCTGGTGCTCGGCTGCAACGGGCTGCTCTCCGGTTCCGGCAGCGTCATCGCCGACCTGCAATCGGCCTTGTTCAAGGCGGTGAAAGGGAACGATCTGGCGGCGGCGAAGCGGCTCAACGACCGCATCTATCCGCTGGCCAAGGCGTTCTATGCCGAGCCCTGGGCCGACATGCATAACCGGATGAAGGAGGCGCTGGTGCTTCTCGGCAAGCTGCCGCGCGCGGTGGTCCGGCCGCCTCTGGTCAAACTGACCCGGGCCGAGATCGACCGCATCCGCGCCGCCCTGATCGAGGCCGGGCTTCTTGGCCAAAAGAGCACCCGCGACGCGGCCTAGTCTCCGTGTCCTCTCCCCGCGCGCGGCGGGGAGAGGCGCAAAAGGCCCGCCTTGATCTCGCCCATAGTTTGGCTGTAAGTGCGCCTCCATGAGCAATACCGGCAGCAATCAAAGCCCCGTCCAGCGCACCAAGCGCATCGTCTGGCTCAACGTCGTGACGGTCATCTCGGCCGCCATCCTGATCAGCGCCGAGGTGTTCGGCGCGGCCTTTGCCGGCAGTTGGGCGATCGCCAATCTGTTCGCGCTCGGCACCCTCGGCGCGCGGATCCTCGACGGCTTGTTCATGCTCTTCGGCGTCGTGGTGATGGTGCAGTTCGTGCGCGCGGCGCATCGCGTCGAGCCTTTCACCGCGGAGTGACGCGCCGCGCTGCCAACGCGGCGCGCTTTTACGTTTCGTTAAAACTAAAATTCTTGCGCGCGCGCGCTAAATCGCTTATTTCGGTTGTGCCCAATTTCGCACGTGCCTGTGGCCGTGTGTCGGTCGGTGGGCATCCGGACAAGAGGCCGGACAGCCGCCTAAGAGAGAACGCTCCTGAGTTCGCGTTCGTCTCTTGCTCCAGCGACCGGCAGCCGGAGGCGAACCGGCAATGCCCGCTCTCCACGGGCGACGCGGCTTAAAGCAACGACGGAAGGGCTTTTTTGGATGACTGCCGGCGCCAATGCCGGGGACACCGAAAGGGCTTGTCCATCTTTGCCAGCAGTGCGGAACGGGATTTCCCTCATCCGGACCAAGGCAGCAATCACGGCGGCGCAAGCGTTCCCGCATGGCGCGGAGCGGCGCGCGTCGCAGGAGGTTCACCTTCGGTGGCTGCGCCACCGGCCGGATAGGGAGCTCTGTGGCATGACCACACGCATCCGCGAATTTCTCAAGAAGCGTGCCGATAACGGACCTTGCCTGGTCGTCGATCTCGACGTGGTCCGCGAGAATTATCTGAATTTCGCCAAGGTGCTGCCGGACACCAAGGTGTTCTACGCCGTGAAGGCCAATCCGGCGCCGGAAATCCTGAAGCTCCTGGCCGGGCTCGGCTGCTGCTTCGACGTCGCCTCGCTCGCCGAGACGCATGACGTGCTCGCCGCCGGCGCCACCGCCGACCGCATCTCCTACGGCAACACCATCAAGAAAGAGAGCGAGATCGCCACCGCCTTCGGGCTCGGGGTGACGCTGTTCGCGGTCGATTGCGAAGCGGAAGTCGAGAAGGTGGCACGCGCCGCGCCCGGCAGCCGCGTCATCTGCCGCATCCATTGCGACGGGTCGGGCGCCGAATGGCCGCTGTCGCGCAAGTTCGGCTGCGAGCCCGCTTACGCCGCCGATATCCTGGAGTTCGCACACAAGAACGGCCTCGTGCCTTACGGCATTTCGTTCCATGTCGGCTCGCAACAGCATAATGTCGAGGCCTGGGACCGGGCGCTCGCGTCGGCCGCCGCGATCTTCCGCAGCTGTGCCGAGCGCGGCATCGGGCTCTCCATCGTCAATCTCGGCGGCGGCTTCCCGGCCAAATACATGCGCAAGACGCCGAAGCTCGAGAGCTACGGCAAGGCGATCTTCAAGGCGCTGCGCAAGCATTTCGGCAACAACCTGCCCAATACGATCGTCGAGCCGGGCCGCGGTCTCGTCGGCAATGCCGGCATGATCGAGGCCGAGGTGGTGCTGATCGCCAAGCGCAGCCCGGAGGACGAGGTGCGCTGGGTCTACCTCGACATCGGCAAGTTCCATGGCCTCGCCGAGACCATCGGCGAATCGATCCGCTACCCGATCCGCACCACGCATGATCGCGACGAGATGGCGCCCTGCATCATCGCCGGTCCCACCTGCGATTCGGTCGACGTGCTCTATGAGAAGACGCCGTATCCGCTGCCGGTGTCGCTCGCCATCGGCGACAAGGTGCTGATCGAGGCCGCCGGCGCCTATACCGCAACCTATTCCTCGGTCGGCTTCAACGGCTTTCCGCCGCTGCGGCAGTATGTGATCTGATCACGGTTGGACGCTCCGTCAGCCAAAGCAAAACCCCGGACGAGAGTCCGGGGTTTTTTGCATCGGATCGACGCCGTTCCTGATCAGGTCAGATCGACGATCCCGGCTTCGCCGCTCTCGGTGCCGAAGGCGAGGAACACGCCGTCGGCGCTCCAGTTCAGTGCAGTGACCGGCGCGTCGCCGGGGCGCTTCGCCAGTATCTCGGCGCCGTCCTCCATGCGGACCAAGAGCACCATGCCGTCCTCGTAGCCGGCGGCGACGATCTCCTGCCTGGGATGGCAGGCGATCACGGACACGCGATGCTCGGACGGCGCCAGCAAGCGCGGCTGCTTGCCCATCGGACCTTCCTTGGTGTGGAACGGCCAGAGGATGATCTGCGTTGCGCCGGACGTGGCGAGGAAGCGTCCGCCGACGGTCCAGCCGAACGACATCACGCGCGACGAATAGCCCGACATGCGCATGTGCTGCCCGTCGGCGAGCCGCCAGCCGTGCAGCATCGCCTCCTGCATCGAGGTGACCAGAAAGCGGCCGTCCGGACTCACGGTGATGCCGAGATGCGAGCCCTTCCATGCGAGCTTTTCCGGCTCGGCCTGCCCGGCATTGGGGAACCACAGCGTGGCGCCGTTGTAATGCGCGATGGCAAGCCGAAAGCCCTTCGGCAGGAAAACGAGCCCGCCGACGGTCGACGGCGCCTCGAATTGCCGCGGCTCTTTGCCGTTGTCTTTGGTTGTCCGCACGAAGGCCGTCTTGCCGGCGGACCAGGCGACCGCGCCGTCCGGCCCGAGCGCGAGCTGATCGATCCAGCGATGCTTCGCGTCGGCGGCAAGCGTGATGCACTCGCCCCCGGCGTCGGTCGCGATCACCTTGCCGTCATCGCCGCCGGTGACCACGCGCTTGCCGTCAGCCGCCGCGCAAAGGATCGCGCCGCCATGGACGCCGATGCGCTTCGGCTCGCCTTCAGGCTCGGCGAGCACGATCGCCTCTTCGGACAGGACGAAGGCGGCGGTCGCTCCGAGAAAATGCGCGCCAATGACGGAACCCGCGGCCGCGACCTGGTGGGTGCGGTCGATGACGGACGGGCTGTCGTCGCTGCGCGTGTCGGTCATTGAAGAACGAGGATTACGCTACACAGGCCTCGAAGCCTTCGGTGATCTGCTTGCCCGGCAGGTTGCGGCCGATGAAGACGATGCGGCTGACGCGCTTCTCGTCATCCTTCCATGGCCGCTGATGATCGCCGTCGAGGATCATGTGCACGCCCTGGAACACGAAGCGGCGGTCGTCGTCCTTGAACGACAGGATGCCCTTGCAGCGCAGAATGTTCGGACCCTCGGTCTGCACCAGATTCTGCACCCAGGGAAAGAACTTGTCGGGGTTCAGCGGCTTGTCGATATTGAGCGAGATCGATTGCATGTCCTCGTCATGGTAGTGCTTGAGCCCGCCATGCGAATGCTTGTGGTCATGATCGTGATGGTGGTCGTGATCATGGTGATGATGATCGTGGTCATGACCGTGATGATGGTCGTGGTCGTGATCCTCGCCTTCGAGAAAATCCGGCTCGATATCGAGGATGCGGTCGAGGTCGAAGGCGTTGCGGTCGAGCACTTCGTTCAAGGCGATCTTGGCGCGCTCGGTCTTGTGCAGCCGCGCATAGGGATTGATGCCGCGGATGTGGGCCTCGACGTCTTCCAGCTCGTCGCGCGACACGAGATCGGTCTTGTTGAGCAGGATCACGTCGGCGAAGGCGATCTGGTTCTTGGCTTCCGGCGCGTCCTTGAGCCGGTCCTTGAGCCATTTGGCGTCGGCGACGGTGACCACCGCGTCGAGCTTGGTCCGCTTGCCGACATTCTCGTCCATGAAGAAGGTCTGCGCCACCGGCGCCGGGTCGGCGAGTCCCGTGGTCTCGACGATGATGGCGTCGAACTTGCCCTTCCTGCGCATCAGGCCGTCGAGAATGCGCACCAGATCGCCGCGCACGGTGCAGCAGATGCAGCCGTTGTTCATCTCGAAGACTTCTTCTTCGGCGCCGACGACGAGGTCGTTGTCGATGCCGATCTCGCCGAATTCGTTGACGATCACGGCGTATTTCTTGCCGTGCGGCTCCGACAGGATACGGTTGAGCAGGGTGGTCTTACCGGCGCCGAGATAGCCGGTGAGCACGGTGACCGGGATTTTTTCGTTGTGCGGGGCGTCGGGCTTAGTGGCGGGCTTGGCGTCGGGCATGGCGAAGTCACTCCGGATGAGCGGCAGATATATTAAGTGTGGGGGCAAAACAAAACCCCTCGCGGATTGGGCAGGACAGGGCGGGGTCAGGCCTCCAAATGCCGGCCGGGAAAGGCCCGCCAGATCAGCCCGCCGACCGGTCCCAAGACGACCGAGCCGATATAGAGCAGTCCGGCAAACAGGGTCACCGCCGGTCCAGTGGGGATGCCGGCGTGATAGGCAAAGACCACTCCGGCGAAGCCGGAGACCAGGGCGCTTGCGACCGCGATCGCGATCATCGCCGAAATATCGCGGGTCCAGAACCGGGCGATCCCGGCGGGGATGATGATGATGCCGACGCCGAGCAGCGTGCCGAGCGCGTGAAACGCGCTGATCAGATTGAGCACGAGCAGCGCCAGAAAGGCGAGATGCGCGATGCCGTCGGCGCGGCTGACCGAACGCAGATAACCGGGATCGACGCAGCCGAGCACCAAGGGCCGGTAGATCAGCGCCAGCGCGACCAGGCTGATGGTCGCGTTCACGGCAATGACCAGAAGCTTCTCGGCATTCATGTTCGCGGCCGTCTCGCCGAACAGGAAAGTCATCAGCCGCTCGATGTCGATGCCGTGGAGCGTCACGATCACGACGCCGAAGGCGAGAGACACCAGCAGGAACACGGCGAGCGAAGCGTCCTCGTGCAGCGCCGTGGCGCGGCTGATCGCCCCGGCGAGCAGCGCAATGATGAGGCCGGCGGCGATGCCGCCAAGCGTCATGGCAAAGACGTTGAGCCCGGTGAGCAGAAAGGCGACGGCGACGCCGGGCAAGATGGCGTGCGACATCGCATCGCCGACCAGGCTCATCCGCCGCAGCATGACAAAGACGCCGATCGGACCGGCGCTCAGCGACAGCGCCAGCACGGCGGCGAGCGCGTGCCGGAACGCAGGATCGCCTAAAGGTTCGAGCAAGACATGGGACAGCATCACCCGGGACAGCATCGGCGCTAGGCCACTTCCCGCATCGCGCAGGCCTCGGCGCTGTCGTCGAAGGCCTCGCACATCAGCCGCGCTTTGGCGAGGTTCTCCGGCGTCAGCACTTTGGCGGTGGCGCCCCAGGCCACCGGCTCGCGCGCCAGCAATAAAGTGTCGGGGAAATTCGCTTTGACCAGATCGATGTCGTGCAAAGCCGCGAGCACGGTGCGGCCTTCGTCATGCCAGCGCCGCACCAGCTGCAGCAGGTCGGTCGCGGTCCGCTCGTCGATCGCCGCGAACGGCTCGTCGAGCACGATGATCCGGGCATTCTCAACCAGAAGACGCGCAAACAGCATGCGCTGCATCTGGCCGCCCGACAGCGTGCCGATGGCGCGCTGTTCGAAGCCGGTCAGGCCGACCGCGGCGATGGCGTGTTCAACGACGTGCTGGTCCTTGGCGGTGATGCCGCCGAACAGGCCCCGTGTGCGCAACAGGCCCATTGCCACCATGTCGTAGAGATTGATCGGGAAACTGCGGTCGATCTCGGCGGCTTGCGGCAGATAAGCGATCTGATGCGCTTCATGTCCGCCGCGCTCGATTGCGCCCGACAGCGGCTTCAAAGCCCCGATGATGCCCTTGAACAGCGTCGACTTGCCGGCGCCGTTCGGCCCCACAACCGCGAGGAGGGCGCCGCCGTCGACCGCGCCGTTGAGGTGATGCACGGCGGGATGGCGCTCATAGCCAAGCGTCAGATTGTGGAATCGGAGTTGGCTCATCGCAGGCTCAGCGGATCGCCCAGAGAAACGCCGTCCAGATCAGCACGATCAGCATCCCGGCGCCGGCAAGCCGCTGCGCGGCCGACAACCGGAGCAGCGACGGCGACAGAACAGGCGAGGGGTGCGGCGCGCCGCCAAGGTGGTGATGGCTCATGATCGCTCTTGATGAACCCCGGATTTTGGCAAAATGGCCAAGTTGCGCAATGTTATAATATAACGTCTATTTCCGGCCGCGCTACCCTCTTCCGGCCGCAGGAACGGAGTATGGTGAGCGAACCCATGCCCGGCCGGTGAGCGAAACCATGAGCGAAGAGCAGAAGACGGGTGTCGTTTGCGTCGGCGAGGTCCTGATCGAACTGGCGCGCGGCTCCGACGGCAGGTTTTCGCCCGCCTGTGGCGGCGACACATTCAATGTAGCGATTTATCTGGCGCGCGCCGGACTGGAGGTCGGCTTTGCCAGCGCCGTCGGCGACGATCCTTATTCCAACAGTGTGCTGGCGCTCGCCGCCGCTGAAGGCGTCGGCTCCGATCTCATTTTGCGCGTTCCCGGCCGCCAGCCCGGCCTCAGCCTGATCGAGAACGGCCCCGCCGGCGAGCGCATCACCCGCTATTGGCGCGACGGCGCGCCGGCCGGCGAATTGTTCGAGCTTCCCGACTGGGGGCGGATCGCCCAACGGCTGACGGCGGCGCGCCTGGTTTATTTCTCCGGCATCACGCTGTCGCTGTATTCGACTTCGGGTCTTGGCCGTTTTCTGGCCGCGCTCGAAATCGCCCGCCAGCAGGGCGTCAAGGTCGCCTTCGACGGCAATTTCCGCCCGCGCGCCTGGAAGGGCGATTTGCAGCGCACGCGCGCCATCTTCATCGAGACGCTCAAGCGCGTCGATATCGCGTTGCCGGCCTTCGACGACGAGGCCGTGCTGTGGGGCGACCCGAGCCCGGAAAGCACCGTGGAGCGGCTGCAAGCCTTCGGCATCGGCGAAATCGTGGTGAAGAACGGGCCCAATTCCGCGCTGGTCGCAACCGGCGGCGGCAAGGACGGCCACCACGAATTCGTGCCGGTGCCGGAGGTGCTGGCTCCGATTGACGCGACCGCGGCCGGTGACGCTTTCAACGCCGCTTATTTGGCGGCGCGGCTCTCCGGCACGATCCCGGCCGACGCCGCGGATGCCGCCCATCGGCTCGCCGGCAATGTCATTCGCCATCCGGGCTCGCTGCTGCCGCGCAGCGCCGCCGGCATGCACTAGCTTGGCCGCTAATTCGGAAACCGGTTCGCCGAAAGGCGCGCATTCAAACAACAAATTGGCGCTACCGACGGTTTCGACGAAAAACCATTCTACGTTAGTCATTTAACGATTGTGGCTGGCGCCGTGTCCCTGGTTAGACAAAAGGGGCCATTGGCGTGCTGCCCACTTTCGCGCTAAGGAAAGTGCGAGACTGGCAAAACGACAAAAACCGACAGTCCGACCAGGTGGAATCACGGCGTGGCCATTGCCGCGCCCAGGGAGGAAATGCATGAAGTTCCAAGTCACTCGGCGTGAGGCCCTCAAGCGTGCAGCTCTTGGTGCGGCGGCGGCCGTGCCGGCTCTTGGCCTCGACAGGCAGGCTTTTGCCGATCCGCTCGTCATCAAATTCAGCCACGTCGTGTCGCCCGACGCGCCCAAGGGCAAAGCCGCGCTGCTGTTCAAGCAGCTGGCCGAGAAATACACCGGCGGCAAAGTGAGCGTTGAAGTCTATCCGAACTCCTCGCTCTACAAGGACAAGGAAGAGCTCGAAGCCCTGCAGCTCGGCTCGGTCCATCTGCTGGCGCCGTCGATCTCCAAATTCGGCCCGCTCGGCGTCAAGGAATTCGACGTCTTCGATCTGCCGTTCCTGATGAGCGACGACGCCCACGCGCGCCAGATGATGGCGAGTCCCATGATGGCCGAGTTCAACAAGAAGCTCGAGGACAAGGGCGTCAAGCCGCTCGCCTATTGGGATAACGGCTCCCACGTCTATACCTGCAACCGGCCGCTGATCATGCCCGACGACTTCCAGGGCCTGAAAATGCGCATTCAAGGCGGCAAGGTGCTCGACGCGGTGGCGCGCCAGCTCGGCGCCATTCCGCAGATCATCGCCTTTGGCGAGCTTTATCAGGCGTTGCAGACCGGTGTCGTCGACGGCGAGGACAATGTGCCGTCGAATATCTGGACGCAGAAATTCTACGACGTGCAGAAGCATCTCACCGTCTCGCATCACGGGCGGCTGACCTATTCGCTCATCACCAATGCCAAGTTCTGGAATTCGCTGCCGGCCGACGTGCGGCCCGGCCTCGACCGGGCGGTCGCCGAATCGACGACGTTCTTCGATGAAACGGCGGCGCACGACAATGCCGCCGCGCTCGACCAGATCAAATCGACCGGCAAGATCGAATTCCACGTCCTGACCGACCAGGAGAAGAAGGCCTGGATCGCCAAGCTGATGCCGGTGCATCAGGAAATGCAGGGCCGCTTCGGCAAGGACTTCATCGAGCGGATCTACAAGGCGTCGGGCTTCACGCCGCCGCAGGCTTGAGCCGCATGTCCGGGAAAGCTGGAGCCGCGTTCCGATCGGGACGGTTTTCCGATGGGGCGGTTTCCGGTGAAGACAGTTTTTCGATGAGGGCATGGGCAACATCAAAGTAACGGGTTGATCCGCCCGCGGGCGGAACGCATTCGCTCGCGGGGGTGGGTCTAGCGTGGTGGGGACGCTGGGTGCTCGACCGTATCCTTAATCGGCTCGAAGAATGGATCATCGTCACGCTGATCGCTGCGGCGACAGTGCTGACGTTTGTCTCCGTGGTGCATCGTTATGGCGCCAGCAATTCGGCGAACCTGGCGCGCTGGGCCGGCGCGCATAACCTGTTGATGCTCAAGGCCGCCGCGTTCTTCGTTTATCTGAAACTTGCATCGATCAACCTGTCCTGGGCGCAGGAGCTCGCCACCTACATGTTCGTGTGGATGGCGAAATTCGGCGCCGCGCTCGGCGTGCGCACCGGCATCCATGTCGGCGTCGACGTCTTCGTGAAGAAGCTCACGCCCGCCACCCGCAAGCCGGTGATCGTGTTCGCGCTGCTCTGCGGCGCGCTGTTCACCGGCATTATCGGCACGCTCGGCGCCGTCTACGTCTATGAGCTCGATCCGGACGAAGT
>Ga0335072_10012744_pt1 | contig 12002 bp, 11 predicted proteins | sample Lox_Sample_21_FD_206725 | JGI IMG/M metagenome (GOLD analysis project Ga0335072, IMG submission 206725) | Soil microbial communities from Loxahatchee National Wildlife Refuge, Florida, United States - Lox_Sample_2.1 | ecosystem: Environmental > Terrestrial > Soil > Wetlands | place: USA...
AACTTCCCCGCGCAGCTTGACAACTTAACCGCATCGGATGTCTGCACAGCCACCCGCCGCCCGCAGCGGCATAGCCCGTCTCGCAATCGGCCAGCACTCGCGGCTAATCGTTGCCGTTTCCGTTTCCGTTTCCGTTTCCGTTGCCGCCGCCATCGCCGTTGCCGTGCCCGCCGTTCCAGTACCCGTAGCCATGGTTCCAGCCGTGGTGGTACCCGCCGAACTGGTCACCTGGAGGGCTCGTCGGAGGTGCGGAGCTCTCGCCGGCAGCTGACGGCGTCGGATCAGGTTTAGCCGATCGGGTCACCGCCGGAGCAGCCGTGTGGTGTCCGGCCAGCTCGCCAGCTGCCAGAGACGCGCCTAGCGCCACGGCGGCCACAGTCACGAGGAGGATCGCTACCGGGCCGCGCGCGCGGCGACGACGCCGGGCAGCGCGCTCCCTGTAAGGAGGCACTGGGAGCAGGGCAGTATGGCCGGACGCGAGCGGCGACACGTCATCGATGAAGTAGGCGGCGTCATCCGTGTCGGCCAGCGGCTGGAGCATCCAGAAAGCCTGGTCAGCGGTCAGGCGCTGCTGTGGATCTTTGTCCAGCAGCCCGCTAATCACCGGCCAGAGTGGTCCGGCTCGGGATGGTATGTCCGGATCATCAGTGAGCACCGCTGCCAGGACAGCCGTAGAGCCGTTGCGGTCGAAGGGATCCCGGCCCTCGACGGCCGCGTAGAGCGTCGCGCCCAGCGACCAGAGGTCGGCGGCTCGGCTGGCCGGCTCGCCGCGAGCGCGCTCCGGGGACATGTAGGCGGGTGACCCGATGATCAGGCCCGACCTGGTGACGTGGGGGCTGTCATCGGTAACCGCCAGGCCGAAGTCGGCGAGGAATACCTGGTTGTCCGGTCCGAGCAAGATGTTGGCCGGCTTCACGTCGCGGTGCAGAACGCCCGCCGAGTGCGCGGCCTGAATCGCCGCCAGGACGCTGAGTCCGACCCGGGCCGCATGACCTGGCGAGAGCGGGCCTGACCTGTGGATTACGTCGTCAAGCGACGGGAACGGCACCAGTTGCATGACGAGCCACGGTCTGCCGTCCTGCTCCAGGATGTCGAATACCCCAACGATGTTCTCGTGGGTGAGTCGCGCCGCCGTCCGCGCTTCGCTGATCGAGCGCTCGCGCAGGGCGTTCCACTCCGAGTCGTCGAACTCGGGCGGCCTGACGGTCTCCTTGATCGCCACATCACGGTTGAGCAGCTCATCAACGGCTACCCACACGACACCCATGCCGCCGCGGCCGATAACGCCCCGCAGGCGGTACCGGCCGGCGATCAGGTCGCCGGGCTGAGCAGGATCCATTCGGCTTGCGCTACCCCGTTCGGTGGGCCCTAATGCCGGCTCACTGTGATGAGCGCAGCATCTGCAGGGCATCAGAGTACCCCGCGCGGTGACTGTGACCAGCGAAGATACCTGGCCTGACCCACCTCGCCCCTAGGCGATCAAGATCATTATGGACACTAGCCGCGGGCCTGACGTGCCCGGGACGCTAATGCTGGTGCCAGTGATCGTGGTACCGGCGGCCGTCGGACTGCCAGTAACGCCGCGCATTGCGGCGGAACCGGGATGCCGCGAAGACCCCGGCCACGCAGACTACTAGCCAGAACAGCAAGATCAGCTTGAGGAAGGCCATGACCACGAGCCCGGCGCTCGGCAGCACTATCACTGCGAGAAGCAGGATCACTGCCAGTGGCAGGAGGCGTGGTCCGCGCGCGAAGCCATGGACCGGGCGATATGTCCAGTCCGGCGTAGTCTGCCCGGTCTGCGGCCCCACCTGAGTCGGCTCGGGCAGATCGGCCATGACAGCACGCAGGTCCCCGACTGTCTTGGCGTTCAGTGCCGCGGCGACTCGCTCGTCCAGTTCGTCGGACGTGAGGCGGCCCGCCGCGAAGTGCTCGCGTAGCCGTTCCGCGACTTGTTCACGGTCGGCGTCTGAGACCCTCATGTATTCGTGCATTGCACTGCCCCGTATTTCCTAGTTGTCCTGCTCGGTGTGCCCTGCGGCCGTATGGTCATCGGCGAGGATCCGGTAAAGCTCACGCCGAGTCCGTTCAAGCAACTGCTCGGCCGCGTGGACCTGTGCAGGAGTCCCGGCATGGGCTAGCTGGACGATTCCGCTGCCCAGGCGTGCCGCCTCGGCGAACAGGCCGGGCACTTCCCAAGCCTCCTGCTGCTTAGATGATTCCCAGGCACCGCGTGCCATCTCCGGATTGGCCGCCACATAATCGCGGCCGGCCTCTGTCAGGCTGAATACGCGGCGGCCGCCTGACTTCTCATCTGCGATCAGCCCTTCGTCCGCTAGCTGGGAGAGCGCCGGATATACGGACCCTGGGCTCGGCCGCCAAGCGCCACCACTACGCTCGGCAATCTCGGACATAATTTGGTAGCCATTGAGGGGCCCCTCGCGCAGCAGCGCCAGGATCGCCGCGCGTACGTCACCCCTGCTTGCCTTCGGGCCCGGTGGGACCGGGGGACCTGGCCACCAGCCTCCGCGAGATCCGGCGAACCCGCCGCCCCAGTGACCGCCACGCCAGTGGCCTGCGTCGCTGCGGCCGCCGAAGTCCCACGGACCACCGTGGTGACCCTCGGCCTTGGCCCTGATGGCCTCCCGGACCTGCGCGAACACATTACTGAGAACCTCGCAGGGCCCGAAGGCTGTTCCCGCTGTCATCCGCCCGCCGCCAATCTCTCGCGATACGATCACGATATATCGATAGCGTACGTCGCGAGGAATCAGAAGACAAGCCATATCTCGACTCGCCGGTGAGGCGCGGTGAGGCGTGTGCTGCCTGGTCGGGGAAGCCCAGTGAGGCAGCGTTGCCGGTGAGGGCTGCCCATGTGCCGCCGTCGGGCCGTCGCCGTGTCCGCCAGGCGTAGCAGGCGTAGGCCATAGCCGCGAGGAACGCGATTCCGGCCAGCATGAAGCAGTTCGCCGTCAGTGTCGTCAGCCCGTGGAAGCCGTATTGCGCGTTGTCGCCAGGGTGCGGTGTCCACCACATCGGGGCGAGCACGAACAACAGGTAGCTGCTTGCTGCTGCAGCCCGGCTGGCAGTGCCACCACGCAGCAGCACGATCAGTGCGGGCATGATCCAGTCCCAGTGATGAGTCCACGAGACTGGCGAAATCAGCAGGCCAGTCGTGCCGGTGACCGCTGCCGCGCCGAGCCAGTCGTCATGTCGGGCGAGCGAGGTTGCCACAGCTAGCCCGAGCACGCCGACGATGAGCTCGACCGCCAGGTACCAGGTTCCGACGTGGCTGACGCCGCCGAGGATCCTCGCGGCTGCCGCGTCCAGCGACTGATTGCTGATGTAGGTGACGCGGACCCGCGACTTCAAGCAGCACAACGGCGCAAGCCAGCTTCTGCGCCCGCCGAGTCCGCAGCATCTTCTCCAGCAGCACGCGCAGTGTTCCTGCAGGCTGCGGCTCCGCTGGCTGCGGCTCGGCTGGCTTCAACTGGGACGGCGAGAGCTCAACTGCAAGGGCGTCAAGATTGGCCGCGCAAGCTGGCGGCGAAGCGCCCGCGCGGTCCATAGGCCCAGCTTGCTCGCGCCAAACCGCTAGCGCATCCGGGAAAGCCCCTCACTCATCCTAGGGAAATGCGCATGCAGATAGGGGTCGGAAGGACCGCAGCGCGGGTCGAGCTGAACTCCTGACAGTGCGGAAATCCAGGCACTGCAACGGCCAGCAAGCGCGTGATTTGGCCCACCGCATCACGCTACGTCGCTAAGCTGTTACTCTCAGTCTTTGGCGCTCGGGGTGTGCGCCGGAGTATGGGGGTTGATTGTGACCGGTTGGTTGCTCGGGGAACTCCGAGCGGACGGTCTTTCCGCGGGCGACATACGGCGGCTATCGGATCTGGCCGCCTATCGCGAGGCCGTCGCCGACGTGATCGCCGAATTGGCGGGACCTCGCGGCGAGTGCCCGAAGAAGGCCGTGGCCGAACGGATCCTGACCCGGCGACTGTCAGAGCCGGAGTTCGCGATGATTCTCTCCGCGACACCCGCGGGCGAGGACGCGGCCGTCCGCCGGGTGCTGCGCGAGGTCAGGTCTTACCAGTACGCCGCGCGCAGTTCCGCACGGAACCTGGCCGCCATGATCCGCATCGCGCTGCTTGCTCAGATCGACGTGCTCTGGTGGGGTCACCTGTCTCCCTATCCGTCCGACGCGGACGTCTATGGCTCGGCTGACCTGCTGGACCTGGACGGACTGCGGCGCGACGGCATGCTCCTGTTCCACTACCGCCGCCAGGCGTCGACGCTCGTGGCAAGGGCGGCCCGCGCGGCGGAGCGGAAAGCGGCGCCTGGCCGGGCACCCCAGACCGCTGGCCTGCGGTTCGCCTACGCCCGGCCGGAGCTGATCGTTCTGCTGAACCAGATCGCGGCCGACTTCGCGGACCTCGCGCCGCCGGGCACGCCGCCGCTATGGGTGACCAGCCTCGTTCGCAGCGTCACGCATCAGCATCACTTGCGGGATCTCGGTTACGCCGCCTTGCTGCCGAGCGCGCACTGCGTCGGGTTCGCGGCGGACATCGAGATGACCTGGTTCCGGCAGTTCGCGGCTGAGGAGGCGCTGCAGCGCGTGCTGCTCGAGCGGCAGCATGCCGGCGAGCTCAACGTCATCGATGAGGGCCAGGCCTGGCACGTCTGCGTGCAGCCGGGAGCAGGCCACGCGCTCCGCCTGCTCCCCGGTCACCGCAACGGCGGCTGAGCGGATGTGCGGAATCGCGCTGATCGCAGGCGGGGAGCCGGACGCTGGCCTGTTCGACCAAATGCTCCGCGCCCTCGCGCCGCGCGGCGAGAGCGAGGAGACGGTCTGTGACAGCCAGCTTCTCGCGGGCGTCCAACGGCTCAAGATCATCGACCGGGAACGTGCAGTGCAGCCCTGGCTGTCCACCGACGGCCGCTGGTTGCTGTGCTACAACGGCGAGATTTTCAACTACCGCGAGTTGCGCGCCGAACTGATCGGCCACGGCCGGCTACTCCGTAACGAGAGCGACACCGAGCTTGTGCTCGAGGCCTTCAGCGAGTGGGGAGAGCACGCGGTCGGCAGGTTCCGCGGCGAGTTCGCGCTGGTCATCGCGGACCGTACAGCGGGCCGGATCTACCTGGCTCGCGACCCCGTCGGGGTGAAGCCGCTGTACTGGTCGTGGCGGGACGGCCAGCTGTGTGTGGCGTCGGAAGTTAAGGCACTGGTGCCGGCGGGCTCGCCGGTATCGGAAGTGCCGCCCGGGCATCACGGCTGGGCTGAGCCGGCCCGCAATGCCGGACCGGACCTCCGGCCGTACGTCGATGTCACCCGGCTTGGCGAGGATCAGCCACCGATCGAGGATCCGGCCGAAGCGGCAAAACTGCTGCGCCTGGCCGTCGAGGACAGCATCCGGGTCAGGATTGACACGGACCTGACGGTCGGCGTGATCTTGTCCGGCGGCCTGGACAGCTCGATCGTGCTAGCCAACGTCCAGGCGATGCACCCGGACTGCGTGGCGCTGACCATCGGCGCGGCCGGAAGTGACGACCTGGCGTACTCACGTCGCCTGTGCGCTGAGTTCGGAGTCCGGCACGAGGTCATCGACGTCCACCGCAGGGACATCAGGGCAGCCAGTATCCGAACCGCAATCCGGATGTCCGAACTCACCGAGTACGGCGACATCATCAACGCTGTCGTGTCGGTACCGCTGTTCGCCCGGGCGCACGAGCTTGGCCTCAAGGTCGTGCTCACCGGTGACGGGTCAGACGAGCTATTCGCCGGCTATCCGATGTACGAGCAGGCAGGCGAGATTGCGTCTCGGCAGTTGTTCCTCCACATGATCCGGAACCTGCACCGGACCGAACTGCAGCGCGTCGACCGGGTCAGCATGGGCCACGGCGTGGAGGCTCGGGTTCCCTACCTTGACCCGGACGTGGTCGAGCTGGCTATGCGGCTGCCGCTCGGCCTGAAGGTCCGCGACGGCCAGGAGAAGTGGATCATGCGGCGGGCATTCGCGGACGTGCTGCCGGGCTACATCCTGCGTCGGCCCAAGAACCCGATGTCGCATTCTTCCGGGCTGCACGAGCGCGCCCGGCTGTACCGGGCGCTGTTCGCCCGGATGCACTCGTCGTTCGGCTACGGCCTGCTCGAGCCAGTCCGTCGCGACTTCTCGTTCGTCCTCGGCCAGTGTGACCTTGATCTCGACCGGGCTACCGCCGCGTCGACGCTGCGGCACGATTACACGACAGCCGAGCATGCGCGTGACCTGGCGGGCGCACTGCGCTGGAACGCGGCCGCGGCTCTGGGCCTGCGGGGCAGCCAGGCGCGGCACCGGCGGAATCCGGCGGGCATGCGTCGCCGCGCTTAGCCAGCCCGAAAATGGACATCTGTTATAAGGCGCCTCGGAGCCGGGCGCGCCGTGGGGGCCGGTGACCTGGACAAACGAGGCGCAGATGACTGAGCCAGGAGGTTTGTCGTGGAAGTGAACGTGGCCCTGTCGTTGCCGCGGGACGTGGCCAGCGTCCCGGTCACCCGGCAGGTTCTGGATTCCTGCCTGGAGCGGCTCGGCGTGACGCCCGAGACCCGCGCCGACATCGCGCTAGCACTGAGCGAGGCCTGCGCCAACGTTATCCGGCACGCAGGCCCCGGCCATGAGTACGAGGTCATCGCCACCACCACTGACGGCCGGTGCGTCATCGAGGTCGTCGACAGCGGCAGCCGCGATGGAAACAAGCTCCCGCTCCAGCAGGACATATCCGAGCAGGCCATGCCCGAGCACGCTATGCCAGAACACGCTATGCCGGAACACGGGCGGGGTCTGGAGATCATCGACGCAGTCACTGACGAGTTGTCGCTGACGGGCAGCGGTCCGGCCGGTACCACGGTTCATTTCGAGAAGGTACTGAACTGGATACCGGGTGCGCCCGCGGAGCAGCTGTCAGCGGCCGGCCAGTTAAGGCTGCGGAGCCTCAGCTGCGACGGGTACGGCCAGCAGCCCAGGCGAGAATAAGCAGCACCACGCCTACGACGAACGAGACAGCTGCCCGCACTGTGTGCGAGCCCTTGTGGTGACTGCCCACCAGGAAGTGGACCGAGTTCAGCGCACCGGCGATGTACAGCACGCCAACGATGATCGCCAGGACCCCGAGAATCCCGAGCACGATAGCCAGTAGCCGGCTACTCGACCTGCCTGGTGCGCTCACGGCAGTGGTTTGACTCACTGATTCCTCCGGCATAGTTCATGTTTGGTTGCCTACGCGGCCGCCTCCGGGCCTGTGTGGCTACCGGTAGCTTTCCATGAACCGAGGAGCCAGGCTGGCCTTATCTCGTATCAAGGTAGCCGATATCGCGCACATCTATGATCTGCAACTGCGCGCCGTAGTCGGCGGAAGTCTACCCTCGGGGAGCGACTGGGCGTGCGCCGGACTGGTTAGCACTGAATGTCCTCAGGTGACTGGGCACTGGCCGAAGCCGAACCGGTTGCCGCGGTGACTGAGACAGTCTGGCCGCACGCCGAGGATCCGTTAATCGCGATGAAGATCACACCCTCGGACTGACCGCCGGCCGGGATCGGATCGTGGCGGCAGCGCGCTCCGGACGCCGTTGCCTTACACGTCCAGGCATCCTGGCCCCACTGGCCCTCGCTGGCTTGGTAGCCGCCACCGCCGTAGCCGCCACCCCCGCCGTATCCGCCACCGTTGCCATTGCCCCCGCCGTTGCCCTGCGGCCAGCTATAGAGCGAGCTGCCAGCAGGTAGCGCCACGGAGACAATGAGCGCTCTGGTCTTCGCCGAGCCGGTGTCGCTCACCTTGAAGACCACCACGGAGTTATGGTGACCGCCGTAGACGTCGACAGCCGCCGCGAGCCGGACCTTAGAAGACGGACTCGGATGGCTATTCCCTGACGGCTGGGCCGGGCTGATTGACCCTGGCAGGCTGGCCGGCGGGGCGGCCGGCGTGTTGCGCTTCACTTTTGCCCGCACCACCACTGGTGGCTTGGTCGACCGCGCCGGGGAGGCCGAGGGCTCTGCGGCAGTTGTCGGCGCTTGCAGCGAGGCCTGGGCCTTGTCCGCGGGCTTTAGCGGCGTGCCATGGCCGGAAAGCGAGACGGCCACGGCGATAGCGCCGAGCACTAGCACGGCCGCACCGCCCGCAGCCAGCCAGCGCAGCGGCCGTGCGGTATCCCGGACCACTGCGACCGGTCGCAGCCAGGCGGTTATGCCTGCGGCGGCGCTGGCAGTTGCCTCGGCCACGGGTGCAGCGGCAGTGTCCGCGGTGGCGGTCCCTGCCAGGTAATAGGCTGCCGAGTCGCCTAGGAATACTGGGGCGACCATGGCTCGCAGCGGCAGGCTTACGTCCGACAGTTCGGCGAAGACCGCGCGGCAGTTGTCGCACTGGCTCAGATGCTCCGTCACCGAAGCGCTGTCGGGCCCGGACACGGCATCCCGAATGAAGGAGCCGAGCCTGACGGCTACGGCGGCGCATTCTGCGCTGGCGACACCGGAGGCGTACATCTGCAAGTAGGCCCGCGTAAGGCCATCTCTAGCCCTGCGCCTGAGTGCCGTTACGCCGTTGCGGTTGAGCCCGAGCAGCGGTCCGACCTCAGCCGTGCTCGCCCCTTCTATCTCGGTGTGCCAGAGGACCGCCATCCAGCGCTCGGGCAGTGACATGAAAGCACGCACGATGAGCGGGTCGTCAAGGCTGGCAACGGCAAGGTCGAGGTACGGCTCGCCGGGATCGGGCACGTTATCGCCGGTCGTCTCCCGCGAGTGTGCCTGCTCCCGCGACTGCCGGCGGGCGCAAACTCGGCGCAAGGCGGTTAGCAGATATGGCCGGAACGCATCGGCTGGGCCGCTGCCACGCTGTGTGACGTCAAGCAGCCGGTCGAATGTCTCGGCGACGACCTCGTCGACTTCGTCGACGCTCACGACAAGATCGCGGGCAAGGCGACGAGCGGCTTGTTCGTGCCGCTGATAAAGAACCTGGAACGCTGCGGTCTCTCCCGCGCATACCTTGTTAAGAAGTTTCGCGTCATCTGCGCTGAGCATGGCGCGCTCTTCGTCCGTCACTAGCTCCCGCCCCACGGTTTACGTCCTAGTGCGCAATAGAATCATGGCGGTTATCGCGCCATCGCGCGGCGGAATCGCAGGTATGAAGCCGGCGTGTCCGGTTCTTCGGAGGCGGCCTGAGTGAGCCCGGTACCGCACCTGACCCCGGCAGTTATCACGGTCGTTATCGGGCTGGGGCGCTGCACGCTAGCTGGAACGCGATCGCCAGACAGGTGCATGACCGGGTCTTAAGGTCCTCGCCTTACCAGTGGTCGCGGTGCACCACCTCGTCGAAGGGCCGCCGGCCCGGCCGGCGGACGGGCGCCAGCGGCCGGTCCGCTGGGTAACCCAGCGAGAGCAGCAGCACCCAGGTCCGGTCTTCGGGCAGCCCGAGCAACCGGCGGGCCAGTCCGATGTCGGTAACCCCGGCGTGGCAGCTGCCGATCCCGAGGTCTGCTGCCGCCAGCGCCATGCTCATCGTGGCCTGGCCGAGATCAAACTGGGCGCGCCGGAACTCGTTGTCCTCGGCTGGCGCGATGATCGCGATCGTTGCGGCCGAGCCCGCCACGTGGTGAGCTCCGTAGAAGACCTGCGAGAGGTCCTGAAGCTGTGCGCGGTCGGTTACGACGACGAAGTCCCACGGCTGCCAGTTCTGCGAGGAAGGCGAACGGCGGCCCGCCTCGAGAATCTGATCGAGGTCCTCGGGCCGGATGGGCTGGTCGGCGAAGGCGCGGACGTTGCGCCGAGAGGTAATGGCATCCCATGTTTGCATGCAGCGGACAATAGCCCTCGTGCCGCGGCAGTTAACAAGCCCCTGGTAGCCGGATAGCAGCGCCTGTCGGCAGGGTAATAGTCGTAGCGAGGGGCCTGACCTCGGGGGACGGGCCTGGTCAGGCGCAGGTGGATTCGTCGGGGGAGTGGCATTAGATGGACCTGGTAATTGTTTTCCTCGTGCTTTGCGCTATTGCCTGGCTGCGGAAGTTAACGGCAGGGGAAGGTGCGGGTCAGTACCTCGCAAGGGTTGGTTCGTTAACTGCGCGTGCTGACGGCGACGCGGCCCGTGGTGGCGCGGCCGTGCTTCGGCGTCTGCCCGGATACGGTGTCAGTCGTGCCAATGAAGCTCGCCCTGGTTATCCGCGCTGACCTGGGCATGGGACGCGGCAAGATAGCCGCACAGGCGGCGCACGCCGCAGTTGCTGCCGCACTGGCCGCGATCGGGACTGCCGACTTCCGCGCCTGGCTGAGTGACGGTCAGCCCAAGGTTGTCTTGCGGGCGGCAGGCGAGGAGCACCTGGCTGCCATCGCGGAGCAGGCGAGTGCCGCCGGGCTGCCCGTCCAGGTCATCCACGACGCGGGCCGGACGCAGATCGCGGAGGGGACGCCCACCTGCTGCGCTGTCGGGCCGGCGCAGGACCGCCGAATCGACGCCGTCACCGGAGAACTGAGTTTGCTGTGAGTGCTGCCGAGGCTGTGAGTGTTCGCGCCGGTGTGAGTGACAGCGTTGCTGTGAACGCCGGGCGCCGTGGCCGGCGACTCAGTGCTTGATGAGCGTTTTGGAGATTTTGGCCAGATACGAATTGGCCTCATCGAGATCGAAGCGATCCGGGTCAAAGTCGGCTGGCGATGAGATGCCGAGCCAGAACAGCATCTGCGCGTGGTTGTCGTGCCGCGGGTTGGCCAGAGTGTTCAGAAGCTCGTAGTAGCCCCAGATTCCGCCGCAATCCTCGGGCGGGCAGGCTCGCTTGCCGCGGATGCAGCGGGGGTAAGCGATACCCTGCTCTGCTGGCTGCACCGCTTCGACGACGATGTCGTGGTCCCATCCGTCGCCGAAGTCATATTCGTACCGCAGCTTGTCGCCGGGCCAGTCGGCCACTGCCGACAGCTTCTTGTGCGCGGCGCTGCGGATCTCGAGGTCAGGGTCTGAGCTGCCATACCGGCCTGCGGATGTCTCGAACACCCACAGATGGCAGTCTTCCCAGCCGAATCCGAGCTGGATGACCGAGTGCAGCCCGGCCAGCGTGATGTCAGACGGCACTTCGAACCGGCGCCAGATCGGCGGCTTGCTGCCGCGCAAGGTGACCTTAAGCCGGTGAACGTTCCGGGCCGTGGCCGGCCGGCGGGCAGCCGGAGTCCGGCTGGACCCGTCCGGGCTGTGCTGGCTCTGACTGTCTTTGGTGCGACTGGGCTTGTCCGTCTCGGTCGGCAGCGGTAGCTGCTCTACCCTGGCCCTGAGCAGGTCAATGTAGTTCTCGACGTCCTCCGCCTGCTCCGGGTCTTCCGGACATGGCGGTCTGGACAACGCAGCGGCCAGGATCTGCCTGGCTTGCGCGCCGTCGAGCTCGCTGAACATCAGATCCGGCTGTGTGCCGATCTTGCGATAGTGGTCGCGCAAGCTGGTTGTGTAGTCGACCGGGTAGCAGTCCTTGATGCCGCCGCCGAGGACATAGTCGATCAGCACCGCGATCGCGTGCTTCTTCCGCCCGTAGCTGTAGGGGATGACGATCGAGCGCTGCTCGCCGTAAATGTCCGCGTAGCTGAAGCAAGCGCCAGGCTCGGGCGTGCCGAGGCCCGCGGCCCATGGCAGATCGGGCTGGCCGGCGGCCACCAGCTGGCCCGCGGTATCCGCCGCGATCTCGCGGGTCGCGGCCGGCCCGACCGCCGCCAGCACGCGGGCCATCGCCAGTGCCGCCGGGCCCTGGTGGTCTGGCAGTTGCCGGATGACATCACGGAGGACATCGGCTACATCCAGGTCGGGCGGTGCGGCCCGGCGCAACTCCCCGACGAACTCGCTGCCGCAGATCTCGGCGTCGAGCTGGTCAGAGCCAGGTTCGAGGAGCGGAGCGAACCAGCCCAGCATCCCGGAGAACGAGTCCGCCTCGTCGGGCATCAGCCCGGCACCGCTCAGCCGGCCCATGGCCTCCTCCGCGGTGGCCGCGCTCTCGATGAGCCTGA
>Ga0335072_10012745_pt1 | contig 12002 bp, 10 predicted proteins | sample Lox_Sample_21_FD_206725 | JGI IMG/M metagenome (GOLD analysis project Ga0335072, IMG submission 206725) | Soil microbial communities from Loxahatchee National Wildlife Refuge, Florida, United States - Lox_Sample_2.1 | ecosystem: Environmental > Terrestrial > Soil > Wetlands | place: USA...
ACATCGCCCCACCGGTCGAGCATCTCGGCAGTCGCCTCGCGCACGCGGTCGGTGTGCGCCAGCTCGCGGGCGCTGCGGCGGATAGCCCGCAACGCAGCCTCGTGGAGCGAGACGTGCTCCGCCTCCGCCAGCGCCTTCAGCAAGGCGCTGTCTTCGTCGTCGAGCCGCAGATTCAGCGCCGTGACCGCATAGTACCAAAGTGGTACCACGTCGACCGCCGGCCCGCTTTCGCAGGCTTCCGGGTGTGCCGCGCCGGTAACTGTCTGTAGGGATGCGTTGGCGTTCGCCGGGCGCGGCAGCGGGTCAGCATCGCCCTGTGCAGCTGGGGTTGGTGGCCTGCGGCAGCGGGCGTCACGTCGCTCACGGAGGCTGTGACTAGCGCGTCTCGGGCAGAACCACGCCTGGGGCAACAGCCGCGTGCGCCAGCCCGCAGAGCAGGGCGCCGACACCAGCGGCGACCGTGCCAGCCCGCAGAGCGCTGTGCGGACACCAGCGCGGCAACTGCCTTAGCTAGACAACTCCGCGAGCGTGCGCTCGGCCTCAGCCAGCCAGGACTTGCGAGCCTCGATGGCCTCCTGGGCCTGTTGCCGGGCCCTCTGGTCGCCGTTGGCTTCGGCTTTGGCGAGCTGGCGTTCGAGCTGACTGATGGCCGAGCGGATCTGGTCAACGGTGCCCCGAGCCCGCGACAACGCCTCTGGATTGGTGCGGCGCCAGTGCGAGTCCTCGGCCTTGCGCAGCGCGTCTTCGACCTTGCGGAGGCCGCCTTCCAGTCGCTCCTGGGAGTCGCGCGGCACCGCGCCCGCCCGTTCCCAGCGCTCCAGGATGCCCCGCAGCGCCGCTCTCGCGGCCCGCGCGTCCGTGGCCGGCAGTAGCTTCTCAGCCTCGGTCAGCAGCTGCTCCTTGACGACGACGTGCTCGCGCAGTTCCCGGTCCTTGGCATCGAGGACATCCGAGCGCGCCTTGAAGAACGCGTCCTGCGCGGTCTTGAACCGGCTCCACAGCTCGTCCTCGGCCGTACGGTCCGCCCGGCCCGCCTGCTTCCAGGAGCGCATGAGCTCCCGGTATGCACTCGCCGTGGGACCCCAGTCCGTCGAGGATGAGAGCTCCTCTGCGCGGGTAACCAGCTCCTCCTTCCGGGTGCGGATGGACTCCCGCTCCTCCTCCAGGGTGGCGAAATAAGCCTTGCGCCGCTTCGCGAAGCTGTTCCTGGCCGCCGACAGCCGCTTCCACAGCGCGGCCTCGGCAGTCCGGTCTCCGCGCGGTGCGGTCTTCCACTCCTCAAGCAGCTGTCGCATGCGCTCGCCACTGGCCTTCCAGTGAGTGGCTTCGGCAGCGAGCCGCTCGGCCTCGGCGACGATCCGCTCCTTGATCTCGTGCGCAGTCGTCCTGGCCTGCTCGCGGGCGGCCCTGTGCTCCTCACGCCGAACCTCTAGGGTTCCGGACAAGGCCTCCAGGCGCGAGATCAGGCCGTCCAGATCGCCGATGGCGTGTGCTCCGGTCACCGCCACCGTCAGCTTGGTGATCGTGGCTTTGGCCTGACCAGCCGACAGGTCGGTACTGGACATGCGTTGCTCGAGCAGGCTGATCTCCGTCTCCAGCGCGTCGAACTTGCGCTTGAAGAACGCCAGCGCCTCGTCGGGACTGCCCGCCTGCCACGAGCCGATCTCGCGCTCGCCGTCGGCTGTTCGGACGTAGACAGTCCCGTCTTCGGCTACCCGGCCCCACGGGTCGCTTGCGGTGCCCACCGCGTACCTCCTGCTCGGTACCTGACCAGCTAAGCCAATCAGGTCTTAGTGATCGTCACGCTGTCAATCTGGACCTTCTCCTTGGGGTGTCCGTCGCCGGTTCCGTTGGAGTTGTCGCTGCCCGCTTTGGCCACCTTCTGGATGATGCTGAGGCCGCTCGTGATCGTGCCGAACGGCGTGTAACTGGCTGGCAGGTCGGTGTTCTTGTAGACGAAGAAGAACTGGCTGCCATTGCTGTCAGGCTGGCCGGTGTTAGCCATCGCCACCGAGCCGGCCGGGTAGAGGGCTTCCTTCTGGCCGCTCACCGTCACCTGCTTGAGCGAGCTCAGGTTCTCGCTGTTGAAGACGTAGCCGGGGCCACCGTCGCCGGTGCCGGTCGGATCGCCGCACTGCAGGACGTAGATGCCCGTGGTTACCAGGCGGTGGCAGTGCGTGTTGTTGAAGTAGGCCTGGTCCGCTAGCGAGACGAACGAGTTCACCGTGCACGGCGCCGCGCTGGCCAGCTTGATCCTTATGACGCCGCGGTTAGTCGTGAACTTGGCGGTGTAGGTCGCGCTGGTATCGGGTTTGGCCGGCGGCAGCGACACCTTCCTGGCCGCTGTCCCGCTCTTGGTGTAGACGCACTTGCCGTCGACCATGGCCGCGGTAGAGGTCGGCGACGGGGTGGCGGATGCGGAGGCTGACGGGGTCACCGACGGGCTGGTCGTGTTGGAAGCGGCCGGCTTGCTGGCCGAGGCGGGCGTTGAACTGAAGACTCCAGCTATCGCGGACGCGCCTACGCCTACGCCTACGACAAGGACGGCCACGATGATGCTGACCGACCACTGCCGCGCTCGCCTGGCCTGCTGAGTCCGCCGCTGCATGCGGCGCTCGTGAGCCTGCCTGGCAAGCTGGCGCTGACGTTCCCTTTTGGTCGCCACCCGTGCAATCCTCCTGCTCATCCGCAGTTTCCTGCGGTCTGCGTGGTCTGGCAAACGGGCCGCCCGCCAGGGCACCGGCCCCAGGGCAGCGCGCTGCGAAACTTCGCGAATCGTACCGTTGCGTCGGTAATTTTAATGCCGTCGTTACACTTCGAGTCCCAACCGCTCCCAACTCGTGTCCTGACCGGACGTAGCACCTGGCCAGCGCGGGCCTGGCCAGCGATTCTCGGTAGCCTGGATGCACGCGTCGCGAGCGGACCGGCTGACCCTGCCGCCAGTGGCGGGCGGCCGGTTCCAGCCGACTTTCAGGAGGCACAGTGCTGATTGCCGGGTTTCCCGCTGGGTCGTTCGCGGCTAACTGCTACGTGGTGGCAACCGGGCCGGGCTCAGAGTGCCTGATCATCGACCCCGGCCAGGACGCCGAGCAGGGCATCGACGAAATCATCGAGCAGTACCGGCTGAGGCCCGTCGCAGTGCTGGCCACCCACGGGCACGTAGACCACATCTGGTCAGTGGCGCCGGTCTGCGGTGCGAAGGGGATACCGGCCTACATTCACCCAGCCGACCGCGCGCTGCTGTCCGACCCTGGCAAGGGCCTCGGTCTCGGGGCTGGCCAGCAGCTTTTCGGAGGGCTGACGTTCACCGAACCGGATCACGTGCTCGAGCTGACGGACGGGATGACGCTCCGGATGTGCGGCCTTGAGCTCGTGGTAGACCACGCACCCGGCCATACGCCGGGGTCAGTGACGTTCAGGCTGCCCGGCGCCGGCGAGCCCGGGACGCTGTTCAGCGGGGACTTGCTGTTCGCGGGGTCGATCGGCCGGACCGATCTGCCGGGCGGGGACTACGACACGATCCTGACTAGCCTGGCACGAGTCTGCTTGTCGCTGCCCGACGAGACCGTTGTGCTCGCTGGGCACGGACCGCAGACGACGATCGCGACGGAGCGGGCACATAACCCGTTCCTGGCCGGGCTGACCCCGGTCAGGGGGCCGGTAACCGGGTTGTGAGACAACTGACCAGGCCGGCGGAGCAGCCACTAGCTACCGGGACCTGGCCCGATGGCTGAGAGGCTTGGGTGGGCGGGCCCGGCCGGCGGTAACTGACCGGCGGTAGCTTGCCGGCAGTAACTGGCCGGTTTGGGTCGCTGGCAACTGACTGGCGGGAGCGGGTGACTGGCGCGGAGGTGCCCGTTCCCGGTCGTTAAGGTCTTGACGTTCGGCTGAGATGACGAGAGAGAGGCTGGGCTAGCGATGATCCGCAGCCACGATGCGGGCAGCCTGCGGGCGTCTGACGCGGGCGAGCAGGTGCGGCTGGCCGGGTGGGTGGCGCGGCGTCGTGATCACGGCGGCGTCGTCTTCATCGACCTGCGTGACGGCAGCGGGATCGTGCAGGTCGTGCTGCGCCAGGAGGACGTGGCGCACGATCTGCGGGCCGAGTTCTGCGTCCTGGTGACCGGGACCGTCCAGCGGCGGCCGGCCGGGAACGAGAATCCCGAGCTGGCCACCGGCGAGGTCGAAGTGGCAGCGACCGGGCTCGAGGTGCTGTCGCAGGCCGACCCGTTGCCGTTCCCTATTGAGGGCGGCGCTGAGCTGAGCGAGGAAGTCCGGCTCCGGTACCGGTACCTGGACATCCGCCGGGCTGACATGGCGGCTGCGCTGAGGGCCAGGTCAAAGGCGGCCTACCTGGTCAACGACGTGATGAACGCGCACGGATTCGTGAACGTGGAGACGCCGTTCCTGACCCGATCCACGCCCGAGGGCGCGCGGGACTTCCTGGTGCCCGTGCGGCTGCGGCCGGGTCACTGGTACGCGCTGCCCCAGTCGCCCCAGCTGTTCAAGCAGCTGCTGATGATCGCCGGGATGGAGCGGTACTTCCAGCTCGTGCGGTGCTTCCGGGACGAGGACTTCCGGGCCGACCGGCAGCCGGAGTTCACCCAGATCGATATCGAGATGTCGTTCGTGACCAGGGCAGACGTGATCGAGGTGGCCGAGCGCCTGGTGTCCAGACTGTGGGCCGAGATCGCGGGCTTCGAGGTCGCATTGCCGATCCCGCACATGACCTATGCCGATGCGATGGCGAAGTACGGATCGGACAAGCCAGACCTAAGGTTCGGGAACGAGCTTGTCGACCTCACCGACTTCTTCGCCCAGACTGAGTTCCGGGTGTTCCAGGCGCCGCATGTCGGCGCGGTGGTGATGCCGGGCGGCGGTTCCCAGACGCGGAGGGAGCTCGACGGCTGGCAGGAATGGGCCCGCTCGCGCGGTGCGCGCGGGCTCGGCTACGTGCTGATCGGCGCGGATGGCGAGGTTTCCGATTCCGGGCCGGTGGCCAGGCACCTGTCGCAGGCAGAGCGGGCCGGGCTGCCTGCGGCGGCCGGGGCAGCGGCCGGTGACGCGGTGTTCTTCGCGGCCGGCCCGGCGAACGAGGCGCGCGGGCTCCTCGGGGCCGCCCGGCTGGAGATCGGGGATCGGTGCGGGCTGATCGACCCGTCCGCCTGGGCGTTCACCTGGATCGTGGACGCGCCGATGTTCGAGGACGATGGCGAGGGCGGCTGGACTGCCGTGCACCACCCGTTCACGTCGCCGCTGCCGGAGTGGACGTCGAAGTTCGCGTCCGAGCCGGGCGGGGCACTGGCGGACGCCTACGACATCGTCTGCAACGGCACCGAGATCGGCGGCGGCTCCATCCGGATCCACCGCTCAGACGTGCAGCAGCAGGTGTTCGACGTGATCGGGCTGTCGCGGGACGAAGCGACATCGCAGTTCGGCTTCCTGCTGGACGCGCTGCGATTCGGGCCGCCACCGCACGGGGGGATTGCCTTCGGCTGGGACCGGCTCATGATGCTGCTGACCGGGCGGGAGTCGATCAGGGAGGTGATCGCGTTCCCCAAGGCCGCTTCCGGGCACGACCCGCTCACCGGCGCGCCGACGGCGATCACTCCGCAGCAGCGCAAGGAGGCCGGGATCGATGCGATTCCCGCTGAGCGCCCGGAAGGCACTGGCGGTCAGCCTCCCGGCGGCACCGGCGTGCATGTGCCCGATGGCTCGGGCGGGCAGGCGGCTGCGGGCTCCGGCAGCTAGCGTGCCGTTTGCACTTTTAGACCGTTTCGGTCGTCCTGGGGCCGGTCATGAATGTGAGTTTGGTGGGGCTATAGCCCCATCAAACTCACATTCATCAAGATCATCTCAGCCTCGGAATGAGCGGAAGGCGGCCCGGACTTCGTCGACGAAGATGGCCGGCTGCTCGAACGCGGCGAAGTGACCGCCCCTGGCCGGCTCGTTCCAGTAGCGGAGGTCCGGGTAGGCCTTCTCGGCCCAGCGGCGGGACGCGCGGAAGATCTCCTTCGGGAAGACAGAGCAGCCCACCGGGACCTCCACCGTCCCGCCGAGCAGCCTGGCGAAGCTTTCCCAGTACAGCCGCGCTGACGACGCGCCGGTGCCGGGCAGCCAGTACAGCATGACGTTGTCCAGCATCTCGTCCCTGGTCAGCACGTTCGCCGGGTCGCCGTCGGAGTCGGTCCAGGACCAGAACTTCTCCACGATCCATGCGCACAGGCCGACTGGCGAGTCGACCAGGCCGTAGCCAACGGTTTGCGGGCGGGTGGACTGTTCCTTGGAGTAGCCCGAATCCCAGTCCTGGTAATGCTTCATGGCGGCTAGCGCGCTTTGTTCTTGCTCGGTGAGGTCGTTCATGGTGGCAGGATCCGGCGGGGCCGTGACCATGTTGAGGTGGATGCCGACGACGTGGCCGGCATGGCGGATGCCTAGCCGGGCCGTGACACCAGCGCCCCAGTCACCACCCTGGGCGCCATAACGGGCATAGCCAAGGCGCGTCATCAATTCATCCCAGGCATCGGCGATGCGCTCGGTGCCCCAGCCAGGACTGGCCGGCTTGCCGCTGAAACCGAAGCCCGGCAGGGACGGGCAGACCACATGGAAGGCGTCGGCGGCGTCGCCGCCGTGAGCGACCGGGTCGGTGAGCGGCGCGATCACCTTGCGGAACTCGACGACCGAGCCGGGCCAGCCGTGGGTCAGCACCAGCGGGAGCGCTCCGGCCTCCGGCGACTCCACGTGCAGGAAATGAATGTCCAGGCCGTCGATGCCGGTGCGGAACTGCGGAAACTGATTAAGGCTGGCCTCGCACGCTCGCCAGTCGTATCGCTCGAGCCAGTATTCGCACAGGTCACGTGTGTAGCTGAGCGGGATGCCCTGCGACCAGTCGTCCACGGTTTCCGCGTCTGGCCAGCGGGTCTGGCGCAGCCGCTGGCGCAGGTCGTCGAGGTCAGATTCCGGAATGTCGATGCGAAACGGGATGATCTCCGCGCTCATTGCGGCAACCTCAGCTCACGTAGTAGCGATTGGGCGATGCCGGGCGTCATCCGACGGTAGCCGCGCGTGAGCGGCTGTCGCTAGTGGACGCCCGGAACACCGGGTGCGCCGGCGGCGGGCGAGACCGGCGGCAGGACGGCTGCGCCACGGCCGATCGTGTCGGTGTTCTTGATCGCGCTGTGCACCGCGCACGGATCGACGGCTGCGCTCACGCCTCCCACGCCGGCACTGGCGGGAGTCCGCGCTCAGCGCGCGCCTTGTCAGTTAGTTCCTGGATGAGCTCCGTCTTCGCCCGGGTGTAATCCGCGCCGTCGTCATGCAGCGCGGCGAGCCGCCTTTTCAGTGCCGCGTACCGGGCAACGTCGTCCGCGTGACCGCGCAGGTAATCACGTAGCAGTCGCTGATTCCGGGTCGCAAAAGTGCTCGCCTCCACAACGTGCAGGTGGTGCGTCCATGCGTCTTCAGACCCGCGACGGTAGAAGAGCCGGCCCGGCATCCCGACGTCGTGGAACTTGTAGCCCAGCTCGAGCAAGTCACCGTCACGCGTGACAACTCGATCCAGGTCGTCGCTCGCTGCCATCAGGTCGATGATCGGCTTAGCTGCCAGGCCGGGTACGGCCGTGCTGCCGACGTGCTCGATCGCGCTGAACAGCCCCGGCAACGCAGCCGTAAGTTCGGCTATGGCCTGGCTGGCCGCCGGCCGCCAGTCAGGGTCATACTCGGCGAATTCGAGAGGCATGCGGGCAGGCTACCGGTCGCTGCGCTGTCAGCGGCTGAATCCGGCGAGCTACGCTCCGGTGGTGTCATACCGAGGACAGTTCGATCACCTGGTGCGGGAAGCAGACCGTGGCCGGGCAATCCAGAACACCCGGACGATCGCCGTCTTCGACGACGGCCTGGTGGTGTGTGCGGTTCCGGTCTACGGCGATCCGGGGAAGCGGGACAGCGCAATCCTCGGCTGGCTCCGCGGGGGTGTACGGACGCGCGGCCGCAACGCCGGGCCCGGGCGCGGGAACGAGCAAGTCCGGACTCAGGCAGAGCTCGCAGATTCCGGTGTGACGTTCGCGCCGACGTGGCGCGGGGCACAACTGATTCCGCTCGCCGTCATCGAGAAGGTCGTGCTCACCCGGCCGCAGCAGGTTAGCGAGCTTGCCATTTACGTGCAGAGCGCAGACCCGGCCAGACCTGACAAATCGACCTACCTGGGCGACCTGTCACCCGAGACGGTGCGCGGCACGCTGAGGCCAGTCCTGGGCGACCGGCTCCGGATCGAGATTCCGCGATAACGTCGCCCGGTGCTTTCGCCGCTTTTGCGTAGCTCGCGTCTGACTTAGCATCGATTCGAGCGTTCCCGCGAGCCTTTATCTGCTGTTATGCGCAGTTCGCGACAGCACAAACCGATGCTAAGTCGGTCGGGGCCCGACCGTCGGGCTTGGGTGCTGCGGCAGTTGGGACCAGAGGGGCGCGTGGGACGAAAGGCAGAATCTGGCGCGGGATTACCGGCGACGCCGCGCGCCGCTTCCACTCCCTGGGGTAGCCAAGCGACACCTCCTCGTGCCGGACGCCATCGTGCCAGGTAGTCCGCGGTATGTGCAGGTGGCCGTAGACCACCGCCACCGCACCGAACCGGGCCGGCCAGTCGGCGGTCGCAGCCGTGCCGCACCATTGCGCGAACACCGGGTACCGCATCACGGTCGTCGGCTCGCGGACCAGCGGAAAGTGATTGACCAGCACAGTCGGCATTCCCGGCGGCAGCCCAGCGAGGCGCTCCTCGGTCTTCGCAAGCCGGGCCGCGCACCAGGCTTCACGGCTCGGGTACGGGTCAGGATGCAGCAGCCGCTCGTCGGTACTCACGACGCCAGCGGCGCGGGCCAGCGCCAGCCCGTCGTCGACCGAGGTAGCCCCGCCAGGCCGAAACGAGTAGTCGTAGAGCAGGAACAGCGGTGCGATCACCAGCGGACCGCCCTCGCCCGTCCAGACCGGGTAAGGATCTTCCGGCGTGACGACGCCGAGGCGCCTGCACGCCGCCACCAGCGCCAGGTACCGGTTCTCGCCGCGCAGCCGGACCGGGTCCCGGCCGTGCGTCCACAACTCGTGATTGCCGGGCACCCAGATGACTTTGGCGAACCGCTCGCTGAGCAAGGCCAGCACGCGTTCGACATCGCCTGCCCGTTCGCCGACATCGCCAGCCACGATCAGCCAGTCCGACTCCGTCACCGGCTGCAGGCGCTCAGCGATGGCGCGGTTCTCGCCGAACCCGACGTGCAGGTCGCTTACGGCCAGCAGTCGTGGCCCGTCCGTTGCTTGGCTCGTGCCGGACGATGACGTCACATGCGGTCCTCGGTCTCAGGGCAACTGGGTCGCTCACGGCAACTGTCGCAGATTACCGCCGAGCCCACGCCGCGCCGTGATCGCCGCGAGCCGGCCCGAGGCGGGAACGGGTGCGCAGCTAGCGTGACGCGGGAACGGGTGCTCAGCCAGCGGGACGCGGGAACGGGTGCTCAGCCAGCGTGACGCGGGAACGGGTGCTCAGCCAGCGGGACGCGGGAACGGGTGCGCTCTGATTGCGGCCATGACAGCAGGGGCGCGCTGACAGCACTGGCAGGTAGATTCGCTTCGTGCCCCGCGTCAATGACGGCTCGACTGGCAGCCTGTTTGATTCCGCGGCTGAGGTGGCCGAGCGAGCGACGGCGCCGCTTGCTGTCCGGATGCGGCCGCGGTCTCTCACTGAAGTGATAGGCCAGGCGCACCTGATCAGGGACGGCTCACCGCTGCGCAAGCTAGCCGACACCGACTCGCCGATGTCAGTGATCCTCTGGGGCCCGCCCGGTACTGGCAAGACCACGCTGGCGTACGTGGTCGCCAACGTGACCAAACGCCGGTTCGTCGAGCTGTCCGCGGTATCGGCCGGGGTCAAGGACGTGCGGGCGGCGATCGAGACGGCGCGCGGCACGCTCGGCGTTACCGGCGAGCAGACCGTGCTGTTCATCGATGAGGTGCACCGGTTCAACAAGGCGCAGCAAGACGCACTGCTGCCCGCAGTGGAGAACCGCTGGGTGTCCTTCATCGGCGCGACCACCGAGAACCCGTCCTTCTCCGTCGTCGGGCCGCTGCTGTCGCGCTCGCTGCTGCTCACGCTCAGGCCGCTGGACGACTCCGACATCCGGCAGGTGATCAGCCGGGCGCTGGCCGACGAGCGCGGGCTGGCCGGCCGCGTCAAGCTGGCGGCCGGGGTAACTGACCAGCTCGTCCGGCTGGCCGGCGGTGACGCCCGCCGGGTCCTGACGTACTTGGAAGCCGCCGCGCTCGGCCTGCCCGACGGCGGCGAGGTGACGGTCGAGTTGCTGGAACGGGCCGTAGACCGCGCGATGGTCCGCTACGACCGGGCCGGTGACCAGCACTACGACGTGATCAGCGCGTTCATCAAGAGCATGCGCGGCAGCGATGCCGACGCGGCTCTGCACTACCTGGCCCGGATGATCGAGGCGGGGGAGGACCCGCGGTTCATCGCGCGGCGGCTCATCGTGCACGCCAGCGAGGACGTGGGGATGGCTGACCCGACCGCGCTGCAGACGGCCGTGGCGGCGGCCCAGGCGGTCGAGTTCGTCGGGCTGCCCGAGGCCCGGCTGAACCTGGCCCAGGCCGTCATCCACATCGCCCTAGCGCCGAAGTCGAACGCCGTAGCCAAGGCCATAATCGAGGCCGGGGCAGACGTCCAGCAAGGCCTGGCCGGACCGGTGCCCAAGCACCTGCGGGACGCAAGCTACGCCGGAGCAGCCCGGCTCGGGCACGGCAAGGGATACCTGTACGCGCACGATGATCCGGCCGGCGTGGTGCAGCAGCAGTACGCACCCGACGGCCTGGTCGGCAAGCGGTATTACGTGCCGTCCGGCCACGGCGCGGAAGCGCGCGTCGCCGAGAGATCGGAGCGCATCAGGCAGATCCTGCGGGGTGGCGCCGAGCCGACCGTAGGTTCCGCCCGGGCATCAGACCGGGAACGTGCCGAGGCGCCGGCTGGCGGTAGCACGGAGCCGGCGCGGGCATCAGACCGGGAACGTGCCGAGGCGCCGGCTGGCGGTAGCACGGAGCCGGCGCGGGGATCGGGCCAGGACGGGACCGGCGGGCCGGCCGCAGGCTCAGAGCAGGGTTCAGACGGGGGACGTGCCGCCGACCGGGCCGCCAGTGGGGAAGAGCCCGGCTGAGCCCGGAGCAACCACGATAGGGTCATGCGAAAGACCGAGTCGCAGTCGCACGCGCTGAAGAGGAGTCAGGGGGAATGAACGCCGGTCAGCTGGCAGCGCTGATAGCCGCTGTGTTCTTCGCCGTGCTGGCTTGCGCGGGCATCGTCGTGCTGATAAAGCTCTCGCGCCTGATGTCCGCTGCCACTGGCATGCTTACCGAGTACCGGGATCGCGCGGATCTGCTCATCCGGCAGGCCCAGGAGGCGGTCGACCGGACGAACGAGCAACTGGTCAGGACAGACGCAATCACCGCGAGCATGGACCAGGTAACCGCCAACATGGCCGAGCTGAGCGGGCACGTTTCCGCGCTCACGGGACTGGCCAGAGGACTGTCGGTCGCCGCGACAGCTCCGCTGCACGGTGCTTCCGCGTTCGTCTTCGGGCTGCGGCGCGCGGTTGCCGTTCGCAGATCTCTGCAGGTCGCGGCGATGGCAGAGACCGTGCCAGCCACCCTGGCGGGCCTTTCCACCCGGGCGGGTGCTGGAACTTTGGCAGGCACCGGGGCTTTGCCGGCCGCCGCTGCGCCGCCGCCGGCGCGGGCGGCTATCGCGACCCCGGCCGCCGCAAGCCGGCCCGGCGGTGTGCCAGGGCGCTCCACGGGCGTGACCGGCTCCGGGCAGACGGCCGCCACCGGAGCTGACGGGGTGACCGACGCCACCCGGGCAGCAGGGGCGATTAGGCCGACCAGGGCTGGCCGCAGATGATCCGGCGCGGATTCTGGCTGCTCGCGGGGGCGGCGCTGGGCGTGACCGGGTACCGGAAGGC
>Ga0335072_10012746_pt1 | contig 12001 bp, 4 predicted proteins | sample Lox_Sample_21_FD_206725 | JGI IMG/M metagenome (GOLD analysis project Ga0335072, IMG submission 206725) | Soil microbial communities from Loxahatchee National Wildlife Refuge, Florida, United States - Lox_Sample_2.1 | ecosystem: Environmental > Terrestrial > Soil > Wetlands | place: USA: Florida...
TTTCCTCGACCGTCGATGAGCGCAATCAGCATGTAAACTGGAACACGGAGTGAGCTCGTAGCTCAGTTGGTAGAGCAACGCCCTTTTAAGGCGTGGGTCCTGGGTTCGAATCCCAGCGGGCTCACCACGCCACCCTGAAAACCCCTGCAGCCTGAGGTCCTTCCCTTCGCCGCGCCGCTGACGAGCGGCTGGCTGCGGGTCATGATTTCGCCTGCGGGCTCCCGCCCCGCTCACGCCCGCAAACCGGCTCAAGTTCGATTGCGGGCTCACCATTTGCCGTTACCCTACTTTGCCCCTACCGGTATCTCCACCGTCCCCAATCGCCCGCTGATCACGTCGCGCACTCCGATCCGCAAATACACGCCGCCTGCTGGCAAATCGATCCCGTCATGGACCGGAATCCCCTGCCGCAGCGCGCGAGCCAGTTCCTGCACGGTCAGGTCCACTTCCAGCCCGGTGTCGCTGTATTTCACGCGCTTCCCGTCGACGTCGTATACCGCCTGCGCCACTTCCACTTCCGCCTGCCGACGCCCATCCGGCAATTCCTTCAGGGCGACATGGTGAGGATCGATTGAGTACTCGAGGATATACCGCGTCACCGGCTTCTTGGGCGGTTTCTCCACTCTATTCCTCGACCCACGCATTTCTCCGCGCAATGCCGGATTGCCCGCCGGCGTTACCCGCACTTCAAATATTATCTGTGACAGCGGCGGCGAACCGTGCAGCATCGCTCCTGCGAAGGCGCTCAGCTTTGCCGTTTTGTCCGGCTTCTCCGGGTCTACAGCATCATATCCACGCCGATACGACAGCGCGTAGTCTCTCTCGTCCAGCCGAACTTCCACTTTGCGATACTCCCCGTTGTAGTTATGGTTCGTAGGCACATACCCCAGGGTATAGTAGTTCGAGCCATCTGCGATTGCCGATGCAACCGATTGCCCAACTGCATTCGTGTCATAGTAAGCTTGCCCACCTGTTTCTTCGGCGATCTGTTGCATCGTCACATGCGACTCCCACCAAGTCTGCGGTTTTTCCACGTCCATCGAGAAACCTTGAACGGCCGCTCCTTGCAAGCTCAACTGCTGACTAACTCCCGGGTTCTTAGCCGGATCTGGATCATTTGCTGGGTTTGCACTTGGAAGTGTCATCAACGCCCGTGCATCGACCGGATACACCGACACACGGGCACGTGCCAATTGTTCGTCCATTTCCCGCAACGCAGTCCCATAGTTATAAGCTCCGTCAGCATCCAGGTGAGAGCTATCCGGATTCAGGTTGATGGGGAAGCTGGCTGAAGACCAGATCAAGTTCTTGCGACCGGGGATCGTGCTCAAATAGCGCGCCAGCTGCTCCATCGCAGCAATTGTCACGCGCACCCGCACATCAGTTGCGAAGGTCCGCATTTCGCTGCTAAATACCTGTTGTGTCGCTGCCGTCTGAGCTGCCCTCCCAGCGTCAACGTTTGACATCTCGCCGCTCGATGCGCGCAGAGCGGCATCAGGGGATGGCGATCTTTCAGCTCTGCTTCCATCGCCCGCAATAGCTGTCTCGATGGCACCTGGATCGCTCGTGAAACCACTGAGCATCTGGAGCCTCGATGCAAGCACGAATACCGCAACCTGCGTCCCCGGTGGAATCGTATGCAGGCACTTGATCATCTGCGCACGCGCATATTTCTGATCGTTGACAGGAGTATTGAGCGCATCCAACAGCAGCACATTTGCCGCGCTGGCAACAGCGTATTGTGGAAAATTGCTGTACACGTCTGTCGGCAGCACTGCATGCTGGCTCACCTGAATTGCATCAGCCGCTCGGTGTTCCTCGAAAACCGTGATTACCTGCGGCCGGCCGTCTTCAAAAATATGGAACTCCGGCTCCTTTAAACCCGGCACGGGCCTCTCCAACTTTCTTTCTCGCACCACCACATCGATAAGTACCAAATCGGCGTTTGTACGAAAGACCGAGGGTTCCTCTGTGAACTCTTGCAGCGTCGCGCTTGAAGCAAAGCTCTGGGCCCATCCCACTACGGCCAACACCTGAATCAAAGCTGTACCGCAAATATAAGATAGCAGGGGATTTCTAATCATGAGGGCACTCCTATAACGCCAACGCATAAAGTTGCTTGCTGCTTCAGACCAATCCCAGCATACCCCTGATACTGACGCCCTTTTAAGGCGTGGGTCCTGGGTTCGAATCCCAGCGGGCTCACCACGCCACCCTGAAAACCCCTGCAGCCTGAGGTCCTTCCCTTCGCCGCGCCGCTGACGAGCGGCTGGCTGCGGGTCATGATTTCGCCTGCGGGCTCCCGCCCCGCTCACGCCCGCAAACCGGCTCAAGTTCGATTGCGGGCTCACCACGCCTACAGCAGCATCTCGAAATAGACCAGCGGGGTGCCGCGGTACACCGCCCGCCCAACCTCGCGATACCCGCATTTCCGGTAGAACTCCCCCGCGCCCGCTGCCGCGTCGAAGGCATCCAGGCGGATGGCATCCGCCGGCCACTCCCGCGCCACCCGTCGCGCCTCTTCCAGACAACCTCGGCCGACGCCGCTGCGCTGCTCCCGCGGATCGACCGCCATCGAGGTGAGATAGAGCGGCATCTCCCCCGGCTGGAAATACTGCGCATCGATCGACCACGGTTTCCGCGTTGACAGAGTCAGCGTCCCGATCAGCCGTCCGCGGAAGCGCGCAACCAGCACCGTTCCTCGCTTCATCGCCGCCAGTGCCCCGCGTTCCGTGGGACGTCCCACCCAGAAGCCCTGCCCAAACTCCTGCGCCAGGTGGCGGTTCGCCGCGACACGCAGCCGTACCAGTTCCGGTACGTCGTGCACGGTTGCGGGATGCAGTCGGACGCGCATCGGTGCTCCCTGGCTTCGCCCCGCGGAGCCTGGAAGAGGAGTTTTCCTCGAGGAGAGATTCCAAGGATAGCGCGTTCCGCGAGTGCCTCGAGTCGCCTCCGTATCCCGACCTCCTGTCTACCACGGCGGTGACGGCAGGATGCGGCTGAGTGGCACATTCTCTTCAACTTAGACCCCACTGTCGTAACGGTACTGCAGTTACTGAAGAGGAATGGTTCCTTCGCCACTTAAAGGGTTAACTTGGTTAGACTTCTAGTTCAAAAGTTGTCGCGGGGCGGTCATCGGGTTGACCCAAAAGAAAACAGTTCCCCAGAGGATGGTTGAGTATGTCGGCCTGGGAAGATGACCATAACGGCGAAGTCTTGTTGCCATGGAAATCGAGAGGCAACGGGGTGCGCTGGCCCGGTTACCCACCGTCCACCGCGGTCGTCGATCAGGTAGCAACAGTTGCGCAGCGTTCCGAGGGTGAGGATGCTATGAAGCCCGACCCGAACGACAGAATCGCCCGGAACCCGGTTTCGAGCGAGCAGGCCGACGATGTCGCCACGCTCTACTCGTGGGCCAACCTCCATGGCGCCAAGTACCGCGATTTCAGCGCTTCACGCCAGGAAATGCGCGTCCGGATGCGCCAGCGCAACCTTGCCGACCAGGCGCAGACGGCCCGCGAGGAGGCGCAAAAGACGACCCTCCCCATTCCCCGATGGGAAGACCTGCTGCCCGATGCGGGACCGCAGAAAACCGCTGCGCCCTCGGTTCGCCATGACCTTCCGGCCGAACACCATTTCGAGAGTCCCGCTCCCAAAGACCGGATCCACGCGCCGGCGCCGCCTCCACCGGAAGCCGGCAGCGCGACCCGCATCGGTCTGGGCGGAGCCCCTTATTTTCGCGATGCGGCTCCCGGCGAACCGCGGAATGCCGCCAGGCCGGAGCCGGAAATCGCCGAGGTGCGCCCTGCCTGGCTGGCCGAGACGCCTCCCGCCCCCGCCCCCGCGGCGTCACCCGCCCCGTTTGCGTCGCCAGTCCCCCAGGCGATCGTGCAAACTCCTCAGGTTCCTGCTCCGGCTTCGATGGTCGGCATCGGGCCGCTCCAGCCATCCCGCCAGCCCGTACCCGCACGGTGGTATGCCCTGCGCAGTGTCTTCGGCCGCAGCACCGAAGAGCTGCAGCCCGCCCGCTTCGAGGGCCAGGTGCCGACGCTGGCGCTGTTCTCCCTCGCCGGCGGCGTGGGCAAAACCAGCCTGGCCGCCGGAATCGGACGCGTTCTGGCCGCGCGCGGCGAGCGCGTTCTGCTCACCGATACGAGTTCGTTCGGCGTCCTGCCCTTTTACTTCGGCGCCCGCGAAATTAAGCCCGGCGTGGTCCGCACTTTCAGCGGAGGCACCAGCGATCCGCCCATCCGCGTCCTCACCCTTCAGACCGAGCGCTACGACTCGGACCCCGACCTGCTGCGCCGTGAAATGGTTCGCGGCACCCACGAGATGAGCCGAGTCGTCATCGACATCGCTACCGGATCGGCTGCCATGCTCGCTCAGGCGGCGCGTCTCTCACCCCTCATGATCGTGCCGCTCGTTCCTGACATGGCTTCCGTCGTCACCCTCCCGGCCCTCGAAGCCTTCTTTCGCAACCAGGAAGGAGCGAACGGGAGACAACTACAGGCCTGGTATGTCCTCAACCAGTTCGATCCCGCGTCGCCGCTGCAACTCGACGTCCGCGAAGTTCTTCGCCAGCAGCTCGGCGAGCGGCTGCTGCCCTTTGCCATCCACCGCAGCCCTGCCATGAGCGAGGCGCTGGCCGAGGGCATGACCATCATCGACTACGCGCCCAATTCCCCCGCGGCGGAAGATGTCATCGGCCTCGCAACCTGGATCCGCAATACCTCTGCGGCCGTCGGCCTGGCGCAGCGCGGCGTCCGCTGGAGCGAGCGATGACCCAGGAAGAAATCTGGGAAGGCTTTGAAACCGGACGCGGGCCGTTCTTCAAACTGCTGCGGCTCATGCTCATCGGCGTGGGCATCGTCGCCCTCTTTTTCTTCGCCTCCCTGGCCCTTTCCTGGCCGCAGCAGGCTGTGCTCGGCCTGCTCATGGTTCTGCTCTGCGTTTGGCTCAGCCGCGTTTCGGATTCCTACCTCATCACGCTGACGCTGATGATGCTCTCCATGTTCGCCACCTTCCGCTATGGCTGGTGGCGCGTCAGCTCCATCATCGCTTTCTTCCAGGACCCAGGCACGAAATGGGGTCCGGTCGACGTCTTCTTCATCGCCCTGCTGCTCGTTGCCGAGGCCTATGCCTTCGGCATTCTTTACCTCGGATTCCTGCAAACCGTCTGGCCGCTGCGGCGCGCGCCTGTCCCTTTGCCCGACGATCCCGAGGACTGGCCCGAAGTCGATCTCCTCATCCCCACCTATAACGAGCCGCTCAGCGTCGTCCGCTACACCGCGCTCGCCTCGCTCAACATCGACTGGCCCGCCGACAAGCTCCACGTCTATATCCTCGACGACGGTAACCGCGAGGAATTCCGCGAATTCGCCATCGAAGCCGGCATCGGCTACATGACCCGCGGCGACAACCGCCAGGCCAAAGCCGGCAATATCAACAACGCCCTCAAAAGCCTCAGCTCGCCCTACGTGGCGATCTTCGATTCCGACCACGTCCCCACGCGCAGTTTTTTGCAGATGACCATCGGCTGGTTCCTCAAGGATCCCAACCTCGGCATGCTGCAGACCCCGCATCATTTCTATTCGCCCGATCCCTTTGAACGGAATCTCGGCCAGTTCCGCGTCATTCCCAATGAGGGCGAGCTCTTCTACGGCATCGTCCAGGATGGCAACGATTTCTGGAACGCGGCCTTCTTCTGCGGTTCCTGCGCCGTCCTCCGCCGGGAAGCGCTCGACGAGATTGGCGGCATCGCCGCCGAAACCGTCACCGAAGACGCCCACACCTGCCTGCGCATGCAGATTCGCGGCTGGAACACCGCCTACATCAATATCCCCCAGGCCGCCGGCCTCGCCACCGAACGCCTCAGCGCCCATGTCAAGCAGCGCATCCGCTGGGCGCGCGGCATGATCCAGATCCTGCGCATCGAAAACCCGCTCTTCGCGCCCAATCTCACCTGGGCGCAGCGCCTTTGCTACTTCAACGCGATGACGCACTTCCTTTACGCCCTGCCGCGCCTCATTTTCCTCACCGCGCCGCTCATCTACCTCATCTTCGGCTTCACCAATGTCCCCGGCTACTGGATCGCCATCCTCGCCTACGCGCTGCCCCACCTCACCCTGTCCAGCGTGACCAACAGCCGCATCCAGGGCTACCACCGGCATTCCTTCTGGAACGAAATCTACGAGACCGTGCTCTCGCCCTATATCCTGCTGCCCACGCTCACGGCACTCTTTAACCCCAAAGCCGGCAAGTTCAACGTCACCAGCAAAGGCGGCCTCGTCACCCGAACCTTCTTCGACGCCCGCATCGCCCAGCCCTTCATTGTGCTGCTGGCTTTCAACGCGCTTGGCCTGCTGATGGTCATCCCGCGCTTCCTGCATGTCCCCGGCCTCGGCTGGCTGTGGGACGGCACTCACCCCGGCACCATCATCACCAACGCCCTGTGGACCGCCTTCAACATCGTGATCCTCAGTGTCTGCGTGGCCGTGGCCCGCGAGGCCCGCCAGACGCGCCAGCACGTGCGCATCAACTTTGCCGCGCCGGTCCGCGTGCTGATGGGCGACGGCCGCATCGTGCCCGGCCAGACCATCGACGTCTCCAGCGGCGGCCTCGCCATGGAACTGCTCGAAGGCATGCATGCCGAACACGGCGATCCTCTCCGCGTGATCTTTCCCCTGCGCACCGGCGATGCCGAGCTGCCCGCCAAAGTCGTCGGTCTCGCGAATGGCGTGCTCCGCCTCCAGTTCGATCCGCTCACCGTGGCCGAAGAGGAAATGCTCACCATGGTCCTCTTTTCCCGTGCCGACTCCTGGTTGGGTTGGGGCGAATCCCGCGAAGTCGATCAGCCCCTGCGCAGCCTGGTCCGCATCGTCGCCATCGCTTTCCGCGGACTGGCGATGGCCATCGCCGCCATGATGCCGCGTCACACCGGGAAGTCCGGCAAGCGCCGGCGCGTCGCGGCCGAGAGCCTCGTGTTGCTCCTCGCTCTGGGTCTCGCCGCGTGGTGTGTTCCGGCGAAAGGGCAATCCAGTGACGATATCGATGCCCGGTCCGCCGCCGCTTCAACGGAAACCCCATCCGCTGCTTCCGCCACCCTGCCCGCCCAGAGCGCCGCGCCGTCTCCGTCCGGCAGCTTCCACACCGAGACCAATCTCTTTGACCTCGGCACCCCCGGCCCCATCAAGCTCCACGGCACCGATGCTTACGACACGATCTATTTCGCCATCCCGCAGAACGAAGTGGTCCGCCAGGCTTCGATGCATCTCTACTACCACTTCTCCCCAAGCCTGATCCCGGCGCAAAGCCAGCTCAAGCTCATCCTCAACGGCACTCCCTTCGCGACACTGGCCGTCCCGCAGACACCCACCAACGGCGCCGTGATCCAGTCCGATGTCGTCGTCCCGGCCGATCTTCTCGTCCGCAATAATCAGCTCACCTTCGAATTCATCGGTCATTACGCAGCCACCTGCGAAGATCCCACCAACTCCGCCCTCTGGGCCCACGTCGATACCAATACCACCATCGCTCTGTCCGGCGATCTGCTGCCCCTGGCCAACGATCTGAAGTTCCTGCCGCTGCCCTTCTTCGATGCGCAGCTCGCTCAGCCTCCGGTGATCCCCGTCGTCTTCGGCGCCGCACCCTCGCTCAGGGGTCTCGAAGCCGCCGGCGTCGTCACCTCCTGGTTCGGCGTTCTCGGCGATTACCGCTCCATGCGCTTTCCCGTCTCCGTGGGCACGCTGCCGCCTGGCAATGTCGTTCTCATCGCGGAAAACACCGCCGCGCTGCCGCCCGGCCTCAACCTCGCCTCGGTCGATGCCCCCACCCTCGCCGTGCGCACCAACCCCGTCGATCCCTACGGCAAAGTTCTCATCGTCACCGGCGCCGATGCTGATCAAACGCTGCAGGCTGCCCAGGCGCTCGCCACCGGCTGGCCCGGTCTCGAGGGCGCGACCGCCGCGGTCACCCAGTTCAGCCTCCCCGCAAAAAGCAGTCCCGACGATGCGCCGCGCTGGCGCGTCGCCGACGATCACGGCCATGTGCCCATCTGGACCGGTCCCGCCGAAGCCCTGCAGGGTGACGGCAACGCCCCCCTCGTCGCCTACTACAAGATTCCTCCCGATCTCTTCTTCCAGGACGCGCAGCAGAACGTCCGCCTCCACCTCGATTACCGCTATAACGCGGTTCCCATCGGTCCCATCTCCAGTCTTCAGGTCGAGTCCAACGACGCCTACCTCGGCTCCATCCCGCTCCCGCCCGGCAAAGAAGTCTCCCGCAACGCATCGGTCAACCTCGCCATCCCCGTCGTCAATCTGCGCCCCTTCTCCAATTCCATGCGCTTTCGCTGGACATTCCAGCTGATCAGGAGCGGCAACTGCACCACGTCCATCCCCGGCAGTCAGATGGGCGCCATCCTCCGCAGTTCCTACCTCGATCTCCACGGTTTGCCCCACTGGGCCGCGATGCCCAACCTCGAGCTCTTCTCCAACGCCGGGTTTCCTTTCACCCGCTACGCCGATCTCAGCCAGACCACCGTCGTCCTCGCCGATCAGCCCTCGCTCCCGGAAATCGAAACGTACCTCACCATGATGGGCCACTTCGGTGCGGAAACCGGCTATCCCGCCCTGCGCGTTACCGTCGCCGCACCGGACGCGCTGCAGTCCGGCGCCGACCAGGACTTCCTCGTCATCACCACCGGCCAGGGCAGCGGAGCCGTCGGCCGTCTCGCCTCCGGCATGCCCGTCACCTTCGGCGATAACGCCCTCCGCGTTCAGGACACGCGCGGTTTCTTTGCCACCTTCCACAACATGTGGTGGAAGATTCCCACCAACGATCAGCTTTCCTCCGGCCTCATCGGCACCACCGGCGTCCCCGATGCGCTCATCGAGGAAACGGAATCGCCGTACTCCAGCGGTCGCACCGTCGTGCTCATTGATATGAAGAGCGCAGCGACTTTCCCGCCGATGATGAAGGCCTTCCTCGAAGCCTCGCAGTCCAGCGCCGTTTCCGGCACCGTCGCGCTGCTCGAAGGCACGCGCTTTGAGAGCTACCGCATCGGCAACAATGTCTACCACGTCGGCGTGCTGCCCTGGTGGACCGCGCTCGGTCTCTGGTTCACGCAGGTGCCGTGGATGGTCGACCTTGTCGTGCTCGCCATCAGCTTCGTGTTTGCCATCTGGATCCGCAGCTGGCTCCGCGCCAAAGCGCGGCGTCGCCTGCAGGTCGTGGAGAGCCTGTGAGCCCGCGTCGGCAAAACGATGATGTCAGCTTCCGGCAGAGCCGAGGTTTTGCAAGGGCGCCGCTTCAGCCGTGCCCTGCGAGTTCGGGAATGGATCCTTTAGCCCCTGAGAGATGCCCTGGGTTGAATCTCGGCCTGCGCTACCGCAATCCGGTAGCACTCCCCGATGGCACTTCAGTTCTATTCCCCGGTTCCATCTCCTTTTGTGGCATCGCGCCGCAGGAAGTCGAGTGATATCCAGATGGGAACGATGACACGCCATCTCCGCATCGGCTTCGCAAGCCTCGCGCTGGCCTTCGTCGCCTCCGTCATCCCCGCGCCGGCGCGCGCGCAGTCCGCCGCCGAAACCGCTCTCCTGCAGAAAGCGCAGTCCCAGGAGCAATCCGGCCACATCGACCTCGCCGCGCAAACCTGGCAGCAGGTGCTTCTCTCCGACCCCAGGAATCAGCAAGCTCTCGCCGGTCTCGGACGCTGGGCCAAACTCAGCGGCAACGACGCCGAAGCCGAAACCTACATCGACCGCCTGCGCGCGGTGAACCCCAACAGTCCCGAAATCGCAAAAATTGAGGCTCTGGTCAGCAACAAAACGCAGAACGAGCTGCTCCAGCAGGCCGCCGAGCTGGCAAAGAACGGGCACAACGAAGAAGCCCTGAAGATCTACCGCCAGACCTTCGGCGATCATCCCCCCGACAACTGGGCCCTCGCCTATTACGACACTGAAGCCGGCATCCCGTCGCTGCTGCCCGACGCCGTCGCCGGCCTGCGTTCCCTCGCCGCCAAATATCCCAGCGATCCGCAATACACCGTCGACCTCGGCCGCGTTCTCACCTACGATCCGCGCACCCGCGCCGAAGGCGAAAGGATTCTGAGCCAGTATCCTCAGGACACCACCGCGCAGACCGCGCTGCGCACCGCGCTCGGATGGGATGTTCAGAACCCCGCCACCATCCCCGCCGTCCGCGAATACCTTCGCCTGCATCCCGACCCCGAGCTGGCCAAAGAACTGGCCGAAACCGAGGCGCGCCAGGCGACTTCCGGCATTGCCCGCACCCCCGCCGAACGTGCGGCCTTCGACGAGCTGGCAAAGAATCACCTCGACCGCGCCCAGCAGATGTTCGTCGACATCGGCGTGAAAGAGCCCACGAATCCCCGCGCTCTGGCCGGCCTCGGCTTCGTGCGCATGAAGCAGAGCAACTTCGCCGATGCCGCGCAGTATTTCGAGCAGGCCGAGCAGAATGGCCTGAAGATTCCTCTCATCGAGCAGTCTCTGGCCACCTCCCGCTTCTGGAATGCCATGCAGCTGGGCACCCAGGCTCTCAACAGCAACCACCTCGATCAGGCCGTCCAGCAGTACAAAGCCGCTCTCACCCTCCGTCCCACCAGCACCGACGCTCTCAGCGGCGAAGCCGGTGCCTATATGAGGATGCAGCTCCCGGATCTGGCGATCCCCGTCTACCAGGAACTCCTGCACCGGCAGCCGCACGCCGCCGCCTGGTGGCGCGGTCTCTTCATGGCCCAGGCGGAAGCAGGGCAGGGAAGAGAAGCCATCCTGACCGAGAACCAGTTCCCCGCCGCGCTTAAACACAGCGTCGCCACCGATCCCGATTATCTCCGCACCCTCGCTCGCGCCTATGTCGCGGCAGGCCAGGATGCGCAGGCTCGCAAAGTGCTCCTCACCGCGATCAACCTCAGATACCCCGCCGGGGAAGAGCCGATGCGGGCTCAGGTCACCCTGCAGTACGCGGCCCTCCTCGCCCAGGATAAGGACTACGCCCCGTCGGCAGAAATCTATCGTCAGGTTCTCCGCGCCGATCCCAACAATGTCGCGGCCTGGCAGGGCATCATTTCTCTCCAGCACCTCGCCGGCCAGGATGCCGACGCCATCGCCACGGTCGAGCGCATGCCCCCTGACGCCTACGACAACGCGCTGCGCAACGGTGACTTCCTCGCCGAGCTGGCGGCCATCTACCAGGGCCAGAACCACCCCGATGTCGCCGAAGGCTTCCTCCAGCGTGCCGTCAAGATCTACCAGGACAACGGCCAGAGCCTGCCCATCCCATTACAGCTGCAGGTCGCCGCGCTCGATCTGGCGCGCAACCACCCCCAGGGCGCATACAACATCTACCGTGCCATTCTCACGCAGAACCCCAACCGGCTCGATGCATGGAAAGGCCTGCTTGCTGCCCTTCACGCCACCGATCATGACGCCGATGCGCTGGCCCAGATCCAGCAGATTCCCCCCGCGGTTCGCAAACAGCTTGCCACCGACCCTCAGTACAACCAGACCCTGGCCGCCATCTACGCCGCCAGCGGCGATGAGCGCGCTGCACTCGGCCTGCTCACCGAGGTCGAAGAGTACTACCACTCCGCCGGCCGCCAGGCCCCGGCTTCCGCCGACATCGCCAATGCCTGGACGCTCTTCAATCTCGGCGACGATCGCGATCTCTACCAGCAGCTCATGACCCTCGGCGACCGTCCCGACATGAGCGACGACGAACGCCGTCAGGTGCAGACCCTGTGGGCGACCTGGGCGCAGCGCCGCGCCGCGCAGGCCGCTCAATCCGGCAACACGCGCCGCGCCGTCGACATCCTCATGGCCGCGGCTCAGGCCTTCCCCGGCAATCCCGCGGTCAGCAAGGCTCTCGCCGCCGGATTCGTCGAGGCCGGCCAGCCCAAAGACGCCATGGCCATCTACCAGTCGCTCGACATGACCAACGCCTCCGCGTCGGATTATCAGAGCATGGTCGGCGCCGCCCT
>Ga0335072_10012747_pt1 | contig 12001 bp, 11 predicted proteins | sample Lox_Sample_21_FD_206725 | JGI IMG/M metagenome (GOLD analysis project Ga0335072, IMG submission 206725) | Soil microbial communities from Loxahatchee National Wildlife Refuge, Florida, United States - Lox_Sample_2.1 | ecosystem: Environmental > Terrestrial > Soil > Wetlands | place: USA...
TCAGCCCGCCCACCGGAGTCCGCAGGTACCTGGCTGCAGCGCCCTGGCTGAGCGCCCCGACTGCCACGAGCCTGCCGATCACGTGCTCCTCGCGCGCCCGTCCCGCCGCCGGATGGTCGATCGGGTCATCTGCCGTCGGCCCCTGGACCAGGCCAGCCAGCAGTGCGGCCTGCGGCCAGGACATCTGGCCGGATGGGACGCCGAAATAACCGCAGCTAGCTTCGGCCAGGCCGTAGAACCCGTGACCGAAGTAGGCAACGTCGGCATAGAGCCGCAGGATCTCCGGGCGGCTGTAGGCGTACTTCAGCTTGACGGCGAGCGCGATCTGCTCCGCCTCGGCCCGCATGCTGCTATTGCCAGGCGTGTACAGCATCTTGGCTAGCTGCTGGTAGAGCGTGGCGCCGCCCTGATCGCCCCGCCGCGCCATGGCTCCGTAGACGACGCGCAGCACCGCCACCGGATCGATGCCCGGCTCGGAATTGAACCGGTGATCCTCGGTAGCTTCCAGGGCCGCAGCAAACCGGAACGGCACCGGGACACCGGGATACGGGGCCCCGTGTGCCTGGTCGAAGGTCGCCGCCAGTTCCCTGGCGTTGTCCGGGGACGGGGTTGCCAGCATCAGCAGGCCGAACCCGAGCGCACAGGCGAGCAGCACCGCGACGCCGGTGACGCCAGCCCGCTGCGCCGCCCGGGCGAGGGCCTGGCGCCGAGCCCAGCCTGCCGACGCGTTCGCCTGACCATAGGCAGGGACCGGGGGCTCGCCCGTGTGCGTGCCCGCCGTCCGCCGGGTTGAAAGTGACCGCCCCATCGATTAAGCCAACGGGCCTGGGGCCGGTGAAGTGCCAGACGGCACGTCGGCCCGCGGAAACGCTGATCGGCGCGCGGACCACCGCAGCAGGCCGCCGGCCAGGCCGCCTGGCACGGCCGATCCCCCCTCCGGGGCTCCTCGAGCGGGGATGGTGCCCGAGCGGGCCGAGAGTCGGTTGCCTGGCCGGCGGTGCGCCGATGCTAGTACTAGCCCGGCAGCGTGCCTATACCCAGTTTTATGCCAGATATTAATAATTTCGACCGAGTCGGCTATCGGGCCGCGAGCCCGCCGATCAGCAGCTCGGTGAACAGCTCACCGACCTGAGGAGGCGACAGCTGGCCGTCCGGCCTGAACCAGGAGCCGAGCTGGTTGACCACGCTCAGGAAGTAGTGGACGACGATGTCGGAGGAGATGTCACTGCGGAACGTGCCCGCGGCCACGCCCTCATCGACCAGTGCCTTGAACTTCTCCTGGTAGAGCCGCCGCTCGGCCCGGACCTGCACCTGCTTGTCCTCGGGCAGCATGTGCAGTGACCGGAAGAAGACGATCATGTCGTCGAGATTGTCGAGGCTCGTCTGCACCACGTCGGTGGCCGCCGCGCGCAGCCGCTCCTCGGCGGTCCCAGGGCCCGCCGCGATCTCGTCCAGGTGCGAGGTCTGCATGGTCAGCAGCTGTTGGTAGACCTCGTACAGCAGGTCGTCCTTGGAGCCGTAGTAGTGGTACATGGCCCCTTTGGTGACACCGGCCGCATCCACGATGTCCTGGACAGAGGTGCCCTCAAAGCCGTGCCTGGCAAACAGCCGGGTGGCGACCCGCAGCAGGCGCTCCTTGACTGGCGGCCGCGCAGCTTTGCCGGCTGCCCGCCCGGTGGACTCCTTCGACTTCACCACCATCTGCCCACGCTCCGGCTCGGTCTGCGCCGGCCGGTGTCATACCGGCCGGTCGGTCTTAAGTTAGGCCGCACGTACCCCGCGGTCAACTCAACGCCTCGCGGTCCTGCACGGCAGCCCTCTCCGCGCCGTCACCACTGGCTAGCTGATCAAGGTGAACGGCAACATCGTGGACCGGATAACCAGGCCGGTGCCGTCGCGGCCCGGAGCCGCCTTGCTGCCACGGCCGCGGCCCGGCGAGCGGCCGGTACTCCAGCCCGGCGGCGTCTAGCCTGCGCAGATGTGCCGCGACCCGGTAAGCCAGCGACGTTCGCGTGCTGCTGCCGGCCTCGAGCGCGACCGGCCTGCCCGCCCACGCCACCTCGGCCAGCGCGCAGGCGCGCGGGAAGATCATGTACTCCAGCGACCGGCCGTCCGGGATGTACTCGGTCCACACCTGGAACTGGGTGCCGATCAGGTGGTCGCGAGCCTGCTGCGGCCACTCCGGCGGCACCGGCGCGAAGCCGGCAACATCCCCGAGCCGGACCGGCCCGCCGATGGCGACTGGCTCTGTTGCAGCCCGTTCCTGGTAGTAATCGAAATAAGTGGGGAACACCGGCACAGCGACCACATCATGCCCCGCCTGCGCAGCCTGCAGGGCGATCTGCATGCCGCGCCATGCCATGACGACCGTGTCCGGCCGCAGCATGCCGGGCCGGGCCGCTGCGCTGGCAAATCCCTCGTCCCAGACGACCGCTCTGGCAGCAAAGTCTGCCGCGAGCATGTCAGCGACGTCCCGCAGGAACGAGGCGTGCAGATCCTCGGCGCTGGCCAGGCCACGGTCCCGCCGGGCGGCTTCGATCCTGGCGTCGGCACGCCAGCGGTCCAGCACGCACTCGTCACCGCCGATGTGGACGAAGCGCGCGCCGGTCGCACCGACCAGCTCGCCGAAGACGTCCCGCAGCAGGCTCATCGTTTCCGGAAGCGGGGCGAGCAGGTTGGTCAGGATGCCCCAGTTGGGGCTGACCTGGTACCCGCCGGGCGGCGGCTCGCCGGCGCCGAACTGCGGCAGAGCGGCAAGTAGCGCGGTGCTGTGGCCGGGAAGGTCGATCTCGGGCACGAGGTCCATCCCGCGCTGGCGGGCAAACGCGGCGATCTCGGCCAGGTCGTCGAGGGTGTAGTACCCGCCGTGCGGGATCTCCTGGTAGGCCGGCGGCTTCTCGCTGTTCAGGCTGATGCGGGTGCGCGGCCGGTGCGAGCCGACCTCGTGCAGGGCCGGATGCAGCCGGCTCTCGATCCGCCAGCCCTGGTCGTCGGTGAGATGGAGGTGGAGCCTGTTCAGCTTCATGGCGGCGAGGGCATCGATCAGCGCGAGGAGCTCGCGCTTGATGGCGAAATGGCGCGCTACGTCGATGTGCGCGCCGCGCCAGGCAAGCGCGGGCCTGTCGTCGATCTCGGCGCACGGCAGCTCCCACGGAGCTTTGGCCGGCAGTGGTGCTGAGCGCCAGGCGGCTTCCGGCAGGAGCTGGCGGATCGTCTGCGCCGCGTAGCAGGCTCCGGCCGGGTCGCCGGCGGTGATGGTGATCCCGTCGGGGGCGATCACGAGGCGGTATGCCTCAGAGCCCAGATGGTCGTCGATGATCACGGTGCAGGGCGGGCCGGGCGGGTCCGCTAGGTCAGCGTGGTCTGGCCATGGCAGGCTGCCGAGGAGATGGCGGACCGCGGTCGAGGCGGCCGTTGTCGGTGCTTGCGGGCCTGCGCCGCCGGGGCGGACCGCCGGCGGGTGGGCCAGCTCGAGCGTGCCAGACCCTGGCGTGATGGACACCGGCTGCGGAATGAGGCTGGCCAGCCGGTGATCCATCTGCTCTGTGCTCCCGTCCCGCCGTCGCGTCGGTCGGAAGGCTAGCAGCGTGATCGCTGGCGGCGACCTACCGGGCTTGCCAGCCGGCGCCGCAGGCTACGGCGCGGCAGGGCGTGTCCGTTCTGCGCTAAGGTAAGTACGCCCGCCACGCAGTTGGGGGGCGAGCAGTTCCGGGACGTAGCGCAGCTTGGCAGCGCACTTGACTGGGGGTCAAGGGGTCGCGGGTTCAAATCCCGCCGTCCCGACGCAGGTCAGGAGACTGATTCGAAATCCAGATCGGGTCTTTAGCGCCTTGACTGGGGACCAAGATCGCGGATACCTGCCTTCCTAACGCTTCTTGACGGCCGGACAAGTGCGGCGCAGATTCACGCCGGCTGAAACAGACGTCATTTCCGTTACCTAGCGCTGTGGTCATAAATGCCGCCGAGGGCACGTCTCGAGAGGTGTGTAGACAGCGGCGACGTCCGGCTCAGAGCTTCGCGGTATGAAATGCGGGCCCGGCGAATGCCGAATACGCGCCAGTGACTCAGGGTGCGAGAGATCCAGCCGCACCGCGCAGACCATGCTGCCCCCTGGCGGGGATGACCCTGTTCGTGGGGCTGCACCGAGTTGTGGGCACGACGGCTGTATCACAGGGCTGGGTCTGACTGACGACGGTACTCGGCGTCGGTCACGTGCGCTCCCCAATTAGGAGCGCCTTCGGTGATGGACAGGTGGGACATGAAATGTTCCGGCGCGGCACCGTGCCAGTGTTCTTCGCCGTCTGGCGCGAAAACGACGTCGCCGGCGCGGAGTTCGACGACTTGCTGCCCGCGCGTTTGTACCAGGCCGCGGCCGTGGGTGACGGACAGGGTCTGGCCGCCTTCGTGGGAATGCCAGGCAGTTCGCGCTCCGGGCGTGAAGTGAACCATGGCCACGTTGAGCTGGGATGGCGACAGGCCCCGACTGACAGGATCGATCCATACGTCACCGGAGAAGGTCTCCGAGGGGCCTTTCATCGTGGCTGCATCGTGCGAGATTTCCATGCGTGCGTCTCCTGTTGCGAGAGATCGACTCGGCGCGAGTTCCCCCAGAAGTAGGACGCCATAAGGTTGTCCAGTCCCAGATCAACACCGACCCGATCATGCCCATCGCGCCACCGTGTATACGTGCTCAATTGTGTCGGGGAAGACCACTGAGTGCATGTGCCCTTTTACGGCAATCCGAATGGGATGAGGGCCCTGATCAGCGCTGACGCAGTCCCTGGAGTCAGCAGTGATGGCCGACGGCTAGCTATCTACACGTGACACGGGGACCCCTAGCACAGGGACCTGGCGTCCCCTGCTCCACGCTTCCGGAACCTCCACCGTCAGGTCGCGGCACTGAACTAGCCCGCGATCGCGCGGCGCGGCCTGGAGGACAGAAGTCAAGGGTCCGAACTCTTATCGGGATTACTCGACGTTGCGGCCGGGGCATAACGGGGTGAGATCACCCGAGACATCGCTTTGAACATCCGCATGCTGCGACCTCGCGCTGCAGCTCATGAGACCAGGGGAAACACATGCCTGGAAATATCAACAATTTGCGGCCAGACGGACACGGATGGCGAGCACGGCTCGGGGTACTGACACATGATGACAGCGCGATATCTGAGTCGGAACTGTGGACCATGGCCCCCGATGGCGTGTCCCTGCATACCTCGCGCGTCTTCTTCGCTGATCTCGGGACGTTCGCTGATCCTCCCGGCCCCGAGAAAGCGACCGACCTGCTCGCGAGACTGCCCCTGCAGGTGATCATTTATGCCTGGACCGTAGGCAGCTATCTTCTCGGCACAATCGGCGAGCACGAACTCATCAGCCGGGTCGAGAAGCATTCGAACGGCATTCCCGTCCTGATGTCAGCGCCGGCGGCAACAGCCGCCTTCCGCGCTTTGGACGCAGAACGAATCGCGCTGGTCCATGCCCCCTTCTTCACAGACGACTTCGACCAGAAAGGAACCGCCTACTTTCAGGAGCGTGGCTTCGATGTCGTTCACGTCAGCCACATGATGCCGCCTGCCGAGATTCCCCACCCGAACACAGGCTCGGTGGCGAGCCCCGCACAGATATATGAATGGGTTCGCAGCCATGTGCCATCTTCCGCACAAGCCGTGTTCCTCGGCGGGAACGCTCTCCGCGCCATCGGCGTCATCGCCGCGCTGGAAGAAGACCTCCGCAGACCGGTACTCACCGCCAACCAGGTTTCACTGTGGTATGCGCTACGCATGGCCGGTATCGAAGTCAGGGTCGACGACTACGGCCAGTTGTTCAAAACGTCCGCGACACCCTGACTGTCAGGCTGTCACGAGACTCAGACGGGACGCAGCAGTCAGGCCGAGCCAGGCGCTTGACTTCCCGCGGCGGCCGCGTGCGCGGCGCCTTTCCGGGCGCGACACGGTCCCTAATCACCTGCGATGCCGCGCGACAGCCCGGACCGGCCATGAAGCCGCTGCGTATCGGTCGACAGCGACTGGTCCGCGTCTGCAGATAACTTGTGAGCGAGTCGGGCGGTTTACCTGTCTCAGCTTGGGGACCATCTGGGGACCACACGTCCTGCGCGCTGGCGCACGACGGCAGCGTTCCCGCACGTCCTGCACCGTGCATGACGTGCATGACGTGCAGGAACGCTCAACCCGCATTTACTGGGGGTCAAGGGGTCGCGGGTTCAAATCCCGCCGTCCCGACTGGTACATGAGTTTTTTCGAATACCAATTTGGCGCGTGGGAGCCAAAAGGGGAGCCAATCCTCACCCGCGTGACCCCTTGACGACAGTCAAGAGGTCAATGATTCGTCTGCTTGTCCCCCGCCATAACCAGCGTGAGCACGCACAAGTGAGACGAGCCGCGGCAGCGCACACGCACTCCCGACTAGGCCCAGCAACGAATGCCGGCGCGTCGTACTCCGCGAGCGTGCCCTCGGCCTGCTTGATCTGCTGGAGCGCGGGCTGCAGGACCATCCATTCGCCGGCTTCCAGAGCACGCTGCCGCAGGGCCGCCGCCTCCACGGCGTTCCCCGCCTGCTCGACCCGGCTTGCCAGCAACCACAGGGAAGATGTCTCTCCGGCCTCGATGTCGCGGCGCAGCCACTCGTCAGCTTCATCCGGCCTGCCTGCAGCATCCAGACGCACGTAGAGTTGCATCCGTATTGCGCGCGCAAAAATTCATCCGCTTCCACTGCCCGGACGAGCCACCGCTCGGCTTCGTCCGGCATGCCGTCTTCGTCGAGCCGTGCCGCGAGCTGCTGCATGGCAATGGTGTCGCCGGGCTCGGCGGCCCGGCGCAGCCATCCTGTCGCGTAGGCACGCCGATTCGCCTTGTCGAGGCGGTCGGCGAGGCGTTCCATGACCACCGTGTCGCCCGCCTCGGCGCCCTGGACTAGGACGCGTTCGGCGTCCTCCGTCCTGCCAGCTTCGTCGAGCCGTACCGCCACGCTCAGGATGGCGGAGGTATCGCCGGCACTGGCCGCAGCGCGAAGGATCGCGTCGGCTCCGCGGCCCGGCGCGCCCACTCATCCGCCTCTCCGTGACCTGCCGCGGCCAACCGCCTAGCCAACAGTTGCATTGCAGCCGCCTGGCCCGCCTCAGCGGCCGGTCGCGCGAGGTCGACGGAATAGCGGTAGAGCCCCCGCCGTTCGGCTTGCTGCGCGAGCCGGACCCGGTCCGCTGGATCATGCACGCCGGCGATGAGCGCATCCCACACCTCTGCCGGTACTAGTTCCAGCTGGCGGGTCAGCCGGCCATATTGATCGAGGTATTCGTGCAGGACGAATCCGTCGGCCGGCGTCGGCCCCATGCCGGGTTCATGTCGTTGCTCGGTCACGGCCGCGATGCCGCGGACCGCGCGGGTGGCGTGATTAAGGCCCGTGTCGAACCACGTCTCGGGCGCAACGGCCCGGTCGGACGGATCCACATACGCCGGGGCCGCGGCCTTTAGGAATGGGGCTCCGATCGGGGATTCGCATCCGAGGCGACGCGCGTCCATCGCCGCCGTCACCACCGCCTTGCCGAACAGGTCTTCGGCGTCGGCCGGATGCTGGTAGCGCTGCACGAGCTCCGGGCCGCCGGCGAGCACCTGGACGACCTTGCCGTCTCGTTCCGCCGCCGCGGCGGCTGCCGCCAGACGCGGGTCGGTGGCCGCCGCGCGGCGTAGCTGAGCACGGTCCCTGCCGGTGAACGCTTCCGGCACGTCCACCCTGTGGGCGTCGTGCAGCAGTAGTTCCCTCGTCTGGTGATTCACGTCCAGCGCGCCGTCCTCCGGTGCGGACGTGAATTCCTTCCAGAACTCAAGCCAGATCGTGCCGACACAACGACGCGCTCGTCGCCTGCCAGCAGCCGTATTGACGCCGTCTGCGAGACGGATCTCGACCTCATCTTGAAGTCCGTTGTCGATGCTCAGCACCCATGCGCGCTTGACCCCGGTCGCGCCCGAGGTGCGGCCGCATGGCTTGGTTGGTGCCGGGGTTAGCGGCCGCCACCGCCGCCAGGCGGGCTGGCATCGTGCGCCACTCGATCGGCGACTGCGCCGCGGAGTCGCTCGTGTTCGCGCAGCTCGACGGCGCCGACCTTACCGGCCCGGACAGCCGACACGCCGACGCCCTCTATGAGGCCGGCTGTGACGACGCGCTACTGACCAGTTCCGCTGGCGTTCGGCGGGCCGTCTTCGACCGGGAAGCACCCAGCTTCGCTGCGGCTGTCGCCAGCGCGATCACCGCAATCGAGACAAGCATCCCCGGCGCGTGGGTGGTCGCAGTCGAACGGCTCGACTCAGCCGACCCCACGCCGCTACCGCACTCAGCCTGACCTGGGTTCGTACGCTGCCCGCTGATCTCGGGGACCACTTGGGGACCACACGCGATGCAACAAGGCGAACAATCTGCATGTCGGCGAACATCGTGCCCGTACAAAGATCACGCTCTGAGCTACACTGACTCCAAGCCACCCATCCTGGGGGTCAAGGGGTCGCCGGTTCAAATCCGGCCGTCCCGACGCAGGTCAGAGCCAGTTCTCCCCCTCAGGAACAGGGCTCTGAGTAGCTAAGCATCAAGGACGCACAGAGAAAGCCACGCGGGCCACAGCGGCTGGGCGCAAGTTGTGGCGCCAGTCCACCACACTGAGCGACAGCACCTGATACGGGCCTATACACGGCCCGTATGCAGACAGTTCGGCTTACGTACCGAGGTGACACATGGGCGGCTCATCGAACAGCTCTGCTCAGCCGCCAGTTCCTGGCTCACAGCAGCCGAGTGAGACCACGGGCGAGGGGCACGGCAAGAAATGGACGTTGTTAAACTCCGCTTTTGCTGTGGCTATAATTGGCCTGATCGGCGTCCTGGCAGGCGTGTTTATTCCTCATTTTCTTGACAAGCCTCCGGCCACGGCTGCGCCGAAACTAGAAGTTGATAGCGTGACAGTCGATTCGCCTCAGTACCCGAAGCCCACTAATATCTTTTTCAAGATCCGCAATACAGGGGACCAGCTCGCAGTAATTACTGGTGTTACTCTACGAATAGACAGATCCGCCCAACTTCCTGTATGTTTCAGCCAGGGCAGTCTTCCCGTAAGCGGCCATTACCCGGGCACTCTACCGCCGAAGCCCCCAAAGGGCTATGTAACCCGGATTCCCGTAAGCCAGCAAATCGGGCCCGATGAGGCCGATCAATTCGAAGTTCAGCTCCGCCCAAGCAATGACATCCCGAGCGAAACGATTACGCTATATGACGCAACAGCATCAATAATCTACGACAATCGATCGACGCCACCACTGGGCGCTGGAAAACTCACACTGTCGATGCCGCGTGTGCCAAATAATCAGTATTACTTTTCGACAGGGATTATCCACACCATCGCGCTTATGGGCTCAGCGGTTCCATCGATCAGCCGCTGTATGATACGCGACTCTAAACTGATCCGCTCGTTCCTGACGGGCCAGAGCGCGCGATCCTCTGAGTTTTCATCTCTTCTCTCGGCCATGTCGTATTGCTGTGTTGCGAAAGTTCCAACGGTGACTGTCATGCACTGTCAGGATAAGACGCCACTATATCGACCGAGTTCCATGCCGATCGCCTGTGACGGCTCAGAGTCCCTGGAGCATTTGACTTGGTCCGAATGGAGCTTTTCAAAGGCTGCGGGGACCGGAGTAGCAAAAGTGAATGACTGTAGCCCAAGTTGCGCCGCTGGTCGCTTCCACTCGTATCCGGTAACAGTTACGCTAAATGAGCCGGAATACCTGGATCACGGTTGGGAATGGGCTCACGCCGTGGTTGTTTTTCCCGGCAAGCACCCAGCCGGCAATGAGGTGTGGTCAATGTCCGATTTTTCAAGGGACGGCAACTGCAGTGCTGACTGTCTCCCCTAATCCTTCGCCCGGAAGATGCGGTCCATTGCTTCTGCGCCCTCGATGATGACGGGCCTGATCTGCTGACGGTAAACCGTCTCGGTCACCGCAGTGCTTGTGTGATCGACCAGGCGAGCGATGTGCTCGATAGGCATTCCGTCGTCGGAAAGCAGCGAAACGAAACTGCGCCGCACGGCCTGGCGCTCTTCCGCGGTGCCCGCAGCCGTCGCGGTTACCTGCCCTTTTGCTCTTCTTGACGGCCCGTCAAGTAGTCACAGATCACCGGCCTGTCCCCCGCGACGATCCTGCAACCTCCGACCGCGACGGGCCGAGATCCGGATTGCTACCCGCGCCTGGCGGTCGGCGCATTTATCACGCTTGGCGTAGCCGACCACGCGGCTGCCCGGTCCTGAGGACCATGGACAGCGACATGGTCGGCTACGCAGAGCCCTGCTTTCCGGCCATCAGTTCGAGGCTCAGCCAGCTGCGCGGGTGAAGTCGGCGGTCCAGTTGGTCTCCCAGGTCGCGCCGTCGTCGATCGAGAAGGCCTGCTCCCAGCGGGCGCTGGTGGCCGTGATGTCTGACCAGCGGTAGCGGACAACGACTGGCGTGCCCTGATGGGAGTCGGGGCAGAAGAAGTTGCCGATTCCGTCCACGAACCGGCCGACTACCGGCGGCTCGACACCGCCGACACCGCCGGTGACCCAGTAGATAGACCAGGACTTATCACTCTCGCCGTACAGCCGCAACGCCAGGCCCTTGTAACCCATCACCGCCGAGGTGAGTTCGTCGAAGTTCCCGGCGCCATCGAGGACCGGCGTGCAGTGCAGGTCTGCAGCGAACTCATCCCACTCATCGCAGCCGACCAGCCGCTCTCGCAGCCGTCGCTGCCGAGAATGCCAGGCGCCATGCAGGAAATCGAAGTCGTGCCGTCCGTCGCGGTCGTCAGTCAGCTCATCTGTTGTCATGCCAGGACCGTAGCCCGTCCCACTGACAGCCATTGTCAGGGTGCATGCAGCCGGGTGTGCGACACGAGCGTAGGGATCCTGGGAAGGCGCAGGTTGCGGCTCTAATCTGGAAGTGGTTAAACTTCCAGATCGGAGGAGCCGATGACCGAGCTGTCTTTGCAGGAGCTGGAGCAGCAGAGGGCCGGGCTGCTGGCGAGGCTGGCCGCCACCGGTGACATGCGGCCGGGCAGCATCAACGCCACCTACCGCCGGTGCGGCAAGCCGAACTGCGCGTGCGCGCAGCCGGGGCATCCCGGCCACGGGCCGCGGTGGCTGTGGACGAAGTCGGCCGGCGGGCGGACCCGCACCCGCCAGCTGTCTGCCGCCGAGGTCGGCAAGGTCCGCGCGGAGCTGGCGGCCTACAAGGAGTTCGCCGCGCTCAGTGAGCAGATCGTGGAGGTGAGCGAGGCGATCTGCGAGGCCCGGCCGGTCCCCGCCGGCCAGGCCCCTGACCGGGAGGGGCAGAAAAAGGGCTCCGCGATCAGCTCGCCGCCCGGCTCGCGGCGGAGGCGGCTGCCGAGATAGCGGCCCTGGCGGCCGAGGCGGCGCGATCGCTGGGCGCCGGGGCCGGGCTGGAGACGGTCGAGCTGGCGATCCGCGCCGCGATGCTCAGGCTGGGCGGCCGGCTGCTGGAAGGCCTGCTCGGCCTGGACGCCGGGCACCGCGGCCCGCGGGCCGGCTGCGGGAACGGCCACCAGGCACAGTTCATCTCCTACCGGGCCAAGACCATCGACACCGTGGTCGGCCCGGTGCGGCTGCACCGGGCCTGGTACCACTGCGCCGCCTGCGGGCACGGCCTGGCGCCCCGCGATGCCGAGCTCGGCACCGAGCGCTCCTCGCTGTCACCCGGCCTGGCCAAGATGATCGCCCGGGCGGCGGCAGCGGTGCCGTTCGCCAGGGCCGCCGGCCTGCTGTCCGAGCTAGCGGGCATCGAGCTGACCGTCAAGCGCACCGAACGGTCCGCCGAGGCAACCGGGACCGCGGCCACGGCCGCCATCGCCGCCCGGGCGGACGCGATCAGCTCCCGCCGCGTCCTGCCGCTGCCGCCGCCCGATCCGGTCCCGGACATGCTCTACATCGCCGTCGACGGGACCGGAGTCCCGGTAG
>Ga0335072_10012748_pt1 | contig 12001 bp, 9 predicted proteins | sample Lox_Sample_21_FD_206725 | JGI IMG/M metagenome (GOLD analysis project Ga0335072, IMG submission 206725) | Soil microbial communities from Loxahatchee National Wildlife Refuge, Florida, United States - Lox_Sample_2.1 | ecosystem: Environmental > Terrestrial > Soil > Wetlands | place: USA: Florida...
CCAGACGGCTTCCGGCGTCAGAATGACATCGCCCACGAATTTTCCCGGCACCGGTTGCGGATCGAACGATCGCGACGCGTCGGAGAACATGCGGTGGAACTCGCCGGCATCGATCAGCCGCGCGAATGGAGTGAATGCCGAGGCGCCGTGGTGGGCCATCGAGGTCGATTGCCCGTCGCGCCGGGCGTTGAACAAGGCGGAGGTGCGATACGATCCACGCCGCTCGCAACGCGTGGCACCGGTTGAGGACGCGAAGGCGCGGGTGACGTCGCTGAATTCGTACAGCGCCTCGCGGATGTTCACCAGTGGATATTGCGACCGCATCGCGTCGATATGGTGCCGCACGGTCTGCACCATGCCGTCTCGATCGGCGGCGTCGGCGCCGGCCTGCGAGGATGGCGCCGTCACCGCATCTTCCGCCACGCCGTTGGCGGGGTCGGCGGGGCTCGCGATGGCGGCGGCACAGGCATCGCGCACGGCCATCGCGACCGCGGCCGGATCGCGGCCGGTCAGCGTCGCCGAGCCTTTGCGTCCATTGCAGAACGCCGTCACGGTGGCGGCGTCGATGATGCGGCTGCGCAGCAGTGTCAGCCGGCGCGAGTCGAAATTCACCTCGAATGCGCTGCCTTCGTGCGTGACCGCCTGCGCCGCATCGGCACCTTCGGCGAGTGCTCGCGCAACGAGATCACGCGCGTATATGGCGCCGGCGCCGGCGCTCATCGGCCACCCACGTTGATGCGTGTCTTGATCGCGGCGCCGCCCATCGTGACGGGGATCATCTGCTTCTTGCCGCACCAGCCGCCGGGCGACCACACGAAGTGGTCACCGACATGTGTGACGGCCTTCAGCATGTCGAACGCGACGCCGGAGATGGTGGTGTCGCGGATCGCGCGTCCCAGTCTGCCGCCGCGGATTTCGTAGCCGCTGGTGACGGCGAACATGAACTCGCCGGTGAAATCCGCCTGGCCGTTGCCGGAACGGGTAAAATAGTAGCCGCTGTCGATCGCGCCGATCATGTCCTCCAGCCTGTCGTCGCCCGGCAGGATGCAGGTGTTTCGCATACGGACCAGCGGTTCGTCGAAATATGCGTGGGCGCGCGCGTTACCGGTCGGTGCCATGCCAAGTTCCAGCGCAGTGTCCTTGTTGTGCAGGAACTCTCGGAGCACGCCATGGTCGATGATCGTCACGTCGCGGCAGGGCGTGCCTTCGTCGTCGACATGCACGGCGACTGCCGCCGCACCGTCCATGCCGCGTCCGGCCTGATCCATCAGCGTGATTTTCTCCGATGCCACGACCTGCCCCAGCGCCGGCCCGGCAACAGAACCGCCGAGCACGAGGTCGCCCTCACAGGTATGGCCGATCGCCTCGTGTGCCAGGATGCCGGCGATGTCGGCATCGAGCACGACGTCGTGCATGCCGGCCTCGCAGAACACGCCGTCGGCCTTGCGGCGCAGTTCGTCGTATAGGCGGTCGAGCGCGGCTTCGGTCGCGGTGCCGGCGAAGGCTTCGTCATGATCCTCGAATCCGCCGAAGCCGCCGAACACATCGGCGATGCGGGTCGGTGTGCCGTCCGTGCCGCGATACTCGAGAGCAGCGTAAAGCACCGTGCGTGGGCTATGGGTGAAGGTCAGCGCGCCTTCGGTTGTCGCGAGCGCCTTGTCGATGGCGAGTTCGTGCAGCACCAGATCGACATTGGCGAGGTCGCGGTGCCTGGTTCGCAGCCCGGCGTCCAGCCGCCGCAGCAAGTCGATGCGCGCGTGAGGCGGCAGTGGTGCATTGGAGGAACGGTGCTGCCAGACGCCGCGTCCGGGCTCGGTTGTCGGCAGCGCCTCGTTGGCATGCGCGGCGTGCCGCCCGGCCAGATCGCTGTTGGCGCGTGCCTCCGCCATCACGCGGGCAATCGCGTCGTCCGAGGCATTCGGCTCGGCGGCGAAACCAAATCCGCCGCCGCCGTGGCAACGAGCGGACACACCGGCGACATGGTCCACGGTATTTGCAATAATTGCGCTCTGGCGCAGCGCGACGTGCGTGGCAGTATTGGCGTGCTGCCGCAATTCGGTATAGCCGCGCGCCGCGGCAACCGCCGCTTCGAGGCGATCGAGCATGGCGAACTCCACGTTGGGGCGGCTGAGCGTATCATGCTGGCAGCGGCGGGGCGAGCAAACGCGCGCGGCGGAAAAGACATAGGGAGCGAACGCCATGGTGGATCTGCTGTGCATGGGCGAGCCGATGCTGGAATTCAACCAGCTTCCGGCGCAGCCGGATGGCGCGGTGCATTATCTGGAAGGCCATGGGGGCGACACGTCCAACGCCGCGGTGGCGGCGGCCCGGCATGGTGCGTCGGTCGGCTACATCACCGCGATCGGCGAGGATGCGCCGGGCGACAGCTTCATGGCGATGTGGGCCCGCGAGGGCGTCGATACCGCGACGGTGCGACGGACCGACCGTGCGCTGACCGGGGTGTATTTCGTCACGCATGACGCGAGGGGCCATCATTTCCTGCATTACCGGGCCAATTCGCCTGCGGCGCTGTATGCGACGGAAGATCTGCCGCGTGAGGCAATTGCCGCGGCGCGGATGTTGTTCGTATCCGGCATCAGCCAGGGCATTTCCACATCGGCGGCGGACGCGGTGTTCGCGGCGATCGACATTGCAGAAGAGCATGGCGTGAAGGTCGCATACGACACCAACTATCGGCCGCGTTTGTGGCCGCCCGCGCGCGCCGCCGCCGTGATGCATGCGGCAATCGCGCAGGCGGACTACGTGTTCCCTGGCATGGAGGACGCGCTGGTTCTAACGGGCCTCGCGGATCCGGACGAAATTCTCGATTTCTATTTGTCGCTCGGGTGTCCCGTCGTGGTGTTGAAAATGGGAGAGCAGGGGGCGTATCTCGCGGATAACGGGCATCGTGTAAGGATCGCGGGACATGCGGTGCAGGCGGTGGACGCGACCGGTGCGGGCGACGCATTCTGCGGTTCGTTTCTGGCACGAATTCTGGCCGGAGACACGCCGGAGGCGGCGGCGCGTTATGCCAATGCCGCGGCGGCGTTGAAATGCACCGGCTATGGCGCGGTGGCCCCGATCCCGCGGCCAGAGCATGTGCGGCCGCTGCTGCGCGGCAAGGCGTGAGGGGCGCGTGGCGGCGGGGTTGAAGTTCGGCCGGTTGGTCGCCGCGTTTGCGGCGATCGTTGTTGCTGCCTGTTGTGCGGTGCGCACGCCGCACGCAGAGACGCCGGCCGAGATGTGCGCACAGGCTGGCACCGACGATACGCTGCGCTCCATACCGGCGTCGCTCGTTCCTGCGGTGAATGCGCTGTTTCATACCGAGATGCCGCCGGATGTGGCCGTGCGCACGACAGTGTTTCGTTGCGACGGAGGGCGTGTGCTGGCGTGCGGCATGGGTGCCAATCTGCCTTGCGGCAAGGCGGATACCGCTAGGGTCAGCGTCGGCGGCAAGGCATGGTGCCAGGAGCACCGGGACGCCGGGTTCATCCCGGCCTATGCCACCGGGCATGCAACGATTTTCCAATGGCGCTGTGTTGGCGCGGAGCCGGAGGTTGTCCGGCAGCTCCTGCATGTCGATCCGCGTGGTTTTGTCGCCGAATTCTGGCGGGAGTTACCGCCGGCCTTGCCGCAATAACGCGGGCCGTGTTGCGCCCCACCCGGCCGCCGCCTACTCCTGGCGCATCAGCGAGCGGAGACCCCGATGGAACAGGCGCTGCAAGCAGACCCGCATGCCGAAATCCGGGAGGAGGTGGCAAAGCTCTGTGCTCGGTTTCCTGGCGAGTACTGGCGCACGCTGGACCGCGAGCGCGCCTATCCCACCGACTTCGTCCGCGCATTGACCGAGGCCGGTTATCTCGGCGCGCTGATCCCCGAGGAATATGGCGGCGCCGGCCTGCCGCTATCCGCGGCCGCGGCCATCCTGGAGACGATCCACGCCGAAGGCTGCAACGGCGCGGCCTGCCATGCGCAGATGTACATCATGGGGACCATTCTGCGGCACGGCTCGCCGGAGCAAAAGCAGCAATACCTGCCGAAGATCGCCACCGGCGAATTGCGCCTGCAGGCGTTCGGCGTCACCGAACCGACCAGTGGCACCGACACCACCGCGCTGCGCACCGTCGCCAAGCGCCAGGGCGATCATTATGTCGTCAACGGCCAGAAGGTCTGGACCAGCCGCGCAGAGCATTCCGACCTGATGCTATTGCTGTGCCGCACGACGCCGCGCGACCAGATCAAGCGGCGGACCGAAGGGCTGTCCACATTGCTCGTGGATATGCGCGCCAGCATCGGCAACGGCATGACGATCCGTCCGATCCGCACCATGATGAACCATAACTCGACCGAAATTTTCTTCGACAACATGCAAGTGCCGCTCGAGAACTTGCTCGGCGAGGAGGGTCGCGGCTTTCGCTACATCCTGGACGGCATGAACGCCGAGCGCCTGCTCATTGCCGCGGAGTGCATTGGCGACGCGAAGTGGTTTTTGAAAAAGGCCACCGACTATGCACGCGAGCGCCAGGTGTTCGGTCGTCCGATCGGGCAGAACCAGGGCATCCAGTTTCCGCTGGCGAAGGCCTATGCGCAGATGCGTGCGGCGGAGCTGATGGTGCGCGAGGGGTGTGCCAGGTTCGAAGCCGGCCAAACGCCGGGCGAAGAAGCGAACATGGCGAAATTGCTCGCCGCGGAGGCGAGCTGGGCGGCCGGCGAAGCGTGCATCCAGACACACGGGGGCTTCGGTTTTGCCGAGGAATACGATGTGGAGCGCAAATTCCGCGAGAATCGGCTGTATCAGGTCGCGCCGATCAGTACCAACCTGATTCTCTCCTATATCGCGGAGCATGTGCTGGAGCTGCCGCGGAGCTATTGAACAAGCCCAGGCTCCGCCGGTAGGTGTGGCAGCCTGAATGCGGCCACAAGGCCCCGGCTGGGTTGTTCCGATTTACTCTGGCTGCATGTTCAATGATCGAAATGGAATCGCAGCACCGACTTGCCGCCTGTTCGCTCCGATCGTGCCCGGTCTGCAATGCGCTGCAGCATGAAGCCCGCCAGCCGACGCACGCCGTGTTCACTGTCGATGATCTCGTCGTTGGACGGCCGATCCTGTGGCAGTTCGAGCAACTCGCCGTCATAAAGCACCGCCACATCGAGATTGAATTCGTCGAATGTTGCCTGGACCCGAATGGGCGTCCGCACCTTCAGGTCATGGATGATGGTTTCGATCGTCTGGTGCATGGCAAATCGTGCCCGATCGACGATGTCGCGCCGCGCTCCCCATTTGGCGCCGTTTTCCTCGAGGAAATCATCAATGCCGACGATTGCGTTGCCGCCGGCCTGGCAGACGAGTTCCACCCTTTGTTTGATGCCGATCCGGAACACGATGTTCAGCACAAAGGCAAGCAGAGTCCCGAACACCAGAGAGGAACCAAGGATCGGTTTCATAATTGCCGGTGCGTCATTGGCCACGCCGGGGAACATCTCCACCGCAAGGCCGCCGATGATGGTCAGGCCCACAACGAACGTCTTGCGGCTATCCAGCATGCGCGACGTGACCGTCTGCATGCCGCTGATCAGCAGAAAGCAGGAGGTGAACAACAGAGCCGCCGCGATCACCGGCTTCGGCATCACGGCCAAAACCATGGCGATGCCGGGAAAAAAGCCTGCAACGACGAAAAAGCCGGCGATCAGGTAGGCGACATAGCGGGAAGTGACGCCGCTCGCGGTAGAAAGGCCGACGCAGGTGGGCGAAGAATTGAGGCCAAATGTGCCAAGCATACCGGCCAGCACCGTGCCGAGGCCGTCCGCCGCGACGCCACAGCGCAGATTGTTCAGGTCGGGTCGGATCCAATCCTCATCATTGATTTTCTGGCATAACGTCAGCGTTGCCATGGCCTTTAACGCCGAGGCAAGCGCCGAGACGAAGAATGGGATCACCAGGACGATGTTGAACTTCCAGCGCAGGTAGCTGATATTTGGCACAGAAAAAATGGCGAAGCGGTATTCCGGGCCGAACATGTTTTGCCGGAACAGCCCAAGCTGGAATGCCAGTACGTAGCCAACGGCAATGCCGATCAGCGTGCACAGTATTCGTGTTGCGCCGCGGGTCCATACGTTCAGGACCACCATCGAACCCAGCGACGCCGCGGCGACTGCCAGTGCCGCGCCGCCGTCGGTGGAGTTTAGCTGCGACATGATGTCGCCCACGCCTACGCCGGCGTTGGATAGCCCAACCAGCATCACGACGAGCCCTGCGACCTCGGGTGGGAACGTGGGTCGCAGGCGGTGCAGCACACGCGAAAGTCCGGATTCCGCCAGTCCGGCAAATGCGGTCATGCCGAACATCAGAGGCAGTCCCCCGAGTGAAACGGCGGACATCGCCGAATCAATGTAGGTCGCGGAAAACACCGGCGGGCACAAATAGCCACTGCCGACGCCGGGAAACTGCGCAGCTTGCAACAGCGTCGCCAGGCCCAGCACCAGCATGGCCAGACTGATCACGGCATTGGTGGTCGCGATCGAACTGCCGGCAGCGCGGCAAACGATCAGTGGAAAGATCAAATAGACCACCATGACGGCGGCCTGTTGAACCGCGCTGAGGGCGGCGATGGCGATTGGTGGCTTGTCGCCGACGCCGTAGACGATTTCGGCAGGTTTTTTCATTGTTTGGCCCGTAGCTCTGCTGCCGCTATCCACTCTCGGCACTGCTATCTTCGCGCGATCCGTAAACCTTGAACATATCCAGGCAATTGACCGGCCTCGAGCAAACAGCGCACTGCCTCCCTCAGGTCATCCTGCCCGAACACGCGCCTGCTCAGCTCGCCGGTGCCAACCCCTCCCGCGACAGACGCAAAAGGTTTACGATACAAACATGCAATCTCCCCTCGCCAACCTCCTCGTCGTTTCCATCGAGCAAGCCGTCGCCGCGCCGTATTGCAGCTCCCGCCTCGCCGATGCCGGCGCACGCGTCATCAAGGTCGAGCGTGCCGAAGGCGACTTCGCTCGTGGCTACGATACCGCCGCCAACGGCCTCTCCAGCTATTTCGTCTGGCTGAACCGCGGCAAGCAAAGCCTGGTCGCCGATATCAAGAACCCCGCCGATGCCGCGCTGCTGCACCGTATCCTCGGCCGGGCCGATGTCTTCATCCAGAATCTTGCGCCGGGCGCCGCGGCGCGCTCCGGCTTCGGTTCGGACGATCTGCGCGAGCGCTACCCGCGCCTGATCACCGTGGATATCTCCGGCTACGGTGACACCGGCGACTACGCCACCATGAAAGCCTACGATTTGCTCGTGCAGGCGGAATCCGGTCTGGCGATGATCACCGGTCATCCTGCGGGCCCGGGCCGCGTCGGCGTTTCCGCCTGCGACATCGCCTGTGGCATGGCCGCGCATGCCGGCGTGCTGGAGGCGCTGATCGAGCGCGGTATCACGGGGCGCGGCAAGGGTCTCAAGGTCAGTTTGTTCGATGGCATGGCCGATTGGATGAACGTTCCGCTGCTGTTTTACGAAGGCACCGGCAAGGCGCCGGAGCGCCTGGGCCTGGCGCATCCCTCCATTTGTCCCTATGGCGCGTTCGCCACCGCCGATGGCGCGCTGGTGTTGATTTCCATTCAGAACGAACGCGAATGGGTCGAGTTCTGCGCGAAGTTTCTCGACGAACCCGACCTGCCGCGGCGCGACGGTTTCCAGACCAATGTCATCCGCGTGGCGCATCGTGGCGAGGTGGATGCGCATATTGCCGCTGCGTTCGGGCGCCTCTCTCGGGAGCAAGCGGCGGCGAAATTGCGGGTCGCCAATACGGCGTATGGGTTCGTCAATGATGTTGCGGCCTTCGCGCACCACCCGGCGTTGCGCCGGGCCGAGGTGGGGACGCCGAACGGTCCGGTGTCGATTGCCGCGCCGCCGGTATTGTCCAGCGATGGTCCGCGCGAGTTGGGGCCGGTGCCGGCGATTGGCGGAGAGTCCGCCGCGATCCGGGCGGAGTTCGCCGGCTGACGTTTATCGCCGCGTGTGTCGGCCGGCGGCGCGGAGCGGATGGTCCTGCCGGGGCCGGTGGGGGGCACCATCAGGAGCGGGAGGGGCAGGGAGGGCGTGTCGCGAGAGTTCGCGGCGGCGCAGTACGCAATGGAACACGCAACCTGGTATCACACGATCCGCGGCCGCACCTCCTGGCACAGCAGCCGCAGCGACTCCATCATCTGGTCCGGCGGAATTGCCGCACCGAAATTGAGCTCGGCCAGAATGCCGTCGATGCCCAACTGCTGCTGCAATTCGTGCAGCCTCTGGGCCACGTATTCCGGGCCGCCGATTACCACCTTGTCGCGCAGCACGTCGGCATAGGTGATGGTGCGAACTTCCTCCAGTTCCGCCCGCCGCCGCTTGTTGGGTGAACCTTCGAGCTGGTTGATCAGCTTCTTGTATCCCAGCATGATGCTGGGCTCCGCCTGCTGCTGCGCTATGGCATCGCTTGGCCCGACGTGCAGCGTGAGGCGAAGGTAGGCCTCGCCTTTGCCGGGATGGCCGGCGGCTTTGTACGCTTCGCGATAGGCCTTCAGGTCAGGCGCGAGTCCGGCCAGAGAGCCGCTGCGTACCGCGACAAACAGCGGATAACCGAGTTTGCCGAGCACTGGGAACGTGTCCTCGCTGGCGCCGGCGATGCGGATCGGCGGATGCGGAAGCTGGTATGGTCGCGGCACCGTCCGCGCGTCATTGAAGCTGTGATACTTGCCTTGGTAGGAGAAGCTGGGCTGGGTCCAGGCCAGCTTCAGAATTTCGAGCGTTTCGTAAAATCGTTCGCGGCTTTCGGAGTACGGCACGCCATAGGCGGCGTAGGCGCGCGGATTGCCACTGCGCCCGGCGCCGAACAACAGCCGCCCGCGACTGATCTGATCGACGGTGGCGGACTCTTCGGCCAGCCGCAGCGGATGGCACAGCGGCAGAACCTGCACGGCGGTGCCGATTTTCATCCGGCTGGTGCGCCCGGCAATTGCCGCGGCAATCGTCATCGGCACGCTCATGACCGAACGGGACGCCTGCTGGTGGATTTCCGCCAGCCAGATCGCATCGAGGCCCCATTGCTCGGCTTGCTCTACCTGCGCCAAACCCTGCGCGAAGGCGTCGGTGTCCGATTGCCCTGCCACCTGGCGGTGAAATTCCACATACCAGCCGAATTCCATGGAGGCTCACCGCTCCTCTGGTCGTTGCGTCAGCAGTCATTGCGCGGCGCGCGAGCGGCGAAGCCATCCTGGTTCGGGGCGGATGCGTTGGACCGGAATTGCGCCGCCGCCGCGCTCCTCACAATGACATATAGCGGAAGGCTACGGCTCCGTCTGCCATCCAGCAAATGCCGAATTGCGATCCGCGGCATATCGCTGCGGCATGGGCCGTGATAGCATCGCATCGTCATGGAACTGCGCAGCCTGACCTACTTCGTCCGCATTGCCGAGCTTGGCAGCATCACGCGTGCCGCCGCCCATCTGCGCGTGGCGCAGCCTGCCCTGACGCGCCAGGTGCAGCGGTTGGAGGAAGAACTCGGCACGCCATTGTTCTCCCGCATCAATCGCGGGGTGCGGTTGACGGAGGCCGGCCAGCGCTTGTTCGACGGCGCGATCCGTATCCTGCGCGACGTGGAGCGGACCAGCGACGAAATTCGCGCCCACGACGCTTTTCCGAGCGGCCGGATCATCCTTGGCATCACGCCCACCCTGTGCCCGGTGCTGGCCCCCGAGCTTTTTGCCCGCATGCGCCAGCAGTTTCCCAAGATCGAGCTGAAGATCGTGCATGCGGGCATGGTGCGGCTGGAGGAGATGCTGATCGACGGCCGCATCGACCTGGCATTGCTCTCGGAACTGTCGCGCAGCCGGACGGTCGTGTCCACGCGGCTGGCGGAGGAGGAAATGGTGCTGGTGACGAAACCCGGGGCGCGCGCGCCGGGTGTTGTGACGGCGGCAGAGCTGCGGCGTACCAGCCTGATTCTCGGCGACGGACTGCGCGCGGCGATGGACGCTTTGCTGGCGGGGCTGGGGATCGAGTTGAAGGTTGAAATCGAGCTGAATGATCACGAGACGATCCGCCGCATGGTGCAGCAAGGCGTTGGCGCCTCGATCCTGCCGCATGCCTCGGTGGCCGGCGAATGCGCGCGCGGTCTGACCGAGGCGCATCGGCTGACGGCCGCCGGCATCTACCGCACGCTGGCGCTGGGCGTAAGCGCGAGCAGGACAAGTTCGATAGCGCGGGAGGCGGTGGGGCAGGTCGTGACGAAGCTGCTGCAGGATTGCGAACCGGCATTGCGGAAACCTCTGCCCCTGCGGGGAAAGGCCCGGCCGGGCCGCGAAGCGAGCCGGCCAAGGGGGCGAGGATAACAGCACTCGAGACGCTACATGACGCCGTATTGCTCCTATCTTCGAGAGGTGAAGCTCGGCAGGGAAGCGTACCAGCTTGCTCACGCGGCCGCCGGCGCTTGCGCGCTTCAGGCGCTCCCGCGATGGCAGACGGGCGGCGTGCGGGCCATACCCTGCCGCTATATCGCCGATCAGAATCCGGCATTTGGAACATCGCGCGCCGCTCGCTAACGTCCCGCCAAACGCGGAGACCCGGGAGGGCACCAGCATGCAATTCGGTTTGTTCGGCAGTGCGGCGGCGCGGCGCGGCAGCGGCGAATTCGACAGCGCGGAGGGCTACCGCGACTTCATCGAATACAATATTGAAGCGGAAGCCATGGGTTTCCACAGCACCTTCGTCGTGGAGCACCATTTCACCGGCTTCGGCCAGGTTTCGGCGACCCTGAACTTGCTCACCTGGCTTGGCGCCCGCACGCGCACACTGCGGCTCGGCACCGCCGTCATCGTGCTGCCGTGGCACAATCCCGTCTTGCTCGCGGAGCAAGCGGCGACACTGGACTTGCTCTCGGGCGGCAGGCTGGATTTCGGCATTGGCAAGGGCTACCGCTATAACGAATTTGCCGGCTTCCGCGTGCCGATGGAGGAAGCCGACGCGCGATTCGAGGAAGCCATCGCCGTCATCCTGAAAGCCTGGACCTCGGAGGAGCGGTTTTCGCACCACGGCAGGTACTGGCAGTTCGAAGACATCATCGTCGAACCTCCCACCGCGCGGAAACCGCATCCGGCCGTGTGGATGGGCGCGGGCAGCGAACGCTCGATCCGCAACGTTGCCGAGCGCGGCTTCAATCTCCTGCTGGGCCAGTACGCCTCGCCGGAGGATGTGGCGCAAAGCATCGCGGTCTATAAATCCGCCGTGGAAGCCGCCGGACGCCGCTTCGATCCGATGCAGGTCGGGATCACCCGCGCTTTCTTCGTCGCCGAGGACGATGCCGAGCGCGACGCGGCGCTGGAACGGCGGCTCGCCAACCGCTTGCGGCAATTGAAGTTGGCGACCCGTCCGGATGGCACCGTACATGGCGGCCCCGACCGCGCGAGCGGCGATCCGCAGGCGGTGAACGTCAATAGCGCGATCTACGGCAATCCCGATCAGATCGCACGCAAGCTGGAAGCGCTGCAACAGGCGGGTGCCGGCTACGTGCTGATCAACGGCGGCGGGTCGGGAGGCGGCGAACGCGGCCGCCGCAGCCTTCGCCGCTTTGCTCGTGAGGTCATGCCGCTGCTGTCAGCGCAATCCCCGGCGCGCGCGGCGGAGTAGGCGGCGAGGCGGCGCTAACCGGCAGGTTCGGCCACGCCCGGGAGCCATATCTTGCCCCAGCGCGCCAGGCCCCAGCGCGCCAGGCCCCAGCGCGCCAGGCAAATGGCGGCGGCGCGTGCCGGTGCGCGAGCGAGGCGAATGGTGCCGCTGTCGCGGCCGCTCCATGCGCCTATCCGGTTAGTGCAGGGAAAGCTTGCGCACCCGCCGGCGCATACGGTGGTAGGCGTGCCTGCACCGACCGGATAGCGCCATGCATACCCAGTGTCGCGGTCGCTGCACGCGCCTATCCGGTTAGCGCAGGGACGGCTTGCGGACCTGCCGGCGCATACGGTGGCAGGCGTGCCG
>Ga0335072_10012749_pt1 | contig 11999 bp, 11 predicted proteins | sample Lox_Sample_21_FD_206725 | JGI IMG/M metagenome (GOLD analysis project Ga0335072, IMG submission 206725) | Soil microbial communities from Loxahatchee National Wildlife Refuge, Florida, United States - Lox_Sample_2.1 | ecosystem: Environmental > Terrestrial > Soil > Wetlands | place: USA...
GCCGAACTGGACTTCGCGATAGCCGGGCTGCTCGGTAGCGAGGGCCACAACCCGGACCAGGTTCTCGGCGTGTACACGTCGAGGCTCGCGCCGGCGGTGATTTCCGCTGACAGCCCGCGGTTCCTCGGCTTCATCCCGGCTGCGCCGACCAAGGCATCGCTGCTCTTCGACATGCTCATTTCGTGCGCGTCGATCCAGGGCATTTCCTGGCTGGAAGCGGCCGGCGCGATCCATGCCGAGAACCAGGTCCTCAGGCTGCTAGCCGACCGGGCTGGGCTGCCTGACGGGGCAGGCGGCTGCTTTGTGTCCGGCGGCTCCGCGGCTAACCTGTCCGCACTTGCTGTCGGGCGCGAAGTAGCCAAGCGGAAGTGTGCCGGGCCGGCCAGGCGGTGGCGGGTGATCGTCGGCTCAGACGCCCACTCCTCAGTCGGCAACACACTCCGTCTGCTGGAAATGGACGCGCTCGTAGTGCCGACCGCAGATCACCGGCTCACCGGCGACGCGGTTACCGCAGCAATCGCCGCGGATGGCGACCCTGAGTCGCTGGCTGCCGTGGTAGGCACCGCAGGCACCACCAATGCGGGCATCGTCGACGATCTGGCCGGCCTCGCGCGGGTGGCGGACGCGCATGACCTGTGGTTCCACGTGGACGGCGCGTATGGCGGAGCCGGCCTGTTCGCGCCGAGCGTCCGGGCCGCCTACGAAGGAATCGAGCGGGCCGACTCGTTCGTGGTCGACCCGCACAAGTGGCTGTTCGCGCCGTATGACTGCGCGGCGCTGCTGTACCGCGAGCCGGCGCTAGCCCGTTCCGTTCATAAGCAAGATGCCGGCTACCTGGATGTCATCCACGAGCAGCCGGCCGAATGGAATCCAACCGACTACGCCTACCACCTCACCCGGCGGGCCAGGGGCCTGCCGCTGTGGTTCTCGCTGTGCGTCCACGGAGTGGACGCATACAGCGCGGCTATCGAGTCCGCCATCAACCTGGCCCGGCAGGCCGCGGGCGAGATCTCGGCGCGGGACTACCTTGAGCTCGTCCGCGAGCCCGAGCTGGGAATCGTGCTCTTCAGGCGGATCGGCTGGCAGGCCGCGGACTACGCGGCGTGGGCGGACAGGCTGCTCGCTGATCAGGTGGCCTTCGCGCCGCCGACCCTATGGGATGGCGAGACCGTGGCCAGGCTCGCATTCCTGCACCCGGAGACACCGATGGAACTGGTCAAGGAGATCCTGGAACGGATGGCCGGACCAGGCTAACAGCGCTGCGGACCCCTCGACGCGCACTGCTAGCCCGGTCCGGTTCGTGCCGCCGCGGGTCAGCAGGAGCGGAGTACCTTGGCTACCTTGAAGCCCGCGACGCCGTTGCCGGTGACGCTGGTGCCGCTGTCATCGGCGAACGTGTAGAGCCGGTGCTTGCGATAGGTGACCTGGAGCCGGTGATGACTGCCGAACTGGGCAGTACCAAGGCAGCTAGCGCCCTTCGGCACCGTCTTGCCCGCCGGCATCACCAGCCGCGGCCAGATGGAGAGGCACTGGCCGGTGCACGAGCCGTTCGGAAGGTAGTACAGGGCTGCACCGTGCACGGTCACCAGGATCTTGCCGAAATGCGGGCGCCGCTGTTCCTTGACGACAACCGCCGACACCACAACGGCTGTCGAGACGCCGCGGTTCACGCAGTAGTCGTAGGCTCGCCTGCACGGTACCGGCAACGGGAAGGAGCCAGGCATCAGCACTCAGCCTCGGGGCACCCCGGCCGGCGCGCCGGCGCAGGTCGACGTGTCGGTCCGGCCGATCCGCGAGCCGAACGCGCTGGCTCGCCAGTTCGACTTCTGGGATGCCAGCTACGAGTGGCGGCGGCTGTTCAGCGAGCTGCTCGGCACGTTCCTGCTGGTCACGGTGGCCGTGGGCGGCGGCCTGGTCAACTCGAGGTTCGGCGGTGACGCAGTGCCTGGCCCCGCACGTGCCGTCGGGCCGGGCCTGATGGTCATGGCGATCATCTTGTTCATGGGCGCGGTGTCTGGAGCACATCTGAATCCGGCGGTCAGCGCGGCTTTCGCGCTGCGCGGTGACTTCCCCTGGCGCCGGGTGCCGCTGTATGTCCTGGCGCAGCTGGCTGGCGCTGTGCTGGCGACCCTGGTACTCGTGGCGCTCATCGGCAAGCACGGCACTGCCGGGCTGACTCTGCCAGGACCGGGTATCTCGACGTGGACCGCTCTGGCCTGGGAGGCGCTGCTGACAACTGGACTGGTCAGCGTTGTGCTCGGCACCGCGTCCGGGGCGCAGCAACTGGGCTCGGTTGCTGCCTTCGGCGTCGGCGGTTACATCGTGCTAGCCGGCCTGTTCGGCGCGCCAGTGAGCGGAGCCTCGATGAACCCGGCCCGGTCGCTCGGGCCGGCGCTGGTGCTAGGCAACTGGACGTCATGGTGGGCTTATCTGCTAGGGCCCGCGATAGGGGCGCTTATCGCAGTGGGGATCGCACAGATCTTGCGCGGGCCGGGCGGCGGGTCGTCAGGTACCCGGGCAGCACAGGGCACGCTCGGCACGCTCTGGCTGCCAAACCGGATCGGAGAACCACGGGCCGTGCCTGAGCGACCGGCGCGAGGCGGGCCTTCCAGTGCTGGGTCAGGGGCTGACGGCCCAGCAGCTAACCCGTCAGGCGACCAGCCTTCTTGATCAAGGACTGGGTAGCTATTGGCGGCTGGCGCACCGGATGCACGTGCTCGCGGTCGGCCTGGCGGCTAGGCGGGCGGCCGCGATGGGCTGGCCGCACCGCTCGCACCGGCCGTACTGGCCGGCCGCCAGCCTGGAAATGGCAGCCTCCACCCGCGTGAGCTGGCGTCGGGCCTGGTCCAGCATGGCGGCGACATGCTGCCGCTCGAACGCGGTTGTGGCACCCTCCGGATCGTGCTCGTCGTCAGCATTGGCTGGGCCAGCCGCGTCGACGATCGCGCTGAAATCCCGCTCCAGCGCAGCGAGCCGGTCCTGCGCAGCCTGGCGCTCTTCGGCCAGCAGCCTGGCGGGGCTGCCGTCGGCACTCATGCTTCCTGCTTACCACCGCCGGCGGAGGGCCGCCCGCCCGCCGCCCGCCCGGTTTTAAGTGAAGCAAGACATCGGGCGGCCAGGCTGGCCTCGGCCAGGCTGGCCGCCCGGATGTGCGGCGGCGGACGAGATAAGGCAGGCTTGCAACCATGGCTACAGACACCCTCACGCTTATGGCCGTGCACGCTCATCCCGACGACGAGGCATCGAGCACCGGCGGCGTCCTCGCGCTCTACTCTGACCAGGGCGTCCGGACAGTTATCGTGACCTGCACCAACGGCGAGTTCGGCGATGCGCCTGGCCAGGTCAAGCCGGGCGAAGACGGACATGACGAGCAAGCCGTCGCCGAGCTCAGACTGACTGAGCTGCGGCAGTCGTGCAAGATCCTCGGCGTCAGCAGCCTCGAGCTGCTCGGCTATCACGACTCGGGCATGCCGGACTGGGAGTACAAAGACCGGCCGGACGCATTCTGCAACGTGCCCCTGGAGGTCGTGACCGCGCGGATCAGCGGGCTGATCGAGACCTACCGGCCGCAGGTTGTCATCTCCTACGACGACAAGGGCATGTACCAGCACCCCGACCACGTCCACGCCGCGAGGGCGGCCCACGCGGCCGCGGCGCAGTCCGGAATCCCGGCGAAGTACTACCAGACGGCGATGCGCGGCAGCGACTGGCGCAAGGTATGGGAGGCGCTGCGCGAACTCGGTGCCGAGGTGCCAGACGAGCGCGAGTTCACGCCCGAGCAGCGCAAGCAGGCCGAGGAGGCGGAGCAGCGGATCACGACGACGGTTGATATCCGCCCGGTGCTCGACCGTAAGCGTGAGGCCCTCTTCGCCCATGCCAGCCAGATGCAGGAATCCTGGTTCAGCAAGCTGCCGCCGGAGATTGCGACGCAGACTTTCGGGCGCGAAAGCTTCGTCCGCGTGATCGACGCGACCGGGGCGACGCTGCCAGAAGACGACTTGTTCGCGGGCCTGCGCTAGCTGAGCGCGGGGCCCGGCCGCGGCGTGCCGTGCCGGATCTGTCAGCCTTAGCCGATTCATGACCGTGCTTTTACCTGGTCTAAACCATCGCTTGCCGCGAGGCGGGAGTAGCACCAGCAGCAATCCGGCACCATTGATCCGTGTTCGCGATACTGTTCCGCCTGTTCGGGCCGCACCACCGGAAGCACATCGCGGTCCTGCTCGCCTCGGCTGCGGGCTGCGTACTCGCCGGCGCCGCGGCCTTCGCCGCTACTCAGGGGCGGCCGTTCAGCACCGGCCTGTACTGGGCGATCACCACCGCGACGACGGTCGGATACGGCGACGTGACGCCGAAGACCGCGGCTGGCCGGGTCATCGCGTCGCTTGTCATGCTCACCACGATCCCGCTGCTTGCCTCGGTGTTCGCGCTCGCGAGTGGCGACGTGGCGGCGGCTGGAATACGGAGGCTCCTGGCCATGCGCAGCCACTTTCCTGATGGCCGTTACCGGCTGGTGATCGGCATGCACGACGCGGTGCCCGCGATCCTGGCCGAGCTGAGCGCGGCCGGGATCCCGGTCGTGCTGGTCGCCGATACCGATCCGGCTGGTGTCCCGCCCGAGGTTTACCTTGTTCGTGGCGACCCGACCGACGAGACCGTCCTGAAGTCAGCCAAGCCGGAAGGCGCCGAGCAAGCGCTGATCACCGGGGAGTCAGACGGCGACGTCCTCGTCAGCGCGGTGCTGCTCCGCAAACTGGCGCCCAGCCTGGAGACGGCCGCCCTCGTCAGCTCTCCGTCAGTCCGGGAGGCGCTGACCGATCTCGGAGTCCACCAGGTCATCTCGGCGCACGGACTGATCGCAGCCGCGCTGGCGAAGAGCCTGGAAACGCCGCATGCCGGCGACATGCTCGCGGAACTGGTCGGATCCGGTAACCACCGGCTCAGCGAAATCGAGGCTGACGCGGCCGCGGTCGGCCGGCCGCTGAGCGCCGTCCGGGACAAGCGCGATGACCTCGTGCTCGGGCTGGTGCACGACGGTAAGTTCATGCTCGGGGTGGGGGATGACCCGGTTGTCCAGGCGGGCGACCGGCTGCTGGTCGCTGTCGCCGAGCAGGCAGGCCGGGCCGCACGCCATCACGAGCCCGAGGGCGTGCATTAGCGGCGGACCGTGCATGCTCACCCAGCCGCGGTCACACTGGACTGGTGGGCGATCGCATCAGGACCGGGATCCGGGTCGAGGGGGTAGTTCAGGGAGTCGGATTCCGGCCGTTCGTTTACTCGCTCGCCACAAGCCTCGGCCTGGGCGGCCTTGTCGGCAATGATTCGGGCGGCGTGTTCGCCGAGGTCGAGGGCAGCACGGAGGCGGTCGCAAAGTTCCTCGCGCTCCTCGAGCTTCAGGCTCCGCCGCTGGCCAGGATCGAGCGGGTTGCCGCGACAAGCCTGCGCGTAACCGGAGGCGCTGATTTCGTCATCGTGCCGAGCCAGGCTGGCGGCCAGCGCCGCGTGCTGATCGCCGCGGACAGCGCGACATGCGCCGATTGCCTGCGCGAGCTGGCCGACCCGGCCGACCGCCGGTACCGCTACCCGTTCATCAACTGCACTAACTGCGGGCCGCGCTTCACGATCGTGCGTGACGTGCCCTATGACCGGCCGCTGACAACAATGAGCGGGTTCGCCATGTGCGCGCAGTGTGCGGCCGAGTATCACGATCCGGCGAACCGCCGGTTCCACGCCCAGCCAGTGTGCTGCCCTGCCTGTGGCCCGCACCTGTCGCTGGTACGGGCAGACGGAACGCCGGTGTCCGGCAGTGATCCGGTCCGGGCAGCCGCCGAGCTGCTGCGTTCGGGCCAGATCGTCGCTGTCAAGGGACTCGGCGGCTACCACCTCACCGTTGCTGCAGGGAACGAGCGAGCGACGGCCGCTCTGCGCGCGCGGAAGCACCGCGAGGATAAGCCGTTTGCGCTGATGGTGCCTGACCTGGCGACTGCCCGTCGGCTGTGTTCGCCAGACGAGGCTGCGGAGCGGCTACTGGTCAGCGCCCGGCGGCCGATCGTGCTGGTGCCCCGGCTTCCTGACGCAGAAGGGCAGATCGCACCGGCGGTCGCGCCGGGCAACGGGCAACTCGGGCTGATGCTGCCGTACACGCCGTTGCATCATTTGCTGCTCGAGGCAGTGGCCGGGCCGATCGTGGCCACCAGCGGCAATGTCTCCGACGAGCCGATCGTGGTCCGCGATGACGAGGCGCTAGAACGGCTGGCTGGCATTGCTGATGCATTCCTGCTGCACGACCGGCCTATTCACATCAGGACCGACGACTCGGTCGTGCGCGTGCAGGGGGGCCGTGAGTCGGTTATCCGTCGTTCCCGTGGTTATGTGCCCGAACCGCTTGCGGTCACCCCAGGATTCAGGCGGCCGGTGCTGGCCTGCGGCGCGGAGCTGAAGAACACGTTCTGCCTGGCCAAAGGGACCCAGGCGGTCGTCTCTCAGCACGTCGGCGACCTGGCGAATGCCGAGACCCTGCGCTCGTTTACTGAGGGCATCGAGCACTTCCGGCGGCTCTTTGACGTGGAGCCTGAGTTGGTGGCGCATGATCTGCACCCGGACTACCTGTCGACCAAGTACGCGGCCGAGCTGGTCGGGGTCGAACTGTGCGGAGTCCAGCATCACCACGCCCATGTCGCGGCGTGCTTGGCCGACAACGGCGAGGCTGGACCGGTCATCGGGGTGGCATTCGACGGAACCGGTTATGGCACCGACGGCACCATCTGGGGCGGCGAGTTCCTGATCGCGGATCTTGCCGGGTTCGAGCGGGCTGGGTCCCTCGACCCCGTGCCGATGCCAGGCGGAGCCGCGGCTATCAGGCAGCCGTGGCGGATGGCCGCCGCCTACCTGGCCGCAAGCTACCCGGGCGGCATGCCTGAGGGGCTCGCGGTCCGTCAGCGCAATGACCGGCATTGGGCAGCGGTACTGGCGATGGCGGACCGCAAGATTAATTCGCCGCTGACGTCGAGCGCAGGGCGGTTGTTCGATGCTGTGGCCGCCCTGGTTGGCGCACGGGACGATGTGAACTATGAGGGCCAGGCGGCAATCGAGCTAGAGCAGCTCGCGGACTCCGGCGAGCGCTCTAGTTACCCGGCCGCCATCGGGAGCCGGGACGGACGGCTGATAGTGCGCGGCGCGGACCTAGTCGGGGCAGCAGCGGAGGACCTAGCGGTCCGGGTACCACCGCCGCTGATCGCCGCGCGTTTCCACAACGGTGTGGCTGCTTCGATCGTCGAGGTTTGCGAGCGGCTTCGCGACCAGACTGGGCTCACCGCCGTCGCGCTGTCCGGAGGGGTGTTCCAGAACCAGATGCTGACCGGCCGGGTGATGACCGGGCTTGCCGACTCCGGCTTCCGGTTCATGCTGCACAGCCGCGTGCCCTGCAACGACGGCGGCATCAGCCTCGGCCAAGCAGTAGTTGCCGGGGCCCGCGACTGGCTGGCGGCGGCCTGACGCCGATGCGTTACTCCGGCGCAGGCGGGACGCGCCGCCGCAGCCAGTCATACCAGCCTTGCATTCCGGCACCGGTGGTGACCGACAACTGGAGCAGCGTCGCGTCGGGTGCTGCCCGCCGCAAGGCTGAGGAGTACTGCCGGACATCGAAATCCACGTAGGGCAGCAAGTCGGTCTTGTTGAGCAGCACCAGGTCAGCCTGGCGGAACATGTGCGGATACTTCAGCGGCTTGTCTGCGCCTTCGGTTACGGATGCAAGCACGACCTTCTCGGCCTCGCCGAGGTCGAACAGGGCCGGGCAGACTAGGTTCCCGACGTTCTCGATCACGACAACCGAGCCATTCGGCGGGTCCAGGCCAACCAGGCCCCCGGCGACCATTCCCGCGTCCAGGTGACAGCCAGCGCCGGTGTTGATCTGAACGACCCGGCTGCCGGCCGCCTGGATGCGCTTCGCGTCGAGCATGGTCTCCTGGTCACCCTCGATCACCGAGATCGTGATCTGCGGCGCAAGTTCCATCACGGTCCGCTCGAGCAGAGTCGTCTTGCCCGAGCCTGGTGAGCTCATCAGGTTCACGGCAAGTACGCCGCGGTCGCATAGCCACTGCCGGTTGGCGGCAGCCAGCTCGTCGTTCTTGGCGAGTACCTTTTGCTGCAACCGGATGGTCCGGCCGGACTCGGCCGAGTCCGCTGTCGTCTGAACGTCGTCATGGCTGGCGTGCCAGCCGTCGTTTCCATCCTCGTGGTGACCATGGTCATGCTTGCCTGCCTGGCCGACCGGGTGCACGTGGCCACCCGACGGCAGCAGCCTGATTTGCGCGTTCGAAGAGCAGCCACATGTTCCGCACATACCTAAGCCACCTGCACAGATGAGATCTTGAGGTCCTGCCCGGACAGCACGGTCACTTCCGCGCTGCCGCACGGGCAGATGGCGAAGGGGCCAGCCGGTTCGAAGTCACTGACGCAGACACGGCAATGACATACTGCGTGCGGCTGGGTGATCTCTAGCCGGGCCCCTTCGAGGCTGGTTCCTTCCGTGACCAAGTCAAAGCAGAACCGCACGGAGTCAGCGACCACGCCGGACAAAGCCCCGATTTCCAGCCTCACGCAGATAACCCGCTGACCTGGCAGCCGCTCGCGGACCGCGTCAACCAGGCTTTCGGTGATGGCCAGTTCGTGCACTGCGTTGTCTTCCTGGCGGAGTCGTCTTCCCGGTGGGCCGTCGTCTTCTAAGCGGGCCCGCTTGTTCCCGGGTCCGATTTCCTGATCAGCAGATCCGCGGCAGCGGGTCGCCGACCAGGAGGTCTACGATCCGGGTACCGCCGAACGCGGTTTTGAGCTGCACGATTCCGGGCGGCCCGGCCGTGACCATGCCGATGACCGCCGCATCAGTGCCTTGTGGGTGCGCCTTCAGGGCGGCCAGCGCGCTATCGGCATCCTCCGGGCTTACGACCGCCACCAGTCGTCCCTCGCAGGCAACGTACATAGGGTCGATGCCGAGCAACTCTGATGCTCCGCGCACTTGCACGCGGACTGGGATGTCGTCCTCGGTGACCACCACGCCGACACCGGCCGCCGCGGCGATCTCGTTGAGGATCGTGGCAACGCCGCCCCTGGTCGCGTCGCGTAGCGCCCGTACCCCGGGGGCCGCTGCCAGCAGCCCCGCGACCAGGCCGTTCAGCGGTGCGGTGTCGGAGGTGATGTCGGCCTCGATGTCCAGTTCGCCGCGAGCCAGCATGATGGTGACGCCATGGTCGCCGATCGGGCCGGAAACCATGATCACATCGCCCGGCCGCGCGTGCGCCACGCCGAGGCTGATGCCATGCTCGATAATCCCGAGGCCGGCAGTGTTGATGTAGCAGCCGTCGGCCTTGCCCTTCTCCACCACCTTGGTGTCGCCGGTCACCACCTGGACACCAGCCCTGATCGCCGCAGCCTGCATGGATGCCGCGATCCTGGCCAGATCAGCGACACCGAACCCCTCTTCGAGAATGAATCCGGCGGACAGGTACAGCGGGACAGCGCCTGCCATTGACAGGTCGTTGACGGTGCCGTTCACCGCGAGATCGCCGATGTCGCCGCCGGGGAAGAAGAGCGGCTTGACTACGTAAGAGTCGGTCGTCATCGCAACCCTGGCACCGTTGACGTGCAGCTGGGCAGCATCCTCCAGTGGCTCGAGCAGGGGGTTGCGGAAAGTGTCGAGGAAGACCGCCTCGATCAGGGTCTGCGTGGCCTTCCCGCCGGCGCCGTGCGACATGGTGATGCGGTCTTCCCTGACCCGCGGGCGAGCCCGCCTGGCACGGTCGATCCGTTCCAGCACGAGTTCCTCGCGAACCGTTCCCGGCAGCGGCTGCGGCGACCCGTGATGCTCGAATTGCGTGGCCTCGCCCACGATCTCGTCGTGCTCGCCCCGTGCTTGCTCATGCTGCGTTCGCTGAAGTGCCTCATGCTCACGCAGGGCTTCCTCGACCCAGCTTGCGCGGGCCGGGCTGTCGTGCGGCGCGGTCATGAGGTGCTCGCTTCCTTGACGCGCTGCCGGGTCAGGCGACCGTAGTTGTAATAGGCGGCGCAAGCGCCTTCTGGCGAGACCATGCAGGTGCCGATCGGGGTCTCTGGCGTGCACGCGGTGCCGAATACCTTGCACTCCCACGGCTTGAGTACGCCTTTTAGCACCTCTCCGCACTGGCATGCCTTAGGATCGGCGACCCGGACTCCGGGAACGGAGAACAGGGTCTCGGCATCGAACTGCGCGTACTCCTGCCGGACCTTCAGCGCCGAGTGGGAGATGAACCCGAGACCGCGCCACTCGAAGTAGGGACGCAGTTCCATGGTCTGCCCGATCGCGCGGAGCGCCACAGCGTTCCCGTCCCAGGGAACGACACGGGAGTACTGGTTCTCGATTGCCGCTGCCCGCCGCGAAAGCTGCAGCATCAGCAAGTAGATCGACTGCAGGATGTCGAGTGGCTCAAAACCAGCCACGACGACGGGCTTGCCGTAATCACGGGCGATAAATTCATACGGTCGGCAGCCGATGACCGTGGACACGTGCCCTGGTCCGATGAACCCGTCGAGCCGCAGGTCAGGCGAATCAAGGATGGCTTTTATCGCAGGGATTATCGTCACGTGATTGCAGAAGATCGAGAAGTTCGCCAGGCCCTCGGCGGCTGCTCGCAGGACTGTCATCGCGGTGGACGGAGCGGTCGTCTCGAACCCGATGGCCATGAATACCACGCGCTTGTCCGGGTTCTGTCGCGCGATCTTGAGCGAGTCCAGCGGCGAGTAAACCATCCGGATGTCGGTACCGCGAGCCTTGGCGTCAAAGAACGATCCGTTACTTCCTGGCACCCGCATCATGTCGCCGAACGAGGTCATGATCACGTCAGGTTCGCTCGCCAGCGCCATGGCGTCGTCTACCCTGCCCATCGGGATCACGCAGACCGGGCAACCGGGACCATGCACCAGGGTTATCTGCTCGGGCAGATAGTCCTCAAGGCCGTGTTTGTAGATCGTGTGGGTGTGGCCGCCGCACACCTCCATCAGCTTGTACTGCCGGCCAGGCTCGCAGAGAGCGGCGATCCTGGCGGCGAGCGCATGCGCCTTGTCGGCGTCGCGGAATTCATCGACGAATTTCATCGCTGCTCCTGTCTGACCGATCCGGCCTGCCTACTCGATCCGAGACTCCGCCAGGGCGGCGAGTTCGTCTTCGTACGCCTGGCCGATGCCCTCCAGGAACTGGAGTGCCGCGGCAGCCTCGGCCTCGTCGATCTTCGACAGCGCGAACCCGACATGGATGAGCACCCAGTCGCCCGGCTCGACCCTCTCATCCGCGAGCAGGCCGACATTAATCACGCGTTTGACTCCGCTCACATCGACCCTGGCCAGATCTGCCTGGTCGGGCAGGAACTCGATCACCTCACCGGGGATGCCAAGGCACATAAGGCCACTCCTTAGTGGTAGACCACTCCCTCGTAGTCAGCTGATGATCATCAGATCTTGCTGCGCGCGCGACGAGGTCGAGTACTACCCCGACCGCTTCATCGACCGCCGCCGCTACCGGCTCGCTCAGTCCGATGCCGTAGTCCACGCTGGCCGGCTCGCAGCCGACGACGAGGACCTCCCGCTCGCGTGCGTCAAGCATGCCGAGCATGCCGAAGACGACATCCGGTTGCATGCCGTGTGCGTTGAAGAGCGGACCCGCGCCGGGCGCAACGTCCTCACCCGCGGCGGCCTGGCTGTCTGCGGCGGTCAGGTCCGGCTCGATCAGGTAGATCGTGCCCGGTGCGCCGCCGCGCGCGGTCGCGTCAACCAGGATCGCGGAGCTGTAGCCGTCGGCCAGGTCGTAAGCCAGGTGCATGCCACTGATTCCGTAGTCGGCTACGCGCACCCAGTCTGGCAGTTCGGCGGCGGTCAGCCTGCTTGCCACCTCGACGCCGAACCCGTCGTCGCCGAGGAAGATGTTGCCCACGCCCGCGATCAGCAGATTGCCGGTCATGGTGCCCGCTCGGCCGGTT
>Ga0335072_10012750_pt1 | contig 11998 bp, 12 predicted proteins | sample Lox_Sample_21_FD_206725 | JGI IMG/M metagenome (GOLD analysis project Ga0335072, IMG submission 206725) | Soil microbial communities from Loxahatchee National Wildlife Refuge, Florida, United States - Lox_Sample_2.1 | ecosystem: Environmental > Terrestrial > Soil > Wetlands | place: USA...
CACCTGCTGGTTGGCCTGCTTGACCGCCGCGTCCACCTCGGCGACCAGGTCGGGATCGGTGGCCAGATCGCCCACCGATGCGCCGGCGGCCTTGCTGTTGCGCTGCTTCCAGCCCTCGAACGCCTCTGGGTCGATGGTGATCAGCGCGCCGATGAAGGGCTTGTTGTCCCCGACCACCATCGCCTGACTGATCAGCGGGTGGGCCCGCAGCTGATCCTCCAGCACGGCCGGCGCCACGTTCTTACCGCCGGCGGTGACGATCAGCTCCTTCTTGCGTCCGGTGATGCTCAGATAGCCGTCTTCGTCGACCGCGCCCAGATCGCCGGTCCTGAACCACCCGTCGGCGAACGCCTCCTCGGTGGCCTGCTCGTTGCGCCAGTAGCCGCCGAAGACCACGCCGCCGCGCACCAGCAGCTCCTTGTCGTCGGCGATGCGCAGGCTGTTGCCGGGCACCAGCTTCCCGACCGTCCCGATCTTCAGCCCGCCGATCTGGTTGACCGTGATCGCGGCGCTGGTCTCGGTCAGGCCGTAGCCCTCGTAGATGGTCACGCCCACGCCGCGGAAGAAATGGCCCAACCGTGCGCCCAGCGGCGCGCCGCCCGAGACGGCCGCGCTGCAGTTGCCGCCCAACGCCGCGCGCAGCTTCCCATAGACCAGCCGGTCGAACAGCGCATGCTTGGCGCGGAGTAGCAGCCCCGGTCCGCCGTCGTCCTGGGCCCGGCTGTAGTCGACCGCAGTCTGTGCGGCCAGCTTGAAGATCGGCCCCTTGCCGTCGTTGGAGGCGTTCTGCTCGGCGGTGTTGTACACCTTCTCGAACACCCGCGGCACCGACACCACCACCGTCGGTTTGAACACCGCCAACATCGGCAGCAGGTTCTTGATGTCGCTGGTGAATCCGACGGTCACCTTGCTGGCGAATGCGGACAGGGTGAGTGCCCGGGCCAGCACGTGGGCCAGCGGCAGGAACACCAGCAGCCGTTGTCCCTCCGCCAGCAGCGTCGGGAGGCATTCCTGGGTGCCCCGGATCTCGCTGAGCAGGTTGGCGTGCGTGAGCTGGCAGCCTTTGGGCCGCCCGGTGGTGCCCGACGTGTAGATCAGGGTCGCCGGGTCTTCGGCACGCAGCCCCTCGAGCCGGGCGGTGAGCTCGGCCTTGTCGACCGACGCACCCTCCTCGGCGAGCTGGTCGAGCGCCTTGGGACCCGAACCGTTGATGTGCAGCACCCGTCGCAGGGCGGGCAGCTCGCCGGCGAGCTCGGCGACCATCGTGGCGTGCGCGTCGGTCTCGGCGAACACCAACACGGCTTCGGAGTTCTGCAGCACCCAGCGCACCTGCTCGGCCGACGACGTCTCATAGATCGGCACGGTGACCCCACCGACGGACAGGATGGCGAGGTCGAGGATCGCCCACTCGTAACAGGTGGCCGAAAAGATCGACACCCGGTCCCCGGGCTGAACCCCGAGCGCGATCAAACCTAGTGCCGCAGAACGAATCTGGTCCGCCGCCTGGGCGCAGGTGACGTCGGTCCAGGAGCCGTCGATCAGGCGCTGATAGATGACGAAGTTGGGATCGTCGCGCTCGTGCTCGAAGACCGGGGCCGCAAGGTTGTCGTGCTCCTCGACAGAAAAGCTGGCAGGGACACTTAACTCACGCACTGCACTTACCTCGCTTGACCTCGTGTGATGTTGCCGGGTACCGACTTGCTGAGGCCCAGCCTAATCCGAGTGTGCCAAGCTGAAACAATGAGCAGCATCCAGATCGCGGACGAGACATTTGTCGCCGCCGACGGCGCGGGGGTCGGTGCCGCGATCGGCGACCGGTCCAACTGGCGCCGGTGGTGGCCCGACTTGCGGTTGGAGGTCGTCGAGGACCGCGCTGAAAAGGGCATGCGGTGGGCCGTGACCGGCGCGTTGACCGGCACCATGGAGGTCTGGCTGGAGCCGTCGCTGGACGGGGTGGTGTTGCACTACTTCCTGCACGCCGAACCGTCCGGTGCGGCGGCCTGGCAGCTGGCCAAGATGAATTTGGCCAAAATGACACACCGTCGCCGCGTGGCCGGAAAAAAAATGGCATTTGAGGTGAAGACAACGCTCGAACGCGCACGTCCCCTCGGGGTTTCTCCGGTAGTTTAACCGAATCAACGTTTGGCACCGCAGAATACGGTTTCGGCCGGGAGGCCGGGGGCTCCCGTCGGAGAGCCGGGGGTCGACCCGCTTGCGGGAGAGAGGGAAATAGCAAGTGGCGGACAAGACGACGCAGACGATCTATATCGATGCTGATCCGGCCGAGGTGATGAAGGCGATCGCCGATCTCGAGGCCTACCCGGAATGGATTTCGGAGTACAAGGAAGTCGAAGTTCTGGAGGCGCTCGACGACGGTTACCCGAAACGGGCACGGATGTTGATGGACGCAACCATTTTCAAAGACACGTTGATCATGTCCTACGAGTGGCCCGACGACCGCCAATCGCTCAGCTGGACGCTGGAATCCAGCTCGTTGCTGAAGTCTCTCGAAGGCACATACATCTTGGCGCCCAAGGGTTCTGGAACCGACGTCACCTACCAGCTCGCGGTGGACCTCGCCATCCCGATGATCGGGATGCTCAAGCGCAAGGCCGAGCGCAGGTTGATCGACGGTGCGTTGAAGGATCTGAAGAAACGAGTCGAGGGCTGACGGAGTCCGATGCGCCCGCCCCGGCCCGGATCAGTCTCTTCGTCGGTAAGGGCGGGGTAGGAAAGTCCACCCTTGCGTCCGCCACCGCTGTCCGTGACGCGAGCAAGGGGCGGCGGGTGCTGGTCGTGTCCACCGACCAGGCGCACTCGCTGGGCGACGTGCTGGGCGTCGCGGTTCCGCCCTCCGGTTCGGGCGAACCGGTGCGGGTGCTCGTCGATGACGCCGATGCCGGCGGCGGCTTTCTGGACGCCCTCGCGCTGGACACCCTGGCCCTGCTCGAGACGCGCTGGCGCGACGTGGTCGACACCCTGGACCGGCGGTTCTCCGAGTCGGAACTGAGTGCCATTGCGCCCGAGGAACTTTCAGCGTTGCCGGGCATCCAGGAAGTGCTCGGCCTGTATGCGGTGGGCGAGCTCGCCGCGGCCGGAAAATGGGATCGTATCGTGGTCGACTGCGCGTCGACGGCGGACGCGCTGCGGATGCTGACCCTGCCCGCCACCTTCGCGCTGTACGTGGAGCGCGCGTGGCCGCGGCATCGCCGGCTGTCCATCGGCGCCGACGACGCCCGCTCGGGCGCCATCGTGGAACTGCTGGAGCGCACCAGCGCCAGCGTCGAGCGACTCAGCGCGTTGCTCACCGACGGTGATCTGGTCACCGCACATCTGGTGCTGACGCCCGAGCGGGTGGTCGCGGCCGAGGCGACCCGGACGCTGGGTTCGCTGGCGCTGATGGGTGTTCGCGTCGAGGAGCTGATCGTCAATCAGGTTCTGGTGCGCGATGATTCCTACGAGTACCGGAACCTGCCCGACCATCCGGCGTTCGACTGGTACGCCGAACGCATCTCCGAACAACGCTCGGTGCTCGCCGAACTCGACGCGACCATCGGTGACGTGGCGCTGGTGCTGACGCCGCATCTGGCCGGCGAGCCGATCGGCCCCAAGGCGTTGGGTGAGCTGCTCGACAACGCCCGTCGACGCGGCGGGGGCGCGCCGCCCGGCCCGCTGCGCCCCATCGTGGACCTCGAATCAGGGTCGGGGCTAGAGTCCGTCTACCGAATGCGGGTGGCGTTGCCCCAACTCGATGCCTCGTCGTTGTCGCTGGGCCGGTCCGATGACGACCTGATCATCAGTTGTGGCGGGCTGCGCCGCAGGGTTCGTTTGGCGTCCGTGCTGCGACGGTGTACGGTGCTGGACGCACATCTGCGGGGCAATGAGCTCACGATTCGTTTTCAACCAGATCCGGAGGTGTGGCCGAAGTGAGTGGGGCACACCCCGACATTGGTCCAGAGTTACGCAGGCTTGCCCAGGCGCTGCTGAACGGTATCGACCCTGCCGTTCGGTCGACCGCCGCATGGGCATCCGGAGCCGGTGGGAGTCCCGGCAAGTGCCAGCAGGTGTGGTGCCCGGTGTGCGCGCTGGCCGCGTTGGTGAACGGCGAACAACATCCGTTGATGACCGTCATCGCCGACCACAGCGTCGCTCTGCTGGATGTGATTCGAGCCATAGTCGACGACATCGACCGGACGCAGGAGCCCCCGCCGGACGACCCGTCCGGGGGTGTCACGACCAACGGGAGCGGCCCGGACGAGACCGCCGCGAAGAGCCGCTACCAGCCCATCCCGGTCACCGTCGAGGAGTGAGTCGGCCCCGCGCCGAGGTGGTCCCAGCCGTCACACATGGGTACAGTTGGACACCATCAAGTGTGGGCGAGAGGGAGGGCCATGTGGTACTGGCTATTCAAGTACATATTCATGGGCCCGCTGCTCATCCTGCTCGGTCGACCGAAAGTCGAAGGCCTGGAACATGTTCCGAATTCCGGGCCGGCGATACTGGCCAGTAACCACCTGGCCGTCGCGGATAGCTTCTTTCTTCCGCTGGTCGTCCGTCGCCGCATCACGTTTCTGGCCAAAGCCGAATACTTCACCGGCACCGGCTTGAAAGGCTGGTTCACCCGCTGGTTCTACACCGTCGCCGGTCAGGTTCCGATCGACCGCAGCGACGCCGACGCCGCACAGGCGGCGCTGGACACCGCCGAGCGGTTGCTGCAGCAGGGCAAGTTACTGGGCATGTACCCCGAGGGCACCCGTTCGCCCGACGGCCGGCTGTACAAGGGCAAGACCGGGCTGGCGCGCCTGGCGCTGCAAACCGGGGTACCGGTGATCCCGGTGGCGATGATCGGCACCAACGTCGTCAACCCGCCCGGCAGCAAGATGTGGCGGTTCGGGCGGGTCACCGTCCGGTTCGGCAAGCCGATGGACTTCTCCCGCTTCGAGGGGCTGGCCGGCAATCGGTTCATCGAGCGCGCCGTCACCGACGAGGTGATCTACGAACTGATGGGACTGTCCGGTCAGGAGTACGTCGACATCTACGCCGCCACGGTCAAGGACGGCAGCGACTCGAGCGGCCAAGCCGAGCGGATTCCGGAGACGGCTGCGGGTTAATCGGGGGCTAATCGCGGGCTGATCAGCTGACGGCGGATACCGGCGCCAGCCCAGGTGTCGCCGCTTCCTGCGGAGCCTTGCGGGCGGTGACGGTGAGTCCGGACACGATGATGACCGCCAGCGCCCACCACACGTAGGACATCCCGGCAAGCTGTCGCCACCAGGCGGCCGTCGTCTCGTGGTGTTGGGGAAGCAGGTCGATCGGTGTCCAAGTCATCAGCGCCACCCCGGCAACGCTGACCACGGCCAGCGCGACGTTGCGGCGGCGCCACGCCAATATCCCCGTCACCAGCACGGCCGGCAGCATCCAGACCCAGTGGTGTGACCATGACACCGGCGAAACCACCAGCCCGAACAGCGCCACGCAGATCACCGCCAGTGTGGGCTCACCGGCTCGCAGCACCCGCTGCAGCGCCCAGACCGTTATCGCGAGCACCACCAGGCTCGCGCCCGCCCACAGCAGGAAGCGCGCCTGTTCCCCGAGTCCGATCCGCGCGAGTGCGCCCGCGATGTTCTGGTCGGTGTTCAGCGCCGCGCCGCCGATCCGGTCGGTGTTGTGCACGGTGCGAGTCCAGTACTCCCAGGAGTCGTGCCACGCCAGCACGAAACCGATCAGCGTCGCCCCCGCGAACGACGCCAACGCCGTCAGCGCGGCGCGGTTGTCGCGACGCATCAGGAAGTACAAAAGGAACACCGCGGGAGTCAGTTTCAGCGCAATCCCCAGGCCCAGCAGCACCCCGCGCGGCCACGGGGTGCGGCGCGGCACGCAGTCGGCGATCACCAGCGTCATCAGCACCACGTTGATCTGGCCGAAGGCGAAGTTCGAGCTGATCGGCTCAAGCCAATACGTCGCCGGAACCACGATGATCACCGCCAGCCATAGCCGGCGCAGCCAGGCGGGGCCGGGCAGCAGTCGTGAGCTGTTCGACACGTCGAGGCGGGTCAGCACGATGTCCGTCGAGACGATCAGCAGCACCAACGTCAGCAGCGTGATCGCGACGCTGGCGGCCGGCATGTGCAGCCACGCGAAGGGGGAGAAGGCGATGGCCGCCAGCGGGGGATAGGTGAACGGCAGGTTCAGCCCGATGGGTGTGGGGAACAACACGTCGCCCTTGTACAGCGGACGCCCGTCCAACCAGGCCTGACCGCCCATCTGATAGATGTCGATGTCGATGCGGTACGGCGTGTGCCCGAGCAGCGTCCAGGCCAGCTGACCCAGCACCGCGGCGGCCAGCATCCAGAGCAGGCAAAACAGCAAGACCCGCGCGCGGCTGCCACCAGCGGAGCCCACGGTCCCGTTAATGGGCGCCTGCCAGTTACTCATGTCGGAGCTAAGCCTAATGGTTAACGGGCGTCCGATTGTCGGGACAGCGCGGCTAGCCCCGTGTCGGGACTTGGCGAGGTAACTTCCTGGAGTGTCCGACTGGCTGCAGCACGACATCATCGACCGCGGCCGGTTTCCGCTGCTGTGTTGTCTGGTCGCGTTCATCCTGACCTTCTTCGTCACGCGCAGTTTCGTGCGGTTTATCCGCCATCGTGCCGGCACCGGCGCGCCGGCCCGGTGGTGGCAGCCGCGGAATATCCACATCGGGTCGGTGCACATCCATCACGTGGCGTTCGGGGTGGTCCTGGTGATGGTTTCGGGGCTGACCATGGTATCGCTATCGGTCAACGGACAAGAACCCGAATTGACCTTCACGGCGATCGCCTTCGGAATCGGTGCGGCGTTGGTGCTCGACGAGTACGCGTTGATCCTGCACCTGTCCGACGTCTACTGGGAGGAGGACGGGCGCAGCTCGGTGGACGCCGTGTTCGCCGCGGTCGCGGTGGCCGCCTTGTTGACCATGGGCTTGCACCCGCTGATGTTCTTCCTGCCGATCTGGCAGGGCGGCGATTCGTTGGTGCGGCACGCCGTCGTCATCGGCGGGCTGGTGCTGACGCTGCCGCTCGCCGTGATCGTGCTGTTGAAGGGCAAGGTGTGGACCGGCCTGTTCGGGATGTTCCTGGTGGTGGTGCTGGTCATCGCGGCGATCCGGCTGTCGCGCCCGCATGCTCCCTGGGCCCGGTGGCGATACACCAGCCGACCGGTCAAGATGCGGCGCGCCGTGCAGCGGGAACGGAGATGGCGTCGTCCCGTGGTGCAGGTCAAGATGTGGCTGCAGAACGCCATCGCCGGAACCCCTCGGTTGCCCGACGAGCGCGCCGTCGACGCTCAGCTGGACCACGAGGTGCATCCTGCGCCAGCGCCCGAGGGCGCCGTGGCAAGCGCATAGTTCTGCGCACGTCTGCCGGGCCGACTGGGGCCGGTTGGGGCCAACTAAGCTCTCGGCGGTGCGGTACTTCTACGACACCGAATTCATCGACGACGGCCGCACCATCGACCTGATCTCCATCGGGGTGGTCGCCGAGGACGGCCGGGAATACTACGCCGTATCCACCGAATTCGATCCGGAGCGGGCCGGCAGTTGGGTACGCGCCAATGTGCTGCCCAAGCTGCCGCCCCCCGCCTCGCAGCTGTGGCGCTCGCGCCGGCAGATCCGTGACGACCTGGAGCAGTTTTTCGGTATCTCCAACGCCGAGGCCACGGGCCCGATCGAACTGTGGGCCTGGGTGGGGGCCTACGACCACGTGGCGCTGTGTCAGTTGTGGGGCCCGATGCCGGGATTGCCGCAGGCGATACCCCGTTTCACCCGGGAACTGCGGCAATTGTGGGAGGACAGCGGAAGTCCGCGGATGCCGCCGCGGCCGCGCGACGTGCACGACGCGCTGGTCGACGCCCGCGATCAACTGCGCCGGTTTCGGATCATCACTGGTGAAACGGACGATCCGCCGGGCCGTACGCCCTGATCAGTCCGAATCGGACCGGGGGCGGGCCCAGTTACCATGGACCGATGAACTGGACAGTCGACATTCCGATCGACCAGCTGCCGCCACTGCCGCCGCTGCCGGCCGACCTGCGTGCCCGGCTGGACGCCGCGCTGGCCAAGCCGGCCGCGCAACAACCGTCGTGGGATCGTGACCAGGCCGCGGCGATGCGCACGGTGCTGGAAAGCGTGCCGCCGGTAACGGTGCCCTCCGAGATCATCCGGTTGCAGGGACAGCTGGCCCAGGTCGCCAAGGGCGAGGCATTCCTGTTGCAGGGCGGGGACTGCGCAGAGACGTTCGTCGACAACACGGAACCCCACATCCGGGGCAATATCCGCACCTTGCTGCAGATGGCCGTGGTGCTGACCTACGGTGCCAGCCTGCCGGTGGTCAAGGTGGCCCGGATCGCGGGTCAATACGCCAAGCCCCGGTCCGCCGACATCGACGCGCTGGGTCTGAAGTCCTACCGCGGCGACATGATCAACGGCTTCGCCCCGGAAACCACAGCGCGCCAGCACGACCCGTCGCGGCTGGTGCGTGCTTACGCCAACGCCAGCGCGGCGATGAACCTGGTGCGTGCCCTCACTTCGTCGGGCTTTTCGTCGCTGCACCTGGTCCACGACTGGAACCGGGAATTCGTGAGCAACTCGCCGGCCGGCGCGCGCTACGAGGCGCTGGCCACCGAGATCGATCGGGGACTGCGCTTCATGAGTGCTTGCGGGGTGGCCGACCGCAATCTGCAAACCGCCGAAATCTACGCCAGCCACGAGGCTTTGGTGCTCGACTACGAACGCTCCATGTTGCGGTTGTCGCAGGTGGAGGACGGAGAGCCGCAGCTCTACGACTTGTCGGCACACACCGTGTGGATCGGCGAGCGGACCCGTCAGCTCGACGGCGCACACATCGCGTTCGCCGAGGTGATCGCCAACCCGATCGGCGTCAAGATCGGCCCGACGATGACCCCGGAGCTCGCCGTCGAGTACGTCGAGCGGCTCGACCCGCACAACAAGCCGGGTCGGCTGACCATGGTGAGCCGGCTGGGTAACAACAAGGTGCGCGACGTGCTGCCCCCGATCATCGAGAAGGTTCAGGCCACCGGCCACCAGGTGATCTGGCAGTGCGACCCGATGCACGGCAACACCCACGAGTCGTCCACCGGTTACAAGACCCGGCATTTCGACCGCATTGTCGACGAGGTGCAGGGCTTCTTCGAGGTGCACCGCGCGCTGGGCACCCACCCGGGCGGCATCCACGTCGAGATCACCGGCGAGAACGTCACCGAATGTCTCGGTGGCGCGCAAGACATTTCGGACACCGACCTGGCCGGCCGCTACGAGACCGCGTGCGATCCGCGGCTCAACACCCAGCAGTCGCTCGAGTTGGCGTTCCTGGTCGCCGAGATGCTGCGCGACTAAGTGGGGCCCGCTATAACAACCCGTTGAGGTTGCTTCCGATCGTCCAGGCCGCGGTCGCGACCAGCCCGGTGAGCGCCACCACGATCGCCACCCAGATCAGCACCATGCGTCGGGAATGTTGTCGCACCCAGATGAATTCACTGAGCGCAATGCCGCCGAATTTCCCGGACAGCGGGTCGAATTCGTAGTCGCCCGGTCCCAATTCGGGCTCAGCGGGACGTACCGGCTCCGACCAGTCCTCGGGTCCGCGGGTCAGGTGCCGGGTGGAGTCAACCGGCGCCTGGTCGGGCGGCGGTGGCGGCGGTGGGCTATCCCGTCGCGCGGCCATTCGGCTGTGGTGCAGCTGGGCCGACCGGTGCTGAGCGGAGTTGCGCGGTGCGGGCACCCGGAAGTCCGGCAGCGCCAGTTCTTCGCTGATTTCCTCCAGGTCGCGCGGGCCACCATCTCGTCGAATTCCAGCGGCACGCCGTCGATCAACGCGCTGGCCCGCGGCACGTCGTGGTCCAGTCGCTGGTAGGCGAGCGACAACGGGGTGTCGCCGGTGAACGGGGTACGGCCGGTCAGCAGCTCATAGGTGAGGATCCCTACGGAGTAGACATCGCTGCGCAGACCGGCGCTGCCGTCGCGGACCTGCTCGGGAGAAAGGTAGGCCGCGGTACCCAGGATGACGCTGGCCGAGGTGCTGCCCGCGGCCGCGACAGCGCGGACCAACCCGAAATCGGCGATCTTGACCTCGCCGTCGTCGGAGATCAGCACGTTTTCCGGCTTGACGTCGCGGTGCACCAATCCGGCCCGATGCGCGGCGGCCAGTCCGCCCAGCACCGGGCGCAGCACCGCCGCCACCGCGTGTGGCGGCATCGGACCGCGTTCAGTCAGCAGCTCACGCAGGGTGCCGCCCTCGACGAGTTCCATCACCAGAAAGGGGTGCCGGCCGTCCAGGCCCTGGTCGTAGACCGCGATCAACCCCGGGTGCTTGAGCCGGGCGACCGTGCGGGCCTCGAGCTGGAAGCGGGTGAGGAATTGCTGGTCACCGGCATAGCGAGCGTCCATCACCTTCAGCGCCACGGGGCGGTCGAGCCGGACATCGACACCGCGGTAGACCGTCGACGTGCCACCGCTGGCGATCTTGGCTTCCACCAGGTAGCGACCGTCCAGGTATGTGCTTTCCAACGGGTCCACCGTGCCTGCTCGGGCCACGGGGCCATCGTAGGTGGGGCCGAGCCGAATCGTGCAGAACGGAGCCGCAAAAACCCGCGTCCCGGGCTGGTTACCGGGCCTACACTGGCGAAGTGGGCAGCATTCCGGCCGGCGACGATGTTCTAGACCCCGACGAGCCAACATACGACCTGACCCGAGTGGCTCAGCTGCTCGGCGTGCCGGTCAGCAAGGTCCAACAGCAGCTGCGGGAAGGCCACCTGGTCGCGGTGCGACGCGACGGCGGCGTGGTGGTGCCGCAGGTCTTCTTCACGACTGCCGGCGAGGTGGTCAAGAGCCTGCCCGGGCTGTTGACGATCCTGCACGACGGCGGCTACCGCGATACCGAGATCGTGCGCTGGCTGTTCACCCCTGACCCGTCGCTGACGGTCACCCGCGACGGCAGCCGCGATGCCATGTGCAACGCGCGTCCCGTCGACGCGCTGCATGCCCACCAGGCCCGGGAAGTCGTGCGCCGCGCCCAGGCTATGGCTTACTGACGACCGGCTCCGCCGCGGCTTCGCCTGTTTCGGCGCCCCGCTCCGGCGTCCGGTTCAGCACATACCAGGCGGTCAGTGCGGACGCGGTGGCCAGCGAGAACTGCACCCAGGAATACATTCCGTGCGATCCGTCCGGTTTGAAGATCAGCATCACCCACGTGGAGAACCCGGCGATCACCGCCATCGCCCGCCGCGACTGAGCCAGCGGGGCGGCCACCGCCAGCGGCCAGGAGTAGTACCACGGCAGAGCGGCGGGGACGAACAACACCACGATCAGCATCGACCACGCGGTACCGGTCAGCGCGGCTCGGTCGTCGCGCCGGAACCGCCACCACAGCACCGGCAACGACACCGCGATGATCGCGATGCCGATCAGCCGGGTGATGCGCAGCAGGCTGTAGAAGTCGATCGAGAAGAAACCGCTGGCGAGAAAGTGGATCACGTTGGCCACCGCGGTCGGCACCGACAGCCAGTTGATGATCTTCACCGAGCCGGCCAGCGCGGTCAGCCAACCCAGCCCGACACCGGCCACGGCGGACAACACCGCGAACACCGCTGCGAAGATCAGCACCGCCAGCGCGGCGGCCGCCAGAAACGCCTGGACCGGTCGATATCCCCGGCGTTCACGCAGATGACGCGCCCACACCCAGACCATGAACGGCAGTGCGATTCCGGCCGTCGCCTTCACCGCGATCGCGACCGTGAGGACGGCGATGCCCACGACATTGCGGCCGGCGAAGGTCAGCGCGATGCCCGTCGTCATCAGGCCCACCATCAGCATCTCGTTGTGCACCCCGCCCATCAGATGGATGAGCACCAGCGGATTGAGCACGCAGATCCACAGCGCGGTGGGGCCGTCGCTACCCAGGTGATGGGCCAGTCGGGGGGTGGCCCAGATCAAGAGCGCCAGTCC
>Ga0335072_10012751_pt1 | contig 11996 bp, 9 predicted proteins | sample Lox_Sample_21_FD_206725 | JGI IMG/M metagenome (GOLD analysis project Ga0335072, IMG submission 206725) | Soil microbial communities from Loxahatchee National Wildlife Refuge, Florida, United States - Lox_Sample_2.1 | ecosystem: Environmental > Terrestrial > Soil > Wetlands | place: USA: Florida...
ATAGGAGACGCCCGATATCAGCGCCGCCCGGTCTCGTGCTTCGTCACGGGTGAGGTTTGCTGCCACCAGGTGGTCCCTTCGTGAATCGTGAGGCTTTCCGAAGATCTTCGCACGACACCCGTTGAGGGCAAGTGGGTACCGGTCACCTCCGGGCCTTTAACCCATATTACAACGAGTGGCGAATCAGTCATCAAGTGTGACAGGGCATTTTTTCTCCGGTCTTGCTGGGGTGTAGTGCCAGGCCCGTCGTCCATAGTGCGCCATGCTTCTGGCAGACTTGCGACGTGCGCGTATACCTGGGATCAGACCATGCGGGTTTCGAGCTTAAGGCGACGCTCGTCGCCGCGCTTGAACAGGCCGGCCATGAGCCAATTGATTGCGGCCCGCATAGCTATGACGCTGACGACGACTACCCCGTTTACGTGCTGAGGGCGGCACAGGGAGCGATCGGCAACGAGGGCAGCCTCGGCATCGTGATCGGCGGCTCCGGCAACGGTGAGCAGATCGCGGCCAATAAGGTGCGGGGCGTCCGGGCCGCGCTGGCGTGGACGGTCGAGACCGCGACGCTTGCCCGTCAGCACAATGACGCCAACGTGCTGAGCCTGGGCGCTCGCGAGTACAGCCTCGACGACGCGGTCAGCTTCGCCCTGGCTTTCGTCCAGACGCCCTTTTCCGAGGCACCCAGGCACGCCCGCCGGCTGGCGATGATCGCTGACTACGAGGCGTCGCAGGAGTTGCCGCCCCTTCCTGAGCAGGGCTGACGTCTTCGCCCTGCGGCGAGCCGGGCTGTGATGAGCCGGGTTGCGGCGAGCCGGGCCGTGGTGAGCCGGGTTGCGGCGAGCCGGGTTGCGGCGCGCTGGCCTGAGGGCGCGAGACGTCACGCGCCCTCATCGCCGCGCTGAGCGTGATCTTCATGCCGGTCATACCGTGAGCCTTACCCAGGCAACGGTCAGAAGATAGCCGGGCACCAGGGTGAGGCGTCCCAGCTCATCGCTGCGGATAGCCGTCCCAGCGTGCCCGGACGAAGTTCCCTGACTAGGCCCGCGGCCGCCAGCGCGCCCAGTCGGGTGCCGCCCAGGTAGGCCGCGCCAAGTTCCCGCACGTCCAGGGCGATGTCCGCGGGGTCGGTGGTCCGCGTGCAGCTGATGCCGGCGGCGGACATAGGGTCGGCCACCTGAAGCCGCCAGCGGCCAGCATTCGACGTCAAGAGCTCGTCGGACACCTGGAGGACCACGTCGACGGCGCATGAGTAGGCTCGCGAGGACAGCGCACGCGATAGGTCGATCAGCCTGACCCACAGTCCGTCCCCGGTGTGGGGACGCGCTCGGCGGGGGTCAGCCAGCTGGAAGATCAGCGGGTCGTCCACGGGCCGGTTGACCGCCAGGACCTCGGTCACCAGGTCACGGCTTAGCAGGTCCCGCCACAGCGCCGCTCCGGCGGCAGGGTCGGCGGCGATCAGCTCCCTGACCACGATCTTCCCCGCGGGCAGGTACTCGGCCGCGTCCCAGAGGCCCTGGGCACGGTAAAGGGCGTACCCGCGCGGTCCCGCCTCGTCTGCGGCCAGCACGCAGCGCAGTGGCCCGAAGCCGCCGCGGTCGCTCGCGTGGTCGAACAGCACCTTGTCCCACCACGCCTCGTCGCGGGCGAAGAACCCGGGACGAGCCGGCCGCACGGTGTCGTAGACCTTGGCTAGGTCGGCCGCGGCCTTGCCCGGGGAGACCAGTTGCAGCGTCAGTGACTCGTCGACCCCGGCGGTGAGCGCGCCCTCGCCCCGCCCGAACGTGAAGACGGCGACCGACCCGGCCGGGCCATAGCCATACCGGCCGTACAGCGGCGCCTCTGAGGCCCACAGCGCGGCGACCGGCTCCTCACCGCGGGCGGCGATGTCGGCTAGCTGCCGCCGCATCAGCGACCGCAGGATGCCCCTGCGCCGGTAGGTCGGCAGCACGGAGACGTAGGAGACGCCGGCCACCGGGAGTACCGCGCCTGGCACCGACATCTGGAAGCTGAACGCCCCCGCCGTGCCCACGATGTCACCGTCTTGGGCAGGCGCGGCCTCCGGCGCGTCGAACGCACCTGAGGCGGGGTCGAAGGCCGCAAGCGACCGGTCCGGCTCGAAGAGCCGGTCGGCAAGATTGGCCCGCTCTGGCAGCAGTCGGGTCACGTGGAAGGCATGGTCGTCCACGAAGCGGAAGGCCGGGAACTCCTCAGGGCGAACCGGGCGGATAGGGTACGAGTCTGTCACGATGGCCCCCTCGGCGAGCCGGACACGAGCAGTGATCGCGGCGTTTTGAGTCGGCATGACCCTACAGGATTGGGGCGGGAGCAACGATGACGCGTGCTTTGGCCTCAATGCACGGATAGCCTACGTGCGAAATGATGTCTCCCACGCCTGAGCCCAGCCAGCCCGGTGCCGCCACCGGTAACGCGCTGCGCCAGGCCCTTCGCGCTGCGAGGCACGCGGTGCCTGGCGGGCTCCGCCGTGCTGCCCTGTGGCTCACCCGCCTCGTGGCCCAGCAGTTCATCACCCGCAACCGGCGAGTCGGCTTCGGGCTGGCGCTGGCGATGATCTTCATCGCGGTCGCGTCGAGTGCCTGGCCCGAGTGGTGGATCTCGCCGGGCGTGATGATCTTGCCGATCCTGGGCGGCGGGCTGCTGCTGTGGCCGCGCGCGCTGCGGGTCCTGTTCGGCATCGCGGCGGCCGGGCTCATCTACGACGCCGTCGAGGGCAAGGTCGGCGTCGGGATCGCCGCGACGATCGTCATCACCGCCGTCTATGCCGATGTCCTCGCCAATACCCGCGGCAAGCTCGGCACCCGCGGCCGGCGCGCGGACCGGATGATGATCGAGCTCAGGGACCGGATCAAGGCCCAGGGCCAGCTGCCTGACCTCGGCGAGGGGTGGGACTCTGTCGTCATCCTGCGGCCGGCTGGCGGGTCAAGCTTCGGCGGCGACTTCGTCGTCAGCCACAGCGACGGCAAGACCATGGAGGTCGCGCTGGTTGACGTGTCAGGTAAGGGCATGGATGCCGCCACCCGGGCGCTGCTGCTTTCTGGTGCCTTCGGTGGTGTGCTCGGCTCCGTGCCGCGGGAGCAGTTCCTCCCGGCCTGTAACGCCTACCTGCGAAGGAGCCAGACCGACGAGGGGTTCGTTACCGCCGTCCACTTGTCCATCGACCTGGCCACCGGTGAGTACGTGCTGTCCTCGGCGGGCCACCCGCCCGCTGTGCACTACGACGCGAACAGCGGGCTGTGGCGGATCAGCCAGGCCCGCGGCATCGTGCTTGGCGTGATGGCCGACATGTCGGTCGTGCCCTCGGCCCCTGAGGTGGGCACGCTGCGTCGTGGCGACGCGATCGCGCTTTACACCGACGGGCTGGTCGAGGCGGCCGGCCAGGACATCGACGAGGGAATCGGCAGGCTGCTTGGCGAGGCCGAGCGGATGGTGGTCAGCGGCTTCAGGCAGGGCGCCTCCCCGCTGGTCACCGCGATGCAGCAGGCGGTCGGGCCGAATGACGACTGCGCCTTCGTGCTCATCTGGCGCACGTGAGCGGCCCTGTCGCACTGGGCGAGCCCTACGCGGTAGTTTGTAAACGGAGTGTATCTCCGTGCGATTTCCCATACTGGCGGGAAAACAAGGCACTGGCGTGCGGACGAGTGCCGGACGACAGTCGGAGCGATGGCCGGGCGAAGCGCAGAAGTCCTGCATTGGGCCTGGTCAGGCGGCCACGCATGGGCTATTCTGTGCATTCCATAGCATAACGCCAATCATGATGCAAACGGATATGAGGGGGACACCTATACCCGCTCGTGGCGAAGCTAACATCCCCGACACCCACGTCATGTGACGCACGCGTCATTGTTTGCATTTGATTGTCAGCTGTGCCCAAATAGACAGGTGACAGGCGGAGGACTGGAGGTCGCGGGCGAAGTTTCGCTCGCTGTGGCGGCGAAGGCATCGGCGGAGAACTTCCCCGTAGCGCTGCGGGTGCTCCCAGCGCGCCTGCGGCGGCACCTGACGGCCTACTACGGGTTCGCGCGGCTAACCGACGACATCGGCGACGAGCCGTTGCCGGGCTCAGGCACGCAGAGCCGCACCGAGCAGGAGGAGCGCGCCACCAGGATCCGGCTCCTTGACGAGCTTGAGGCGGACGTCAGGAAGATCTACGTGGCGGGCCAGGAGCCGGAGCTGCCCGCCATCCGCGCGCTGGGCGAGACCGTCCACGCAACCGGCATTCCGCTCGCCTCGCTCGCCGACCTGATCCAGGCCAACCGCCAGGACCAGCTGGTCACGCGCTATGAGGCCTACGACGACCTGGTGCGGTACTGCGAGCTTTCCGCCAACCCGGTCGGGCAGGCCGTGCTCTACATCGTTGGCGCGGCCACGCCGGAGCGGATCGCCCTGTCCGATAAGATCTGCACCGCGCTGCAGCTGGTGGAGCACTGGCAGGATGTGGCGGAAGATCTCAGAAACGGTCGTGTCTACCTGCCCCAAGAGGACCTCAAGACCTACGGGGTGACCGAAGAGGATCTGGCGCAGCCGACGGCAAGTCCGGCCGTGATCAGCCTGATGAGGTTTGAGACGGAGCGGGCGACACAACTGCTCAGTGAGGGGTCGCCGCTAGCTGGCACCCTCAGCGGCTTCGCTCGGATGGCGATCTCCGGGTACATCGCTGGTGGGCGGGCCGCCGCCACGGCGATCAGGCAGCAGGGGTACAACGTCCTCGTCGCGACGCCGCGGCCGGGCAAGGCCGCCACGCTGACCGGGCTGGTCAGCTGCTACGTCAGGGGGAGGTGACCATGGACGCGGAAGAAGCCTACGCGGAGTGTGAGCGGATCACGTGGGAGCAGGCGAGGAACTTCGCCTACGGCATCAGGCTGCTGCCTGCGCCCAAACGGCGCGCGCTTGCCGCCGTCTACGCCTACGCCCGCCGGATCGACGACATCGGCGACGGCGACCTGCCCGTGGCGGACAAGGCGGCTGCGCTTGAGGCGGAGAAGCCACGGGTCAAGGCGCTGGCGGCGGGAGAGGTCGGCGACCCCGCCGACCCAGTTCTGGTCGCGCTAGCCGACGCGGGCAAGCGGTTTGGCGTCCCGCTGGCGGCCTTCGACGAGCTGATTGACGGCTGCCTGGCCGACGTCAACCAGGCCCGCTACGAGTCGTGGGACGACCTGTACTACTACTGCCGGTGCGTGGCAGGCTCCATCGGCCGGCTGTCCCTTGGCGTCTACGGCGCGAAGGACCTGGGCAAGCAAGAGAAGATGGCCGACGACCTCGGCATCGCGCTGCAGATCACGAACATCCTGCGTGACGTAGTCGAGGACTACCGCAACAACCGGGTGTACCTGCCCGCGGAGGACCTGGCCAAGTTCGGCTGCGAGCTGGTACCGGGTGCGGCCGAGCCGTTCGGTGATCCCGCCTGGCAGGCCCGTTTCGCAAGCCTGGTTGAGTTCGAGGCCGCCCGCGCCCGTGACTGGTACGGCACGGGGATGCGGCTGCTCGCCACGATCGACTGGCGCAGCGCCGCCTGCACCGGCGCGATGGCGGGCATCTACCGACGGCTGCTTGAGAAGATCGCGGCCAATCCGCACGCCGTGCTTGAGGGCCGGATGTCACTGCCGGGCAAGGAGAAGGCGCTGGTCGCTGTCCGGGCGCTGAGCGGGGTAGACAGACGGGGAGGGGGCAGTTGATGAAGACCGTTGTCATCGGCGGTGGTCTCGCCGGGATCACCGCGGCGCTGACCCTGACCGAGCAGGGCAACGATGTCACCGTGCTTGAGGCCAAGCCGCGGCTGGGCGGCGCGACCATGTCCTTCGAGCGGGACGGCCTGATCGTCGACACCGGGCAGCACGTGTTCCTGCGCTGCTGTACGCACTACCGTGGCCTGCTTGACCGGCTCGGGGTGTCCGGGCAGGCGCCGCTGCAGCGGCGCTTCGACGTCACCGTGCTCTCGCCGTCCGGCCGGCCGGCGAGCAAGGGCAACCACCCGACCCGGCTGCGCCGCAACGCGCTGCCCGCGCCGCTGCACCTGCTCCCCACGCTGCTCGGCTACGGGAAGCTCTCCCTGGCCGAGCGGGCCAGGGTCGGGCAGGCGGCCCTGGGCATGCGCGGCGTCAACCTGGATGACCCGGCGACTGACCACATCGCCTTCGGCGACTGGCTCGCGCGCCACGGGCAGGACGAGCGCAGCCGGCGGGCACTGTGGGACCTGTTCTCCGTGGCCTCGATCAACGTCCCCGGGGACGAGGCGTCCCTGGCGCTGGCGGCCAAGGTCGTGCAGACCGGCCTGCTCGGTGACTCGGGGGCGGCGGACATCGGGGTGCCCGCCCTGCCGCTCGGTGAGCTGCATGGCACCGCGGCGGCCCGCAAGCTGGCGGCGCTTGGCGCGACGGTCAGGCTGAACACGAAGGTCGCCGCCATCGAGGTCAGCGAGCCCGGATTCACCCTCCGGCTGGGGCGCGGCGCGGACGAGGACCTTCAGGCCGATGCCGTCGTCCTCGCGGTGCCGCATGAGGCGGCCGCCCAGCTGATCCCCGCGGGCGCGCTGCCGGACTCGATCGTCTCCGGGTGGTCCGGCCTGGGAGCCGCCCCGATCGTCAACGTGCACGTGATTTATGACCGTAAGGTCATGGATGTGCCGTTCGCGGCCGGGGTGGACTCCCCGGTGCAGTGGGTGTTTGACCGGACGAGGATCTCCGGGATGCACGCCAGCGGAGCCGCCGGGCAGTACCTCGCGATCTCCCTGTCGGCCGCCGACGCGTATGTCGACCGGTCGGTTGCGAGCTTGCGCGAGGAGTTCATCCCGGCCCTAGCCGACCTGCTTCCCGCGGCTCGCGAGGCGGCCGTGACCGAGTTCTTCGTGACACGAGAGCGGCGCGCGACTTTCCGCGGGGTGCCTGGGACGGCCCGGCTGCGGCCAGCCGCGGCCACGGCTCTGCCGGGCCTGGTGCTGGCGGGATCGTGGACCGCCACCGGGTGGCCGGACACCATGGAGAGCGCCGTCCGCAGCGGCCTGAATGCGGTTGTCGCGCTCCGTGCTAGAGAGAGTGCCCGGATTGTGGGCACAGTTACTGAAGTGAATGAAGTGGATAACTCGACTGTGAGCACCGCTGACTCAGCGAGGGGAGTGCGATCGTGACCGTTGTGATGCCAGCCGGCGTCGCCGTCGCGCGTGACTTGGTAGGACCCGCGACCGAGGTCGCAATTGCCCGGCTCAGCCCGACTGTCCGCCGGGTGGCGGCCTACCACTACGGCCTCGCGGACATGGACGGGAACCCTGTCCGCGAGGGCAGTGGCAAGGCGCTGCGGCCCGCGCTGGCGTTGCTGTCGGCGCGCGCCGCCGGGGCCGCGGCGGAGCGCGGGGTCACCCCGGCCGTCGCGGTAGAGCTTGTGCATAACTTCTCCCTGCTGCACGACGACATCATGGACGGTGACACCGAGCGCCGCCACCGGCCGACCGCATGGACCGTCTTTGGCGTCGGCGCCGCGATCCTGGCCGGCGACGCGATGCTCGCGCTCGCTAATGACCTGCTGCTTGAGGAGATGGCCCCGGGCGGCCCCTGGGGCGCGCGCTGCCTGTCGACCGCCGTGCAGCGGCTGATCGCTGGCCAGGGTGAGGACATCGCGTTCGAGAAGCGTGACAACGTGACCCTCGAGGAATGCGTGCAGATGGCCGGGGACAAGACCGCCGCGCTGATGGCGTGCGCCTGCACGATCGGCGCAGTGCACGTCGGTGCGCCACCGGAGCTGGCGATGGGCCTGGCCGAGTTCGGCGGGCACGTCGGCCTGGCTTTCCAGCTCACCGACGACCTGCTCGGCATCTGGGGGGCCACGGAGGTGACAGGCAAGCCGGTCCGCGCCGACCTGCGGGCCAGGAAGAAGTCGCTGCCGGTGGTCGCCGCGCTGGCCACCGGCACCGCCGAGGCCGCCGAGCTGGCGGGCCTGCTCGCCTCGCCCGACGAGCTGTCAGAGGACGAGCTGATCCGCGCGGCCGATCTCGTGGTGGCCGCGGGCGGCAAGCAGTGGGCCGAGCAGGAGGCGGACAGCCGCCTCGCCGCCGCCGCGGCCTGCCTCGACAGCGCTGGGCTCCCGGCCGACGTCCACGCCGAGTTCATGGCCATCGCCGAGTTCATCACCGCGCGGCAGTGGTAGAGGAACCACGATGAGCACCGTCTCACCCCCTTCGGGCAACCCGGGAGGCGTTACCGTTCCGGCGCCACGGCCTGTGCCTGGCGAGGCCGCCGCGACAGCGGCGGCCGACGACACCAGGGCACTCGCCGCCGCGACGCTCACCCGGGCCACCGACCACCTGCTCGGGCTGCAGGATCCGGCTGGCTGGTGGCAGGGCGAGCTGGAGACCAACGTCACCATGGACGCCGAGGACCTGATGCTGCGGCACTTCCTTGGCATCCTCACCGCCGACGACGCCGCCGGCGCGGCCACGTGGATCCGCTCGCAGCAGCGTGAGGACGGTACCTGGGCCAACTTCTACGCTGGCCCCGCAGACCTGTCGACGACGGTCGAGGCCTATGTCGCGCTGCGGCTGGCGGGCGACCAGCCCGACGATGAGCACATGAAGCGGGCCTCGACGTGGATCACCGGCCACGGCGGCCTGACCGCCACCCGCGTGTTCACCCGGATCTGGCTGGCGCTGTGCGGCAACTGGTCATGGGACGACGTGCCGGTGATCCCGCCTGAGGTCATCTACCTGCCCTCGTGGTTCCCGCTGAACATCTACGACTGGGGCTGCTGGGCCCGTCAGACGCTGGTGGCACTGGCCGTCGTCTCCGCCCACCGGCCCTCGCGGCCGCTGCCGTTCGGCCTGCCCGAGCTGTACGCGGCCGTTCCCGGCCGGCCGCCGAAGGCCGATCAGAAGGACTTCTGGGCGGTCACGTTCAACAACCTCGACAAGGTGCTGCACAAGCTCGAGGGCCGCGTGCCCAAGCGAGTCCGGCGGGCCGCGCTGCGCCGCTGCGCCGACTGGATCATCGCCCGCCAGGAGGCCGACGGCTGCTGGGGCGGCATCCAGCCCCCCTGGGTGTACTCGATCATGGGCCTGCACCTGCTCGGCTTCGGGCTGGACCACCCGCTGCTCAAGAAGGCGATCGACGGCCTCGAGCGGTTCACGATCAGGGACGAGAAGGGCCGCCGGCTCGAGGCCTGCCAGTCCCCGGTCTGGGACACCGTGCTCGTGATGATCGGCCTCGCCGACGCCGGCCTGCCGACGGACCACCCGGCCCTGGCCAGCGCGGCCGACTGGGTGCTGGCTGAGGAGATCAGGCAGAAGGGCGACTGGCAGGTCCGCCGCCCGGATACGCCCGCGGGCGGCTGGGCATTCGAGTTCGACAACGACAACTACGCCGACACCGACGACACCGCCGAGGTCATCCTGGCCCTCCGCCGGGTCCAGCTCACCGGGGAGGCGAAGAAGGATAACCGCAAGGCGATCGAGCGCGGCCTTCGCTGGCTCGAGGGCATGCAGTGCAAGGACGGCGGCTGGGGCGCGTTCGACGCGGACAACACGCGCGAGCTGATCAACAAGCTGCCGTTCTGTGACTTCGGCGCGGTCATCGACCCGCCGAGCGCCGACGTGACCGCGCACATCGTCGAGGCCTTCGCCGCCGAGGGGCTTGCCGCCGAGACGGCCTGCCGCCGCGGCGTGGTGTGGCTGCTGCGCAACCAGGAGTCCGACGGGTCATGGTTCGGCCGGTGGGGCGCCAACTACCTCTACGGCACTGGCGCGGTCGTCCCGGCCCTCATCGCTGCCGGGGTCAAGCCGCACAAGCCGCAGATCCGCCGGGCGGTGGCCTGGCTGCAGAGCAGGCAGAACGCCGACGGCGGCTGGGGCGAGGACATGCGCTCCTACGACGACCAGGCCGCCTGGTCCGGTCGCGGGGAGTCGACCGCGTCGCAGACCGCGTGGGCGCTGCTCGCGTTGCTCGCGGCCGGGGAGCAGGACTCGCCGTCGGTCGAGCGCGGCGTCCGCTGGCTGGCGGGCACCCAGCGCCAGGACGGCAGCTGGGACGAGCCGCAGTTCACCGGGACCGGCTTCCCCGGCGACTTCTACCTCAACTACCACCTGTACCGACTGGCGTTCCCTGTATCCGCCCTAGGCCGGTTTGTTGCGGGAGGCGCGGGGGGGCGTCCCCTCGAAGCCAGCAGCGCCGAAATGTGAGGGGTTCAACAAGTCATGACTGAGATGACCGCGCGGTCGGCGACGGCCGTGCCCGATGCCACTAGTGACAGGCTGCTCGTCCTCGCGCCACTGCTGCTTGAGGCCAATGCCGTCCGGCGCGGTCTGACCCAGCCGACGAGCCAGGTGCAGCGGGCGGGCATGGGCCAGGCCCGGGCCGGGAAGACGGCGCTGGCGAGCAAGGAGAGCTCGTTCGGCGCGATGGTCGTCATGGGGACGGCGGCGGCACTCGATGAGGACCTCAGCCCAGGCGACCTCGTGGTGGCCACCGAGGTCACTGACGGCACCACCACCGTCAAGCTTCCCGGGGCGACCATGCTGGCGGGCGAGTTGCGCCGGGCCGGGCTGCGGGCCAGGGCGGGAAAGCTGATCACCGTAAGCCACCTGATCCGAGCCTCAGAACGGAACCGTCTTGCCGCCACGGGGGCCCTCGCGGCGGACATGGAGACGCTGGCGCTGCTTGGTGCGGCCGACGGCCGGCCGTCGGCCGTGATCCGGGCCGTCTCCGACACGGGGATCGGGCCGGGGATGGTCACCGGAGGGCTGGCCGCGCTGAAGTCGCTGCGCGCGGCGGCCGCCGTCGCCGAGAAGTGGGCCGCCGCCTGCGCCGAGCGTGAGGTGCTGCTGGCCGGGCCGCGGTCGTTCTGCGCCGGGGTCGAGCGTGCCATCGGGATCGTCGAGCGCGCGCTTGAACGGCGCGGTGCCCCCATCTACGTGCGCAAGCAGATCGTGCACAACAAGCGCGTGGTCGGCGACCTGGAGCAGCGCGGTGCGATCTTCGTCGATGAGCTCGACGAGGTGCCGGACGGCGCGACGGTCGTGTTCTCGGCCCACGGGGTGGCACCCGCGGTGCGCACCGCGGCGGCCGACCGCGGGCTGGCGGTCATTGACGCGACCTGCCCGCTGGTCTCCAAGGTCCACGCGGAGGCCCGCAGGTTCGCCCGCGAGGGTTACACGGTCGCGCTGATCGGTCACGCCGGGCACGAGGAGGTCGAGGGCACCCTGGGCGAGGCACCGGAAGCCACGGTGCTTGTCCAGACGGCCCAGGACGTCGCGCGGCTTTCGGTCGCCGACGACTCCAAGGTCGCCTACCTGATGCAGACCACGCTGGCAGTCGACGAGGCCGCCGACGTCGCGACCGCGCTGCGCGAGCGGTTCCCCGGCATGCGGGCGCCAGGCAGCGACGACATCTGCTACGCGACCACCAACAGGCAGGCCGCCGTGCGGGCGGTTGCCGCCGAGGCCGACCTGGTGCTGGTGGCTGGCTCCCGGAACTCGTCCAACTCGGTGCGGCTCGTCGAGCGGTCGGTGCGGGCAGGCACGCCGGCGTACCTGATCGACGGGGCCGACGACATCGAGCTGGCCTGGCTGGCCGGAGTGCAGCGGGTCGGCCTCACCGCCGGGGCGTCCGCGCCGCCTGCCGTGGTCAGCGAGATCATCGAGGCCCTTTCCGGGCTGGGCACGGTCGCGGTATCCGAGCGGGTCACCACGACCGAGTCTGTCCAGTTTGGCCTGCCGTCTGAGGTACGCTGAGCAACCGCCCAGGATTATTCCCCGGTTGTCCGGGTTCTGGCGGGTTCGCAGTAGGGCTTCAGGAATTCCTCAGGTTTAGTCAGCACGATATCCCTGGCGCGGAGGCCACGTTTTGGGCTGGAAAACAGCCCGCCGTGGCACTTCCGCGCCGCCAGGCTAAATCTCCGCTGACTGCTGAGGAGTCCCCGTTGTTCTTTACGTACCTCTGGCGCGAGCTGCGGCGACGCATGCGCCAGGCCATCTTCATAGCGATCGGGCTGGCGCTCGGGAT
>Ga0335072_10012755_pt1 | contig 11994 bp, 7 predicted proteins | sample Lox_Sample_21_FD_206725 | JGI IMG/M metagenome (GOLD analysis project Ga0335072, IMG submission 206725) | Soil microbial communities from Loxahatchee National Wildlife Refuge, Florida, United States - Lox_Sample_2.1 | ecosystem: Environmental > Terrestrial > Soil > Wetlands | place: USA: Florida...
CGACGATGCCCGCATCTGGCCGAATATTGTTGCCTCGCAACTAGATTGGGATTTGGAACTGATAGGCCGCATCGGCTGGACATGCCGCGACATCTGGTGGGCGGCAACCCAGGATCCGCGGGCCTGGGCGGCGCTGCCCAGGGCGGGCGCGGTGATATTCGCCACCGGCGGAATGGATTCACTGCCGTCGGTGCTGCCGACGGCGCTGCGCGAGCTGATCCGCTACGTGCGGCCGCCGTGGCTGCGCCGCTGGGCGCGCGACGGCTACGCCTGGGTGCAGCCCAGGCTGTCGCGGGTGGCCAGGTCGGCGCTGCCGCCGCACTTGAGCGCCGAATACCTTGAACAGACCCGCGGTGCAATCGATTTCAACCGTCCCGGAATCCCGATCGTGGCGTCGCTGCCGTCGGTGCACATCGCGCAGACATATGGCAAGGCCCACCATGGTCGCGCGGGGACCGCCGCGGCGATTACCGAATGGGCGCAGAGCCATGATGTTCCCCTGGTAGATCTCAAAGCCGCTGTGGCCGAACACATTATGAGCGGCCACGGCAATCCCGACGGCATTCACTGGAATTTCGAGGCCCACCAGGCGGTCGCGGAGCTGATGCTCAAAGCGCTGGCCGAAGCCGGGATATCGACCGAGAAGCCACGCGGGTAGGACTATGTCCCGCGCCGGCGACGATGCAGAGCGAAGCGATGAGAAGGAGCGGCGCTCGTGACCGTTGTGGTGGTGACCGATGCGGCCTCGCGGCTGCCGGCCGAGCTGCTCGAAAAGTGGTCGATACGAGTCGTTCCGCTGCATATCTTGCTCGACGGCGATGACCTGCGCGACGGCGTGGACGAGATCCCCGACGATGTCTACAAGCTGCACGCCACGACCGCGGCGGCCACTCCGGCCGATCTGGCCGACGTCTATCAGGAGGCGCTGGCCGACAGCGGCGGGGACGGTGTGGTGGCGGTGCACATTTCGTCGGCGTTGTCGGGAACCTATGGCAACGCCGAACGGACCGCGGCCGACCTCGACCCGGCCGTGCGGGTGATCGACTCCAGGTCCGCCGCGATGGGCACCGGCTTTTCCGCGCTGGCCGCCGCGCGGGTCGCGGCCGCCGGCGCGGACCTGGACACCGTCGCGGGCGCGGCGAGTTCGGCCGTGTCCCGCAGTCACGCGTTCATGGTGGTGCACCGGCTGGATAATCTGCGCCGCAGCGGTCGGATCGGCGGCCCCAAGGCGTGGCTGGGCACCGCACTGGCGCTCAAGCCGTTGCTGCGTGTCGACGACGGCAAACTTGTTCTGGCCCAACGGGTGCGCACAGTCAGCAACGCAACCGCGGCGATGATCGATCGGGTCTGCGAGCTCGTCGGCGATGGCTCTGCGGCATTGGCGGTGCACCACGTCGCGAACCCCGACGGCGCGAATGAGGTGGCAGAGACGCTGGCGCGGCGGCTCCCGGCGTGCGAGCCGGCGATCGTCACGCCGTTGGGGCCGGTGCTCGCACTGCACGTCGGCGGGGGAGCAGTCGCGGTGTGCCTGGAACTGGCAGAAACCTAGGCGTTTACCGGCCGCCGGGCGTGGTCACCGCGTGGGTGGACAACTTGCGGCCACCAGAACCAGCGTCCCAGCAGGGTGGCGATCGACGGCATCAACAACGTGCGCACGATCAGCGTGTCGAGCAGCAGACCAATACAGACGGTGGACCCGAACTGGCCCAACACCCGCAAGTCGCTGCCCAGCATGGACGCCATGGTGAAGGCGAACACCAGTCCCGCCGCGGTCACCACCCCGCCGGTCCCGGCCATTGACCGGATGATTCCCGTCTTGAGTCCGCCATGGATCTCTTCCCTGAAACGGGAGACCAGCAGCAGGTTGTAGTCGGATCCAACCGCCAACAGGATGATGACCGACAACGCCATGACGATCCAGTGGATTCTGATGCCGAACAGGTCCTGCCAAATGAGCACCGACAGCCCGAACGACGCAGCGATCGAGCTGGCCGCGGTGCCGACGATCACCAGCGCGGCAACCACGCTCCTGGTGAGCAGCAGCATGATCATGAAGATCAGCGTGAGTGCCGAGACCACCGCGATCATCAGGTCAAATTTGGCGCCGTCGTGCATGTCCTTGAAGGTCGCAGCGGTTCCGCCGAGATAAACCTTGGCATCCGACAGGGACGATTGCTTCAGTCCCTCCTGCGCGGCGGTGCGCTCCGAATCGACGCGTGAGATTCCTTCCGGGGTCATCGGATCGCCCTGATGGGTGATGAAGAAGCGCGCCGACCTACCATCCGGCGACAAGAACATCCGCAGTCCCGTCTGAAAGTCCGGGTTCTGGAAGGCTTCCGGCGGCAGATAGAAGAAGTCATCGTTCTTCGAGGCGTCGAAGCTCTGCCCCATGACGACGGCGGTATCGCTCATCGCCTCTAGCTGGTTGATGAGCGCCGAAAACGTCTGGTACAGCGTCAGCGTGATGCCCTTGGTGGCCTTCAGCGTCGCAATCAGCGTGGGAAACAACATCATCAGGTCGTGCGTGGCCGAGGCGGTGTGCTGGATGTCAGCCGTGAGTTCGTGGAATTTCTCGGCCAGCTGATCGAACCCGTCCAACGAATCGAACAGCGACCGAGTTGACCAACAGATCGGAACGTCGTAGCAGTGCTTCTCCCAATAGAAGAGACTGCGTATCGGCCGCCAGAAGTCGTCGAAATCCGCGATGTGGTTGCGCAACTCATCGGTGATCTCCGATGTTTCGGCCGTGGTCCGGGCGCTGTCGTCGGCGGCCCTGGAAAGATCTTGCGACACCGCATACTGGCGTTCGGTGACGTCGATGTTGACCTGCAGCTGGTCGGCCAACTTGAGGATGTCGGCGATGCGCTCCTTGAGAAAGGGCATATTCTGCATGGTCGTTTGGCTTTGAATGCTGTTCTGGAACGGTATCGAACTGTGTTGAATCGGAATGCCCAGCGGCCTGGTGATGTCCTGGACCATGGCGATGCCCACCGTGCGCATGACGTTTTTGGCCACCCTGTCCAACACCAGCATGTCGGCCGTATTCCGCATGTCATGATCGGCTTCGACCATCAGCATGTCGGGGTTCATCCGCGCCTGCGAGAAATGCCGGTCCGCCGCCGCTTGCCCGAGGTTGGACGGCGCCGATGTGGGCAGGTAGTAGCGATCGTTGTAGCTCGTCCTGTAGCTCGGCAGGGCGACCATGCCGATCAGGACGATCGCGGCGCTGACAGCCAGAATCGGTAGGGGCCAACGCACCACCGCGGTGCCGACCCGCCGCCACAGCCGACCCCTCCTGGCCGCCCGCTTGGATTCGAAGAAATGGAAGCGGCTGCCCACGAAAACAACCGCGGGACCCAGGGTGAGCCCGGCCAGCACCACGACCAGCATTCCGATCGCGACCGGCGCGCCCATGGTGTTGAACCAGGGCAGCCGGGCGAAGCTCAGACAGTACGTCGCCCCGGCAATCGTCAGGCCCGACCCCAGCACAACCGGTGCCACCCCGCGAAACGTGGTGTAGTACGCGGTTTCTCGATCCTCGCCGGCGCGCAGTGCCTCTTGATAGCGGCCGACGAGGAAGATGCCGTAGTCCGTCCCGGCCGCGATCGCCAACATGGTCAGGATGTTGGCGGCGAACGTGGTGAGCCCAAATGCGTTGTGATAGGCGAGAACCGCGACGACTCCTCGCGAACACGCCAGTGCGACGAAGGTCATGAACAGCTGGACCAGCGTCGTGACGAGGGAGCGGTAGACGAGGAACAACATGATCGCGATGGCGGCCAGGGTGAACAGGGTGATCTTGGCCAGGCTGGCGTTCCCGATGAGGTGCATGTCGTCGCTGAGTGCGGCGGGACCGGTGACGTACGCCTTCACCCCGGGTGGCGGCTGGTTACGGTCGATCACCTTGCGGACGGCGTCCACGGAATTGTTGGCCTGCGTTGTGCCCTGGTTGCCGGCCAGGTTCAACATGACGTAGGCGGCCTTGGCGTCGGCGCTCTGTGCTCCCGCCGCCGTCAGCCGGTCTCCCCAGAAGTCCTGGATGTGCTGGATATGCTTGGGATCCTGGCGCAGTTGGCGGATCAGGTTGTCGTAGTAACGGTGCGCGTCGTCGCCGAGCGGTTGCTGACCTTCCAGCACGATCATCACGGTGCTGTTGGAGTCGAACTCGTGGAAGTTATGACCCAGCAGCATCATCGCCTTCATGGACGGCGCGTCCAGTGGTGCCATCGGCGCCGAGTGCGCTTCGCCGACGACTTCCAATCGGGGGACGATGACATTCACCAGGATCGTCACGAATACCCAGCCCAGGATGATGGGCACCGCGAATATGCGGATGGTGTGCGGGATGACCGGGCGGTGCCCGCGCTCAGTCTTTGGGCTCTTGGTGCGGATCGGTCCGGTGTCCGCGTCTTCGGCGGTCACGTGGCTCTTGCTGTTCAGGTCGCTCATGCGGACTTCACCAGGCAGAAGGTCTGGGCGTTGTGGCCATCGGAGTTTCGCTGTTCGCGTACGACTCCGTCCACGGTGATCTTGCAGCCGATCGCGTTGGAGTCGCTTTGCGCCATGATGTTGGCGCTCACCGCGGGCAGCGTCGTCGAGATCGTGGTCGACCACGGCAGCGGGGCGGCATTGACCTGATGCGTGTTGGCGTTTTCGTCCCAGTAGTTGATGTTCGCGGTGGCGCCGGGCGGGCCGGACACCTCATAGACGACGACCTTCGGGTTGAACTGCACGATCTCGATGCCGGCGCCGGCGTTGGCGTTGAGGTCCTGGGAGCCGAAGACCTTGTGCAGCCGCGACACCACCAGCGCCGATACGGCCAGAACAACGATCAACAGCAGGGGTATCCACGCTCGTTTGAATGCGCGGGTTATGGCACCGGTAGTTGAACCTGGACTAGTCATCACCCGACCGCCTTCCGCTCACCGCCTACGGGGCTGCCGGAAAGCGCGCCGCCGTCGTGGACAACATTAGTTGTCACCGGAACCTTTGCTCGGCTAAGTATGCTAAACCTTAGAGGACGGAAGCGTTCCTCCGGGGTGTGGTCTACAGGACGACCGGCACGGGTCTAGCGTGTTAGCCGACCGGTGACCGGCGGCAAGTCGGCAAGGGTCATTATCCCGGGCTTGGCGGCCACCACGGCCGGGACCGCATTGGTAACCGGCATTGCCGTGTAGATCATGCCCAGTCCCATGAACCCGGGCTCCGTCCAGTCCTTCGGCGGCAGGCAGTGCAGGACGGTGCGCATGTTGGGCAGCCCGAAGACCTGGATGACGTGGCCGTGCTCCAGTGGCTTGGGCGGGACGACATGGCTGCCCATCACCCAGTTGAATCCGACGCTGACGACATTGCGGTCGCATTCCCAGCCGCGGTGGTAGCCGTAAACACCGCCGACCGTCCCCCCGGGGATCTTCATGAAGCCCAGATCGGAATCGGCGGTCGCCGCGGTGAAAGTGACGTCGAAGGTCATCCTGTCCAGCTTCGCGCCGATCGCATCGGCCATCATCGCTGCCGACTCCGCGAAGACCTCACTTTCCCGACGCACGCTGTCGGCCAGCCCCGGCGTGTCGGGATCTTGTGAGAACCCCATCGCAGTCTGGGTTTCCGCCGACTCATATGTCGAGCAGTCCACCGATTCGGTGATCCGGATCTCGTCGACGCGCTCACAGGAAGCGCTGAGCACCATGCCGACCATATTCGTCATCCCGGGGTGCGCGCCGCTGCCGAAGATCGTCGAGCCGCCGCGTTGGCAGGCATCCTCGATGCGTTTGCGGTCCTGCGGTGTCTGCTTGCCGCCGGTGATCCAGGCCGCGCTGGTGCACACGTTGACGCCGGATTCCAGCAGGCGGACCAATTCGTCGACGCCTGCCCACAACGGGTTATAGCAACAGGCATCGGGCCTCAGCGCGAGCAGCGCGTCGATGTCATTGGTCGCCTGCACCCCGGTCGGCTCCGGCCAGCCGGCCAGTTTGGCGGCATCGACACCCACCTTGTCGGCTCCGTGCGCATAGACACCGACCAGCTCCATGTCGGGCCTGCCGATGATCGCGTGCAGCGATCGCCGCCCTATGTTCCCGGTCGTCCACTGGATGACGCGCAACGGACGGTCATCTTTGATGGTGCTCATCGGGTGCTCCTTCGCCGGTGTGATTGGACCCATTATCTTCAACCCGGTCTACGTGCACGCGAGCCGGGCGTCCCGAATATGTAGAGCGAACTCGTACACGGCCAAAAAGCAGCTGGGCTTTCGCGTTTGGGGAAGGGTCACAGCCCGGTCATGCCAACCGCGAGGAACACAAAGCCGGCCGCGGCCAGCAGGATTACAACTTCAAGGCGGCGACGCGATCGAATCCAGTTGTGCAGCGCTGTCATCGACGTGGAGGTTTTCCCGGGTGCCAGTAGATAGGCCAGCAGCGGAATCTCTACGAGCGCGAAGGCCACGACGTTGAACATCAACAGCACTACGACCTGCGTCAGGGCCGCCGTGCCGGAGGCCAGTATGACGGCTAGCGCGGCAAGATAGTCGACCGACGGCAATGCGATGCCGAGACCGGCGAATCCCGCAACCGGCAGCGAATGCTTGCTCACCAATCGTTGGGTCAGCCTCGCCAATCTTGCCGGGCGCGAGCCCAACCGTTCGGGAACACGCACCGCCACGACCACGGCGACAAATAGCGCCAGGAATCCGATCAGAATCTGAACTTTGGGCAAAGTGAAGTAGGTAGACCCCAGCAGTCTGCGTCGAAAAACGAACAAGACAACCAGACCCACCGTCGTTCCCATCGCGAAACCGCCAAACAAAAACGCGAGCAGATGGGGTACCGGTCTCGGTCTGTCCAGCATCAGCACGGTCATACCGATTCGGAACGGTTCGACACTGACGGCAGAGGCCATTACCAAGACAGTGACCAACATTGGTAATTCTGGGTGCGCGCCCATCGGCCGGCTAGCCGTCCAACCGGGTGAATTGGTCACGACGGTACTGCTCGACACAGGCGGCGCGACGGATCTTGCCGCTCGTCGTGGTGGGAATCGACCCGGGCGATACCAGAACGAGGTCCCCGACAGTCAAGCCGTGCGCATTGGATATCGCCGACGTGACGTCGCTTTTGACCCCGCTGAGCCAGTGCATCGCCTCGCCGCTGGCATCGGCGCGCTCCTTGAGCTCGATGACCGTGACGAGGTTCTCGGTGCTGTTCACCGGAACCGATATCGCAGCGACCCGACCACCCGTGATCTCTTGGACCGTCGCCTCGATGTCCTCGGGGTAGTGATTGCGCCCCCGGATGATCAATAGATCCTTGATGCGGCCGACGATGAAGAGCTCACCCTCGTAGATGAATCCCAGGTCGCCGGTTCTCAGCCAGAGCCCGTCAGGCGTGCCCGGCGGGGGATCGATGAGCACCGCACCGAAGCAGCGTTGCTCCTCCGGCGGTTTGCGCCAGTAGCCGTCGGCGACATTGGCGCCGTGTACCCAGATCTCGCCGACCACACCCGCGGGGCACTCGCGGTTGGTGTCGGTGTCGACGATCCGCAGCGTGGGCGATTGCGGCACTTTGTATTTGACCAGCTCTGTGCCGGTCCTTGCCGAACACGGCTGAGCGCGGCCGGCGGACAGGTCCGCGAAATCGAAGCGAACCGGCTCCGATGATTCACTCCAGGTGCCAGTCGCCACCCAGACGGTTGCCTCCGCCAAGCCATAGGAAGGACGCATCATATGGTCGCGGAAATTGAAGTGAGCAAACCGATCAACGAAGCGTCGCAGGGTGGCCGGCTCGACGCGTTCGGCGCCGCTGATGATGCCGAGTACGCCGGAGAGGTCGAGCCCGGCCAGGTCACTGTCGGTCGTTTTGCGGGCGGCCAAGTCAAAGGCGAAGTTAGGCGCCGCTGACCACGCATGCGGGCTCTCGGCCAGCGATCGCACCCATCTGGCCGGCCTCTCCAAGAAGGAAATCGGACTCATCAGCTCGCCGCGATAGCCGCCCAGGATTGGTGCGCAGACTCCCAGCACCAAACCCATGTCATGGTAAAAGGGCAACCACGACACCATCGTGATATCGGGTGGGGCCTTAATGCCGGAGTCAGTGAAGAAGCCACGCATCAGCTGCTCGAAATTCACCTGGAGGTTGCGGTGCGAGATCATCACCCCGGTGGGCAGTCGGGTCGAACCCGAGCTGTACTGCAAGTACGCGACGCTAGGAAAATCCGTTGTCCGAACGCCTGTTTCGCCATCGTCGTCCAGATTCATCGAATCGATTTCGAGGACCTTCGGCACGGTGTTCAGACGCGCTTGATCAACATATTCGGCGATATCTTCGGCGACGCCGGACGTGGTGAGTACAACTGCGGGCGACGTATCGTCAAGTACTGCACCTACCCGCCCATGACTCGAGCCACGGTGCGGCAACGGCAGCGGAACCGCGATCAGCCCAGCCTGCATGGATCCCAGGAATGCCGCAATGTAATCGAGGCCCTGGGGAGCCAGAATCACTGCGCGGTCTCCGACCGACGCATGAGCGCTGAGCTCGCGTGCCACTTTCACTGTGCGGCGGGATAATTGCGACCACGTGAGACTTTCGGCAACACCCGCCCAGTCGTCGACGTAATCGGTAAAAGTGAACGCTACGTCGTGGGGCCGCAGACTGGCGCGCCCGTGCAGCATCGAGAGAATTGATGACTGAGGCGTATTCGTCACATCACGTCCGTACTAACTGGTCGAATCCGTCGGCTCGGAGACGATTCTCAGCCGGCGGGGTGGGAGAACGCGGCCCCGACACTGTTGAGCATTTGAGTAATGGGATCGGTGCCGCCGAAGGTCGCCTCGTTGGCGGGCGTGGTGATCGCCAAGGGGTCGAACCCGTGCACCGGGTCCACTTGGATCGGAGCGGTCGAGGGATCGTCGTTTCGCGAATAGCCCGCATTGACCCTGGGTATCAAGATCGCGTCAAGCTTGTTCAGCGTATCCTCGTCGATCCCGATGTACGTCAACGGCATGACGAGCGGAAGGTGCTTTTCGGGGATCAAATACGTCGTCGTTGTCGCACCCTTGGAGTTGACCGTGGTCCTGATGTTTTGCGGCGGCACCTGGCTCGGGCTGGTGAACGCCACGGCAGTGTGACCGGTGGCGAGGCCCATGAGCGCGTTACCGAGGGCGAACAGGTTGTCCGGCCGGTCGGGGAAGTCGGCGATCGAGTCGTAGGCGGAAACGAAAACCCTGGTGTCGTACTGGCTCTCGAACGGAGGTGGGATGCGGTAGTCGAGTGCTGGGGCAACATCGCCGACCGGGAACAGGGCGGTCAGGAAACTCTGACCCCAGGGGGTGCGCGCAATGGGGTCGCCGAATGTGGCGAAGCTCAGTTGATCTCGCGGCGGTGCCGCGGGGTCGTTCGCGAGCCGGGCCTGCTCGGCATCCAGCGCGAGGCAACCCTCGGAGAGGCCGATCGCGACGCCGCGGCCGCCCTTGCGGATGGCTGCGTCGAGGTTGTCCGCTCCCTCGTCGATCGACTCGCCGAGGCTGGGACCGTCGAAACCCGCCCCCGGGAAGACTTCATCGAGCCGGCTGATGCCCGGGAAGAGTCGTTCCAGCACGTGGCCCTGAACCTGCCCCGCCGGGTACCCGACGTTCAGCCGCGCCAAGTTGGGGAACCACTCACCGCCTTCGCGGCGGATGTACTCGTCGTAGGGAATACCTAGAACGTGAGCGCCCCCGAGCGCGTACGCCGTTCCGTCGGCTGACAGTCCGGGACCTGGCGTCCCAGGGGCCGGCGGGTCGTCGGCTGACACCGTGCCGGCGGCGAAACACCCTGTGGCGCTGACAGTTACCAGCGTCGTAATTCCTGCGAGTAGTTTCTTCATCCCTACTCCTGACCGCTCGGCTTCTCTAGTTTCACATACATCATCTGTGTGCGCTAACCGGGTTGCGGCTCACCCGTGACGGCCACCAGTTTGCCCGCCCGACCAGCGCAGCGATGGCGGGAACCGTGATGGTGCGTACCAAGAAGGTATCCAGCAGGATCCCCACACCGATCACGAAACCGCCTTGAATCACGGTGCCAATGCTGGAGAACAACAGACCGCACATCGAGGCAGCGAAGATCAGACCTGCCGCAGTGATCACACCGCCCGTCGAACTCAGGGTGCGAATGATGCCGTAACGCATGCTGTGCGGAGACTCGTCACGCATTCGCGAGACCAGCAGCATGTTGTAGTCGGCCCCCACCGCGACGAGCACCACGAATGCCAGAGGGGGCACGCTCCAATGTAGTTGCTGGCCGAGGATGAATTGAAATATCAGGACGCCGATGCCCACTGCCGAAAAATACGAAATCACCACGGAAGCAACCAGATACAGCGGTGCGACAATCGCACGCAGCAGGGCGATCAAGGTCAATAGCACGACAAGAAGGGTTGCCGCGATGATGAACCGGATGTCGTGCTGATAGTAGTCGCGAGTGTCCTTCAGAGTGGCGGTGTATCCCGCCATCGAGACCGTGGCGTCCGCCAACGCGGTATTCGGTTGGGCGCCACGAGCGGTCGCGGTGATCGCGTTGACCTGATCCATGGCTTCGGTGCTGAACGGATTGAGTTTGGTTTGAACCAAGTACCGCGCCGAATGGCCGTCTGGCGAAATGAATACCTTGGCGGCCTTCTGGAACTCCTCCAAATGAAGCAGCTGGGACGGGATATTGAACCCGGCCATCGCCGGTTGTGCGGCGTCATGTTTGAGCGACAACAGAAACGCCGCTGACTCACTGAGCCCGCCACCCAGCTGCTTGACTTGGTCGACGAGTTGAGCCACCGCGTCGGCCACTTGCTGACTCCCGCCGGCGAACCGGTCTGCGCCAGTTTGCAGGCTGTTCAGGTTCGCCTGCAGACCACCGGGTTGGTCCATCCCCAGGGACTGCATCACCTTGGCCACTTTCGTCATCGCGGCACGCAGTCGGTCTATCGCTGCGTTCAAGGTCTGTTTGTCCAGGGGTGTCTGCAATTGTCGAACCAGATCATTGATCGCGTCGACGTCTCCTTGATCGCGCGAGCCGACCAGCTGCTCAAATCTCCCCCGGGTGACGCTGCACGACGGGTCGGCATCGCAGACTGGGTTGCCTTGCAGCGCCGCCAGCACCGGCCCTATCCAGGCGAACATGTCTTTGGCGGCCGAGAAATTCCAGCCCATGGCATTGCCGAGTGAGTTCACATGGTCGACGAGCTTGGCTGCGGTGTCGACCTCCTTGACCAATGTGTCGCCACCGTACTGGGTTCTCAGCGATGAGAAGGCGTCGATCAAGCCCTGGATGCTGGTGGCGAGCATGCCGACTTGGCCGCGCACGTCGCCGAGGTTCTTGGCCAGCGTGCCGGCTCCGTCGACCAGGCGGTTGAGGTCACTGGTGTGATCGTTGATCAGGGTGGATCCGCGGGCCAGGAGGGTACCGACAGCGCCTGCCTGATAGGTGGCTCTGAATTGTTCGGGCACGTTGCCAGTGGGACGCGTGATGCCGCTGACTACAGCGATATTCGGCAGTTGGCTGACCCGGTCCGCCATCTGTTCCAAGTCCGCAAGGGCCTGCGGCGTGCGGAGGTCACGCGGCGATTGGACGAGGATGTACTCCGGAATGGACTGATTCACCGGGAAATGGCGATCCAGCGTGGCATACCCGATGGAGCTCGGAGCAGAAGACTGCAGGGCCTTGCGATCGTCGTAATTGTAACGCACCAACGCGGCACAGCCGGCCAGGATGATCAGCACAAACACACTGGCAACCAGATGTACCCTCGGCCGGCGCACAATGCGTATGCCGGAACGCCGCCAGAACCGAGCGGTCAGTTCTTGCCGTGGCTTCACCCAGCCCCGCGGCCCGGCGAGCACCAGAATCGCCGGCAGCAAAGTCAACGCGGCGAGGAATGCCACGCCGATCCCGATCGCCGACGACACTCCGACCGTTTTGTAGATTCCCATTCGGGCTGAGCTGATGAGCAGAAAAGTGATTCCCACCGTGG